>Ga0105044_10010424_pt1 | contig 12687 bp, 8 predicted proteins | sample MAT01_FD_78092 | JGI IMG/M metagenome (GOLD analysis project Ga0105044, IMG submission 78092) | Freshwater microbial communities from Lake Fryxell liftoff mats and glacier meltwater in Antarctica - MAT-01 | ecosystem: Environmental > Aquatic > Freshwater > Ice > Liftoff microbial mat | place...
ATCGACGCCGCCGGGCTCGTGGAGCCCATCACCGAGGCCGCGATCGCCGGCCCGGGCTTCATCAACATCCGCCTGCGCGAGAAGGCCCTCGCCGAACTCCTCGCCAGCCTCGACGAGCCTGGCCTGGGCATCGTCCCGCCCCTCGCGCCCGAGACAGTCGTGGTCGACCTGATGGGCGTCAACCTCGCCAAGCAGATGCACGTGGGGCACCTCCGCTCCCCCATCATCGGCGACGCCATCGCCCGCACGCTCGAGCGCCTCGGCCACAACGTCATCCGCCAGAACCACGTCGGCGACTGGGGTCTGCCCATCGCCATGGTCGTCGGCCGTCTCCTGCGCCAGTCCAAGGCCGGGCTGATCGACCTCAACCGTCTCACCCTGACCGACCTCGACGCCGCGTACAAGGCCGCGCAGGCGGAGTGCCAGCGCGACGCGGCTGGCCTCGACGCCTGCCATCGCCACGACCTGGGCCCCAAGGCGGTCGCCGAGTGCGAGGAGCAGGTCGCGGGCGCGACCGAGGCCTTCACCAGCGCCCGCCAGACCCTGCTCCGCCTCCAGGCCAAGCACCCCGAGACCTACGCCGTCTGGCAGAAGCTCTACGACGTCACCATGGCCGTCTGCCTCGCGGCGTGCGCCCGGCTCAAGGTCGACGTCACCGCCGCCCACACCGCCGGCGAGTCCAGTTATGCCGACGAGCTCGCCCCCATGGTCGACGATCTCGTCTCCCGCGGCGTCGCCGAGGAGTCGCAGGGTGCCCTCGTCGTCCGCCTCGACGAGCGCATCCTCTTCGAGCCCATCCTCCCCGGCGACCCCGAGCCCGAGCTCATCCGCGAGCCCTGCCTCGTCCGCAAGGGGGACGGCGGCTACCTCTACGCCACCACCGACATCGCCGCCGTCCGTCGGCGCGTCCACGCGCTCGGGGCCCAGCGCGTCGTCTACGTCATCGACGCCCGCCAGAGCCTGCACCTCCGCCAGGTCTTCGGCGCCGCCCGCCGCGCGGGGTACGCCCGCCATCTCGTGGGCGGGCCCACCCCCGGCCGTCTCGCCCGGCTCGAGCACGCCGCGTTCGGCTCGGTCCTGGGCGAGGACGGCCGCCCCTTCAAGACCCGCTCGGGGGATTCGGTCGCGCTGGCCGACCTGATCGAGGAGACCGTCGCCCGGGCCACCCGCGCCGTCCGCGAGCGCAGCCCCGAACTCCCCGGAGCCGAGGCCGCCCTGGTCGCCGAGGCTGTCGGCACCGCCGCGCTCAAGTACGCCGATCTCTCGACCGACCGCGTCAAGGACTACCTCTTCGGCTTCGACCGCATGCTCGCCTTCGAGGGGAACACCGGCCCGTACCTGCTGTACGCGCTGGTCCGCATCCGCAGCATCTTCCGCAAGGCCGCGGAGCGAGCCGTCGGCGAGACGTGGCGCGCCGCCCCTGCCGCCGCCCCCGCCCCCGCCGAGAAGGCCTTGGCGCTCGTTCTGCTGCGCTATCCCGCCGTCGTTGCCGCCACGGGCGAGGCCCTCGAGCCCCACCGCCTCTGTGCCTATCTCTACGATCTCGCCGGGGCTTTCAGCACCTTCTTCGACGCCTGCCCCGTCCTGCAGGCCCCCGACGTCCCCACCCGGGACGCCCGCCTCCGCCTCTGCGCCCTCGCGGCCCGGATCCTCGAGGACGGCCTGACCGTCCTGGGTATCCCCACCGTCGACCGCATGTGACCCCCCATTCGGCGGAGCCGCGACCGTCAGGGAGCGGTCCCACCCCTCGCGCCAACGACGCCGGCGTCCCAAGGAGATTCAAACCCGGATCTCCGCGGGCGTGCTTCGCGCCACGGGTAGGACCGCTCCCTGACGGTCGCGGCTCAGCCGGTCAAAAAAGAACCGGGCGGCCCCTGCGGGCCGCCCGGCGTCATGCGCTGTGACCGATCCCGGCCTCGTCGGCCGGAAGGGGTTTAGAACAGGACCTGGAGCTGGCTCTGGAAGATGATCTCGCCGTCCTCGGTGTCGCCGAGGAAGCCCGCGCGGGTGTCGCCGCCGCCGAAGAGCACGGCCGACTCGGTGAACGAGTAGCCCACCTCGGCGGTGAACTTGACGGCGTGGCTCTCGGGGGAGATGTAGTAGTTGACGCCGGCGGTCGCGAAGTGGGCGTCGTCGATGTCGCCGAAGGCGTCGTCGTCGAAGAAGATGCCGTCGTAGCGGGCGAAGAGCTCGGCCTGGGGGGTCACGAAGATGCCGCCCTGGAGGACCGCGCCGAAGTTGTCGGACGCATCGGCCACGTCGTCGTCGTTGCGGAACCAGTTGCCGGCGGCGAAGATGTTCCAGCCCTGGCCCTCGAAGGAGGCGTCGATGGTCCCGATGAAGATCTCTCCCTCGTCGGCGCCCGTGCCGCCCGTCTCGCCGGAGGACTCGTAGTGGACCGCGGCGCCGAGCAGGATGCCGGTGTCCGCGGCGGACTGCCAGGAGGTGAAGTCGTTCCACCGCTGCCAGTCGGTGCCCATCACCTGGAACTCGAGGCGGGCGGTGCCGGCGTAGTCGGACTCGCCGGCGCCGTTGAAGGCCGTGTTGGCCGAGCTCAGGCCGTCGGAGAACGCGCCGAAGACGCGGAAGGAATCGGACTGGTAGCCGACCTCGACGCCCTGGCTGTAGCCCTGGCTGAAGAAGGCGCTGGTGCTGTTGATCGAGCGGTCGACCGCGAGCTGGTACTCGTCGTCGACGCCGTAAACCTCGCGGAAGAGGGGCAGGCGGAACTGGCCCCAGCGGACGCTGACGCCGTTGTCGAACTGGTAGCGGCCCCAGGCGTCCTCGAGCCCGAAGGTGCCGTCGTTGTCGACGAAGCCGCCGTCGCCGTTGTCCTCGCCCGTCCCGTTGAAGTTGCCTTGGATCTTGTAGGTGAGGTTGCGGTCCCAGATGCTGCCGAAGGCGCGGAGACGGACCGAGCCGTAGCCGAAGCCGTGGGTGAAGTCCTCGTTCTCGCCCGCGGTGTCCTCGTCGCGGAGCGAGATGTTGTAACGGCTCTGGATCGTGCCACCGACGCTGAGCGTGTTGGTGCCGTCGCCGATCGTGAACCGGCCGTCCTGCCAGCCGTTGGTGCCGGGCTGGGCGAGGAGGCTGGCCCGCCCGCCGGAGTCGGCGAGGAGCTCGGCCGCGTAGGCGCGGTTGGTGTCGAGGTTGGCGTTCTGGCCAAAGGCGACCCCGGAGAGGCCCATCGCGGCGCCCGCGACCAGCACAAGCACTCGATTCTGACTCATCTATTCGACTCCTTCGTTCGAGATTCGATCTCTGCCACTGTGAACCTGTATGAACTCAACGCCATCCCAAGGCCTGTCACGGGCCCCTTCCCCTTCGGCGACAGGCCGGGAAGGCACACCCACCCACGCACGGGGACCTCTGCCCCCAATCGTCGCTGACTCCCGCGCCCGATTCCGGCACGCGTTCCGAAGCCCGAGGCTGAGGAGGCCGGCCTCAGATGCCGATCCACTCTCCGTCCCCGAAGTTCCGAACCATCCACTCTCGATCACCCTCACGGCACCCCGGGATCAAAGGCCCCGCGGCCCGGACCCCGACGATCTCGCACGAACGGAAGGTCCGCCGCGCTCATCCCGCGCCCGACCCTTCCCCACCGGGCGGCTCCCCGCCCGTCTCACCCACCCGCCGCGACCCCGGAAGCCAGAGCCGGCCGGATAGTGAGGGCAAACCATACCGGGGGTTTTGGTCCCGGTCCAGTCCGCCCGAGCACGGACTTAGCAAACACAAACCGCCAACACTTTCGGGCGACACCCCCTCCCAAGGCCAACTTTTCCGGGCCTTGCCCTCCACTTCACCCCCACCCAAGGTTTAACCAAAGATGAACGGCCACCCCGTAGCCGGGGAGGTCGCCATCTCTTAACATTCACCGTCCGCCCCTGGTCCATCGCGGGATTGATGCTCTAAGTCCCTACGGCGTCGAAACTTAGGTGGTGCCCGACATGGCCCAGCGAAAGCACGTCCTGGTGGTCGACGACGAGCGCGACCTCGTCGAGCTCCTCGTCTACAACCTCCGTCGGGCCGGATACGAAACCTCCGCCGCCCATTCGGGCCGTGCCGCGCTCGAGGCCGTCTCGTCCCAGCACCCCGATCTCATCCTTCTGGACGTCATGCTCCCGGAACTCTCGGGCACGGAGGTCGCCAGCCGCGTGCGCTCCAATCCCCAGACCGCGCGCACCCCCATCATCATGCTGACCGCCAAGGGGGAGGAGATCGACCAGATCATCGGCCTCACCGTCGGCGCCGATGACTACATCGCCAAGCCCTTCTCGATGAAGGTCGTCCTCGCCCGCGTCGAGGCCGTCCTCCGCCGCACCGGCCGCGCCGCCCCCGAGCAGCACTTGGTCGAGCTCGGCCCCGTCCAGATCAACACCGAGACCCACGAGGCCTTCGTCGACGGCGAGCCCCTGAAGCTCACCCTGACCGAGTTTCGCCTCCTCTCCTCGCTCATCGCCGCGGGCGGGCGCGTCCTGAGCCGCGCCGTCCTCATGGCCCGCGCCATGGGCCCCGGGGTCACCGTGACCGAGCGCACCATCGACGTCCACGTCACGAGCATCCGCAAGAAGCTCGGGGGCCGCGCCGCCCTCCTCAAGACCGTCCGGGGCGTCGGCTACCGCGCCTCCACCGACGCCGACGAGGCCGACGCGGACGACGCCCCCTGATCGCGTCCCCCACCCCGGATCGCCCGCCGCGGTCCCGCAGATACCATCCTCCCGGCATGGCCAGGCGTCCCCTCAGCAGCGCGGACCTCGGCCCCGTCATCCTCCTGTGGCTGCCCCTCCTCGCCGTCGCCGGGGCGGTCACCTTCGGCTGGCAGCCCTCGAGCGTCCTCAGCGCCGCCGGCCTCGCTGGCCTCGCCGCCACCTGGATCCTCGTCGTCGCCGTCCTCCAGACCAGGGCCGCCCGCACCGCGGCCCTCGTCGACGACCTCGACCAGCTCTGGCTCGAGCTCGGCCTCACCCCGCCCGACGCCCGCGAGGGCCTCGCGGACGGACCCCTCGGGCTGGCCGAACGCTCTCTCCGCCAGCTCCGCGGGGCCGTCGAGCACCGGCTCTCCGTCCTCGCCGTCGAACGCGACACCCTCCGCGCGGTCCTCGACGCCGCCGCCAGCCCCGTCCTCGCGACCGACGCCGCGGGCGGAGTCCTCTTCTGCAACGACGCCGCCGACGACTTCTTCGACCGCCGCACCCCGCTGCTGGGCCGCTCCATCGAGGAGCTCTTCACCCAAGCCGAGATCCTGGGCCAGCACGCCGCGGCCCTCGCCGGCACCCGCCGCCAAGGCCAGATCCGCCTCCTTCGACCCGACGGCTTCCGCGTCTACCAGGTCCTGACCTCCCCCTTGGCCCCGGGCCTTCCCCCCGGCGCGGGCGCGGCCGCCGTGGCCGGCGTCGTCATCACCTTGCGCGATATCACGGAACTCGCCGTCGCCGTCCAGCTCAAGACCGACTTCGTCGCCAACGCCAGCCACGAACTCCGCACGCCCCTGAGTTCCATCCGCGCCGCCGTCGAGACCCTCGCCGACGGGGCGTGGGACGACGCCGCGATGCGGGGCCGCCTCGCCCAGATGATCGGGACCAACGTCACCCGCCTCGAGGAAATGGTCCGCGACCTGCTCGACCTCTCCCGCCTCGAAACCCCCGACGCCCCCGTGCAGGTCGAGCCCTTCGCCTTGGCCGTCGTCGTCGAATCCCTCGCCGAGACGTTCGAGGGTGTTTGCGCCGAACGCACCCTCACCCTTGAGTTCGACGTCGACCCCCGCGCCGCCCACCTCCGGACCGACCCCAAGCTCCTGACGCTCATCCTCAAGAACCTGATCGACAACGCCACCAAGTTCGCCTATCCCTCCAGCACCGTCCGCGTCGTCGCCCGGCCCCTTCCCCCCGACCCCGCGGGTGCCCGTCCCGGCGATGCCGGCCGCGCGGGCCTCCGCCTCCGCGTCGCCGATCGGGGCGTGGGCATCCCCTTGGGCCACCAGCACCGCGTCTTCGAGCGCTTCTTCCAAGTCGACCCCTCCCGCGCCGGCGGCAATGCCCGCCGCGGCACGGGCCTGGGTTTGGCCATCGTCAAGCACGCCGTCAAGACCCTGGGCGGCACCATCGCCGTCGAGAGCGTCTGGAAGCAAGGCACCACGATGACCGTGGAGATTCCCGGCGTGGTGGAGGGCGCGGACCCGTCGCCGAGGGCCTAAGACGCGCTAGCGCTCCGCCGAATCGACCCCCCGCAGCGCTTCCAGCCGCCGCGCCACCGCACGCAGCAGCGCCCCCTCGCGCCCCGGGTTTCCGAGGACCCCCGCCCGGGCCTCGAGCCGAATCGGGTCGGGGCCCTCGTCGTCCGCGGCCGCCTCGTCCCGCGTTGCCGTCAGCACGACCGCGTCCCCCTCGACGCTGGCCAGGTCGTACCGCTTGGTCCGCCGTCCCGCGGCGTCTCCTTCCACCGCGGCACGACCCTCCCACGCCATCTCCGCGAAGCTCGCCCCGAGCAGCACCGCGGCGTCGAGATCGTCCCAATCCGCGACCACCACCACGGCCCCATCACTCCGATCGGTCATGGCGGTCACCGGAAGGGGTGCCGAACACCCGACAGCCCCCACCAACCCCGCTCCGACGATCCCGAACAAAATCCTCTCAAATCGGCGCAAACCCCTCCGAATGTGCCGCCCCTGACCCCCGGAACTCCTAGGATTCCCATCGTGGGGGAGCGAAGTATTCGAGTGGCTACGGCGTTCTCGGGCGGGTTCGAGCCCGGGGCGACGGTGGAGCGTCAACGCATTGGAAGTCACGGTGAAAGTCCCCTCCGGGGCCGAGCGGGTGGCGGTCCTCGGGTCGGCCGAGCGTAACCTCAAGATGCTCCGCGAGGCGTTGGGCGTCAACATCCTCGCTCGCGAGGGGCGGGTCTTGGTCAACGGCCCCAAGCCCGCAGTTCAAGTCGCCCGCAAGGTCCTGGAGCACCTCGCCTCGGCCGCCCAGCAGCGCGCCCCCCTCGCCCGCCAGCAGGTGCTCGACCTCATCAGCGAGGAGGCCGGTCGGATCGCCGAGACCCGCCGCGGCTGGTCCGTCACCGACGATGAACACGCCGCCGACGCCGACGGGGGAACCGTCCCCGAGGACGCGGACGATGGCCCCGAGCCGTGGGACGGCCGCCTGAACGTCTACGCCGCGGGCCGCCCGGTCCGCCCCAAGACGCCCAACCAGGACCTCTACCTCCAGGCCATCCGCGACAACGACATGGTCTTCGGCATCGGCCCCGCCGGCACGGGCAAGACCTACCTCGCCGTCGCCGCGGCGGTCCACCTTCTTAAGGAGGAGCGCGTCCGGCGGGTCGTCCTGGCCCGCCCCGCCGTCGAGGCAGGGGAGAAGCTGGGCTTTCTCCCCGGCGATCTGCGGGACAAGGTCAACCCCTACCTCCGCCCCCTCTTCGACGCCCTCAACGACATGATGGACTACTCCACCATCCGCCGCTTCATGGACACGGACGTGGTCGAGGTCGTCCCGCTCGCCTTCATGCGGGGCCGAACCCTCAACAACGCCGTCATCATCCTGGACGAGGCGCAGAACACGACCAAGGGCCAGATGAAGATGTTCCTGACCCGGATGGGCCACGGCAGCAAGGTCATCGTCAACGGCGACGCCACCCAGATCGACCTTCCCAACCCCGCCGAGAGCGGCCTGATCGACGCCGCCCGCCGCCTCCGCCGCACCAAGGGCATCGGATTCGTCACGTTCGGCAAGGCCGACATCGTCCGCCACGACCTCGTGCAGCGGGTGATCGAGGCCTACGAAAGCGACGACCGGGACCGGGCCGTCGACCTCTCGGTCCTGGACCTTCCCGAATCCTTCGAGACGGCCAAGACGCCCCCTCCCCGGCCCAAGCGGTCCCGCAAGACCCCCATCGGCGGCGAATCGCCCGATAACTCGGAAGCGACGCCCCTCCCGCGTCCGATGGACCCCGGGACGGAGGCTTCCTCGTGACCCTTTCCGCTCCGCGCCCCGGCCCTTCGCGGCGGCGCGGGTAGGCTGCTGACGCGACCACCCGGCATGGCCAAGGACCTCACCAAGACCTCGACCCGCACCGGCTCCCTGAGCCGCAGCGTGCGGGCACGTCGCGGGCGGTCCGGCCCGCACGACGGGCTGGGCGCCATCGGCACCGGCGGGGGCGGGCTGGGCGGCCGCCTGATCGACGCCGTCGTCTCCCCGAACCTGGGCATGGGCCTGGTCGTCGCGGTCGTCTTCGCCCTGCTCTGCACCGGCATCACTCTCCGGACCCGCGATCAGCCGCTGGTCGCGGTCGGGCGTGTGATGGACGAGACCCGTCTCGTCCGCATGCAGATCCGCACCGAGGACGGCCCGCGGACCCAGCAGGCGCGCGAGCTGGCTCGCCAAGCCACCCCGCGCGTCTACGTCGCCGACGTCGCCGTGCTCGACGCCATCACCAACTCGCTCGAAAACCTTCCCCGCACCCTCGCCGCGGCCGGGGACCTCGCCGCGGTCGACCCCACGATCCAGGAGCAGTTCGGCCTGACGCCCGAGCTCCTGGGTGCCGTCCGCGCCGAGGCGCAGGACGGCGAGGCCGTCTCGTCGTGGATTTCCAAGGTCCGGACCCTTCGGGCGCTGCTCGAGCGGCGGCCCCTGCTGGATCCGCAGACTTGGCAGCGGACGATGAACGAGGGTTCCAACGGCCGCGTCCGCCTCCTGGTCGAGGGCAAGACGCTCGCCCCGGCGCTCCGGAGCGAGCTGATCAACATCGAGGACAAGGAGCGTCTGGTCGAGGCCATGGGCTTCGCCGCCCGAGACGCGGGGTTCACCGGCCCGCTCCGCGCCTTGGCCGTCAACCGCCTGACCGTCGGGGCCCGCCCCACCTACGCCTATGACCCCGCCCTGACGGCGCAGGATCAGGGCCTCGCCGCCGAGGCGGTGCGTCCGGCGGTCGCCGTCAGCACGCCCGGGCAGATCATCTTCCAGCGGGGCGAGATGCTGACCGAGGCCGAGCGCGACCTCTTCGTCGCCGAGCTTGCGCAGTGGGCGCGGGGCTCCGAGACGTGGCAGCGCTGGCTGCGGGCCAGCGGCATCGCCGGGGCCTGCGTTGCCGTCACGCTCGCCCTCGCCGGCTACACCGCCCTCTTCTGCCCCCGCGTCCGACGCAACGCCTCCCGGATGGGCGGGGTGGCGCTGATCCTGGCTCTCTCCCTGGCCGTCGCCTGCGCCGGCACCGCGGCGGCCCCCGAGCTGGGGGCCCTCACCTCCGTCACGCCCACGATCTTCGTGGCCATGCTCATCGCCATCGCCTACGACCGGCGGGCGGCGCTGGCCTACGCCATGCTCCACGGCCTGCTGGCGTGCATCGCGCTCCGCGAGGGCGTGGGCACGATGGCCGTCATGATCACCGGGATCGCCTGCGTCGTCTGGACGCTCAAGGAGATCCGCGACCGCAACACGCTCTTCCGCACGTCGGTCTTCACCAGCGTGGGGATGGGGGCCGCGACCGTCGTGTTCAGCCTCATCGAGCGCCCGCTGGTCGAGGCCGTGGTGAACGAGGTGCTCGTCGACGCGGGCCTCGCCGCGGGCGGGGCGCTCCTGATCGGCGGCGTCACGCTCTTCACGCTCCCGCTCATCGAGCGGGCCTTCGGCGTGACGACGGGGATGACGCTCATCGACCTGCGGGACCCCAAGCAGCCCCTCCTCCGCGAGCTGCAGCAGCGGGCCCCCGGCACGTACAACCACTCGCTCAACGTCGCGACCATCGCCGAGAGCGCCGCGGAGGCGATCGGGGGCGACGGCCTGCTCACCTACGTCGGGGCGCTCTACCACGACGTGGGCAAGATGAACAAACCCGAGTACTTCGTCGAGAACCAGGCGGGCGGCCCCAACAAGCACGACAAGCTCAGCCCCGCCATGTCCCTGCTCATCGTGGTCGGCCACGTCAAGGACGGGGTCGAACTCGCCCGCGAGTTCGCCCTCCCCCCCCGCGTGCTGCACTTCGTCGAGGCCCACCACGGCACCACGCTGGTCGAGTTCTTCTTCCACCGCGCCAAGAACCAGGCCGTCCAGGCCGCGGCCAACCTCCTGCGGGGGCGCGATGGAGGCAAGGACGGCGGGCGCGACAGGGCAGACCCGCGCGACGGCGACGACGGCGACGCCTACGTCCCCGACGAGTTCGAGTACCGCTACCCCGGCCCCAAGCCCCGCACCAAGGAGGTCGCGATCCTCATGATCGCCGACGCCGTGGAGAGCGCCTCGCGGGCCATGGCCGACCCGACTCCCGGCCGCATCGACGCGCTCGTCCGGGCCATCGCCAACAAGCGCCTGCTCGACGGCCAGTTCGACGACTGCGAGCTCACCCTCCGCGACCTGCACGCGATCGTCGAGAGCGTCTCGCGCACCGTCTCGAGCATGTACCACGGGCGGGTGGCGTACCCCGAGCCCAAGATCGAGCCGGCCGAACAGCGGGCGTGACCGCTCGGGTCGATCAGCCCTCGTCCCCGTAGAACTCCCGCAGCACCCCGGTCCAGTCCGCCAGGCTGCTGATCGCGATCATCCGCAGGCGGACCTCCTCGCCCCGCGGGTGGTGGGCGGCGAAGCGGATGCCGAACTTGCGCATCATCTTGCTCGTCGCGTCCTCTCCGCTGCGGAAGCGGCGCGTCACGGCCAGGCTCAGCTCGAAGTGCGCCTTGAGCGCGGCGCGCTGCTCGGCGATCGTCGGCGCCGCGGGTGGCTCGCCCGCCAGCAGCTGCCGCGCCTGGCGGAAGATCCAGGGGTTGCCGATGCACCCGCGCGCGACGCTCACGGCGTGGACGCCGGTGTACGCCAGCATCCGGAAGACGTCGTCGACGTGCCACACGTCGCCGGAGCCGAAGACGATCTTCTCCGGGTGCCGGGCCACCAGGTCGCGCAGGAACGTCCAGCGCGACGGCCCGATGTACTTCTGCTCGACGGTCCGGGCGTGCACCGTCGTCCACGCGTACCCCATCGCGTACGCCGCGTCGAAGATCCGCTCGAAGTTCTCGGCCATCTCGGGCGTGTCGTCGAAGCTCCGCCGGAGCTTCACGCTGCACGGCACCGACGCCGGGACCGCCTCCCGCACCGCCTCGAGGATCGCGATCGCCCCCTCGGGCTGGGCCAGCCAGTGACCGCCGCGGGCCTTGCGCTCGATCTTCTTGACCGGGCACGCGAGGTTGACGTCGAGCACCTGGAACGACGCCGCGCCCTCCTCCTCCGCACCCTCGGCTCCGGGCCACGGCGTTCCACCCTCGCCGCCGCCGCCGGCCCGCGCGGGGACGCCCGGCGCCAGGGCCCCGTCGTACGCCAGCAGCCGGTACGCCTTGTCCGTCCGCCGCCCCTGCTCGACCATCTTCACCGCCGACGCGGCCATTTCCCGCGGGTCCGACCCCATGATCTGTCCCGCCAGCGGATGGTCCTCCGCCCCGCCGGGAATGTTGTCGTGCAGTTCTCCCAGATCCGCCTTGTCGAACCCCCGCCCTCCCGCCAGCAACGTCCGGTCCAGGAGGGCCTCGGTCACGCAGAAGGGGCAGCCGTGCCGGCGGGCCACGATCCGCATCGCCGCGTCGGAATACCCGGCCAGCCCCGCCTGAAAGAAGGGGGCATCGAACCCCGGCACCAGCGCCGGGACCCGCGGATCCACCCCGCCGGGCCACCGCCCTCCCCGCTCCGCGGCGTGCCGGCGCGCGTCGATTCCCTCGATCCCCGGGGCGATCGCCGGTCCCGGCGGGGTAGCGTTGTTGCTCTGACACGACATCCGCGGGACTATAGAAGCCCCATGAAGACCCCCGGACCCCAGACCCCCCGCGCCGTCCTCCCCGCCTCCATGCTGGCGCTGGGACTCGCCGCGCTCCTCATCCCCGCGTGCCGCTCGGCCCCCAAGGCCGTCGAGTACGCCCGCGCGTATCCGTCCACCGTGCGCCAGGAGCGCTCCCTCGATGTTCAGGTCTTCCGGCGCACCAAGCGCCTCGAGCTCACCAACACCACCGCCCGGGCCTTCGGCCCCTCGACGCTCTGGCTCAACAAGCGCTTCTCCCGTCCCATCGACGCCCTCGCCGTGGGCGAATCCCTCGACCTGCCCTTAGCCTCCTTTCGCGACGAGAATTCCGAGCCGTTCCGCGGCGGGGGCTTCTTCGCGGCGGAGGCCCCCGAGACCCTCGTCCTCGCCCAGCTCGAGACCGCCGGTGCCGCCGGCCCCGAACTGCTCGGCCTCGTCGTCGTCAACGGCGCCCCCGAGTAGGCACCGCCCTCAGGAGGAATCCCGCCGTGGCCCAGGTGCTCGTGATCGGCCCCCACCCCGACGACCAGGAGCTGGGGATGGGCGGCACCATCGCCCGCCTCGCGGCCCAGGGCCACGACGTGCTGCTCCTCGACATGACCGACGGCTCGCCCACGCCCCACGGCACGCGCGAGACCCGCCTCCCCGAGGCCCGCGCCGCCCTCGCCCACCTCTCCCCGGGCGCCGCCTACCCCCGCGGCAAGCCCGTCCGCCGCACGCTGCTCGACCTCCCCAACCGCCGCGTCGAACACACGCTCGCGGCCCGTCACCTGGTCGCCGGCGCGATCCGGGCGCATCAGGCGACGATCCTCTTCGTCCCGCACCCCCAGGACGCCCACCCCGACCACCTCGCCGTCACCCGCATCGCCACCGACGCCCGCTTCGACGCCAAGCTGACCAACCAGCCGATGC
>Ga0105044_10010431_pt1 | contig 12682 bp, 9 predicted proteins | sample MAT01_FD_78092 | JGI IMG/M metagenome (GOLD analysis project Ga0105044, IMG submission 78092) | Freshwater microbial communities from Lake Fryxell liftoff mats and glacier meltwater in Antarctica - MAT-01 | ecosystem: Environmental > Aquatic > Freshwater > Ice > Liftoff microbial mat | place...
AAAAGCTGCATTGCGCAGCTTCTGTTGCACACGAATGGACAGTGCGACACAGCTGTTGCCCGGTATGCTGCAAGAGTGCACGACCTGCCCCCCCGGAACGACGGCCCGCTGGACGCTGGACAGGTCTTCATGGCCCAAGATCCATGGAGCGAACGCCTGGGCGCCCTCCTCGGGGTGCTGGACCCCTCTGTGAATCCACGGCAGGCCATCGAGCGCGCGTATCAGGTTGTCCAGCCCTGGCAGGCCATCGTTGGCGTATGGTTCCATGCCCGCCCTGGTCACTTCATCCCGCCCGGCATCAGCGCTGCCGGTCAGGCCATCCCCGATGCCGAGGACCTGGTGGCGGCCTGCGGCCCCCGCTCTGCCCCGTTGCTGGGTGCGGCCGCCCCCACTGTCGGCCGTCTGGTGCGGGACGGCAATGTCACCATCGCCGAGATCCTGGTCACCCACCACGACCAGAGTGAGGCCGCCACCATCCTCGCCGACGTCCTCGCCCGCTGGTGCACCGACCGCCTGCGCGTCCAGCTCGAAGGCAGCGAGCTGGCGGAGGAGAACGCCCTGCTGCGCACTGCCCTGGCGCCGACCGTTGGGGAGCATGACATCCGCACGGTCAGCGGGGTGATGCAGGCGCTGATCCGCTCGGCCATCCGCGCCGCGGTCAGCACCGCCACCGTCCTCATCCAGGGTGAGACCGGCACCGGCAAGGAACTCCTCGCCCGCCTCATCCACAGCCGCAGCCCCCGGGCCTTGAAGCCGATGGTCGCGGTGAACATCGCCGCACTTGCCCCCTCCCTCCTCGAAAGCGAACTCTTTGGCCATGCCCGCGGCGCCTTCACCGGCGCCGACCAGGAGCGCCGCGGCCTTTTCGAGATCGCCGACGGCGGCACGCTCTTCCTGGATGAGATCGGCGAGCTGGGCCCAGAGGCCCAGGTGCGCCTGCTGCGCGTCCTGCAAGAGCGTACCCTGCACCGCGTTGGCGAGCACCGCGCCGTGCCGATCGACGTACGGGTGGTCGCCGCGACCCACCGCGACCTGCCGAAGGAGGTCGAGCGCGGCGCCTTCCGGGAGGACCTCTACTACCGCCTGAACGTGGTGAACCTGCATGTCCCGCCCCTGCGCCGCCGCACCGAGGACATCCCCCTGCTGGTCAGCCACTTCCTTGACCACTTCGGCCGCGAGAACCGCAAGCTGGTCGACCGCATCCCCCGCGAAGTCATGGAGCTGCTGTGCAGCTACCCCTGGCCGGGCAACATCCGCGAGTTGGAGAACTGCCTGCAACGGGCCGTGGTCCTGGCGGTGGGCCGCGACTTCACCCCCGACCTGGTGCCGGCTCCCATCCGCGCCTATGCCACCCGGCGGGACGACCCGCCCCAGCCCGCATCCGCCCCGCCACCAGCCATACCGACTCCGGAACTGGCTCTGCGCAGCGCGGTAGAGCGCTACCTCGCGGAGATCGGGGGCGACCTCACGCACCTCATCGAGCGGGTCGAGATCACCGCCATGTCCTGGGCCCTGATCCGCGAGCAGGGGGTGAAGTTGCATGCGGCGCGACGCCTGGGCATCAACCGGGTGACCCTGGACCGCAAGCTGCACGGCCTGGGCATGGCGGTAGAGCGCACCACCGTCCTGCGACCGGTGCAGGGCCCGGACTGAGCAACCCAGCCTTCAGACCGAGAGGTAGCGCGAGATGCTCGCCTCGTCGACGCCGGCGCGTTGGTCCTCGCGGACGATCTCGCCGGACTCGATGACCAGGAAGCGGTCGGCCACAGCCAGCGCGAAGCTCAGCACCTGCTCGCTGACCACGATGGTCAGGTCGCGCTTGGCCTTGAGCTCGTTGAGCGTGCGGGCCAGCTCCTTGATGATGGAGGGCTGGATGCCCTCGGTGGGCTCGTCGAGGAGGAGGACTTTGGGACCCGAGACCAAGGCCCGGGCGATGGCGAGCTGCTGCTGCTGGCCGCCGGAGAGGTTGCCGCCCTTCCGGTGGCGAAACTCCCAAAGGATGGGGAAGGTCTCGTAGACCCAGGGCTCGATGCACTTGACCGCAGCCGTTTCGAGGCCGGTGCGGATGTTGTCCTCGACACTCAGGCCCGCGAAGATCTGCCGACCTTGAGGCACATAGCCCAGCCCCGCCTGCACACGCCGATAGCTGTCCAGGCCGCCAACCTCGGCGCCGCCCACGGTGATGGATCCGCGCCGGGGCCGCATGACGCCGATGAGGTTCTTCATCAGCGTCGACTTGCCCATGCCGTTGCGGCCCATGATGGCGAGGGTCTCATTGCGGTTCACCGAGAACGAGAGATCGCGGATGATGACGCTCTCCCCATAGGCGGCGGCAAGGTGCGAGACGTTTAGCATGGGGCCTCCGGGCGGGATGGGATCAGTGGCCAAGGTAGACCTCGATGACCTTGGGATCGTTCTCGATCGTATCCATGTCGCCCTCAGCCAGGATGCGGCCCTGGTGCATGACCGTGACCTTGTCGGCGATGCGGCGGACGAATTTCATGTCGTGCTCGATCACCACCGCCGAACGACCCTGGCAGATGCGCCGCAGCAGTTCGGCGGTCTGCTCGCGCTCGCGCACGCTCATGCCCGCCACCGGTTCGTCGAGGAGGAGGAGCTGGGGCTCGGCGATCAGCAGCATGCCGATCTCCAGCCACTGCTTCTGGCCGTGCGACAGGCGTTCGCCCTCTGTCTGCAGCAGGGCCTCAAGGTAGACCTCTTTGGCGACGGCATGGATGCGGTCGACCACGTCGCTGCTGCGGCGGAAGAAGATCGCGCCGATCGCGGTGCGGCCCCGGGGGAAGCTCAGCTCCAGGTTCTCGAAGACGGTCAGCTTGGGATAGATCGAAGGCGTCTGGAATTTCCGCACCACGCCCGCCTGCACGATCTTCTGCTCGGGCATGCGGGTCAGATCCTTATCCATGAAGGTGATCTTGCCCTCGGTCGCGCGGGTCCGGCCGCAGATCAGGTCCAGCAGGGTGGTCTTGCCGGCACCGTTGGGCCCGATGACCACGCGCAGCTCGTCCTTGGCGACGTAAAGGGTGACGCCGTTGACGGCCTTAATGCCGTCGAAGCTGACCGTCAGCTCTTCGAGCTCAAGGGCATAGTGGGGGTAGATCATGGCTTCGCTCCGCCCGTCACCGCTGACCCGGGCTCGCGCGCCCACTTGCTCTTGATCCGCCGCCACAGCGCCGGCGCCAGACGGTTGGGAATGCCGGCCAGCCCATCGGGGAAGAGCATGGTCACCAGGATGAAGATCGTCCCCATCAGAAAGTACCACAGGCCCGGGAACTGTTCGCTGAAGTAGGTGCGTCCCAGAGACACCGCCAAGGTGCCGTAAACGGCGCCAAGCAGGGACATGCGCCCGCCCACGGCGCAGAAGATGACCATGTAGATCGAGGGCTCGATGGTTACCAGCTTGGGCGACATGAAGCCGACATTCAGGACGAAGAAGGCGCCGCCCAGGGCCGACAGCACAGCTGCCATGCAGAAGGCCGTGGTCTTGAGGTTGGCTACGTCGTAGCCGCTGAAGCGCACCCGGTCCTCCATGTCGCGCACCGCCACCAGCAGGCGTCCAAATTTGGAAGACAGCAGCCAGCGACCAAGCAGGACGGCCAGCAGGACACCGCTTGCGGTCATGAAGTAGATGGTGGTCTGGGCTCCGCTGCTGCGGATGTCCCAGCCCAGCAGGGTGCGCAGATCGGTGATGCCATTGATGCCGCCGGTCCAACCCTGGCGGGTGACGAAGAGGATCTCCATCGTCCAGCACAGGGCCTGGGTGATGATCGCGAAGTAGACCCCGCCGACGCGGCGTTTGAACATCGCGGCCCCAACGATGTAGGCGATGATGGTCGGCACCACGAAGATCAGCAGCATGGTCAGCGGGAAGCTCTTGAAGGCGTACCAGAACCAGGGCAGTTCAGTGATCTGGTTCCAGTCCATGAAGTCGGGCAGACCGACGGTGGACAAGGCCTTGTTCTGGTCGCTGGCCTCACTGGCGATGCTGCGCGCCGCCTCAAGCTTCAGGAAGGCCGCCAGGCAGTAGCCACCCAAGCCCCAGAAAAGCCCCTGACCGAGGCTGAGGATGCCGCCATGGCCCCAGCAGATCACTAGGCCGATGGCGACGAAGGCCATGCTCAGGTACTTGCCCATCAGATTCAGGCGGAATGCATCCAGGCTGAGTGGGATCGCCACCAGCAGGATCAGCGCCAGGATAGCCAGACCCCAGGCGCCGCTACGGCCACCGAACAGGGTCGACAGGATTGACTGGTTCACGCGGGTGCTCCGGACGAGGGGCGGGGTCGGCGCAGGTTCACTTGCGGATCTTGCCCGCGACCAGCCCCTGGGGGCGGATCATCAGGAAGACCACCACCGCGAGCAGGACGAAGACCTTGGCGAGGACCCCCGAGAGGAAGAATTCCAGGATCGACTGGGCCTGGGCGATACCGAAGGCGGCGAGGATGGTGCCGACGATCGATCCGGCGCCGCCCAGTACGACCACCATGAAGGTGTCGACGATGTAGAGCGACCCTGCCGAGGGCGAGACCGAACCGATGGTGGTGAAGGCCGCACCCGCGACGCCGGCGATGCCGCAGCCCAGGGCGAAGGTCATGCGGTCGGCCATGCGGGTGTTGATGCCCACCGCTCCGGCCATGTCCCGGTTCATGGTGGTGGCCCGCACCCGCAGACCCATGCGGCTCTTGTGCATGTTCAGGATCACGGCGGCGGTCATGACGAGGGTGACGACAAGGAGAAACAGGCCGTTGATGGGGATGTCGACCCCCCCCATGGGCTGCCACGAGCCCATCAGCCACTCCGGCATGGTGACGCTGGTCTCCCGCGCGCCGAAGGATTGGCGGAAGGTCTCCTGCATGATCATGCTGAGACCCCAGGTGGCGAGGAGGGTGTCCAAGGGACGTTTGTAAAGGTGGCGGATGATAACCCATTCCACCAGCAGACCGACCACGCCGGCGACTACGAAGGCGGCCAGCACAGCGACAGGGAAATACCAGGCAAAGAGACCCGGGGCAAAGCGCTCGGCCAGGGTGCCGACTCCAACCGTGGTGTAGGCGCCCAGAGTGAGGAATTCGCCGTGGGCCATATTGATGACTTTCATCTGCCCGAAGATGATGGCGAGGCCAAGGGCCATGAGCAGGAAGACGCTGAACAGGCTCACACCTGCAAAGCCCTGCATGATGGTGATCTCCCTGATCTCGCTCCACGAGTAGCCGGCCACTGAGGCCAGGGCGATAACGGTGACGGCTTTGGTCAGCATGGGAACTCGCGGGTAGTGACGCGGACGGACGGAACGACCGCTGCGCCCGGCAGAGGTGCCGGGCGCAGCGCGTGCTCAGTTCACTTGTAGCCTTCGGGGAAGGGATTCGGCTCAATCAACTCGGACTCGGCGAGGATGTCGAACTGCCCGTCCGCGCGCATCTTGCCGATGCGGGCCTTCGACCACAGGTGGTGGTTGGCATGGATCTTCACGTACCCTTCGGGGGCCTCAGCGAATTCGATGCCGGGGCTGGCGGCGGCGATCTTGTCGATGTCGAAGCTGCCGCCCTTCTCGACCGCCTTCTTCCACAGCCACGGGCCAAGGTAGGCGGCCTGGGTGACGTCACCGATCACCGGCTTGTCGCCGTACTTGTCCTTGTACATCTCCTTGAAAGCCTCGACGAACTTCTTGTTGTTTTCGTTGGGCAGGCTCTGGAAGTACTTCATGCAGGCATAGAAGCCCTCAACATTCTCGCCGCCGATGCCGCGGATCTCATCCTCGGTGGTGCTGATGGTCAGCAGCATCTGCTTCTTGGCCTCCAGCGCCGGACCGGTGATGCCCGCCGCCTTGAGCTGCTTGTACCAGCTCACGTTCGACCCGCCCACCACGACCGAGTAGATCAAGTCGGGCTTGGCCAGCTTCACCTTGTTGATGAGCGAATTGAAGTTGGTGTGGCCGAGGGGGTAGTACTCTTCACCGACGACCTTGCAGTCCTTGAGGTGCTTCTCGATATGGATGCGGGCGATCTTGTTGGAGGTGCGCGGCCAGATGTAGTCCGAGCCGATCAGGAAAAAGGTCTTGGCGCCCTTCTCTTTGTGCGCCCAGTCCAGGCCCCAGAGGATCTGCTGGGTGGCTTCCTGGCCGGTGTAGATGACATTCTTCGAAGCTTCCAGGCCCTCGTAGAAGGTCGGATAATAGAGCATGCCATTCTCCCTCTCGAAGATCGGCAACACGGCCTTGCGCGAGGCCGAGGTCCAGCAGCCGAAGACGGTGCCGACCTTGTCTTTGATGAGGAGCTTCTTGGCCTTCTCGGCGAAGGTCGGCCAGTCTGAACCGCCGTCCTCCTGAATGATCTCGATCTTGCGGCCGAGCACACCGCCGAGGTCATTGATCTGCTTGATAGCGAGGCGCTCTGCCTCGACCGAGCCGGTCTCTGAGATGGCCATGGTGCCGGTGACCGAGTGGAGCTGGCCCACCGTCACCGTGGTGTCGGTGACGCGCAGGCCGGTGGTGCAGACGATGGCGGTTGGGAACTTGTCGAGGACCGGATTGACCCAGTCCGCGGCAAGCGCGGCGCAACTTGCGACGATGGCGAGCGCGGTGGCTCGCACCGTCGCAGAGCGCAGTCGTCCGGGAACGATTGAGTGGGGATGCATGGAGGCTCCTGGTGGTGGTTGGGGTTGGGCGCGGCGAGCTGATCAAGTGGTGGTGGCGCCCTGGCCATGTTCGATGACCCAGGGACGGGGCCCGGCATAGCTCTGGAACGTGGGTGCGGCGGGGGCGGCGCTGCCGTGCGTGCACGCGGCGGTGCAGGTGTGGCCACGGCCCGCCTTGCCTTTGAAGACCGGATGCTCGTCGAGGCGGCCGCGATGCTTGAGTGGCTCGTGCCGGCTGCGTTCGTTGCGGGCATGGGCTTTGGCCGTCCCCGCGCTGACCAGCGCAAGGCGCGGCAGCGAGGGGATGCGAGCGCAGACGGCGCGGCAGGTCGGACAGTCCGCCGGCGCATCGCTTTGGGCGAACGGGCGCAGGTCCTGGAACGCGCCGTGGTCGGCGCAGGCGTACTCATAAACGGGCATGACGGCTCCGGGGGCTCGCCCGCAGGGCGAACGCGGTCAGGTGACGCAGTGTTGAGGGGAACGGTGGCTAAAGGACGCGGGCCAGATCGCTGCCGGGCGCGATGCCGGGTTTTGGCCCGGCATTGGTCGGCATCAGATCGAACTTGAAGATTTCAGTCGGAATGGCCGAGGTCGCGCAGGCGTTGGGGATGTCGACGATGCCACTGATGCGGCCCTCCACCGGGGCGGTGCCGAGGATGCCGTAGGCCTGAGCGCCGCTGTAACCGAACTTCTTCAGGTACTCGATGGCGTTGAGGCAGGCCATGCGATAGGCAACGTGCACGTCCAGGTAGTGCTGCTTGCCCGCCTCATCAACCGAGATGCCTTCGAACATCAGAAAGTTGGTGTAGCTGGGCGAGAGGGTGCTGGTCTTGAAGATGGGATTCTTGATGCCGTACATCGCCACGCCGTTCTTGATCACCTCAACGCGCAGCTCAAGATAGCCGGCCATTTCGATGGCGCCGCAGAAGGTGATCTCACCGTCGCCTTGGCTGAAGTGGATGTCCCCCATCGAGAGGCCACCGCCCTTCTGATAGACGGGGAAGTAGATGCAGGAGCCCTTGGTGAGGTTCTTGATGTCGCAGTTGCCACCGTGCTCCCGCGGCGGGACGGTGCGCGCGCCTTCCATCGCCGCAGCCTTCGCCTTGGCTGGATCCATGCGCCCCATGTGGGCGGTGGCCGGATAGGGCAGGGCGGCAAGGGGCGGGACCCGTCCCGGATCGGTGTCGAAGAGGGCCTTTTCGCGGGTGTTCCATTCCTTCAGCAGTTTGGCGTCGGGCAGGCAACCGATCAGGCCGGGGTGCATGATGCCGGCGAACTCCACACCCGGGATGTGGCGGCTGTTGGCGTAGATGCCGCTGAAGTTCCAGCAGGCCTTGCGGGCCTCGGGGTAGTGCTCGGTGAGGAAGCCGCCGCCGTTCTCCTTGGCGAACAATCCGGTGAAGCCCCAGTCGAAGTCGGGCAGCACGCCCACGTCAAGGATGTCGACCTTGAGCAGGTCGCCCGGCTCGGCGCCGACCACCCCGATGGGGCCCGTGAGGTAGTGGACCTTGCTCAGGTCGACCACCTTGATGTCCATGGCGTTGTCGTCGTTCTTAATCTGCCCGCCGGTCCAATCCACGCACTCGACCCGGAATTCGTCCCCGGGTTTGACCCACGCGACCATGGGGATGTCGGGGTGCCAGCGATTGTGGAGAACGTCCTGGGTTTCTGGCTTGGCCTTGATGTCGACCTTCAGCAGCGTCTTCATGAGGGATGCTCCGCGGTGATCTGGTGGTGATCGGACTCGCGAAACTGCATGCATCGATCGTGCCACCTGTTCCGGCACGTGGATTGATGCCCGATGATGACATTCGTGCCTGACCGCTCTTGATTCTTGTACGCGCTGCGACGTTTCAGCAGCACTGTGACCGTTTTTGCAACTGAGCTGGGAACGGGCTACGGCGGCGGGCCCTCTGCCAGGCGCCCGCTGCCGATGGCGTCAGACCTTCGTGGCGTAAGCCTTGATCCGTTCGCCGAAAACCATCGCTGTCTCAAGGTCCGGAGCGGCCACGTGGCCGGGCTTGCCGTCCACCTGGGCCATCAGGCCGCTGTGGCTGCCCAGGCGGTTGAGGGCGAGATCGTAGGGCGTGCCGGTCATCCACTGGGCGATGAGCTCTTGGCCGATCCACAGCATGCCGTGCTGCATGGCCAGGGTGAAGAGATACTGGATGGTCACCGACTTGTCGCCGCTGGGACTGCCGCTGGTGGTGAAGCCGGCAGAGAGTTTGCCCGACCACTTGCGACCGAACCAACGCTCACTGGTGGCGTCGGCGAAGGCTTTGAATTGGGCGGCGGGTCCGCCCATGTAGGTGGGGGCGCCGAAGACGATGGCGTCGGCAGCGTCAAGCCTGGCCAGGTAGCCGTCATCCTTGAAGCGACCTTCCACGATCTGGCTGCCGGTGATGGGCATGAGCGTCCCGCCGGCGGCGCGGGCAATGGTCTCGGCCACCAACTTGGTGGTGCCGGTGCCGGAGAAGTAGATGATGGCGATGCTGGTCATAGGACTGTCCTGGAGAGAGGTTATGGCATGGTGATCCATGCACAGATGCAGCCTCTACGCATACCGACCAGGATTGGACGTGGCCGATCAGGCCACTTACAAACCGCGGGTTCCCGTTCCCCGGCCCAGTCTTACTCACCCCTTCACGGCGAAGTCCGGTACCCGCGCGCTCATCTGCGTGAAGTCGAGGTACTTGTAGATCGACTTCTCGAACGGCGAGACGCACTTGGCCATGTACTCGAGATACTCGGCCTTGGTCGGGATGCGGCCCAGGATCGAGATCACCCCGGCCAACTCAGCCGAGCCCAGATAGCAGAGCGCGTCACGGCCCATGCGATTGTCGAAATTGCGGGTCGAGGTCGAAAAGATCACCGCCCCAGGACGAGCGCGAGCCTGGTTGCCCATGCACAGCGAGCAGCCGGGGATTTCACGCCGCGCGCCGATCTTGCCGAACATGCCGTAATGGCCTTCCTGGTTCAGCACCGCCTCATCCATGCGGGTGGGCGGGCAGATCCAGGTGGTGGCGGTGAGGTACTCGGTCTTGCTGTGCTTGTAGACATTGGCCAGGGCCCGGAAGTGGCCGATGTTGGTCATGCACGAGCCAACGAAGACTTCGTCGACTTTTTTGCCCTGTTCTTCGCTGAGGGTCTTGATCTTGTCCGGATCGTTCGGGCAGGCGAGCAAAGGTTCGGTAATCGCGCTCATGTCGATGACGAAGACCTTGGCATAGCGCTGGTCCGCCGCCTCGTTGACGCTGCCGATGACGTTGCCCTGGCCATCCTTCACTGGAACGGTGTTGGTCAGCTGCAGGCCGCCGTCGGCGCGCAGCAGCTCGGGCTTGGCCAGCCAGGCGTTCATGGCCGCGATGCGTTTTTCCAAGGTCGCCCGATGACCGTAGCCATCCAGGATCATCGCGGTGAGCAGGGCGATGTTGGAGGTCAGATAGTCGGCCACCGACTTCTCGCTGAGGTTCACTGTGCAGCCCGAGGCGCTGCGCTCGGCGCTGGCGTCGGACAGCTCGAAGGCCTGTTCGGCAGTGAGGTCCTCCAGGCCTTCGATCTCCAGCACGCGGCCGCTGTAGACGTTCTTCTTGCCCTTCTTCTCCAGGGTCAGGTCGCCGCTCTGCAGGGCGATCCATGGAATCGCGTTGACCAGATCGCGCAGGGTCACGCCGGGTTGCAGTTTACCGGTGAAGCGCACCAGCACCGACTCGGGCATGTCGAGGGGCATGTAGCCGATCGCTGCCGCGAAGGCCACCAGGCCCGAGCCGCCGGGGAAGCTGATGCCGATGGGGAAGCGGGTGTGGCTGTCGCCACCGGTGCCGACGGTGTCCGGCAGGCACATGCGGTTCAGCCACGAATGGATGATGCCGTCACCCGGGCGCAGGGCGACGCCGTTGCGCTCGACGATGAACTCGGGCAGCCAGCGATGCATTGAGGCATCCTTGGCGGTGGGATACGCGGCGGTGTGGCAGAACGACTGCATCACCAGCGGCGCCGCAAACGTCAGGCACGCCAATTCCTTCAGCTCGTCGGCGGTCATCGGGCCGGTAGTGTCTTGAGTCCCCACGGTGGTGGCCTTGGGTTCGCAGGACAGGCCGGCGCGCACGCCCTTCACGCCGCAGGCGCGGCCGACCATCTTCTGCGCCAGGGTGTAGCCTTTGCCGTCATCATTGGGCAGGACCGGCTTGGCGAAGTTGGCGGGATACGGCTGCTTGAGCAGGTCGCAGGCCTTCCAGGTCAGGGCCTTGCCGATGATCAGATTCGAGCGGCCGCCGGCGCGGTACTCGTCGAACACCGTGGGCGACTTGACCTTGCCGGTGACCAAGGGCGCGCCGTTCTTGAGCACCTCGCCGGTCCGGGTCTTGATGGTGATGGTGTCCCCGGTGGCGAGCAGGCTGACGTCGCAGGTATACGCCATGCCGCCGGCGTCGCGCCAGGTATCAAGGAAGATCGGGGCGATGATGCCGGCCAACAGGAAGGCCGCGGTGCGCTTGTTCGGCACACTCGGAATATCCCGGCCGGTGTACCACATCGCGGAATTGGTCGCGGATTTGCGCGATGAGCCGGTGCCATAGACGTCGCCCACCAGAATGGTGCGGATGCCCGCCGCCTGCCGGCGCATCAGCTCGGCGATGCAGGCCGGATCCTTGGTCTTGTACATGTCCAGGGCGTGGGCGGGGATGTCGGGGCGGGTCACCGCGCTTTGCGCGGGCGACAGATCATCGGTGTTGGTCTCGCCAGGAATCTTGTAGACCACGCCGGTGACCTCCGGCTCGATCTCACTACGGCAGGTGAACCATTCGGCGTCGGCCCAGCGCTTCAGCACGTTCTTGGCGTGCTGGTTGCCATCTTCGGCCAACTTGGCCACCACGGCAAAATTGTCGAAGACCAGCACCGTGCGGGCCAGACCGTCGGCAGCCAGGGCGGCGTGGGGGCCTTCCAAGGCGCGGGTCAGGAAGGGCACATTGTAGCCGCCCAACATGGTGCCCAACAGGCCCACCGCCTCGCTGGCGCTGATCACCGGACTGGTCCTGCTGCCGTGGGCGATGCCGCCCAGCCACTCGGCCTTGACCTTCGCCGCGGGATCGACGCCGGGGCTGACCCGATCGGTTAGCAGCGCCTTCAGCACTGCGGCCTCGCCGGCCGGTGGCGCCTCCAACAGGGCGCACAGCTCGCCAGTTTGCTTGAGATCCAGGGGCAGGGCGGGGATGCCCTGCTTTAGGCGTTCGGCTTCGGCAGTGCGGTAGGCGACGAGCATAAAAGTTTCCTTGGGTCGGGGTGATACCCTATCAGCCTTGGCCAGCTGGCAAATCAGGGTTTGGGGGGTGTTTCTGTTGTGGGAACAAGCAGATCGCAGGGCGGTCGGCACATACCGTGTTAGCCTATCGGGGCCGTTGGTGCTGCACTACCAGCAGGCCGATGACCGCTGACTGTGATCTTGAAGCCCTACTATTTTGCTCATTAAAGTTTTAGATATTTCAACCAATCCCGCTCATCGTTGCGTATGATACGCACTATCGCCTTGGTGCGCTTGAATCGTTATCCTGCTCCCAGGCCGTGCTCTAAAGTCACCATGCACAGCCCACTGCGGATCTCTCCTATGGCTATTGGCTTCGCGGCCCGCCTTGGGCTGCTGGTGCTGATCAGCTCCGTCGCCACCTGGGCCGTCGATGGCGTGGTCGCACGCCAGATCACCTCCGGCCTCGACAAGCCCATCGCCGTGGTCCCAGCCCCGGGCATCGCCGACCGACTCTTCGTGGCTGAGCAGTCCTCAGGCCAGGTGCGCATCCTGACCCCGTCGACCGGCGTCGTGGCCAGCACGCCCTTCTTCACCGTCCCGAATCTGGCCAACGGCAATTCCGAACAGGGCCTCTTGGGTATCGCCTTCCACCCCAACTATCTGACCAACGGCTATGTCTACGTGAACGTCACCCGCACTGGCGCGGCGGCCGGTGACGGATCGCCGTCAGGCGCCGGCCGCACTGACATTCTGCGTTTCACCGCCAATGGTTCACCGGCCACCGCCACC
>Ga0105044_10010432_pt1 | contig 12682 bp, 10 predicted proteins | sample MAT01_FD_78092 | JGI IMG/M metagenome (GOLD analysis project Ga0105044, IMG submission 78092) | Freshwater microbial communities from Lake Fryxell liftoff mats and glacier meltwater in Antarctica - MAT-01 | ecosystem: Environmental > Aquatic > Freshwater > Ice > Liftoff microbial mat | place...
ACCTAGAGACGGCGTGTTTCACCATTGCTTCTCACAGTTGAGCGCTCTTCTCTCGTCCGAAGTCGCCCGCCAATGTGGGAGAGCTGCGGGCTACGGTGCACGATCCGTTCACGGTCCGTTCGAGGGACCGTGACGGCTCGGGGGGAGGTTGCGCCGGTGCACACGAAGAGCGCTCGAGGAGGGGCAATGCGGTTCCGACGGGTGGTGGGTGCGGCACTCGCGGTCGGAATCATGGCGGGCGCCACGATCGCAGTCGGCTCGGGGCCGGCGCCGGCGGCGTCAGGCGGTTCGTCCGACGCCGTACTCACCGTGGGCACGAAGCAGGACGTCGACAGCATGAACCCGGTCGCGGGAGTCCTGCTCTCCAGCTACGAAGTCTGGAACATGCAGTACAACGTGCTCGTCAACTTCAAGGCCGACGACCTCGCCCCCGTTCCCGACATCGCGACCTCCTGGAGTGCATCGCCCGACGGCACGACCTGGACCTACAAGCTCCGGACCGACATGCAGTGGTCCGACGGTGAAGCGCTCACCGCCGACGACGTCGTGTACACGCTCACCCGGGCGCGTGATGAGGAGTGGGCGAACTTCTACCCGTTCGTGTCCGGGTTCACCGACATCACCGCGCCCGATGCGTCGACCGTGGTGGTCACGTCGGCCGAGCCGAACCCGAACCTCCCCTTCATCCCGGTGTACATCCTGCCCGAGCACGTCTGGAAGAAGTACGACAAGAAGCAGGTCGCGAGCTTCCCGAACACGAACCCGGTCACCTCGGGTCCGTTCCGCCTCACCCAGTGGGACAAGGGCAGCTTCTGGGAGATGACGGCGAACCCGGACTACTACGCCGGTGCGCCGAAGGTCGGCACGGTCCGCTTCCGCGTGTTCGGCAACGACGAAGCGATGGCCGGTGCGCTGCGCAACGGCGAGGTCGATGCGGTGCACGATCTCAACCCGCAGCTCGAGAGCACCATCGACGGATCGAACATCACCCCGGTCGAGGCGCTCGACGGCACCTTCACCCAGCTCACGATGAACACCGGTTCCGGGCCGGTGGGCAACGGCCACCCCGCGCTCGAAGACCCGCGCGTCCGCCAGGCGATCGCGCACGCGATCGACAAGGAGGAACTGGTCTCCAAGGTGCTCAAGGGCCTCGGTCAGCCGGGTCAGTCGGTGGGCGTGTCGGTCGACCCCAAGTACAACCTGACCGTCCCCGCCGACAAGACCTACAACTTCGACATCGCGCAGGCCAACTCGATCCTCGACCAGGCCGGCTACGCGAAGGGCTCCAACGGCATCCGGACGATGCCCGATGGCACCGATCCGTTGAAGTTCCGCTTCTACTACCCCACCAGCAACTCGGTCTACGCGCGTGACGTCGAGTTCATCAGCAAGTGGCTCGACCAGATCGGCATCGCCACCGAGGTCACTGCGAAGAGCGAAGACGAACTGACCCCGATCGAGAACACCGGCAAGTTCGATCTCGTCGTCTGGAGCTGGACGCCGTACGTCGACCCGAGCCCGCAGCTCTCCTACCTCACCTGCGGTCAGGTCCCCGAGACCGGCGACGACGGTCGCTACAACGACGCCTTCTGGTGCAACCAGGAGTACGACGCGCTGTACGAGTCACAGCGAGTCGAGCTCGACCCCGCGCAGCGGATCGCCCAGATCAAGGAAGCGCAGCAGATCCTCTACACCGAGGCGCCGTACGTCGTGTTGTACAAGCCGGTCACGCTCCAGGCGTACCGCAACGACCGGTTCACCGGCTTCGTGAAGCAACCCGCCGACACCGGACCGGTCATCTACAGCCAGAGCGACCCGTCGTACCTGCTCGTCGAACCGGTCGTCTCGACCTCCGGTGGAGGTTCCGGCGACAGCGCGAGCGGCGCGAACGACTCCGACGACGGCGGGAGCTCGTCGACCGGGATCATCATCGGCCTCATCGTCGCAGTGATCGTGATCGGTGGCGGTGGATACCTCATCGCTCGGAGGAGCCGGACCGCCGACGAGCGCGAGTAGGGGTGAGTCCTCGCTACGTGGCCCGGCGGGTCTTCGCCGCGCTGCTCAGCCTGATCTTCGTGTTGACGCTGAACTTCTTCCTGTTCCGCGTGGTGAAGTCGGATCCGGTGGGCAGCCTCTTCCGCGGCCGCAACGTATCGCCCGAGGCCAAGGACCGCTTGCGCACCGAGTTCGGGCTCGACAAGTCACTCCCCGCCCAGTTCACGGCCTACATGGGCCAGACCCTGCGCGGGAACCTCGGGGTGTCGTACGCGACGCGGCGGTCGGTCGGCTCCGAGATCCTCGACAAGCTCGGTCCGACGCTCGTGCTCGTCGGCATCTCGACCTTGTTGTCGGCCGCGATCGGCGTGTTGATGGGCATCAAGGCCGCATGGCAACGCAACAGTTCCTTCGACCGCGGCTCGACGGCCGCGTCGATGCTGACCTACGCCGCGCCCGACTTCTACATCGGGATCCTGCTGTTGGCGATCTTCGCGTTCTGGTTACGGTGGCTGCCCACCGGGGGCATCGAGAACCCCGACGGCGGCGGTCTGTTCGACCAGGCGAAGCACCTGATCCTGCCGTGCGTCACCCTCACCCTCGGCTACTTCGGCGAGTACGCGATCATCATGCGGTCGTCGTTGCTCGAGGTCGTCAACGAGGACTACCTCGTGACCGCGCGGGCGAAGGGCCTGCGCGACGCACTCGTCCGGCGCCGGCACGCGGTCCCGAACGCGGTGCTCCCGGTCGTCACGCTGTTCGCGATCAACCTCGGGTTCGTGCTCTCCGGATCGATCGCGGTGGAGACCGTGTTCTCGTGGCCCGGCCTCGGCCTCGCGACGTCCGATGCGTTGCGCGGCCCCGACTACCCGATGCTGCAGGGGCTGTTCCTCGTGTTCAGCGGCGCGATCATCCTCACGAACCTCGCCACCGACCTGATCTACGGCTATCTCGATCCCCGCGTGAGCACCTCATGAGACGCGTGAGCACCTCATGAGACGCGTGAGCACGTCATGACGTCGGCAACCGTTCCCGGCCGCGGGTCGATCACCTGGACGCGCCGTCGGCGGGCCGCCGCCGCGGTGTGGAAGCAGTACTGGTCGAGCACCCAGGGGCGCGCGGGGCTCATCATCCTCATCCTGTTCTTCGGCGTCGCGCTCGCCGCCCCGCTGATCAGCCCGAGCTCGGGCCTCGACGTGACGCAGGCGGGCGGCCCGATCCTGCATTCACCCACTGCCGGCTATCCGATGGGCACCGACGAGTTCGGCCGGAGCATCTGGACGCTGTTCATCTGGGGTGCACGCGTCAGCCTCGCGGTCGGGATCGCCGCGACGGTCGTCGCGGTGGGGATCGGCACGGTGGTCGGAGTCGTCGCCGGGTACGCCGGCGGTCGCACCGAGGGCGGCCTCATGCGGGTGACGGAGTGGTTCCTCGTGATCCCCTTCCTCCCGCTCGCGATTGTGCTCGCATCGGTGCTGTCGCGGTCCTTGTTCACCATCGTGCTGGTGATCGGGATCACGTCGTGGCCGGGCATCGCGCGATTGCTGCGGTCGCAGGTGATCTCGGTGAAGGAGCGGACGTTCGTCGAGCGGGCGCGTGCCCTCGGCGCCGGGAACAGCCGGATCATCGGCCGTCACATCCTGCCGAGCGTGATGCCGTTGATCTTCGCCAACCTCACGCTCACGGTTCCGATCGCGATCCTGTCGGAGAGCACCTTGGCGTTCCTGGGTCTCGGTGATCCACTGCGGGTCTCGTGGGGCCAGACCTTGCAGGCATCGTTCGACGCGGGCGCGACGTCGCTCGGTGCGTGGTGGTACTACATCTTCCCGGGCTTCGGGATCATCTTCGTGGTGCTCGCGTTCACCATGTGCGGCCGCGCCCTCGAAGCCGTGCTCAACCCCCGGTTGCGTGACAGGTGAGCGCAGTGGAGGCGGCGGGCACGCGACGCGGAACGTCAACAGGTGAGCGATCGAGCCGCCGCAACGAAGCGACCCGACAAAGATGAGCACAGTGGAGGCGGCGGGCACTCGTGGCGGCGTCGGACCGATCCTGTCGGTACGGGACCTGCACGTGAGCTACGAGACGCGAGAGGGTCCGGTGCCCGCGGTACGAGGGATCAGCTTCGATCTCGGGCCGGGCGAGACGCTCGGGATCGCCGGGGAGTCCGGTTGTGGCAAGTCGTCGATGGCCGCGGCCGTGCTGCGCCTGCTCCCACCGGAAGCGGTCGTGAGTGGCGAGGTCCGCCTCGACGGTGAAGACGTGTTCGCGATGACCCCGGGTCGACTGCGCGCGGTGCGCTGGACCGAGGCCGCGATCATCTTCCAGGGTGCGATGCACGCGCTCAACCCGGTGTGGAAGGTGAAGCACCAGATCGGCGAGGCGATCGAGCTCCATGACCCGAAGGTCGCGGGGAAGACGCGCACCCGGGTCGACGAGCTGCTCGAGCAGGTCGGGCTCCCCGCCCGCCGGGCCGAGGCGTATCCCCACCAGCTCTCGGGTGGGCAGCGGCAACGGGTGATGATCGCGATGGCGCTCGCGTGCCGACCCCGGCTGCTCATCGCCGACGAACCCACCACCGCGCTCGACGTGATGGTGCAGGCCCAGGTGCTCGCGTTGCTCGCCGAGCTGCAGACCGACCTCGGCCTGGCGATGGTGTTCATCACCCACGATCTCTCGGTGCTCACGTCGTGCTGCCGCGAGCTCGCGATCATGTATGCGGGCCGCATCGTCGAGCGCGGACCGTCGCACCAGGTCTTCGTCGACCCGCGCCACCCCTACACCCGGGCGCTCGCAGCCGCGTTCCCGACCGTCGGTGATCCCCGGTTCCGCAAGGCCCCGCTCGGCCTGCCCGGCGATCCGCCCGATCCGCGCGCCCGGCCCGGCGGCTGTCCCTTCACCCCTCGGTGCCCCGACGCCCAATCGGAATGCAGCGCCGAGGAGCCGAACCTGCGCGTCGCGGGCCCGGGTCGCGAGGCGGCGTGCGTCCTGGTGGGGAGGACGCGATGAACCCGCCGCCCAGCCCGCTGCTCGAGCTGCACGACGTGCACGTGAGTTTCACCGCGGGGAAGCACGCGCGCTCGGGGGCCCCGATCGCGCGTGCTGTCGACGGTGTCGATCTCTCGGTCGACCGGGGTGAGATCGTGGCGCTGGTGGGCGAGTCGGGTTGCGGCAAGACCACGCTCGCACGGGCGATCCTCGGGCTCGAGCAACCGGGCCGGGGCCAGATCCGCTTCGACGGCGAGGCGCTCCCGACTTCGAGCAAGGGCCTGCGTGCGTACCGACGTCGCGCCCAGATGGTGTTCCAGGACCCTACGGGCGCGCTGAACCCGCGCCAGACGATCTACGAATCCGTCGCCGAGGGTCTGCGCATCCACAAGATCGACGGCGACGAAGAGGAGCTCGTCGCCGGCGCCTTGAGCCGGTCGGGGCTCCGACCCCCAGAGCAGTTCTTCCTGCGGTACCCGCACGAGATCTCGGGCGGGCAGCGGCAGCGGGTCGTGATCGCCGGCGCGATGGCGCTCGAACCCGCCCTCCTCGTCGCCGATGAGCCGGTAGCCAGCCTCGACGCTTCGGTCCGGGGCGAGATCCTCCGCCTCATGCTCGGTCTCGTGGAGCAGACGAACATCGCGATGCTGGTGGTGACCCACGACCTGGGACTGGCCTGGAACATCGCCGACCGGGTCGCGGTGATGTACCTGGGCCGGATCGTGGAGGTCGGACCGACCGAGCAGGTGCTCGACACGCCGAAGCACCCCTACACCGAGGCGTTGCTGTCGGTCGTCCCCGAGACGAAGCGGATGGAGCAGCAGATCCTGCAGGGCGAGCCACCCGACCCGACGCGGGTCCCCGCGGGCTGCCGCTTCCATCCCCGCTGTCCCGCGCTCGCGAACGGCGAGGCCGCCCGGCTCGGCATCGCGGCGCGATGTGAGTCGGAGGATCCGCAACCGATCTCCGTCGGGCCGAACCACGCCGCCGCCTGCCACCGCAACACCGCAAGCCCAGCAGAGCCGCCCGGCACCGCACACGGGACGTGAGCGGTTGAGCGATCGAGGCTGCGTAGCCGGAGCGAACCATCAGGACGTGAGCGTTCCCGAGGAGATCCTCGATGCATTCGATGAACGGGCGTATCGGTTGCGGATGGGGTTGCGGCCGCTGGATCTCGAGGACTGGATCCTGATCGACGAGCGGTTCGAAGCAGAGCGCGCCGAGAAGCGCCGGCTCCTCGACGCGCGCCACGACGACGTGGTCGCGCATCTTCCGGGCACCGAAGCTGCTGGAGCGGAGGTACTCGACGCGCTCGCGTCGCACCTCGCACACCACTTCCCCGACCGGTTCTCGCGCAACGGGTCCCGCATCGACGACTTCGGCGCCGAGACCTCGTGGGACGTCGCGCACCTCGACCTCCATCCGATCGACGTGGCCGGTCGGCTCGTGCAAGAAGACGTCTGCCTCCTGACGGCACCCCCGGAGGATCCGGATGCACTGGTGTTCAGTGCCGGCTCGGTGTGCTTCCCGACGCGGTGGGCGTTGCGCGAGAAGATCGGCCACGACATGCGCGGCGTGCACGCCCCGGTGCCCCGGTACGACGACCAGCTCGCAGCCCCGGTCGACAGCACCCTCGGACGCCTGCGCGTCGACCGACCGGTCTGGCGCCTGAACTGGAGCCTGCTCGACGACCCCGCGCTGTTCCAACCCGGTGGGCACGACCGCACGGAGCCGCTCGCCGGGGTGACCGCGGAGAACGCGGGGACGTCGGTCTTCCTGCGGGTGGAGCGCCAGACGCTGCGCCGGTTCCCCGGCCACGGTGCAGTGGTGTTCACGATCCGTGTCTTCCACCGTCCGCTCGACGTGGTCGCCGGGAGCGAGGCCGCGACGCGACTCGCGGGCGCGGTGCGGGCGCTGCCCGACGACGTCGCCGGGTACAAGAGCGTGCCTGCGATGGCCGACGCGGCGCTCGCGTGGCTCGACACCCACGGGCCCGACGCGCACCTCACGCCCTGACCTTCACTGCAGGCGGCGCGGGATCCGTTCGGTCCAGCGCCGGGCCGCGACCGGCCCGGCGTCGTCGGTGACGTCGAGTTCGACGTCGACCGCGAACGCGTCACCATCGGATCGGACGTGCAGGCGCGCTTCGGTCGCGACGCTCACGTCGGGCCAGGCGATGTCGTACCGTGCGGTGGCCTCGACCCACCCGGCGCCGGGATTCTCGGTCGACACCGCGACCGTACCGGCGTACGTCTCGCGTACATGGGCGCCGAAGTCGCCGGGGTACGCGGTGTCGTGCCTGATCACGGCGCGAGTCTCGCGACCGAGCACGTCGTGTTCGATCCGCCACACGACCGGCGTGGAATCGTTCTCGGCCGGCCCGGCTCCGTGCGCGTCGGGAGCAGGCGGATCGGAGAACCGGGGGGTCGGGGCGGTTGGCGCGGCCGCGAGCACGGGGAGCCGCAGCGCCAGTGATCCGGCGTCGATCGTGAGGGTGACCGGCGTGGGTGGCGCCCAGGCGTTGGGCCAGTCGGCGCCGGCCACTGCGAGGCGGATGGTGTGGCCCGGTTCGAAGATCCACGCGGTCGCCTCGAGCATCAACTCGATCCGAACCGGTTCGCCGGGCACGAGGGCCTCGGGGGCGACCGACGAGTTGCGGTGACAGAGGTTGAGGAAACCCCGGGTGACGAGCGTCGACGTGCCGTCGGGGAACACGTCGTTCAACTTCACCGAGAGGCTCGCGACGGGAACGTCGGCGCTCACCACGACGTCGACGCGCGCGTGACCGGCGATCGAGATCTCACCGGCGTCGGGAACCGGCCAGTCGTAGACGAGCGACATCCCGTCGTCGGGCCGCTGATCGACCGGCTGACCCCACGGGAGGTGACCGGCGCACGAGATCCACGCGGTGGTGCCGACGTCGCCGCGGACGGCCAGGGTGTCGGTGCGCGCCGGGCCCACGAAGACCTGTTCCACGAGACCGGCCGGCGGCCAGTCGGTCTCGGCCCGCCACTCGCCGCGGTGCACGTCGAGGTCGGGTTCCGGTGGGGTCGCACGTCGCATGAACAACCGGATCGGCGCCCGCTCGGCTCCGACCGGGTCGTCGCGGAGGTGCCGATCGAACCACTGGATCATCTCGGGAACGAGATCGATCCGCGGGCCCGGCACCGAACTGCCCGGTGCCATGTGACTCCACGGACCGGCGAGGAGTTGCTTCGGGCACCGGAGCTGCTCGTAGGTGCGGAAGGTGTTGTTGCGGTAGCCGTCGGCCCATCCCGCGACGATCATCGTCGCCGCCTCGATCCGTTCGTACCCCTGCCACCCACCGCCGGGCCGGTGCTGCCGGATCGAGCCCTGCCGCCAGTACGGGCCGTCCCACTGCTCGTGCATCCACCGCAGGAGCCACGGCTCCAGCTCATCGATGCGCGCTCGCCAGGCATCGCGCCAGCCCGGGCCCGCGAGCGCCGGCGTGGGCGGGAGCGCGGCCATCGCCGTCATGTAGAGCACGTAGTCGACGAGGTCGAGCGCCCGCAGCGTCCCCCCGATGTAGTGCACGTCGTCGGTGTAGCGGTCGTCGCTCGCGTAGATGGCACAGATCGCACCCAACGCGGGCGGCCGCTCGGCCGCGATCTGCAACGAGTTGAACCCGGAGTAGGACGTGCCGAACATCCCGACTCGCCCCGTCGACCACGGTGCCGCCGCGAGGAGCGCGATCACGTCGACGAGGTCGGTCTGCTCCTCGAGCGGGTACTCGTCGGTCGCGAGCCCCTCCGACGCGCCGGTGCCACGGAGGTCGAGCCGAACGACCGCGAAGTCGCCTTCGTCGCGGAGCCGGCGGTACTCGTCGGCGTACGACGTGGTGAGGTCGTCCTTGCGGTACGGGAGCGCTTCCAGGAGCACCGGCCACGGGCCGTCGCCCTCGGGGAGGAAGCACTTCGCCGAGAGGCGGGTCCCGTCGCGCGTGACGAACCACTCGGAACGCCAATCCACCTGGGTGTCGTTCGCCTGGTCGCCGCCCACTACCGTCGGACTGTAATCCGGAGGAGGTGCGACGATGCCCGGCGAACGCGATCCCGAACCGAGCCTGCGTTCGTCGCTCACGCCTGCGCTCGACCGGGAGGCCTACGTCACCGACGCGGTCTGGGACCGTGAACGTGAGCGCATCTTCGGCCGGGAGTGGTGTGCCGTCGCCCGCAACGACGACCTCCCGGCGCCGGGTTCGTACCTCCGCGTCGAGCTGGCCGGGGAGAGCATCGTGCTCACCCGCGATGCGAACGACCGGATCCACGGGTTCTTCAACGTCTGTCGACACCGCGGCGCCGAGCTGGTCGCGCGCGACGGCGAGGCCGTCGGCTGCGTGACTGGTGTTCTCCAGTGCCCGTACCACGCTTGGTCGTACACCCTCGACGGGCGGCTGCGACACGCACCGTTCCTCCCCACCCCCACCGACGAGGAGCGCGAGGAGTTCGCGCTGCGTCGTGTCGAGGTCGACACCTGGGGCGGGTTCGTGTTCGTGCGCCTCGAATCGACGGTCGACACCGGCCCGTCGCTCGCGGAGCAGCTCGGGCCGATCTCCGACCGCCTCGTGCGCTATCCCCTCTCGGAACTGCAGCGAGGGGCCAGCATCCGCTACGACGTCGGCGCGAACTGGAAGGTCGTCGCCGAGAACTACAACGAGTGCTACCACTGCGGCCGCATCCACCCGGAGCTGTGCGAGCTGGTACCGGTGTTCCGCCGCGGTGGCGGAGAGGCACTCGACTGGGAGCGGGGGATCCCGCATCGCGAAGGCGCGAACACGTTCACCCGATCGGGCACGACGACCCGACCACCCTTCCCCGGCCTCGACGCCGACGAGCTGATTCGGCACAAGGGTGAGCTCGCGTACCCCAACCTGCTCCTGAGCCTGGCGCGTGACCACGTCGCCGCGTTCACGCTGCTGCCGACGGGCCCCGACCGCACCGAGATCGTGTTCGATCTCCTCTTCCACCCCGAGGCCGTCGCCGACGATGCCTTCGATCCTGCCGACGCGTGGGACCTCTGGGACGTGACCAACCGGCAGGACTGGGCGATCTGCGAGAGCGTGCAGCGCGGCATGGGCTCACGTGGCTTCGTCGCGGCCTGGTTCGCGCCGATGGAAGACCCCAGCCTCGACATCCGCCACTGGTACGAACCGCGCATGCAGGCGAACGCAGCGAAGCCGCCGGACGCGGACCGGGGGACAGAGACGGTGGGCGATCGAGGCGGCGCGGCGGAGTGAGCCATCAGGCCGTGAGCGAGCTCGATACCGACGTCACGGTGGTCGGTCTCGGAGCGGTTGGGAGTGCTGCGTGCTACTGGCTCGCGCGCGCCGGGGCCGACGTCGTGGGCATCGATCAGTTCGAGCTCGGACATCACAACGGCGCGTCGCACGACCACTCGAGGATCATCCGGCGCTCGTACCACACGCCCGGCTACGTCGAGCTCACCCGACACGCATACGACGCGTGGTACGACGTCGAACGCGACCTTGCCGAGCACGGCGCTCCGGCGGAGCTCGTGGTGCGGACCGGAGGTCTCGATCTCTGGCCGGCCGACGCCGCGATTCCGATGTCGGACTACGTCGACAGCCTCACCGCACAGCAGGTGCCGTTCGACCGGCTCGACCGCGACGACGTGGTGGGGTCGTGGCCGCAGTGGGACCTCCCCGAGGGTACGGTCGCGATCCACCAGGCCGACACCGGTATCGTCGCCGCGGCGCGCGCGACCGCCGCGCTCCAGCAGGGCGCGGTCCGTCACGGCGCCCGGCTGCTCGACCACATCGCGGTCGGGGGACTGCGACCAGACGGCGACGGCTACGTCGTCGACACCGCCGTGGGAGCGATCCACACCCGCCGCGTCGTGCTCGCCTGCGACGCGTGGACGAACGAGCTCCTCGCCGACCTCGGCACGAACCTGCCGTTGGTCGTCACCCAGGAGCAACTCACCTACACCCGGCCCGACGATCCGGCCCGGTTCGCGCCTGACCGGTTCCCGGTGTGGATCTGGATGGACGAGCCGAGCTGGTACGGCTTCCCGGAGTTCGGCGAGACCGGCTGGGTGAAGGCCGCCCAGGACTGCGGCGGTGCCGAGACGACGGCACGGAACCGGTCCTTCGAGCCCGACCCCCAGGCGGAGGCTCGGCTGCTCGCCTTCCTCGACGCGCGCCTCCCCGGGATGCACACGGACACGGCCCGCTCGACGACCTGCCTCTACACGCTCACACCCGACCGCGACTTCGTCCTCGACACCGTGCACGGACACCCTGGTGTGGCCGTCGCCCTCGGGGCGGGCCACGGCTTCAAGTTCGCGTCCCTGTTCGGGAAGATCCTGCGCGACCTCGCCCTCGGCATCGTCCCACCGTTCGACCTCGAACCCTTCCGCATCGACCGACCCGCGCTCACCGTCCCCGACGCGCCGCGCCACTGGCTCGTCTGACCCGTTACCGCCGGAGGTTGGCAGCGTGAGGTCCGGATTCCGGACCTGGCGCTGCCAACCTCATCCTGGGAGGCCGGCCGCGCGCTCCAGGGCGCGGGCGGCGGCGACCACGGGCTCGGCGAGTCTCCGGCCGGGTCGCTTGCCCAGGCGCTCGATGGGCCCGCTCACCGAGATCGCCGCCACGACTGATCCCCCACGGTCCCGAACCGGCGCGCTGACGCTCGCGACGCCCGCTTCGCGCTCGGCGACCGACTCCGCCCAGCCGCGACTCCGGACCGCGTCGAGCCGATCCGTGCGGTCGGCTGCTCCGGACCACGCCAACAGAACTGAGCCGCCGGAACCGGCGGTCAGCGGGAGCGAGGCACCAACGGGAACGGTGTCGCGCAGGCCACTCGGCCGTTCCGCCACCGCGACGCACACCCGCCGATCGCCATCCCGCACGTAGAGCTGCGCGCTCTCGTCGGTCTCGTCGCGCAGGCGGGCGAGCACCGGCCCCGCGGCTTCGACGAGCTCCGCCGGTGACGCGGCGCGGGTCCCCCACGCCAGGAGCCGCAGCCCGAGGCGGAACCGCCCTTCCGGATCTCGTCCGACGAGGCCGTGCGCCTCCAACGCGACCGCGAGCCGGTGCGCGGTGGGGCGCGACACTCCGGTGGCGTCGACGAGGTCGGCAAGCGACAACGGGCCGTCGACTGCGAGCGCGTCGAGGATCGCGACCGACTTGTCGACCACCCCGACCCCCGATACGCTGTCCATACCTCGATACTATCGTCTCAGTATTCGAGATACCAGACCACCGGGAGTCGGCCGATGACGAAGTCACCCAGCGAGCCCCGAACGCTGAGCGAGCCCCGAACGCCGAGTGAGCCCCGGACGCTCAGTGAGAAGGTGTGGGACCGACACGTGGTCCGGGCGGTCGAGGGGGAGCCCGACCTGCTGTACGTCGACCTCCACCTCGTGCACGAGGTCACCTCGCCGCAGGCGTTCGACGGCCTGCGCATGCACGAGCGACCGCTGCGGCGCCCCGCCCTCACCGTCGCGACGATGGACCACAACGTGCCGACGGCCGACATCGACCAGCCGGTCGCCGATCCGATCTCGGCGAAGCAGATGGAGGTGCTGGCCCGGAACTGCGCCGAGTTCGGCGTGCGTCTCTTCCCGATGGGCGACCCGGGCCAGGGCATCGTGCACGTGATCGGACCCGAGCTCGGCCTCACCCAGCCCGGGATGACGATCGTGTGCGGCGACAGTC
>Ga0105044_10010434_pt1 | contig 12681 bp, 13 predicted proteins | sample MAT01_FD_78092 | JGI IMG/M metagenome (GOLD analysis project Ga0105044, IMG submission 78092) | Freshwater microbial communities from Lake Fryxell liftoff mats and glacier meltwater in Antarctica - MAT-01 | ecosystem: Environmental > Aquatic > Freshwater > Ice > Liftoff microbial mat | place...
CCCCATACCCAGGCATTAAAATCGCGCCGTTGAGCACCAGATAGTTGGCGTAGCTTGCCGCTAATCGGCGGCCATCGCCGGCGGTTAATGTCGGTGCCCACGGCAGCGCAATATTGCGATAGGGCTTGCCGTTCGCTTGTTTCAGCTGCGCAATTTCACCAGCCATCGCGTTGAGTGGCGCAAAATGCGGGTCACTCGCGTCATCACAGCGTTGATAAACAATGCAATCTGCACCTGCAAAGCGCGCCAAAGTGTCGATATGCGCGTCGGTATCATCGCCCGCTAATTCGCCATGTTCCAACCACAACACGCGCCGCACCGCCAAAGATTGCATCAGGACTTTTTCAATTTCTGCGCGGCTTTTGGCCGGGTGGCGTTTGCTCAGGCAATTCCAGGTGGTCAGCAGCGTGCCCGCGCCATCCGATTCAATCGCGCCGCCTTCTAGCGCGAAGGCAACAGATACGCGTTCAACTGCGCTAAATTCCGCTAAGCCGGACAAATGTTGGACAATTTTGTCGTCTTTACTGGCGCCATATTTGCCGCCCCAGCCGGTAAAACTAAAATCCAGCCAGCGAAAATGCTCGGTTCCGTTGGCATCTAATTGACTCAGCGTAATCGGCCCGGTGTCACGCAGCCAAGTGTCGTCGTAGTCATAGCGTGTGGTGCGTAGCTTGCCGCTCAGTTCGTCGCCGTCGCGGTCAATCAAGCGCAGCGCGCGTGTTTCTAACGCTTTGTTTTTGACCAGTAGCACCAAGCTGGCGCGCACCAAAATAGCGCGCGCGAGTTCGATGTAGCTTTGTTCGACTTCCTTTAACCACGGTGCCCAATCCGTGCCAGCGTGCGGCCAAGCCAGCACGACTGCGGCTTGCGGCTCCCATTCGGCCGGGAAACGCCAGCTCTGTTTTTTGGCAGAGGCAGCTTTGCCTTTACCAAGCTTCTCTAGACTGGACATTCGGCTTTAGCGCTCTGGTTGCACGACAGGTTTAACACCCATTTCAACTTGGCTGGCGCGCTTGAGCACGGAGTCGATTACATGGGTGTATTCAAAATAGACCGAGAATGCAGGGTAGTCCCAGCGGGTAATCGGCGGCTTGCCAACTGCGGCGTGCTTGGTTGCGGGCGCGCCGTATTGCGAGGTTACTTGGTTCATTGATGCGCCCCGCTTGGGCACCGCAGAAATTTGCGCCTGGTCGGATCGTTCAACCAGTAAGGTATCAGCCTGGACAAACGGGGTGCTCAACAATGCGAGTGCGGCGAGGGCAGGGATCAAAGATTTCATAGCAGCTCCATTAAGTAAAAGACTTCGCCGCGAAGTCTAAAGTTTTTCACAATCTAGTGCGAATGCAAATTCACAGTTTGTGCGTCACGGCGTCGCCTAAACGCAATAAACCCGGCTGAATCACGCGCGCGGTCAACCCACCCAAGCCCTGCATCGCCGCAAAACCACCGGGGCCGAACGCCAAATTCATACGCACGTAGGGCTCGCATTCGCCAGTGGCTTCCAACTCAATATCGCCGACATAAAAGCGTCGGCCGATTAACACCATTAAATCGACGCCCTCTAAAACCAAATTCCGCCGCGTTTTTGAATACAGATCGCAGGCATCAGCAACATCCAATCGCGCAGCAAGGGTCGCAATCGCCTCTGCTGCGATCAAGCTCACTTCACGCTTGCCACTATTAACGCCCGCTTTTCGTGCAGCGTTGCCATAGCGATCACCAACCAAACCGCGCGAAAGCCTGACTTCAGCGACATCCACCGCGATCATCGCTAGATCGCGTGCAGGCCGCACGCCGATCCAAATCAGTTTGCTCACTCGGCAGGCATTTTCGCGGCAAAATGCTTCGCCAGCGCAGCAAATGCCGCGCGGTCAGAATCATCCAGCGTGTCTGGGTTGACTAATTCCACCTGCACATAATGATCCCCAGGCTTAGGCCCAAAGCCCCGGCCTTTCAAACGCAGCTTGCGCCCGGCGTTCGAGCCCGCCGGAATTCCCAGCTCGACATTGCCATCTAAGGTCGCTACCTGCGCTTTCGTGCCGAGCGCCGCAGCCCACGGCAGCAACTTCAAGCGATAGAGCACGTCGGTATTGCTAGTGCCGGTCAATTCAAACTGCGTGTTGGGCAAGTGGCTGATTTCTAACAATAAATCGCCACTAGGTGCGCCCTCGCCTGAGCCCGCGTCGCCCTGATTCGCAAGTCGAATCACCTTTCCAGGTTGAATACCCGCTGGAATTTTAACTTCCAAGCTGCGCTGCCCGGTTGGCCCACTTAGGGTAATGCGCTGCACACCGCCTTTGTGCGCCATTTCCAGCGAAACGCCCAGTTTCGTGCGCACATCCTCGCCTTTCACCACCCGTGTCCGCCCACGGCCACCGCGGCCTTCTTGTTGGCGAAATAAATTTTCGAATAAGTCCGAAAAATCTTCCCCGCCACCCGCACCGCCGCCATGACCACCACCGCCGCCGCTAAAGCCGCCGAAACGGCTTTCATTGATTTCTTCACCCTCTTTAATGCCACTCGCGCGCAATTGATCGTAAGCCGCACGTTTTTTTGCGTCCTTTAGGGCTTCATTGGCTTCATTGATGTCTTTAAAGCGGTCTTCCGCGCTTTTTTCCTTGTTGATATCCGGGTGATATTTCCGCGCCTGCTTGCGATAGCCGGATTTGATTTCAGCGTCAGTAGCGTTCGGCGCGATGCCTAGAAGTTTGTAATAGTCTTTGAATTTCACAGATGGCAGCTAAGTGTGATGGCAACTCGTAGAGTTGGGGGTGTGCGGGAATTACTCAAGTATAGCGGCTGGAATTCACTTGCGGCTGTCGGGCTGGGCGCGTTAGCAAATTGAGCGGCTTTCAGCCCTTAAAACATGTTTGCGGCGCATACCTGGGGCGTTGCCTCAGGCTACGATGGACACGCGCCTCTGGCGCTTGAATCGCCTGAAAACAGCTGTCAAAATTTTCCCCCTGTGTTCTTCAACTGGGTCAGCAGTGCCGACACGATTCGATCCGCCTCAAATGGCTCCCTCTCCCCGCTAGTAGCTTTCAAACAGGCGAAAACCGCACTTCGGGGAGAGGGCGGGGGTGAGGGGCTAGCAATTGACGGTGTGCATTCCCCTCACCCCCGCCCTCTCCCCGTAGTACTTCTTCTTTAAGATCAATCGACTATAGCGGGGAGAGGGAGCTGCTCGTGGCATTTTTATGGCGTGTGCTGCTTCATTTAATGGCATTGGGGTGGTTCTGGCACGATACCTGTCAAAACCGCCCTAGGCTATTCCTTGAAGTGAACGCGTTGCTGAAAATCGGCGTCCCAGTAGAACGCGATAGGCAACTTTAGTTCTCTAACAGCACCTAGAACATCTAAAGCAAAAGGATGAGGTTCGAATGCTTCGGGATTTTCTCGGCTGTAGCAGACGGATCGAATTGGAAGTTTTTGCAACGCAACCAACAGCGAATCAATCGTAATAACTTTGCCATTGAGAGAAACGACGCCGACAGCTGACACGAAGACACGGGCAGCAGTCTTGATATCGCAAGGTTGATTGACCAACTCGATTTCAGGGTTTTCCTGTAGAGCATGGGCTTGCGGTATCGCAACGGATGTAAAGAGTAATAAAACGGCTAACACGGCACGCATGATTTTCCTTCTAACTCAACAAATCAGATTAAGGTGTGACCGCGCCGGATGCGATTTGAAACCAGCCTACATCCCGCCCTAGTGCATGAAAGATGCCACCAAACCCTAACTATTCAACATCATCCCCGACATATCACCCCCCGCAAGAATAATTTTGCCCTGACTTTTCAGCGAAGCCTGCACATCTAAAAGCGTGAACAGCGCATTCGCAACTTCGGGAACACGGCCTACTTCCGCTAGTGCCGCACCCACAACCTGTGGCCGCACGGCTTGCGCTTGACCTAGGCGTTGTGAGGCTTTTTTGTCGGCTTCGGAGTGAATAATGGCGACTTCGTTTTCGCCGGCTTGGCGCATGGCGGCGGTGACTTGGCGTAGGCGGTTGACGACTTTGCGCTGAATTTCCGCGATCATGCCGCGGTCGCGGAAGGCGACTTTGCGGATGTAGGTGGAACCCAGATTGAAGCCCCATTGCGAGGAGGTTGGGGAGACTTCCTCGCGCACTTTTCGGGACAGTGCATCGCGGTTTTCTAGCAAGACGTCAAGCCGTAAATTAGAAAGTTGCTTGACCACGGCGGTGGCAACGTTAGCTTTGAGCGAGCCCATGGGGTCGGAGTTTTGAAACAAGAATGCTTTCGGGTTATTTACATACATTTCAAACCAGATGCCCACGCCCATCGGCGCGCCTTCTTCGGAATTGACCAACTGGTTGCGCAAATATGCTTGATGAATTTGCGTGCCGACGGTGTAGGATTTGCCAAAAAACGGAAAAAGCAGCGCTTTAGGGCCGAAATAGCTGATCGGGAAAAACAAACCGGGTTCTTCAACTTGACCGATGACTTTGCCGAAAAAGGTATAGACCATGACGGTGCGCTCGGGCAACACGCACCATAGCTGGAACATGCGGCCAATAGCGATTAGCAAGGGCGCGCCGATGAAGGTAAAAAAGGTGCCAAAAATAATTGCGACTAAAAAGTTCATGTTTGGCCCCTAAATCTTAAGAATGGTTTGTGAAGCTTTTTCGCGCAGCGGTATCGATGCGTTGCGCAAATAGCTATCGAGTGCGGCTTTGCCACCTTGCTGATGCATCGCAGATAAGGTTTTACCCAATTCCAGCAAGGGCGCGGCTTCGGCCTCGGCGCGGTTTTCGGCAATTTGCACGGCTTGTTCGGCCATCTTGAGCTTCTGATCGGCGTCCGCCTTGGCTTGACTGATCGAGGCTGCCACTTGGTTTTGCGTGGTGTTGATGGAAGCCAGCGCTTCATCGACATCGCTCGGCGGGTCAATATTGGTAATCAGTGCGGCGTCCAGATCAATGCCATAGCGCGCTGCTGTTTTGCGGCAAGAGTCTTCCATGAACGAGTTAATTAGGGACAAGTTGCGCCGCAGGTCATTAATGGAAACGCCTTCAACTGCGCCCTCGTGGGTTTGCCCGTGAAAGGTGGCGATGCGATCACGCAGTATGGATATGAAATACCCGACCATGTGCGCCGCCGGACTCGAGATGCCAAATAAATAGGCATACAAATTGCGTTCGCACGGTTTCCAACGAATCTGACCGGTGATATGTACCGTCAGATTGTCTTTGGTTACCGCTTCGATGAAATTTTGCTTTATTTCTGGATCCCAGCTGATATCGATGGTTTGAATCGTCATATCGATTTTGTACAGCTTTTGCCACGGCCATTTGAAGTACGGGCCGCCCTGAACGATCACGTGAATATTTGGATATACATAGCGCAGCTTTTCTTCTTGCGTCAGCAGTGCGCCCAGCTGCGGGTCTTCCGCGGTGTTGCCGATTAGGCGCTGCACGCGGCCAAACGTCGTCAGCACGCCGCGTTCGGTCGGGCCAATTGAATACACGCCGAAAAGTAAAGTGAGCAGCGCGGCAATCCCCACGCCTATGATCAAACCAAGCACCGTTGTGGTGAGCATCTAACGAACTCCGTCGGGGAATAAATGGGGCAACGCTAGCAGAAAATGCACGACGCGGGCAGGAAATTTGACCGCTTGAACAGAAATATCGCTGAACTTTATGACGTACTGGCGACGATTTTGCTTTTAAGCGGGAGGCAAAATTCTGGCAAACTTAAGCACTTTACTGTGGATCAACTTTATGAAACTTGCATCGTTAAAAGCGGGCGGCCGTGATGGCACGCTAATCGTGGTCAACCGGGCACTCACGCGTGCCGTGGCCTGCCCAGAAATTGCGAAAACCCTGCAGGCGGCGCTGGATGACTGGCAAAACGCGGCACCGCGCTTAAATGCCTTGGCCGAGCGGTTGGAAATGGCGGAAAGTGCGCAAACAATTGACGCGCAAGATATTTTCGCACTCGATTTTAATGCTTTAGCAGCACCCTTGCCGCGCGCGTATGAATTTGTCGATGGCTCAGCGTATTTGCCGCATGTCGAACGTGTGCGCAAAGCGCGCGGTGCTGAAGTTCCAGAAAGCTTTTATGTCGACCCATTGATGTATCAAGCCGTCAGCGCCGGTTTTTTGGGGCCGCGCGATGCGGTATTGGTCAGTAGTGAAGAATATGGAATTGATTTGGAGGCCGAAGTTATTATCGTCACAGACGATGTTCCGATGGCTGTGAGTAGTGAAATCGCTGGAATGCACATCCAGCTAATTGGGCTGATTAACGATGTCAGCTTGCGCAATTTGATTCCAAATGAGTTAGCGAAAGGCTTTGGCTTTTTGCAAAGCAAGCCGCGCTCAGCGCTTAGCCCAGTATTGGTTACCCCTGATGAGCTGGGTGCCGCTTGGCAATCCAGTAAACTACATTTGCCGCTGCGCTCAAAAATCAATGGCGAGCATTTTGGCGCGCCGCAGGCAGGCGTTGATATGCAATTTAGTTTTGCTCAGTTGATTGCGCATGCTGCAAAAACCCGGCCGTTGGCGGCTGGCACCATCGTTGGCTCGGGCACTGTGGCAAATCAGGACGAGTCGGTCGGCGCAAGCTGCTTGGCGGAAATTCGTACCTTGGAAGTGATCCGCAGCGGTAGCGCCATAACGCCATTTATGCGCTTTGGCGACACGGTGCGCATTGAAATGCTGGATGCCGCAGGTGCAAGTATTTTTGGTGCGATTGAGCAAAAAATTACGGCGGCGTAAGGGTTCGTGCTGTCGCCGCGACGCCTACGAGCTTGAATCGATGAAGATGGGCTACCTGCAGTTTTTCCTTGTGGCGCAATTAGCCACCGCGTCTATTGCTAGCGCCGAGGGGAGTTTGCAAAGTCCTCGCACAGCGCCCAAGTTCGGTATCGACGCACCCAGCCCAAGCATGTTGCGCGTGATCGTTGAGTCCGGTGGCTTTGTGGAGTTCGAGCGCGAACCTTCCATCGCGCGCCGCAATATTGATCGTGACGCGAAAGGCCGCGCCGTTGAGCGTCATGATGCATTAGCTGCGAAACTCTATCGCTACCGAGCACGCGAACGCGCCGTCACTGGCGCGCCCGCCGGGCGCTGGTCAGGCTGGAAATACATTCGAACCGCATGTGCGCCGACCGAGGCGCCAGCAACGCCGCGTATGGTTAAAGTGCAAGCGGACAGCGATTACGTTATTTCCCTCGCATGGGTCAGCCAGGATCGATTGGCTGACGGCTTTCTACTTGAACGTTGCATACCCGATGGCCCGTGTGCGGCTGCGGCACTGCTGAACCCGGATGTGCTCGCCTTCGACTATCACACGCTAGGGGCGCGCCAGTTTCGGATCGCGGCCTTCAATGCAATCGGAACTTCATCATTTAGTGCACGCACCGCCGTGGTCGGCGAAAACGTGCCGATCAAGCAATCTACCGACCAAGTACTCGCCCCCGCAGACAGCCACGCAGCGCGGCTGATCAGGCGTCGCCGTGCTGAAGATTTCGGCGCGCACAGCTGCTGCACGACTCCCGAGCAACTTATCCACGAGGGTTATGTGTTGGCCGGCATCAAAGGTCTTTCCGACCTCTATCAGGGGCCGGAAAGTTGCGGCACTGGTGGCTGCATCTTCACCATATACACTACCGTTGATGGCTGCTACACGACAAGCGAAAGCGAAACGGTCCTGGCTTCCACGGCACCATTCTCCGGCCTGGACAATGACTCTCCAGGCGTCGTTGTCACTAACAGCTCGGGCAGCGCATACGAGGGAGGCATTATTATTTACTATGGCGCTGACCAAGTGGATTCGTATCGGTGGCGATCGTTTGATCAGACTGTTGACAGAATCCCGCCTTTTGGTGAGTACGGCTCCTATCAAGAACCGGACTCAGAAAACTGAAATTGATAGCCTTTAATAAACTTCAATTCCGCTTCGCGATTCATCCTGCAGCGCGTCATTGATAACAATCGACGGCAGCGAGTCAGCTACTTCTCGCAGGTTTTAGTTTTAACGGATGCCTCCAGCTCTAAACCCGCCCGAAGCTCGCCGCTTAAACGGCATCATGCTATGGGTGTGCCGGTTTTAATCAACCGTGCACTCAACAAAACCCCCAGCACAGCAGCAAAAATCAACGGTTCGGTCTGGTCTTTTTTCACAAGCCACAAAAAGTGCAGCACGCCGAGCGGCGCAATTATATAAACCAGTTTATGTAATTGCCGCCATCGGCGACCGAGCTTGCGCATCATGGCGGCGTTCGATGTTAGCGCCAGCGGCAGCAGCAAAAGCCAAGCGGTAAAGCCAACCGTAATGTAGGGGCGTTTGGCAATATCGACAAAAATTTGCGGCCATCGCCCTTGCAAGTCCAGCACCAAATAAATGCTCAGATGGCAGCACGCGAGTGCAAATGCCCACAGGCCTAGCATGCGTCGATAGCGAGTCCAGCTCGCGCTGCCGGTCAGTTTGCGCAGTGGCGTCATGGCAAGGCTCATTAGCAAAAAGCTCAGCGTCCACCAACCGGTGCGCACAGTTAATGTGCGCGCTGGGTCAGCGCCTAAGCTATCGCTAAACGTGTCTTTGAGCATCAGCGCAAAAGGAATTGCAGCGATGATGTGCGCCATAACTTTTAGCGTTGTTTGCTTCGAGAAACCAATCATGGGTAATGCTAGGAAGACTTCAAGTTGCTTTGGAACTCGGCCAATAGTTTGGCATCCACTTTCGACAGCGGCACTTTAGCCAATAGGTCAGGCCGTTTGAGCCATGTTTGGCCTAAGCTTTGCATACGTCGCCAGCGCGCAATTTCGCCGTGGTTGCCGCCTTTTAGGATGTCCGGCACGTCCCCTTCCGGCGCTTTTTCAGGGCGAGTGTAGTGTGGGCAATCGAGTAAGCCATTTTCGAACGAGTCCTGCTCGGCGCTAGCGGCTTTGTTGAGTACGCCGGGTAACAGGCGGGTTACCGCGTCAATCACCACCAATGCGCCTAATTCGCCGCCACTCAGCACGTAATCACCGATCGACAATTCCTCATCGACATAGCTATCGATAAAGCGCTGATCAATGCCTTCATAGCGTCCACATAGCAAAATGATTCGCGGCCTAAGGCTCATTGCGCGTGCATGTGCTTGGTTGAAAGTATGCCCCTGCGGCGAAAGTAGTGTGAGCGGGGCAGGGGTCGCATCGGCCGCGCGAATTTGCGCTAAAGCCAGTTTGAGCGGCTCCAAAAGCATCACCATGCCGGGCCCGCCACCATAAACCCGCTCGTCAACGCGCTTATAGGCGTCGGTGGTGAAATCGCGTGGGTTGTAACATTGCACCTGCACATCACCCCGTGCAATCGCGCGGCCGACCACGCCGAAACTCAAAGCGCGCAAAAATTCCTCGGGAAACAGCGTGATGATGTCAAAGCGCATAAAGATCGAAAGCGTGGGTATTGGGTGGAACATTAGCAGCTAAATTGCTCATGCAGCTCGGACACTCAGACAAAAGCCGCCACGTTTAATCTGGCTGCAAACAAACTCCTATAAATTTATTTGCCATTTCGCCATGTGGCGGGACATATCACCATTTATTGCAGTAAAAGCCGAAGAACCCATGCCTATAATGCCGTGCAACTACTATGGAACCGGCTCATGCGCGATTCGCAGCTTTCTCGGCAGCTCACCTTTTTTGTCGCTGGCTTTATTGCGCTATTCGCGCTGTTTGTTGGCTTGAGTGGCTACACCCTGCAGCAAGTGCGCGTGATGGGGCCAATCTATGAGGAAATAGATCAGGGCAATGCATTGATCGCGGATGTTTTGCCGCCGCCGCAATACATTATTGAATCGTATTTGCTGGCTTTGCAGCTCAAAGATGAGTCGGATCCAGCAAGGCGCGAACCTCTAATCGCGCGCGGAACTGCACTACGGGTCGAATACGACACAAGGCTGGAATTTTGGAAGCGATCGTTGCCTGCAGGGGCATTGAATGACGTGATGACGACCACGTCAGCCAAGTCCGCAATAGACTTTTTCGAGGTGCGCGATCGAGAATTTCTGCCCGCTTTACAAGCGGGAGATGCACCCAGGTTAGCCAGCGCTCTGGCGCGGATGCAGCAATTTTATGAATCGCATCGGGTCGCGATTAATGAGGTGGTGCGTTTGAGCCGATTGCAAAATGCCGCGCGTGAAGCTAGTGCGATTACTGTCGTTTCAGGCTTGACGCGCTATTTGGTGGTGTTGGCAATCTTGATCCTTATTTCGGTGGTCGTTATGGCCTGGGTAGCTGATCGCGCCGTAACGCGTATGACCGGGCGAATTCGTATGGCGAGTGATATTGCCAATCGCGTTGCAGCGGGCGATCTAAGCACCGAAATGCCGCGCGTGGATGCGCGCGATATCACCGGCAGCTTGCTCGGCGCAATTTCAACCATGAGTGGCAATTTGCGTGCGCTGGTGTCGCGGGTAAAGCAAGCCAGCATTGAGTTGATGTCTACCGCGACCGAATTTGCCGCAACCAGTAGGCAACAAGAACATACGGTGCAGGGTTTTGGCAGCTCAACCAATCAAATTGCCGCAGCGGTTAAGCAAATTAATGCGACCCATCAAGAGTTACTGACCACGATGGAGGGTGTGAATGTTGTGGCGGGGCAAACTGCGGATTTGGCTATCGGCGGCCAGACAGGCTTAAGCCAGCTTGATCAAAGCATGGAACGCTTGGCGAGTGCTGGCCATACCGTCGCCGCTAGACTTGCTGCGATTCGTGATGAAGCAGCGCAAATTACGGGCGTGGTTACGACAATCTCTAAAGTCGCCGATCAGACCAATTTGCTCTCAATCAATGCCGCCATTGAAGCAGAGAAAGCGGGTGAGCAAGGTTTGGGTTTTCTAGTGCTAGCGCGCGAAATTCGCCGGCTTGCGGATCAGACTGCGGTTGCGACGCTGGATATTGAGCAAATGGTCAAGCAAATGCAGGGCGCAGTCAGCGCTGGGGTGATGGAAATTGATCGATTTGCCGACGAAGTGAAAGTCGGCGTCGTGGGCGTCGGGCGCATCAATGGCCAATTTACCCAGATTATTTCCCAGGTGCGTTCGCTTTCAGATCGCTTTGATGCCGTGAATGATGGTATGCGCAGCCAAAATGTCGGTACCCGCCAAATTGGCGAGGCGATGGGGCAACTGATTGACGGTGCGCGCCAGACTTCGACGTCGCTGCGAGAATTTAATGCGGCCACCGAAAGCTTGCGCGATGCGGTCAGCACGCTAAAACAAGAAATCACTCACTTTAACGTTGGTAAGTAGGATCAGATGCAGGCGCTCGCCTTTCGTGCTGCGGATATGCGTTTTGCGCTCGCGCTGGCAAACGTGGTGCAAGTGCTGCCTGATACTCGGCCTCGGCCGGTGCCGTTGGCACCGGCTTCGGTTACGGGCTTGATTCGCTATGCGGGAGCGTTGATCCCAGTGGTTGATTTAGGCTTGCTGCTGGGCCATCAAGCCGCGGCGATGCAGCGATCTACGCGCTTAATCGTGCTGAAAATTCCGCTGCCTACACCGCTACTATTCGCAGTTCGGGCCGAAGAAGTGCTTGACTTGATTCAGATTGGTCAAAAGACGTGCGGTTTGGGCATGGCGGAAAGCCGATGGCTGGGTGAGCATATTTTGGACGATGCGCACACCGCGCAACTGATCAATGCCGAAGCATTACTACCGGTTGAGCTGCGTGCGCTCTATCTTGAGCATGGCGATCATGCTGCGTGATCCGCTGACCCTAGATGCGTTAACCTCTCAGGAGCTGAGCGATTCGGTGCGTTCAAATCCGGTGGTCAAGTTTTTGAAAACGCGCATTGGGCTTGAGCCCGAAAGTCTTGGTGCGCGCGTCATCAGCGATTGTCTTAGCGATCTTGCGCGTGAATTTCCTGGGCGTAGTTTTACCGCAATAGCGCTAAGCGCACAGCAGGATCGGGAGATGTTTGACCGGGTGGTAGGGCATTTTTCCGTCAACGAAAGCTGGTTGTTTCGTAATCCTGAGCAGTTTGCTGAGCTGCGAGTTTTTGTCCAGGCGCGGGCTTGGAGCAGTGATCGGCCGTTGAAAGTGCTGTCGTTGCCCTGCGCCTGTGGCGAAGAACCCGCCTCGATTGCAATTACGCTGCAAGAAGCGGGCTTGCTACCCGGTGCGTTCAGCATAATTGCCGGGGATTTGGACAGTAATGCGTTGTCCAAAGCGCGCAAAGGCACGTTTGGGCTATCGGCATTTCGCGGCGCTTTCCCTGACCCGCGTTGGTTTGAGCTTCGCGATCAACAGTACATTTTGTCGCCAAGTTTGCTCGCGCGTATCGAGTATCGCCAAATCAACGTGCTCGACACTAACCTGTTTCAAGGTAAACAATTTGACGTCATTTTTTGTCGTAACTTGCTTATCTATTTGCATGGTGATGCACGCGCGCACGTGGTGCAATTGCTGCGCCGAGTCGCGGCTCCTGGCGCAGTGGTATTTACCGGCACGGCCGAACCATCGCTTAGTTTTGATGAACCGCTTAAAGGCGTTTCCCACATCATAAGTAGTAGTACCTCGTCATTGCGAGGAGCGAAGCAACGTGGAAATCCATTCTCGATGCCTACAAAGCAAGGTGGATTGCTTCGCTCCACTCGCAATGACGAGGCTGAACATGCTGCCAAGGCAGCGCTTAAGCCTGTGCCTGAGCCTGAGCCTGACCC
>Ga0105044_10010436_pt1 | contig 12680 bp, 11 predicted proteins | sample MAT01_FD_78092 | JGI IMG/M metagenome (GOLD analysis project Ga0105044, IMG submission 78092) | Freshwater microbial communities from Lake Fryxell liftoff mats and glacier meltwater in Antarctica - MAT-01 | ecosystem: Environmental > Aquatic > Freshwater > Ice > Liftoff microbial mat | place...
ATTGTTGAGCAGGAAAACAATTTTTTGATCAACCCAGCACATCCTGATGCGGAAAAAATAAAAATACGATCTTCTAAAATCTTCATGTTTGATAAAAGGCTTTACTTAAAAAATGAATAGGACTTATCTTTTACTTGGCAGTAATGTGGGAAATAGCCGGGAGTTGTTAGCGGATGCCATTCATCAAATTGAGAAGCAGACGGGTAAATTAATCCGTGCATCCGCTCTTTACTCAACGGCAGCATGGGGCAATACCGACCAACCTGATTTTTTAAACCAGGTAATTGTAATTGAAACTAAATTGTCTGCGGAGGAAACCCTGAAAAGTATTTTATCAATTGAGAAAAAAATGGGACGAGTGCGAACTGTTAAAAATGCTCCCCGCATTATTGACATTGATATTCTTTTTTTCAACAAAGAAATTATCCGTCTTCCCGATCTAATCGTTCCCCATCCAGAGATCCAAAACCGGCGCTTTGCATTGATTCCATTGAATGAGATAGCGCCCGGGTTCATTCATCCGGTCTTTAACCAACGTGTACACAAGTTACTAAAGCTGTGTAAGGACCCCCTAAATGTGAAGAAGTTTTAATAGCAGAAAAGATATTTCGCTTACTTTGCAACTGCAACTTATGAAGTATAGTTTTGTTACGATAGAAGGAAATATTGGTGCAGGCAAAACCACGCTGGCACATTTACTCAGCAAACATATTAACGCAAGGCTTATTCTGGAAGAATTTGCCGACAATCCTTTTCTGCCAAAATTCTACGAAAATCAGCAGCAGTATGCATTTCCGCTAGAGTTATTTTTTATGGCAGAGCGTTACAAACAACTGAAAGAACTGTTGCAGACTAAGGACATGTTTCAGAATATTACCATCTCCGATTACCTTTTTACCAAATGCCTTTTATTTGCCAAAGTAAATTTGCCGGAAGAAGAATTCAGATTGTACCAAAAACTTTTTGACATCATCAATCCACAGATTGTTCAGCCGGATCTTTTAATTTACCTGCATTCCCCGGTAAAAAAACTACAGGAGAATATCAAAAAGCGCAACCGGGTTTATGAACAAGGCATTGCTGGCGACTACCTTTTCTCTTTACAGGAAACATACACCCAGTATATCAAGCAGCACAATATCAAAACGCTTTTTGTAGATGCTTCCAACGCCGATTTTTTAGGCAATGATGCTCACATGAAAGTAATCATTGATGCACTGGATAAGGAATACGAGCATGGACAGCATTATTTAACATTGCCTTAAAGTGCCCAATATTCTTTCAACAAAATCGGTGGCTTGGTCAAGTGAATCATCCAACGATATAGTTTTTTCGCCGATTCATTTTGTATTCCATAACACCCTTTCTACCAATTGAAATATTTCTTAACCTTCGCAACTGATTTTTGTTTTTTAACTTTATCATCTTTCAAATCAAAATTCTCTTTTGAATACAACTCCTTTAGCGGTTTTAAAAATACCTGAATTCAGAAATTTCATTCTGGGGCGTTTTGTTTTTATTATGGGCCTTCGTATGATGGGCACGTTGGTTGCCTGGTGGATGTATGAGCTTACCGGCGATGCATTCTACATCGGCATGATTGGTTTGGCTGAAGCAATTCCTGCTATCACGCTTGCTTTATATGCAGGTTACGTAATTGATAAAAGTGAAAAAAGAAAACTATTACTGCGGTCTGTTTTTCTTTTTGCAGTTTGTTCCATAGTTTTATTGGGCACTTCTACCAGTTGGTTTCACCAGGAATTTGGCAACAAACTCATCATCATTTTTATTTACACGGTGATATTTTTTACCGGTGCTATCCGGGCTTTTTCCGGTCCTAGTTTTGGTGCCATCATTGCCTCTTTGGTACCTCGGGAATTATTGGTGAATGCCTCGCAACTAAGTTCTACCAGTTGGCTGATTGCCAGTATTTCCGGTCATGCTATGGCAGGGTTTTTAATTGCCTGGCTGCATGTTACCGGCACATTCATGATCATTACCTGCCTGATATTTACAGGCTTATTTTTTCTTACCAAACTAAAAGAGAAACCACCCGGTATGAGTGGTGAGAAAAAAACATTGGAAGCCGTCACCGAAGGTTTGAAGTTTGTTTTTAAAACCAGGGAATTATTGGGGGCGCTTACGCTTGATTTATTTGCGGTTTTATTTGGTGGTGCGGTTGCGATGGTTCCTGTGTATGCCAAAGACATTTTGCATGTTGGCCCCATTGGCTTTGGCTGGCTGAATGCTGCTGCGGATATAGGTGCAATCACGATGGTGATGGGACTAACCCTTTCGCCAATGAAGCGAAAACAGGGTATTAAATTATTATTTGCTGTAGCAGGCTTTGGTCTGTGCATCATCGTTTTTGGATTGTCTAAATGGTATTGGTTATCCTTTGGTGCACTGGTGGTGAGCGGGGTATTGGATGGCGTAAGCATGATCGTTAGAGGTAACATCGTTCAGTTGAAAACACCCGATGCATTGCGTGGCCGGGTGATGAGTGTGAACTCAATGTTCATCAATTCTTCCAACGAAATTGGCCAGTTTGAAAGTGGCGTTGCCGCCAAATTAATGGGCGTGGTTCCGTCTGTAGTTTTTGGTGGTTGTATGACGATTTTGGTAGTAGTGGCTACCTGGTTTAAGGCGCCTTCGTTGAAAAAGCTGGAGTATTAAAAGCCCCTGTCCCCTGAAGGGGAACTTAGGCCGAATCAGCATTTAATTTTGGTTATGGCTTTTAATTTTTTTGGTAAGCACAGCAATATATTTTTTCACAGAATTGTTTTTTTTAGCGCCTCAGAAAAATCAGGACTTTCTTTTTTATTTTTATTGCCACAGCGATGCATCTTTGCTCAACATTGTTGTGTCATTTATCCCGTAATTCGGGACTCTCTTGTACTACATACCTCTATTGAACTTTTATCGGCGGCTTTGGTTTACAATTTTAATAAAAAAATCATTATGCCGCTTTCGACAACATTTTAGTGTAATTTCCTTTTCAACTCAAACATTCATATTCATGCAACGCAGAACTTTTCTTCGCAATAGCGGACTTACAATCGCCAGTCTGGCATTTTTAAGTAATCGATCCATTGCCCAACTACTGGCTGATCCAGCTTGGAAAATCAATATGATTACCAACGAAATTGGTGTGTTTACCGAGAAAGGTGGCACCATCTTATTCATGATTTCGAAAGATGGCATTGTGGTAGTGGATTCACAATTTCCGGAACAATCGCAGCACCTGATTGAGGAACTAAAAAAACAATCGCAACAACCATTCCGGCTATTGATCAATACGCACCATCATGGCGATCATTCAGGTGGAAATATTGCTTTTAAAGGGTTGGTGGCACATGTGTTGGCGCATGAAAATTCCAAAGCAAACCAGGAAAGAGTGGCCATGCAAAACAAGAATGAAGACAAACAGTTATACCCAGACCAAATCTTTGGCAGCACCTGGAGTGAAAAAATTGGGAAAGAAAAAGTTTGTCTCCACTACTTTGGCGCCGGACATACCAATGGCGACAGCCTCATACATTTTAAAAAAGCAAATATTGTACACATGGGCGACCTGTTGTTTAACAGGCGCCATCCTTTTATTGACCGAAGCTCAGGTGCCAATATCAGCAGTTGGATAAAAGTACTAGACAAAGCCGACAGCACATTTAATGACAAAACTAAATTTGTATGCGGACATGCAGCTGAAGGTTTTGATATTGTAACTTCCAAGTCGGATATAAAAGCATTTGCTGACTACTTAAAGAAAACCTTGGATTTTGTGCAGAGTGAAATCAAAGCCGGTAAGTCAAAAGAAGAAATTATAAAAGCCACGACCATACCCGGTGCACCGGAATGGAAGGGTGCCGGAATAGATCGCCCATTGACTGCCGCTTATGAAGAACTGACAGCGTAAATTTCTAACTCATTTTGGACATAAGGGTTTCGGACAAAATATAAATATAGAAAGAAGCGGCAGCCTTATTTGGGGACAGCCGTTTCTTGTTATTAATTTAAAAGCAATTCAAAATATTATAAATAAAATGCCGGACGGTCTTTGCCGACCCAAAGACAGATTCCTTCCATTCAAAAAACTATCCTTGTTTTGCCTGTGCCATCAGCTTCTCAATCACAAAATAAGTAATCGGGCAAAAAGTTGAGTTCTTCAACGCCATCGGCTGGCGCTTCAATAAAAAATCTTCATCTGTATAGGGAAAGCGTTCACAATCGGAAGGACGAACATCGTAAATGGAGCAGTAATTGTCTTCTCCTAAAAATGAACATGGAGCAGCCCGCATCACATAATCTCCATCTGCATCTACCCGCAGGTAATTGTTGATCAGGTCGCCGTCTTTCATTTTCAGATGTTTGGCGATGCGCTTAATATCGGGCGTTTTAAACCGGGGTGAATATCCTTTGCAGCAATTACCACATTGAAGACAATCAATCTTCTCAAATGCTTCTTCGTTTAAATCGGGCAGGGCTTTTAACACCGTGTTTTTATCGGCCCTGTGCAGGTAATTTTTGTACAATTTTTGTCTTTCTCCCGACTTTTTCTCCCATGCTCTTAAAAGTTCTTCGCTCATAATTGTTGTTGTTGACGGCTATTGTTAAGCCATATTCATAAACTTGTTCCACATTTTTCCACAGCAGCAAAGTAACGAACATATTAGCACCTATTCTTGTTGTGATTGATGTAATTTTGCAACAGCATTTTTTGGTATGGACGTCGGTTGAAGGATTTTCTAGAATATTTTTCTTTCTAATCCAGCTCAAATCATCTGCGTTTATCCAACTATTGAACTGCTGCTCACTGATCCATATAGCTGAAAAAGTACAAGTGAGCCGATAGCTATCGGCTGACACAACAGTGTTGATTAAAGCGGCTTAGTTTGTACCATCACATTTCAAACCATTATTAGAATATATGAACCTTTTCGAAAAACAACAGAATGAATTTTCAGGCAGGCATATTGGACCTAACAAGGCAGAAACCACTGCAATGCTCTCGGAAATTGGCGTAAACACATTGGAAGAACTCATTGGCAAAACCATCCCTGATGGCATCAGAATTAAAACAGATCTTGATGTACCAGCGGCCATTAGTGAGTTTGAATACCTGAATGAGTTAAAAAAAATAGCAGCTAAAAATAAAATTTTCAAAAGTTATATTGGACAAGGCTATTACGATACCATTACGCCGAGCGTTATTTTACGCAACGTTTTTGAAAACCCGGGTTGGTACACCGCTTACACGCCGTACCAGGCCGAAATTGCACAGGGCCGTTTAGAGAGTTTGTTGAATTATCAAACGATGGTGTCCGACTTAACGGCTTTACCAATTGCCAATGCAAGTTTGTTGGATGAAGGAACGGCTGCTGCAGAAGCAATGGCAATGTTATTCAACCATAAAAATAAAAACCACGATCACATCACTGCTCCAAAGTTTTTTGTGGATGAAAAAGTATTTGCTCAAACACAAGACATATTGATTACAAGATCCGCACCAATTGGGGTGGAACTGGTATTTGGTGATTTTACAAAAGTGGTGTTGGATGAATTGTATTTTGGTGCGATTGTACAATATCCGGATTCTGATGGTGCTGTTACTGATTACCGTGCCTTTATCAATTCGGCACATGCCGTAAATGCGATGGTGATTATGGCCACCGATTTACTGTCATTGACTTTACTAACTCCGCCGGGAGAACTTGGTGCAGATGTGGCAATTGGTTCCTCGCAAAGACTGGGTGTACCGATGGGATTTGGTGGACCACATGCAGCTTTCTTTGCCACCAAAGATGATTTTAAACGCAACCTTCCGGGTCGTATTATTGGAGTAAGTGTGGATGCTCAGGGTAACCGCTGCCTGCGCATGGCGTTGCAAACAAGGGAGCAACATATCCGCAGAGAAAAAGCTACCAGTAATATTTGTACCGCCCAGGCCCTGTTGAGCAATATGGCGGCGATGTATGTTATTTATCACGGCGCAGCCGGATTAAAAAACATTGCCAAAAGAATTCATCTGCTGAGCATTCAATTACAAAGCGAATTGAAAGGATTGGGGATTGCGCAATTGAATGCCGGGTTTTTTGATACACTTAAATTGAATGTGGCTGATGTTGCCAAACTGAAAACAGTGGCTGAACTACACGAAATGAATTTCAATTATTTTGATGATGGAACTGTTGGAATCAGTTTGGACGAAACCACTTCGCCTGCTGATGTAAATAAAATTGTGCGGGTGTTTGCAGAACTAACCGGCAATATTATTAAAGAAGATAAAGCCATTGAATCGGCTACCTATCATTTATCGGAGGAGTTGAAGCGGACCAGTTCTTTTTTATTACATCCTGTTTTTAATTCGCACCACAGCGAGAGCCAAATGATGCGATACATCAAGTTTCTAGAGAATAAAGATTTAAGCTTAAATACATCGATGATCAGTTTGGGCAGTTGTACCATGAAGCTGAACGCCGCTACTGAACTGATTCCCGTAAGCTGGCCGGAGTTTAGCAGGTTGCATCCTTTTGCACCGGCAGATCAAACCAGCGGTTATCAGCAAATAATTACAGAACTGGAAAATTACTTAAGTGCAATTACCGGTTTTGCCGGCACTTCCATACAGCCCAATAGTGGCGCCCAGGGAGAATATGCTGGGTTATTAACCATCCGTGCGTATCATGCTTCAAGGGGCGAAAGCCATCGGAACGTTGTATTGATTCCTATCTCTGCACACGGCACCAACCCTGCAAGTGCGGTGATGGCAGGTATGAAAGTAGTGGTTACTAAATGCGATGAAGCTGGAGATATAGATATGGCTGATTTAAAAGAAAAAGCAGCAGAACATAAAGATGACCTGGCAGCGTTGATGATTACTTATCCTTCCACGCATGGTGTGTTTGAAGAAAGTATTAAAGAAATTTGCGCCACCATTCATGAATATGGCGGACAGGTTTATATGGATGGTGCCAATATGAATGCACAGGTTGGTTTAACTAGTCCGGGTATGATTGGTGCCGATGTTTGTCACTTGAATCTGCACAAAACTTTTGCCATTCCGCATGGTGGTGGCGGTCCGGGTGTTGGTCCTATTTGCGTGGCAAAACAGTTGGTTCCATTTTTACCAGGTCACATAAAACTTAATAACGAAGCTACCAACTCGAATGCAGTAAGTGCAGCGCCTTATGGTAGTGCCAGCATCTTACTCATCAGTTATGCATATATAAAAATGCTGGGCGCAAAAGGCTTACGCAACGCAACCGAGTACGCTATTTTGAATGCCAATTACATGAAGGTAAGACTGGAAAAATATTACAAGATTTTGTACGTCGGTAAAAACGGCACCGCAGCCCATGAGTTTATTGTTGACCTGCGGCCGTTTAAAATAAGTGCTGGTGTAGAAGCCGAAGATGTTGCCAAACGTTTGATGGATTATGGTTTTCATGCGCCTACACTTTCCTTTCCTGTTGCCGGCACATTGATGATTGAGCCGACAGAGAGTGAAGGCAAAGCAGAGCTAGACCGTTTCTGTGATGCATTGATTGGCATTTATCATGAAATAAAAGCGATTGAAGATGGCAGTGTAGATAAAAAAGAAAACTTGTTAAAGAATGCACCCCATACACTGAACATAATTACTGCAGATCAATGGACCAAACCATATAGCAGGCAACTAGCAGCCTTTCCATTGCCTTATGTGCAGGAAAATAAATTCTGGCCAAGTGTAAGCAGGGTTAACAATACTTATGGAGATCGTAACCTGGTATGCACCTGCGAGCCGATAGAAAGTTATATGGAACCAGCTTTGAGTTAATCAACAAATACTACTTTTATATAAAAGTTCAACTTTAACCAGTTGGACTTTTTTTTATGCCTGGATGAATTTTAGATGTTCAATATTGTTGTACATTTCGTTATGCAAAAGAAATACTTCCTCTTATACGGAGCCAATGGCTACACTGGTCAGTTAATTGCCAGGCTCTCCGCTACTTATAATCTTGATCCGATCCTTGCGGGCCGCAATCAAAAAGCCATTGAAGAATTAGCCGAAGATTTACAACTCCCCTATCGTGTGGTGGATTTAAATGATACTGAAAGACTGCATAAAATATTGGGTGAAGTAAAACTGGTATTGCATGCAGCCGGACCGTTTCAAATAACGGCCGGGCAAATGATTGAAGCCTGCATTGCTACGGATACGCATTACATTGATATTACCGGCGAGATAGCCGTATTTGAGATGGCAAAACGCTACAATGATGCCGCAAAAGAAGCGGGCGTTATGATTATGCCAGGCGTAGGTTTTGATGTGGTGCCTACGGATTGCATGGCTTTATTTTTAAAAAATAAATTACCGGATGCCACACATCTGCAACTGGCTTTTGCTTCTATTGGTGGTGGTTTATCACATGGCACAGCTACTACTATGATCATGGGACTGGGCGAAGGAGGCGCCATCAGAGAGAACGGAAAAATAGTGGCCAAAGCACTTGGACATAAAGGTATGTGGATTGACTTTTCGATAAAAGCAGGAACAGAAAAAAAGCTATTTGTAATGACCATTCCCTGGGGTGATGTGGCTACCGCTTACTTCACCACCAGCATCCCTAATATTGAAACCTACACCGGTATTAAACCCAGTATTTACAAAATGTTAAAGTTTCAATGGGCTTTTAATTGGCTCCTTAAAACATCCTTTATCCGGAGTATTGCCATCAGGAAAATAAAGGAAAAACCAGCAGGCCCGGCCGATGAAGTGAGGGCTAAAAGCAGCAGTATGATTTGGGGCAAAGTTCAAAATATCTCAGGAAAAACGGTTTCTGCAACTATGAAAGTAAAAGATGGTTATAGCTTAACTGCCCATAGCAGTTTACTGATAGCACAGAAAATATTGACTGGCAATTTCAAACCCGGCTATCAAACCCCGGCTGCCGTTTATGGCGAAGACCTTATACTGGAAGTGCCGGATACAAAAAGAACTTTAGCGGTTTATAGCTAAAGTTCTTTTTGAGAAAATTATCTGACACAAATATTTTAACGGGCAAAAGCTCCTTCAAATTACCTGTTTCGTAGTATTCATTTAAACAGTTGCGGCTGATTGCTTTGGCAGGGATATCCTGTTAAACTCTGCGCCACTAAATATTTTTGCCAGCTTATTATCCTGTGACTGTTTCCACTCAGTGATGTTGGTTTCGGAAACAATGCGCCAGAAGTTTTTTGATTTTAAATCTTCGTAATCAGGAGATTGAACAAAAATACCTAATATGGTATTTCTTTTTTTAAACTCAATTTTAACTGCATTTTTCGCAAGGTGCCCACCTTCAATAAATTTGGCAATAGCTTCGTTTATCATGTATTTTTTTTTGCAAATGTAGGTTATTTAAGCTGCATTTTTTCAAGTATTTCAATAAGCACGCCTGTTTCACGGTTTGTTTACCCAAATATGATTGGTTTAAGCCGACAAATGATCGAGCCCCAACTCAGGGTTTTCTCCCTTTACGCCATGAAAGAAATCAAGTATTATTTTAAGATCTGCGGCTTCATTATCCGTGGTATAAAACGGAGGCGAGAAGCGAAATTCTTTGTGTTCGAAATCCATGGCCAGCATTACAATCGGTACCTGTGCCAGGTGGGCAATATGATAAAAGCCGGTACGCAGGCGATCTACTTTTTTCCTTGTTCCCTCTGGTGATAATGCAATGGCAAAGGATTCATTGCTGTTAAACATGTGTACTATCTGGTCCACAAAATTATTCTTACTAAACCGATCAACCGGCACACCGCCCAATTTGCGAAACATAGAACCAAATGGCGGCTTAAACAATTCCTGTTTGGCAATAAATTTAATGTGATCGATCTTTAAGAAACTCCTGAATGCGAAGCCCATAAATATATCCCAACTGCTGGTATGTGGGGCTACTACCATTACAAATTTTTTAAGGTCAGTAGCACATGCATTCACCGCCTTCCAGCCATTTATTTTAAGGTATAATTTAAAAAGATAATGTACCAATCCGATTTAGTATTTAATCATTGCAACTTACGGTATTGAATTTACAATTCCGGTAAAAACAACCATTCCTTTCAGTCAGGACGATGAGCATCCAAAGCCGTCAATCAGCTTTAAAGACAAGTTCGCCTTGCACCACTCTTTTCAATATTTACCAGACCTGGGCGACATGTTGAATTATGTCAGGCGGTATTTAATAAACAGTTGAATCCTTTACATTTGTTGAAACAAAAATACCTTCATGTCAATCACTGTTTTTCTCTCACACCAATGGTTAAGTTTTTGGAGAGGCCGAAATGCCAATAAAAGTCTCGCCATTCAAATCGTAATCGGAATTTTCTACTTGTTGATATTTTTAGAAATTGCTGCATTAGGTATTGTCCTTCCATTTATATTGAACGAAACCATGCCCGGTAAAGATCCAATCACGCTCTTTACCTCTTACATTGTTTATTACTTCCTGGTAGGTTTATTGGCCCGTTTTCAATTGCAGGAATTGCCTTCACTTAGTATTCAACCTTATTTAACGCAAAATATCAGTCGCAAAAAAATGTTGCAATTTTTAAATGTGCGTTCGCTGATACATGTCATTAATTTTTTGCCACTGTTTGTTTTTATTCCGTTCACTGTGGTGGAGATCATACCAGCCTACGGAACCATCGCAGGGTTTTGCTTTTTGATAGCCATGTTTTCGCTGGTGATCAACAACCATTTTTTAAACATGTACATCAAGCGCAAAACAGTTGATAGCTCTTGGTTTTTCTTAGGCGTGGTTGTTTTTATCGCTGCATTAAAAGGGCTTGATTATTTAAAAGTGTTGTCGTTCGAAAAAACATCTTCTTACGCTTTTATCGAATTATTACACAAGCCAATCCTCTGCCTGTTGCCATTGGCTTTGGCAGCGTACACATTCTTACTAAACAATCGATATTTAAAAAGTCACCTGTACATCGAAGAACTGGTAAGTGAAAAAAAACTGACAATAAGTAAAAACTATTCTTTCCTGGATAAGTATGGCGATATCGGCGAAATGATTTCGCTGGAGCTAAAACTGATTTTTAGAAATAAAAGACCACGATCGCTGATGATCTTATCCGGTGTGATTTTGCTGTACGGTTTTCTTTTTTACCCCCGTTATGTTGAAACGGGTAACTATGCTGCGTTGTTCCTTTTTGCATTGCTGATAACGGGTATGTTTATCACCAATTACGGTCAGTTTTTATTCGCATGGCAAAGCAGCCATTTTGATGGCATAATGAGCTACAACATCAATATGAAACAATATATTAAGGCTAAGTTTACGCTGTTTGTGGTGGTCTGTTCACTCCAATTTTTGCTGGCGAGCTTTTATGGATTGATGAGCTGGCGCATCTTACCGATTCAGCTCGCAGCCTTTTTATATGGTATCGGGGTGAACTCTTTTGCCACTATTTATGCGGCCACTTTCAATTACCGCTATCTCAACCTGACAAAATCGGCGAGTATGAACTTTCAGGGAATTGGCACCATGCAATGGATACAATCACTGGTATTTTCCTTTGGACCGGCACTGATCTTCTATCTGCTAAATAAATTCATCGGATTTTGGACAGCCGTTATTAGCATCAGCGTACTTGGTATGATCGGTTTAGCTTTTCACGAAATGCTCATCAACTGGCTAGCCTGTCAATTCAACATGCGCAAACATAAAATCCTGGAAGGATTTAGGGAACGATAGGAAATCAATTGGCCAATTCCTCAATTTGAAAATGGCACAATGCCTGTCATTTTCAAATTGAGCCATTTTAAAATTTTCAAATTAACAATATGATTTCTATAAAAAATTTAAAAAAAACCTACAAAGGAATTGATGCTGTCAACATCGAAGCACTTGAAATACATGCCGGTGAAGTAATCGGATTGGTTGGGAATAACGGTGCTGGAAAAACTACTTTCTTCCGGCTATTACTAGATCTGATTAGAAGCAACGAAGGCGAAATTATATCGAAGGGCAATATCGTTACACAAACAGAAGAATGGAAAAGCTATACCGCTGCCTACATTGATGAGGGCTTTCTGATAGATTATCTTACGCCCGAAGAGTATTTTTATTTTGTTGGAAAACTGAACCAACTCTCCAAGCCAGACGTGGATGCATTTTTACAAACTTACCTGGCATTTTTTGATGATGCCATTTTAAACAAGGGAAAATACATTCGTGATTTTTCAAAAGGCAATCAATTTAAAATTGGCATTGTTGCAGCGCTGCTGAGCAATCCGGAGTTATTGATATTGGATGAACCCTTTGCCAATCTGGATCCCACAACCCAATTAAGACTGGTAGATATGATCAAGGCGATGGCTGCCAATAACAGTATGTGCATCCTTGTATCAAGTCACGATATTAACCAGGTATCTGAAGTAAGCAGCAGGATATTATTAATGGAAAAAGGTAAAATTATAAAAGATATTGCGGGGGGCGAAACTGCTTATGAGGAATTGGTTGATTATTTTAAGGTGAGAGGGTGAAAGTAGAATATTGAGTAAATGATGCATTAAAGAATCAGTCAGGCGCAGGAGCCGATAGCTATCTGCTCCGTCCTGTGTCTTCCCTGTTACTACTGCGTTGAGTTGAATACTATTTTAGTTAAAAAAGTTTAGTTTTAACGATGTTAATAATAACACCATG
>Ga0105044_10010440_pt1 | contig 12675 bp, 12 predicted proteins | sample MAT01_FD_78092 | JGI IMG/M metagenome (GOLD analysis project Ga0105044, IMG submission 78092) | Freshwater microbial communities from Lake Fryxell liftoff mats and glacier meltwater in Antarctica - MAT-01 | ecosystem: Environmental > Aquatic > Freshwater > Ice > Liftoff microbial mat | place...
AGGTGCGATGGGCGATGCGCTGCACGCCATCAGCTGCGCGGCCGGCTACAACCTGCGCTGGCTGCTGCGCGCCGTGGCCCGTCTGGGCATCGGGCCGGCTTTTTTGTGTCTGCTGCAAACGGTACTGTCAGCAGCGAAAGAACTGCGGGCCCTGCAAGACACACGGGGCCACACTCCGGCCGTTGCTTGACGTGGATGAAGGGACGACGCCCCTTGGCTCCGGTGCTGCCGCCAGGTCACGCTTATGCCATCGAATTGCCGAGGTTGAAATTTGCAGGGCCGACTTAGTAATCTGCCTCGGCCGGCTATCGAAGCGGCTGTTACTTTTTCTTCCCAAGTTGTCGAAAGCGTCCAAGTTCCATGCGGTTAAACCGGATAGGTATTGTTTCGACGCTTTGCTAATCAACCGGGAACGAACAATTAGCCAGTTTACCAATCAGATTAAGCCGAGAAGATTGCGAAACCTTGAATATCCATCGGGAGTCAGGACAATCATGTTAGACAGATTTCCACCAGTTCTGCACGTTACTGACGTGTGCGCGCGCGCCTTTAGATCAACCAAGCGCGGAAGAAAGTACGGCACCATTTCCCGCGTCGCCTTCATTTTCCTGGTGTCTGCGTGGATGGTCGCGGTTTACCAGTTGCGGCCAGACGTTGGTGATAAGCAAAGATATATCGAGGCCGCGGAACTATTGGCGATCGACGGGACGTGGCTTTTCCTATACAAGGAGCCGATTTTTTCTCTGGCCTCAAAGATTGGATTCGAGATAGATCGCGCTCTCGGGTTCGGGCTAGATAATGGGGTTGCGCTGGTAAATGTGGCCGCATCATTGATCCTTGCCACAGCGCTTCAGCGCCTATGTTCAGGGCAAAACCAGCGGCACCTGATGCTGCTTCCGCTGTTATTCCTATACGACTTCATCTACCTTTCCGCGGAGACAGTAAGAGCGCATCTTGGGGTCGCGCTCTTCCTTTGGTATGTCGTCCTACGCCGTGAGGGGCGCGGTTCAGTCATGTTGGCGTTCGCTGCCATGCTGACTCACTTCAGCCTGTTGCTTCCTATCCTTGCTATCGAAGCGTCGAAACTCGGGCGCCCGGCGAGAAACGTAGCGACAGCCCTTAGTATCCTGATAGCGTTGGCAGTATTGGCATACGTTGGCACCGATGGCTTATGGGCTGCACTAGAGCGGGTGGCTGGAGCCGGCGTCGAAACAGAGCGACAATTTCCTATTGTTCGGGCCTATTTAGTGCCTAGCCTCGTTCTGGCGATCCTGTTGGTTTCGAGGAGACGAACTAATCAGGATATTAACCTTATTGCCTGCGTCTTCTCTGCACTGACCCCGGTACTCTTTTTTATTGGAGCCACCGAGATTTCCCTTCGCGCATTTTCAATGGCGATGATATTCATTATTCTTTTCTTTGCATTAGAAGATGGCCGTCTAACGCGCGCCGCTCGGCTTACGATAATAAGCGCCGTTGTTTTATTTTATACATCTGTATCACCGCTGGGTTTGCTGTACATCGAATAATACATACTTTGCGGCGCAAAAGCGAGAAGTCAAAGAAAAACTTGTTAATGACTCACAGGGTTGTGTCAGCGATTAGGCTTGGCGGGTGTAAAGATGAAGTTATTAATATAATTGCTGGCGTTCACTGAACCACCCACTGGCTGATCGCGATCTGGCGAGAATTCCTGTATAGACCTTCGACCTTCATTCGATAGATAGAATCCAGAGTATCCGATAGCTTTGATCTCAGCGAACAGATCAGTTATTTTTGCGTCGCGACTGTGTCGTTGTTCAATCTCTATCAGTAAAACGGGTGCGCATTTTCGAATGGTTTCCCGCGCACCATCCATTACTGCCCTTTCATGCCCTTCCACGTCGATTTTAATAATTCTAACGTCATCAAAGTTAAAGCTATCCAACGTTCGTGTTTGTACGAGTATGCTGCGGCGCGTTTCTAAAGCCGATGAGCGCTCGAGAGACGCCAATGCATCTTCCAAGCGACCATCGGGCCGAAGAGGCACAAACAACTCTGAGCTACCGGATTTTGAGGATAAGGCCACTTGGTGAACGTTTACTGAAACATTGACGGACGCCCAGTCAATGAGAAGATCTGCACATTCCGGAACCGGTTCAAATGCTTCCACCGTCCATCCTTGCCGCCACATTTCATATGTGTAGACACCCTTATTGGCGCCAACATCCACGGCGCGTCCATCAGACACTAGGCTTCGAACATAAGCCAGTTCGGGTTCAACCATCCTTGCCAACCTGTTGTACCAATACTTTGCGGGAACGAATAATCTGCCAGGTAGAGCCGCTGCAACTCGATTCTTAAACATAATGCTATGAAAATAAGGGTAATGTATATTCTGTTTCAAAGACTAAAACAACATTGTATGACTATTCTCAAAAAACTTTTATTAATCTGCAATCAGATGCAACTACTCAGATTTATGCCTGAACTTCATGCTTCGGTACTATCTTTTTATGGAGAAGTAACTTCGCATATCGTGCGTGGCTCCAAAGAACCGAAATTTTCCCCTCCAACATCTGATTTGCTCGCACGCATGCATCGTAGATATTTTCAAGTGCAGGCGAATCGCCTGCAAACTGGCGGACATGGCAAAGTGAGTTCCGCAAGCCCGATTTCAGACGCTGCCGGCGAAAGTGCCCGGCAAGGGAATGCTCTCGGCGCTGTATCTCTTGGGCGTCGAGTCCATGCATTATCGCGTAGGCCTTCACCCACTCAATTAAATTTGGGCGGTATCGCGGAGGCAACCTTCCAAGGATGACGTCGATCTGGCGACCGGCGTTCATCATGGCTTCGCCAGTACGAAGAAACGCCGATTGCAGATAGCTCTCGAATTGAAGTGCTTCCAGGGAGAATGTTAAGGTGCCAGCCTTGGGCAAGGGGATCGAAGGATGAAAAGCAATTAAGTCGTCGCTGTGGAACGGCGCTAGGGCACCAGCGAACCGCAGCAGGGTCTGCAAACCGGTACTATGGTTAGAGAGCCCCCCGATTGCAAAAGGTTCGTGTGAAAACAGGAAGCTGTTATCCACGCTGGTGATTGCAAACCCCGAATAGACATCGGGGATCTGCGATCGGATTACCGGCCCGCCGTCCGGGCGCATCCTATTCAACAAGCTTGTGTGAACTAGTCCACCAGTGTAGAGAATCGGCAGGCTTCGATAGTCACAATTGCCCAACAACACAGCCTGCCTTGCGGATTGTGCATCGCGCACTTCCAAGCCGCGACGCCACGGAACCTGCAGCACGGGCATACGCGAGTCGACGGCTGAAGGCCAATAATACAATCCAGTGTCGGAACAAAGGCTCTTCTGGCCTGACGGCACTATCCAAGATAGTGCCTTTCTGATTCCACCCGGCAGTAAGCCGTCGTCATCGCCTAAGACGGCGATCCAATCGCCTGTTGCGTGGGAGATCCCGAACTCGAAGTTGTGTGCCATGCTCAGCGGCTTGTTGGGCCTCACATACTTGATGCGGCTCGATCGCATCGATTCAACAAGCTCGCGTGTATTGGGCGTGCTGGAATTGTCGCTAACGACGATCTCCATGTTCTCGTGGCTTTGGTTGACTACGGTGCGTAGGCAGTGTAAGAGCACGTCATGGCGGTTCCTGGTTGGAATGACGACCGATACCTTTTGATCAGAGTATGTTTGCATTGGTGATTTGTTTGGAACGAAACATGCGAGCGGTGAATGCACTTCGTACTTCCGGCGCAGCGATGATGGCGGATGCCAGCACGGCGCTTGCCGACAGCGCGATGCAGAGCAGCATGGTGAACGGCGGCATTTCCTCATTGACCAGCCCGCGGGTGGCAAACCCAACGCTGGCCATCACCAGCAGGGGAATGGCAGTGTCGCGCAAGTACCAGCGCCACTTTTCTAAAGGAAGTAGTCGCTTGTGCATCAACCAAACACCGACAAGTACATACATGGCATTTAGACACGCATAAATCGCTGCGGATGCTGTCGCACCGAATTTCGGCACCAGAATAAGAATCGCAGTTCCCAGAACCACCACGGCAAAAGAGTTCAGCGCGATCGTGAGAGATGTCCAGCCATGTGCCAACTGCAGGTGATACGGCAGGGCCATCAGCCCGTTCAGGAGCGTCCCGATCGTCAGCAGCACCAGCAAAGGCGCCACCTCGCGCGCCATATCGGCGTTGCCGGTCCACATGCGCAACAGCGGTTCGGAAAAAGCGACCAGAGTGATGGCTACAGTGCCAGCCAGAACCGTGACTAGCTGAGATCCAAGGTGGTAGGTGCGGGCAAGCTCCGGGCCTTTGTTGGGCATGCCTGCATAGACTGTTAGTCGTGGGTAAAACGCAGAAACTACGGGCCCGTAAAGATAGAACATGCTGGATGCCACAAGCCCAGCCAGTGCGTAGTGGGCAAACTGGTCGAGCGGAAGAAGCGTTGCCAAGAGAATTTTGTCCACCTGAGTGAGCATTAGGACGAGGATTGTGATGACCACCACCCCACCTGCATAGGCGCGAACACCATGCAATTCTGCCCACGACAGTCGGGCTGCACGCGCAGCCGACGGCATGGCCAACTTCACGGCAAGCCGCATACTGAAGACGGCCAGGACGGCGACGCCAAGCTGCCACGCGAAGTAGACACCGATGTCAGCGGCAACGAAGCTGACGCATATTGCTCCACCTAAGCCCCTGAGCGTGGCCATTGCGCTGGCAACTACGTTTTGCAGGACTTGCCGTTCAAGCCCGGCCAGCGCCCCCGCATACAGCCCTTCCATCAGCTGGGCCGCAGCGATAACGCCCATGACTACAATCGCATTGGTAGTTGTTACCAGCGAGAGTTTCTCTGTGTTCAACCAGTGAGATGCCAACCAAGTCGAGGCCAGGAAGAGCCCCAGTGCAGCAAAAAGACTGAAACTGATAGCTACCAACTCAATGGTGCGCAACAGGTCATGTGCCGATTCTGCCGAACGCCTACCTGATTTTAGAGTCGCCATTTCGCGCGATACGGTTGGCCGCAGGCCCATATCAACCAGAACGAACCATGCTTGCAGGGAAGCGTATAGGGCGATCAGGCCGAACGCCTCGGTTCCGAGCTGTTGAATCAGAACAGGGACAAACGCGAACGCCATCAGCGCACGCCAGATCTGTCCCAGCAAATTGGCGAAAGTGTTGGCCCGCAGGCTGCTCACTTCACGCGCTTCAAGTACCCATGCGGCGCCACGCTGACCAGGAGTTGTTGGTCGATCCGGTGGTCGATCTCGAACTCTGCGTGGTCCTTCAGGTAGGCCCAGACAGCCGTCTTCGGGTTGTCGCCCGGGCCCCAAGGGCGATCGGGATATGCATGGGCGGGCAGGTCCTCGATGACGGTGTCGAACACCACGCAATAGCTGCCTACACTGGTCATTGGCGCATATGCCTGCAACTCCGCCAGGACATGCGAATGCGTGTGATTGCTGTCCAGGCTGATCATCACCCGCTTTTTGCCACGGGTCTTGGCGCGCACTTGCTCGACGATCTCCGGCGCCACGCTGGAGCCCTGAATCATCGTGATGCGCCGGAACATCGGGTGGGCCTCGATCGCGGCCTTATTTTGGGGGCGGATGTCGATGTCCACCGCCACGACCTCGGCATCCTTCGGGCCACCGCAGGCTGCGTTCAGCTCCAGCATCGACGCCGAGAAGATCAGCGAGCCGCCGTGCGCGATGCCCGTCTCTACGATCAGATCGGGCTGTACTTGCCAGATCAGCTGCTGCATTGCCACCATGTCTTGCGGATACTGGATGATGGGGCGACCCATCCACGAGAAGTTGTAGGAGTACTTGGCATTCACCGAAGCAGTCGTGAATGCCCGAGCCGCAGCGTGAAGTGGCTGGTCCTTGTCGTTCGCCTGAAGCCGCTCGTTGATTTCTTCGTCAAATGTTTTCATGGTCGGGGGTGATGTAGTTGAGTTGGTGTTTCGTCTGCGCTTGAATTTCAGCCAGGTAATTGCGGTTCATCACGAACAAGTCGGCCCCGGGGGGCAGGTGCGCCAACGCCTCCTCGGGCGCGTGCACGCGCAAGCCCGTGGCCGCCAAGTGGCGGCCCTGCTTGGCGGGGTTGATGTCAATCACCAGGTCAAGTGGCGCGCCAGCGCGCTCCATGTACAAAGCGAAGATCACGCCCTTGGAGGCGCCGCCCCAAATTGCCGACGGTGCGCGCGTCGGGCGATACGGGGCTGTTGCCGTCACAGCCGCCGTTAGCCGCGCCGCACTGCGCGTCACGCCGTGCAGGAAGTCGGTCGGGAACTCGAAGGCATCCGCTGGCGTGCAAACCGGAGTGCGCAGGCTGGACAGCTCGGCCACCGCGTACAGGTACTGGCCGCCAAACATGTAGCCGGCTTCGTAAACGGTGCCGAACAGGCGCGCAAAGTCACCTAGCCGGAAGTAGTTGACATGCTCGTAGAACAGATCGAACCAAGCGCGGTGGGCCGCAATCCAGTCCAGGCACGGCACCTCAATGTAGATTTTGCCCCGGCCGCCGTTGGCGTCGCGCAGCTGCGCCAGGAAGGCCACCGGGTCGGTCACATGCTCCAGCACGTGGCGCAGCACCAGGGCGTCGGCGCGCAGCCCGACGGCCGGGGTGAAGTACTCGCGGATCACCGCCGGATTCGTGCCTTCATAGGTTGGGTCCAGGCCAGTGATCTCAAAGCCCATCGATTGCAGCTGCTCCAGGAAGTGGCCCTTGCCGCAACCGACCTCAATCAACGTGCGCCCGGCGAAGTGTTTGCGCACCACCTGCGCCACCGTCTCCAAGTGCTGGCGGAACACCGCACTGTGACCCTGTTCGTTCTGGTAGTCGGCGTCGTAGACCATCAGCGCCGCGTCGAAGACGCGGTTGAAGACCAATCCGGTCGCGTGATCCTGCACGAGCTCCACATCGCCGCGCACACAGCCACGTGCCGCAGCTTCGGTGTTGAACATGCGATTCTGGAACACCGGCAATTGCTCGGCGCGGTACAAGCTTCGATGGCCGCTCATCGGGTCTCCATACCGTCGCCCAGGCAGCGGCTTAGTTTGCTTGCGTCTCCCCAGAAGGCCATCGGCTCGTAGTTCGGGTACGGGTAGCAGCTTAGTTTGGGGCGGATGGACCAGCTGTTGTCGGCGATCCAGCCTTCGACGAGGCTACGCACCGAGACGGGCTTACCCGAGCAGATGTTGACGATGCCGTGGCCTGAGGCAGTGCCAGTGCCGTTGTTGCCTTGGGCTTGGACCGCACCCAACGCCAGGCCGACTAGGCAGCGCGCCACCTCTGCCACCGGCAGATAGTCGCGCAACTGCTCGCCGCCAGACATCGGGAACTCGGCATCACCGCGCAGCGCCGCGGCCTGCAGCAGCGGCCACAACGAGTTCGCCGACTGGCCCTCGCCGTGCATGTAGAACAGACGCGCCCAGCTCATGCCAAACCCCTGGGCGGCCTGCAGGTACGTCAACTCACGGCGCAGCTGGTCCTTGGCAAAGCCGTAGGGGTTCGTCGGTTGGGCTGTCATGGTCTCGTCCAGCGCGCCGCTCTGATTGCCGTACTCGAAGCACGTGCCCGTGACCAAAACCTGCTTTAGTCCGGCACCCACCAAGCCCTTGATCCAGTGGTAATGCAGCGGGGCTTCCTGCTCGAAGTGGTGCAGCGAGAGGTAGTTCGGCAAGCCGCCCCAGGCCAGGTGGATTAGAACGTCGGGGTGTCCGGCGGCGGCCAATGTGTCCGCCGCAGTCTCGGCGTCCGCCTTCGTGAAGTCAGCCTGCACCACCCGGAGGCCTTGGACCTGCGATGGCGCCACCGAGCCCGGCCGCATGATGACCGTAGCCTGGAGGCCTCGACGGCCGAGCTCCGCCAGCACGTGGCGGCCGATGAAGCCGCCGGCGCCTGTGACGGCCACGCACGGCGCCACGTGTGGCCCGTGCGTCGCGCTCAACGCAGCACCTCCAGCCGCGGCACGGCGGTGACGAAGTTTGCACCCCAGGCGCGCGCGTAGCCGAGCTGCTCGACCACCTCGCCCTTCAAGTTCCACGGCAGAATGACGATGTGATCGGGCCGGTGTTCGCGCAGGTGCTCTTCACCCACGATGGGGATGCGGCTGCCAGGCATGAACTTGCCGGCCTTGGCCGGGTTGCGGTCGACCACGTAGGCGAGCAGGTCGGGGCGCACGCCGGCAAAGTTCATCAACGTGTTGCCCTTGGCTGCTGCGCCGTAGGCGGCCACACGCTTGCCGCTGCGCTTGGCCTCGATCAGGAAGGCCATGAAGTCGTTTTTCACGCGCTCGGCGTGGGCCTGGAAGCCCGCGTAACCTTGTGCCGTGCTCAGGCCGGCTGCGGTCTCGCGCTCAAGCATTGCGGCTACCGCCTGGTTGAAGGGGTGCGCTGCGCTGTCGTGGCGCTGCGCAAACACGCGAAGGCTGCCCCCGTGCGTGGGCAGCTCCTGCATGTCGAACACCGCCAGCCCGTTGGCGGCAAACACGCGCTGCACCGCGGTTAGCGAAAGGTAAGAGTAGTGCTCGTGGTAAGCGGTGTCGAACTGGCTGTGCTGGATCATCTGCAGCAGGTGCGGGAACTCGAAGGTGGCCACCCCGCTCGGCTTGAGAAGCCGCGCAAAGCCGGCCGCGAAGTCATTGATGTCGGGCACGTGCGCGAGCACGTTGTTGGCCGCTACCAAGTCGACCTGCTGGCCCTGCTTCGCCAGTTCGTCGGCCAGCGCGACGCCGAAGAAGCGTTCGACGATGGTGATGCCCTTGGCGCGTGCCGCCGCCGCAGTGCTGGCAGTGGGCTCGACGCCGTAGCACGGGATGCCGGCCTGTTGCACGTACTGCAGCAGGTAGCCGTCGTTGGCGGCGATCTCGCACACCCGGCTGTGGGGGCCCAGCCCGAAGCGCTCGCGCATCGCCGCCACGTACGCTTTGGAGTGCGCCAGCCATGAGGTGGAGAACGAGCTGAAGTAGGCGTAGTCCTCGGTGAACATCACTTCGCGCCCGGCATGGTCCTCGGTCTGCACCAGCCAACAGCTCTCGCACACTATCAGGCGCAGCGGGAACCAGGTCTCGGGTGCAAGCAGCGCAGCCTCACTCAGGTAGGCGTTGGACGGTGGGGCGCTGCCCAGCTCCAGGAAGGGCAGCGACAGCGCCGCGTGGCAATGACGGCATTTCATGGTTGTATACCGGTAAACGCGGATGTGAGATGCGGGTGCTGGCGGTCCCGCTCGGAGAGGTCGGTGAAGGGCAGGGGCCAAGCGATGGCGAGCGCCGCGTCGACTACGTTCAGCGCACCCTCGGCGCCCGGAGCGTAGGGCCTTGAATGCAGATACAGCAGTTCGCAGTCATCCACCAGGGCCTGGAAGCCGTGGGCGAATCCCTGCGGGATCAGCAGGCTCTTCCGATTGTCCGCGGACAACAGTTCTGCATGCCAACGCAGAAAGGTGGGTGAGCCACTCCGCAAGTCGACGGCGACGTCGAACACCCGGCCACGCAGGCAACTGACGAGTTTGTCTTCGGCGTGAGGCGGGTGCTGAAAGTGCAGCCCACGCACCGCGCCCTGCTGTCGGGTCAACGTGTGGTTCATCTGGGCGATGGGAAGCGTCCGGCCTGCTTGGGCAAACTCTTCTGCACAGAAGAAGCGACTGAAATGGCCGCGGTGGTCGGCGACGGCCAGTCGCTCGACCACTGTGAGGCCCGCAAGGGCCGTGAAAGTGAATTTGAACCTGGACATGATCCGTATCGCTTCAGCGCGGGTTGCCGGCCTGGTAACGCTGAATCTGGTCCAGGCAGACTGCGGCCATGTCCTGACCTTGGCGCCACGAAAGATGCCAGTCGACCGTCATCTGCAGTGCCTGCGAAAGTGTCCAATGCGGTTTCCAGCCTAGTTGGCGGCCCGCCTTGCTGCTGTCCAGCTTCAGCATTCCAGCTTCGTGGACATGTTGTCCGCCGACATCGTTCCAGCGTGCACCGGGCACACGCGCGCACAACTGATCGAGTATCCAGGCCACTGGCCGGGCGTCCTCGTCGGCTGGGCCGAAGTTCCATGCTGTTGCGTACTGCTGGCCGTCTGCGGCCAATTTCTCGGCAAGCAGCAGGTAGCCCGATACGGGCTCAAGCACATGCTGCCAGGGGCGCGTGGCAGAAGGAAACCGAACCTCGAGCGCACGGCCTGTGTCTAGTCCGCGAAAGAAGTCGGGCAACAGACGGTCAGATGCCCAGTCGCCACCGCCGATGACGTTGCCAGCGCGACCGCTTCCAAGGGCCACGCCAGCTGCTTTCAGGAATGAGCTGCGGTAGGCGGCAGTCACCAGTTCAGAGCAAGCCTTGCTACTTGAGTAGGGGTCGCTGCCACCCAGGGGTTCTGACTCGCGGTAGCCCCACAGCCACTCCTTGTTCTCGTAGCACTTGTCGGTGGTCACGTTCACGACCGCACGTACCGTTGCCGTTGCCCTGACCGCCTCCAGCAGGTGGACGGTGCCGAGCACGTTGACGGCATAGGTCTCCACGGGCTCGCGATACGAGTAACGCACCAGCGGCTGGGCTGCGAGATGGAACACAACTTCGGGCGCCGCTGCTTCCATGGCACTGCGAAGCGCTGCAGCGTCGCGCACGTCGCCGAGCACATGCCCCGCGAGGCGATCGGCGACCTTGGCTACCTCGAACAGACTGGGGTCAGTCGGCGGCGATGTGGAATAGCCATGCACTTCCGCGCCGACACTACTCAGCCAGAGCGACAACCATCCACCCTTGAACCCGGTGTGCCCCGTAATGAAGACCTTTTTGCCGTCCCAGAACGCCGGATTCATGTCCACACTTTCCAGGGGGCTGTTCCGCTGGCCCAAAGCTGCTCGAGGTGGGTCTTGTCACGCAGCGTGTCCATCGGCTGCCAGAAGCCGCGGTGCTCAAAGGCCTGAAGCTGGCCGCCCTCGGCGAGCTGGGTCAAGGGCTCGGCCTCCCACGTCGAATGGTCGCCTTCGATGTAGCGCAGGCACGACGGCGACAACACGAAGAAGCCGCCGTTGATCCAGCCGCCATCACCGCGCGGCTTTTCGATGAAGCCTCGCACGGCAGTGCCGTCCGTGACGAGCGAGCCGTAGCGACCCGGGGGCTGCACGGCAGTGACGGTAGCCAGCCTGCCGTGTGCACGATGAAACGTGATCAGCTGCGTGATGTCGATGTCGGCTACACCGTCGCCATACGTGAAGCAGAAGGCATCTTCGTTCTCAAGGTAACTTGCGACGCGTTTCAGGCGTCCACCGGTAAGGGTTTCATCGCCGGTGTCGACGAGAGTGACCTTCCAGGGTTCGGCCTTGCGCTGGTGCACGAGCATTTCGTTCTTCTGCATGTCGAACGTGACATCCGACATGTGCAGAAAGTAGTTCGCGAAGTACTCCTTGATCACGTAGCCCTTGTAGCCACAGCAGACGATGAATTCGTTAATGCCATGAGCCGAGTACATCTTCAAGATGTGCCACAGAATGGGTTTCGCGCCGATTTCAATCATCGGCTTCGGTTTGAGATGCGTTTCCTCAGAGATCCGCGTCCCGAGTCCTCCGGCAAGAATGACAGCTTTCAATTCATAGCCCTGGCAATTGGTAGAGAGCACCCATTCGGTTGCGAGTGCCCCGCTGGATGGCTTGGGCTTGATCTGGGGTCAATCGCATAGTGAGGAACTCGTCAGGTATTGCGGCATTCGACTGCATAGGCTGCTACAGCTTCGTGGTTGCTGTAAGTTCGCTTCGCAATGTCTCGATCTGACTGTGCAGCGCCTCGTACTCGGCTTCCTTGCGTGCCAGGAAAGCGCGCGCAAGTTTGGCTTTTGCCGTGGCGCCACGCGGCGTCAAAAAATAGGCATAAGCCAACTTGTTCTGGCTGCTGCGGAAGTTGTTTGCTTTGACCCAGCCCTTGTCCACAAGCGCACGCATACAGTAGTTGACCTTGCCCACGCTGACCCCCAAGCGTGCGGCCAACTTGCGCTGGCTCGCGGCCGGCGCCTGATCGATCTGCCGCAGCAGTTCGTAGCCCATGTCGTCTTCAGGTTGCATGCGGGAGGTGCGTTCAAGTGTTGAACAGTATACCGCATCGCTTTAAGCACTTGAGTGCGAGATTGCCCGGCGCTCGACCCCAAATAGGACGGTGCGACGGAGACCATCACCACCTATCGAGCAGCGAATTCAATCAGGCTGATGCCAGCGGCTCCAAGAAGGCGGCCAGAAACGGCCCGTGTTCACTACTGATCGCGACCCTCTGAAGCAACTGGCGTTGCGCTCTTGAACCCTTGGGGCAAGTAACGCGTAACGCGTGGTCGCAGGCCCAGCCCCAACCCCAACCCCAACCCCAACCCCGACCCCAGCTCAACGCCCAAGCAAGGCCAGACGCAGCCGCGCCAGCTTCTCGGCCGTTTCAGGCTGCGTAGCCCCCCGCCGCCAGGCGTGGCGTACCAGGACGAAGGCGACCAGAAAAATCGCCGCGGCGAGCGTGGCAACCAACGATATCTGCCCTCGCTTGGGCTTGCTCTTCCACTCCGGCTTCGTGGCCACGTCCACCACCTGGATCAACGCGCCCTCGCGGCTCTCGTCCAGCCGGGCCAACTCGTACTGGCGAGAGAACAGCTCGAACAGCGTCTCCTGGTACTTGAACTCGCGGTACTTGCCCACGTAGTCGC
>Ga0105044_10010442_pt1 | contig 12674 bp, 10 predicted proteins | sample MAT01_FD_78092 | JGI IMG/M metagenome (GOLD analysis project Ga0105044, IMG submission 78092) | Freshwater microbial communities from Lake Fryxell liftoff mats and glacier meltwater in Antarctica - MAT-01 | ecosystem: Environmental > Aquatic > Freshwater > Ice > Liftoff microbial mat | place...
CATCAGGGCGTGTTTCCAAAAAAGATTTGAAAGAATATCCGGAATAATTATTTGGTTTAATAATATCTGAAATAACTTCTGCATGAAACAGAAAGGGAATTTCTTTAATACCTGATAAAGGTTCTAAATGCTTAAAAACTTTTCGGATATCAATTTCATTCACAAAAGGAAACTCATCAATTCCCGAATTAATCATAAAGGCTTTTAAACCAAATACACCTTTATGTATAAGAAATTTCAGTTCTTTTAAATTTCCGGGAATCATTCCACCATACAAACCAACATCAACAAACAATTTATTTTCAGAAGAATTAATTTTCTGATTGAGAGAATCTAATGTTGTAGTTACAGGAGAGCTGTTCAGCGGCATATCAACAAGCATCGTAATACCTCCGGCAGCAGCAGCTTTTGTTGCAGATTCAAAACCTTCCCAATCGGTTCTGCCGGGTTCATTTATATGAACATGCGTATCAATTATCGAAGGCATAATAATTAATTCACCGTAATCAAATATATCTGAAATCCCGCTGTCTAAAGTAAAATCGAAATCATATTCAAAGACATCGAATATAATCCCGTCTTGAATGAGCACGGCAGATTCACGCAGCTCATTATTAATCAATACATTTTTACTTTTAATAACAAATTTCATTTGACAAAATAAAATCTTAAATCAAAAATTACAAACCAAATGAAAGAATTTAAGATGCAGATACGACTATGTACAAAACTTTTAAAAACAACACCAAATAACTTCTTGAAATAAATAATGAACAAACAGAAAAACATTTTAACTTTAAAATTGATTTGTAACTTACTGATACAATTTATAATTTTTGATTAAATGAAATAGTACTATACATATAACATTTTAACTAAAAAAAGGAATTTAAGGAATAAGATTTCAAAACCCGGACTATTCAGAATGAATAAGAAATTAAAAATCAAAAACCAATTAATTACAATTTAATTAATCTATTGCTTCAGCTATATTTAAATAAAAAATAAAACTATGTCAGTAATAATTTTACAAAACAATTACGGAAAGTCAAATGTCAGAGTTATGAAGGTTACAAAGAATTCTGAAGTTCATGAAATAAAAGAAATGACAGTAGGCATTCAGCTGGAAGGAGACTTTGAAACAGTTCATACTGAAGGAGACAACAGGAAAGTTCTGCCGACTGATACAATGAAGAATACTGTGTATGCTCTCGCCAAAGAGAATCCGGTTAAATCAATTGAGGAATTCAGTATTTATCTTGCAAAATATTTTATAGAAAATAATAAACAGGTTTCGTCCGTAACCATTGAAAATACAGAGACACTATGGAATAGAATTTCACTGAACGGTAAACCACATAATCATTCTTTTGTAAGTGGAGGCAATGAAAAACGGTTTACAAAAGTAATTACAGATGGGGAAAATATTTCAGTTACATCCGGGATAAAAGATTTATTGGTTTTAAAGACTACAGCTTCCGGGTTTGAAAATTATATAAAAGATAAATTCACAACATTAAAAGAAACGAGTGACAGAGTTTTCTCTACGAGCATAAAAGCAGTGTGGCAGTATGCAAATCAGGATGTGAATTATTTGAAAATATCAAATGATATAAGAAAGATTATACTTGAAACATTTGCAACTCATCACAGTCTGTCGGTTCAGCAGACACTCTATGAAACAGGGAAAAATATTCTCGAAGAATGTAAAGATGTATCGGAAATCTCGATTACAATGCCGAATAAACATTATCTGCTTTTTAACCTCGGGCAATTTGGAATGGAAAATAATAATGAAATATTTATTCCAACTGATGAGCCGTTTGGACTTATCGAAGCAAAATTAAAAAGAGAGAATTAAATTTCCAATGAATACGAATGAGTGGAATTCAAAAGGAGACAAATTAAAATTACTAAAATGTTTTTTTATCATTCTTTGAAATTTACAATTTTATTAAATAATATTGTAAAAATTATTTAATTAAAATCATAGACTTTGTTGATTTAAATTCACCTGCGGATAAAGTATAAAAATAAATTCCGCTTGATAAATTACTTCCATTAAATTTAATTTCATAGCTTCCGGCATTTTGTTTTTCATTAATAAGCGAAGCTACTTCATTTCCTAATATATCATAGACTTTGATAGTTACATTATTCGCATAAGGTAATTCGTAATTGATAGTTGTTTCCGGATTAAACGGATTCGGATAATTTTGTTCGAGAGAAAATTTAGCAGGAACATTATTTGCCCAGGAGGAAATCCCGACAGTATTTCCGAGAGTCCCGTTTGAGTTTACATTCTGAGCATAAATGCCGCCGCCGTCAAGCCGTCTGTCAGACCATGTCAGCATTGTCATTTTATTTAAATTTATTGTTCCTACAAGTTTTAATTTCTCGGAATAAGGATTACTGATAATATGTATGTAACTTCCCCAGCCGATATTTCCACTTCTGTCAGCAGTAAAACATTTAATAATATTGTTAACCACGCCTGTAATAATTTCATTAAACGAATAAACTACATTTGTATCTTTGGTAAAGCACAAAAGTTTTTCCATAGAATTACTTCCGAGTGGCTGAAAAACTTTTCCGTCGTTAGTCCATTGTCTTGAGCCATCGGAAGAAAATTTTTGTCCGTATACACCAAACAAACTTTGAAGTCCGTTCGACATTTTCCAGATAAGATATGTTTCATTTGTCGAAGGCATGAAAGTAGCATATGCATCAAATTTGTTATTGCCTGCAGTAGTTGAAGCTTCTGTTCCATTAACCGGAAACAATCTGACTCCGGAAGATGAATATCTTTGCACATAGGAGCTGGAAAGATTTAGAAATGCTCTGTCATCCTGCCAGACATATATTGCTCCGTTATTTCCGTCAGAGAAAAGTTTCGGAACAAAAAATCCACTGACTCTTCCGAGATTATAAACTGTGTCCTGAGTTAAATTCCAGACAGGAGTTCCGGCAGACGAAAATTTCTGTGAGTATAATCTGTAATTTGACGGACTTAAAAATGAACCTGTGTATCCGGACCAAAGTGCTATAACACTGCCATTATCGGATGTGACAACAGCAGGATAATCGAATAATTCTGCTGCTGTACCTGATAAATAAACAGGGTCAGCTCCCCAAAGTTTTGCACCTGTAGGTGAAAGTTTCTGCATGGCAACCTTTCTTGGAGTAGATGAATAAATCCATGTTACAACAAAATTATTATCAGTTGTTTTTGCTACTTTTGGATTTGCCTGAAAAACTGAAAAATTATTTGAAAGAGTAACACCGTTTGCTCCCCACAGGAAAGTTCCTGTTGGACTGATTCTGTATGCAAATGGATTTATAGAACTTCCGTTTCGGATATCAGTAAAAACAATCACTGCATTATTACTGTCATCTGTAATCATATCCCAGTCAACGAGCGAGCTGCTTTGAGCATTCGAACTTACAAGCAAACCATCAGCCGCAAATTGCTTTACACCTTGAGAATTCAGTCTTTGTAAATAAACTGCATAACTTCCGCCTCTGTTATCAAACCATGCAATATAACTTCCGCCGTCAGATGTGACAGAAATTTTTGGCAATGCCTGATCTCCGCTTTGATCACTTACTTTTAAATTAACAGATGAGTCAGATGACCATTGTGAAAATAATACCGAGGGTAGAATAAAATACATTAATGCAAATGTTATGTAGAATTTTTTCATGATTTGTTTATATTTAATTACTTACAAATTAGCAAAATTGATTTTAAAATACTGTGAAAGATTGAATTTGTTCACATGAAATTTGATCTACCTTAATGTTTACCACAGATTCACAGATTAAAAACTTTATCACTTTTGAAATTTAACTGTAAGTAAGAAATACTTATTAAGTTGTGTTTAAAAAAAATCTGTGTTCGCCTCGCTATTGCTTTTCGGAGCGGGAATCTGTGTTAAAAACACAGAAAGTTTAATTGAATTAGAGGTTATTGTGTTATAAAAAAATATATAAATTACATTTCAAATTCATTTTAAATATATTGAATCACACAGGAAAAATTAATCTAAAATTCTTTTTTTAAAACCCCGATGTCTGAATTTATTCATTTACATAATCACACTCATTATTCACTGCTTGATGCAATCTCCACTGTCAGCGGACTTGTAGATGCAGCTGTTGAAAATAAAATGAAAGCGGTTGCGCTTACTGATCACGGTGTGATGTTCGGTATAATGGATTTTTATAAAACTGCAAAAGCTAAGGGAATAAAACCGATAGTCGGATGTGAAGTTTATGTTGCTCAATCCGGCAGCAGATTTGATAAAATTAAAAGAAATGTAAAATCTATTTCTGAGATTGATGAGCAAAGTGTGGAAAATTCAGACGGGCTTACTTCATCGAATATAAATTATGCACATTTGATTCTGCTTGCGAAGAATGAAGTTGGATACAGAAATTTGTTAAAACTTACTTCGATAGGACATACAGAAGGATATTATTATAAACCGAGAATTGATCTGGAAGTTCTGAATCAATACAGAGAAGGGCTTGTTGCTACATCTGCATGCGCAGGAGGAGTGATTTCATGTTACATTACACGTGATGATTTGAAAACAGCAGAGAAGATGACGGGAGTTTATCAGGATATTTTTAAAGAAGATTTTTATCTTGAGATACAGGATCATGACATTCCGGCAGAGAAGAAAGTTATGATTGAAATGCCTAAGATAGCAAAGAAATTCGGTATAAAATTAATTGCAACAAACGACGTTCATTACATAAAAAAGGAGCATGCGATTGCTCATAATATTTATCTTCACATAAGTGCAAAACAATCTGCGAAAGCCGGTAAAATCTATGAGCCAAAAGATCTTCTGACAAATCTTCGTTACGGAACAGATCAGATATATTTTAAATCTTCAGCTGAAATGTGTAAACTTTTCAGTGAATTTCCTGAGGCAATAAAATCGACATTAGAAGTTACGGAAAAATGTAATCTCGAACTTGATACTTCACAGAACTATATGCCGAATTATCAGATTCCCGATATTGCAAAAACAAAATCTAAAACTTACGATGAATATTTAGAGAAACTTTCTTTTGAAGGTTTGGAAATTATGAAGGATAAATTTTTACATAACAGAAAAGAGGCTGAAGAAAGATTACGATTTGAACTTGATGTAATTAAGAAAATGAATTTCTCGGGTTACTTTTTAATTGTGCAGGATTTTATAAGTTATGCGGAGAGTATAGGTATTCTTGTCGGTCCGGGAAGAGGAAGTGCCGCGGGAAGTTTAGTTTGTTACTGCATTGGAATTACAAAAGTAAATCCGCTTGATTATGATTTGCTGTTTGAGAGATTTCTGAATCCGGAAAGAGTGTCAATGCCTGACATTGACATTGATTTTCAGGATGACAGAAGAGATGAAGTGATACAGTATGCAAAAGAAAAATACGGTGAAGCATCAGTAGCACAGATAGTAACATTTAACAAACTCGCTCCACGCGGGGTTTTGAAAGATGTCGGAAGAGTTCTGAATTTCCCGTTTCAGGAAATAAATGACCTTACAAAAACGATTCCGATTATTTTTGGAAAAGTGAAAAAGCTCAGTGAGTGTATGAAGGAAGAACCGGATTTTAAAAAATATTTTGAAACCGGAGATGCAGCACAGAAATCAGAGAAGAAAAAATTATATGATTACTGTCTTGTACTGGAAAATCTTAATAAAAATTCATCCATACATGCTTCCGGACTTGTGATAGCACCGGGTGATGTAACTGATTACACGCCATTGTCAAAAGTTACGGGTGAAGATAATGTTTTTTGTACACAGTATGATATGAACCAGCTCGAAGATGCGGGAATGATAAAAATTGATTTTCTCGGACTGAAAGAATTAAAAGTAATAGGCAGAATTTTAAAATTAATTAATGATAAGTATGGTAAAGAGTCAGGAAAATTATTAACTATAGATAATATTCCTTTAGACGATCCGAAAACTTATGAATTATTTTCTTCAGGTTCTACGATAGGAATATTTCAGTTCTCAAAAAGTAAAATGCGCGAGTCACTTGCCAAATTGAAACCTAAGAATATCAATGACCTTGCGGCGATGAATGCATTATACAGACCGGGACCTATGAAGCTGATACCTGATTTCATTGACAAAAGGAACGGTAAGAAAGCTATAACATATCTTCATCCGACGATGGAAAATACATTGAAAGAAACTTACGGAATAATTGTTTATCAGGAACAGGTGATGCAGATTGCACGGGATGTAGCAGGATTTTCACTTGCAGAAGCGGATAATATGAGAAAGGCAATGGGTAAGAAGATTAAAGAAAAGATGATACAGATTAAAGAGAAGTTTGTATCAGGTGCATTAAAAAATAATGTTACAAAAAAAGATGCGACAGAAATATTTAATTTGATATTAGACTTTGCCGATTACGGATTTAATAAATCACATGGAGTTGCATATTCCATACTTGCATTTTACACTGCATATCTAAAGACACATTATCCGATTGAGTTTCTTGCAATATCAATGGCTTGCAGAAAAGATGATGATACAGAGTTACAGCAGCTTGCAAACGAATGTAAAAAAATGAAGGTTGTGCTGAGACCACCGGATGTAAATGAAAGTGAAATGGATTTTTCAATTCGATATACGCAGAGTGAAGAAAATATCGGTGAGATACTTTACGGATTGAGTGCGATAAAAAATGTAGGTGAAAAAGCTGCAACGAATATTATAACAGAAAGAAATACAAACGGAAATTATTTAAGTTTTATGGATTTTCTGAAGAGAGTTGATCTGAGATTAGTAAATAAAAAATCTCTGGAAAGTCTTATATTTGCGGGCGCATTTGACAGTGTGGAAAGTAACAGGCGTAAATTATTTCTGAATATCGAGCGTGCAACATATTATGCGCAGAAGTACAGTGTAAGTGAAGAATCAAAAGGTCAGGAAGATTTATTCGGTGAAAATAAAACGAAGAAACATATAGAAGAATATATAATAGAAAGTTATCCGGAGTTTCAGGAATCCGAAAAGTATAATAAAGAGAAAGCAGCAATAGGGTTTTATGTGACCGGGCATCCGCTTACGAAATATGAAAGTTACATTAATAATTTTATTAATCTTACATTTGGAGAAGACCCTTCAGAGGTTGATTTTGTAAAATTAAAATCTGCGGTGATGTGCGGTGTAATCAGTGATGTTCAGGTAAAAATATCAAAGAAAGGAAATAAGTTTGTAGTATTTAATGTAATTGATTTCTACGGTTCGGGTGAATGTGTCGCATTCAGCAGATTATATGAAACAAAAACAAAATTATTTGAGAATGATATGCTGGTTGTAGTAAAAGGAGTTCCGGAGGAAAACGGTGATAAAATCAAACTGATGGTAGAAGAAATATACAGCATTGAAACGTTTCTTGAAATATTCACGAAGAATTTTATGATAAATATTAATGAACATAAAACAAATATTTCAGAAATTATTAAAATAAAAGAATTTGTAGTAAGCAGTCCCGGAAACTCTAATCTCTTTTTGAACGTTGTAAACGGCTCAGCACCAAGAACATTTAAGTCGAAAGAATATAAAATAAAAGCAACAATGGAGTTAATTTCAAACTTGAAAAATATAGTTGGAGAAAATAACTTGAAGCTAAATTAATCATTCATAAATATTTAATTAAATAATAAAGAAAGGAAAGAAAAATGCATCCATTAGAAATAACAGACGCTAATTTTGAAGAAGAAGTAATAAAATCTGACATTCCTGTGCTGGTAGATTTTTGGGCAGCGTGGTGCGGACCTTGTAAGCAAATAGCTCCAATGATAGCTGAGCTTGCAGCCGAATATGAAGGAAAAGCAAAAATTGGTAAATTAGATGTGGATAATAATCAGGCGGTTTCTGTGAAATATGGCATCAGAAGCATACCGACATTACTGATTTTCAAAGACGGAAAATTAGAAGAGCAGATCGTAGGAGCAGTTCCTAAAGCGAAACTTGTAGAAAAACTAAATGCTCATTTAAATCAGGCTGTCAGTTAATAAATTGAATTTGTATTAAGGGATTATTTTCTGATAATAAATTTAATCAGAAAATAATCCCGTTTTATATTTAAACTCAAAAATTAAATAAATTGAAAGCCGAATTTAAAAAATTCACAACATTTTTTTATGTTGCTGTATTTGTTTTAACAATTGCTATTAGTTCTTGCGGAAAAGATGAAAATATTCAAAATAAAACTAAAACAGAAAAATCTACAGTAAAAGATACAGTAAAAGATACTGTAAAAGATACTGTAACCAATAGAGAAGTTACTTCAGGAAATGATTTTGTAATAGAATATAATATGATGGGAGCTATGAAAGGAAAGATGACTGTATACAGAAGCGGTACAAAATTGAAACAGGTCATAGAGTCAGTTGTGCTTGGTATTAAAAACACAAATGAGATTTATATACAGGATAAATTTGTTTTTAGTGTTACTAATGTAGCAGGTAAGAAATTTGGTATAAAAACAAATATTACTGATTACAATAATAATAAACAAACGGGAGAGACTATAACCGATTTCACAGAGTTTCAGAAATTCATCGGAACAAAAAGAGTAATAGGTAATGAAACTATTTTAGAACAGAAATGTGATATTTACGAAACTGCTCCGGACGTGTCAATTTCGGTAAGTGATAAAAAATATGTGCTTCAGATTAAGACATCTCAATTTCTGGCACTGGCGACTAAATTAGATAAAGCTCCTGTCTTTACAGCAGCTGAATTTCAAATTCCATCAGATGTGGATTTTAAATCAATAGGTAATGATAAAGTGAAACAGGAAGTTCTCGATTCTATTATAAAGAAACAAAATGAAAACAGAAAATAATCATTCACCAATAATTTTAATCAAAATTCTTTTTTTTCTTTTGCCATCAAATTCCCCGTAAAATATTTGTTCCCACGGACCGAAATCTAATTTCCCGTTTGTGACGGCAACTACAACTTCTCTTCCCATTATAGTTCTTTTTAAATGTGCATCAGCATTGTCTTCAAACGAGTTGTGTTTGTATTGTGAATGAGGTTTTTCCGGAGCAAGACCTTCCAGCCATTTTTCAAAATCACTGTGAAGCCCCTGTTCATCATCGTTTATAAATACACTCGATGTAATATGCATTGCATTGCAAAGCAGTAAACCTTCTTTTATTCCGCTTTCGTTCAGACAGATTTCTATTTCAGAAGTTATGTTTAAAAATTCTCTTCTGTTTTTTGTCCCAAACCAAATTTCTTTTCTGTAACTTTTCATAAAATTTAAATCATAATAATTTCAGGAAAAAGATTTTCCGAATTTATTTTTAAAAGCTAACTCGCTTACTTCTTTTCTCTGTGAAGATTTCCAGTCTATAGTTGGTCTTTTAATTTCCGGATCTGTGTATCCCATTCTGAATATTGCCATCATTTCAAAATCATCAGGAACTTCTAGTTTATCTGAAATATTTTTCCAGTTATCAGGAATTTCTCCCGGTGTTGAAATAAACTGCATTCCCATTCCGATTCCTGTCGTTACAAGCCACAGAGTCTGTATCACAGCACCCATTGAAATCACCGAATAAAATCCGGACAGCTCTTCTTTTTTGTATTCATCTTTTGTCAAAAGAATTACAAACAGCAGAGGTGAAGTTGATACCAATTTCTCTTCATCATTTCCCAGTATCCTCGATACTTTGAATTTTGAAATAATTTTTCCGCCTGTTTCAGAAAAAATGCTTTTGGCAAAAGGTTTCAGAATGGCAGGCAAATGATCTATATGAATTCCATCCTTTGTTTTTTCCATCTCTTCTTCACTAAACCGGAAATATTTTCTGTATTGTTTCCAGAATCTTCCGTCATCCATAAGCTGAACCATAGAATCTCCGGCAATCTTTGCAATTTTTTTAATTAAATTTTCTTCTTCAACTAATATAAATCTCCATGGCTGAGAATTAAAATGACTCGGAGAATGTGAAGCCATTTTTACAAGTAGTTCTTTATGTTCATCTGTAATTTTCTTTTCAGCGAATGCTGTGTTTGTAGTCCGGCGGTTTACTATTGCTTCAAATAAATCCATTAATATTTTATTTCCGATTTAAATTTTCACTTCAGATATTTCATAAATACTGTAAAAAACTTTTTTGACATTTGATAATATTAAATCTCTTTCTTTTTTTGCTCCAGGAGAATCTCCGATTAATAATAATGCATCACACTTTCCGACAACAGGCGGTGAAATATCCATCATAGATTTATGTTTATTCTCACCGTCAGTTTTTCTGTAACAAACAATACTGCATTTACTCCTATCACCGGAATGTGCCCTTTCTCGTAAACCCCCGCTGCTGCTTCATTCATAGCCTCAAGATTCTGTTTCTTCTTCTCCTCCGTATCCGCTGTATAAGGACCTGCTAAAGCTATTAACATTCTATTCATATTTTTTTCATTAATATTTATTTAAGGAAATAATGAATCATCATCACCTTCCGGTAATTCAAGTGCTTTGATGCTTCCGATTGCATTTCCTGAAATTCCTCTTACAGAGCCATACATAGACGAAGTATTTATCAGAACTTTCCTGATCTGCTTTTCTCTAGTACTCCACATTCTTTCCATTGCATTTTTCTCTTTCTGAAGATCACCAAGCATTCCTGTAAATCCTTCGACTATAGCTTCTATCTGCTGAACAAATTCATTGCTCGTTAAATAATTATAAAGCATATCTTTTTTCTCTCCCTGATTTTCATGTACGATTTTTACAGACTGTGTTTTTATAAGCATCTCTCTCAATACGAGCGACAAACCTTTTAATTCCTGATAGCTACAAATCCAGACTCCCTGTCTCAATCCGAATCTTTCCATATCTTTAGGCATTGTCTCAGTTACAATTACAGCTATATCCGCCTGATGAATTTTCTGATCTTCTTTTAATTTTTCTATCCAACCATCACTGAATGCCTTCGTCCTTTTACTTTCATAAATAATTATTCCGCATTCCTGCTGAAGATTATTTCTGACAACATGTATTGCATCCGCACCACGCTCACCTTTCTTTACTTCCGTAATTATATCAAAAGGAAAATTACCACGAAGAAATTCTTCCAGTGCAATCTCCTGAACTTCCCCCTGAAGCTGCTGTGATCCCTGTTCAGATTTTTTCTTTAACTCATCTATAAGCTTTTTCTGATCCTCAAGTTTCATTTCATATTCACGCTGCTTCAATTCCGTTTTATCCTGTTCTTTTTTAATTGCTCTTTCTTCTATCTCTTTCGCTTCTATAAAAAATTGTTTTTCATATTCTGATTTCAATTCTTCAGCTTTTAATCTTAGCTCTTTTTCATAATTCTTCATTTCAATTTCTTTCTTCTTCATCTCATCAATAAGACTCATTTGATCCTGAAGTTTTTCTTCAAACTCTTTTCTTTTAATTTCACTCTTTTCCTGCTCACGTTTTATTGCACGCTCCTCCGCTTCCTTCGCTTTCTGTATCAATTCTTTCTCAGATTCTGTTTTTAATTCCTCTGCTTTGTCTTTCAAATCCTGTTCTTTCTTTTTCATTTCAATTTCTTTCTGTTTCAAATCTTCAATTACCCGGTTCTGTCCTTCAAGTGCCTTTTCAAACTCACGTCGTTTAAGCTCAATGTTTCCCTGCTCCCGTCTGATTACATCCTCTTCTACTTCTTTTGCCTTTGCAATAATCTGCCTCTCAGCTTCCTTCTTAATTTCTTCTGTAGTCTTTTTTAATTCTTCTTCTTTATTTTTCATATCAATTTCTTTTCTCTTCATTTCTTCGATGAGACTCAATTGATTCTTTAATTCTTTTTCAAATTCCTTCTGTCTTAATTCACTTTTTTCCTTCTCACTCCGGATTGCCTTCTCTTCAGCTTCTTTTGCTTTCTCGATTAATTTTTTTTCATTCTCAATTTTTAACTGCTCGGTTTTTTCCTTTAAAAGCTGCTCATTGTTTTTAAGTTCGGTTTCTTTCTTCTTGAGATTATTTATTAAATCTTCCTTTTCTGCAAGCTGATTTTCGAATTCACGTTTCTTTAGTTCACTCTTCTCCTGCTCCCGCTTTATTGTTTTTTCCTGTATCTCCTTTTCCTTGTCAATCATCATTCTCTCCACATCAAGCTCTATCTGATCTGCTTTGTCTTTTAGCTGACGTTCTTTATTCAGTATCTCAACTTCCTTCTTCTTTAATTGTAAATTTTCTTTTGCTTTAATATCATTTTCCTGTTTAATATTTACCATCTCAAACTCAACATCTTTTTTAGCCAGGAAAAATGCTTCCGCTTTTATCTTTTCTCTTTCCTCTTCCAGTTTCTTTCTTATAATATCATCCTGATCTTCTTTCATTCTCTTCAATATCAAAACTTCCTTAGCCGCTTCCTCTTTCTTTTTGTTAAGTGTTGAGATTTGCTCTGCAAGACGGTTTTCATATTCTTTTCTGAATTTATCCTCTGCCTGTTGCTCAAATACTTCATCTACTTTTATATCCGAACCGCAATTTGGACATTTTATATTTGTTTTAGACATGTTATTTGTATTATATAATTGGAAAGTAATATCGGGTTAAAAACAGTTCTAACATAATCACTGATTTCTAAAAATAAAATCCCATAATTAAAAATTTCAAACTTAAATAAAAAA
>Ga0105044_10010444_pt1 | contig 12673 bp, 4 predicted proteins | sample MAT01_FD_78092 | JGI IMG/M metagenome (GOLD analysis project Ga0105044, IMG submission 78092) | Freshwater microbial communities from Lake Fryxell liftoff mats and glacier meltwater in Antarctica - MAT-01 | ecosystem: Environmental > Aquatic > Freshwater > Ice > Liftoff microbial mat | place...
AACTCCTTCCGGAAAAACCAGAGCCGGGTTTATTGCGACGGCTCCTGGCGCAGGTCACGGGGCTTGGGCGTATCCATCCGCTCCCCAATGACCGGCTCGCCGGATAATTGGCGAAGGTATTGAGAGGCGCAAGTGCAGTTACCGATGACTGAGACGGCGCGCCTTGTGCTTGAACGCGAACTGGCCGCTCTGCGGCGACGCAACCCACCTGAGCCGCCTCCGTCGCTGGTTGCACTGGTCAGCTTCGGCGAGAAGACCCAAACTGGCGATGTGAGTCTCGGCGATGTAGCATCCCAGATCAATAAGCCCAGCAGCACGATCGCGATCGGCGATACGAGCCGGGTGAAGCAGGCGATCGGCGTCAACTATGGGGTGATCCAGGCCTTTTTCGGCGCCCAACCGCCTGAGGATGCCGCTGAATTGCTGCGGGTGTATCTCGACATGCTGGCCGAGCGGTATCGTCCGCTGGTGCTCAGCCATCTGCTCCCTAAAGAGCGCAGCGGTAGCGAGCGTACCACCACGCCAACCCTGCCGCTGCGCAGCGTGTATACGGCTCTGGCCACCAATGCCCATCTGCCACGTGAGCCGTTCGAATTAACCCTGAAGGAGCTTGAAACGGCGCTCACCGCCGCTGATCCAAACCTCGCCCCCTTTGATCGGATTCGCCTGCCGATGTTGAAAACGGAGCATCTGCGCGAGTTGGTTGCGCCACTCAATGGGGTGATCGATCCGGCCGACACGCGCCCGCTACCGGAGCTCTGGGCCGAGATTAAGCGCTTGCTGCCGCGCTTCGCCGGTCGGCACGATCCTGATCAGTGCTTTGGCGGGCGGTGGTATGAGCCTGAGTTAGCCGTCGAGGCGCTAGCTGCGCCGCACGCCCAACTGGTGTTGCTCGGCGACCCCGGCTCGGGTAAATCTACCGTGCTGCGCTACCTGGTGGTCTCGATCGCCGAGGCGCTGTTGTCTGGTGCAACCACGGCGCCGGCGGATCTACGCGGCTGGGAAGGCAAGCCGCTGCCAGTGCCGATCTTCTGCCCACTCGCGCCGATCGCCAAAAACCTGAGCGACGATCCGGGTAGTGACCTTGATCACCTGGTGAGTGCGGTGATCTATACGGTTACAGGCAGCAGCCACTCGCGCGAGGGTCTGCGGGCAACTTTGCTGAAATCCTGGCGCCTGGGTGGTGTGCTGCTCTGTTTTGATGGGCTCGACGAGGTGTCCAGCACCCTTGAAACGACTCGCGCCGGCACGATGAGCCGCCGTGAGCGAATAGCAGTTGCATTGCATCAGCTGAACCAGGAAATGGGCGACTCACGGGTAGTCGTCACCTGTCGCACCCGGCCGTATGAGTATGATCGGGCCTGGCAATTCCCACATCCGTGGCGGGTGCGCCGGATTGCGCCCTTCGCGTTTGGCCAGGTGCGGTTCTTCGTTGAACATTGGTACGCCCAGAGCAGCAATATTCCCAGCGCGGCCTTTAACCGCGAGGAGAGCGCCGCGCGAGTCGACGAGCTGTTGCAGGCCATTCAGGCCAACGCTGGCCTGCGAGCGATCTGCACGTCGCCGCTGTTGCTCACGATCGTAGTGCTGCTACATTTCAACCAGAAACAGCTGCCCAGCGAACGGGCCGAAGTGTATGAAGATCTTGTTGAGCTGCTGTTAGATCGCTGGGAGTGGGTGCGCAGCAATGAACGCGGCCAGGTTCGTCATATCTCGTTTAGCGAACGATTAAATCTGCCCCTGTTGCGCATACGTGACCTCCGTTCTGCACTCAATGCGATCGCCTTTCAGGCTCATCGCACCGCCAAGGACGGGCGGGGTGTAATCGCCGAGACGCAGCTGTACGAACTGCTGGAAGATCGCTTCCGGATTGCGATTGACGCCGACTATCCGGAACGAGTCAAGCGGCATGTCTGGACCGAGAAGGTTGAGCTGTTTCTAGAGTTGTTGGTGGCGGAGAGCGGTCTCATACAACCGGATAGTGACGGCGCCTATGTGTTGCCCCACCTGACTTTCGAGGAGTATCTGGCGGCCTGTCACCTGGCCGAGCAACAGTATGCAGGATTGGAGTTGGCCTATGCCTGCTGGAGCGAGGGTGGCGACCGCTGGCGAGAGCCGCTGCTCTTGATGATGGGCTGTCTGCGCCGTGAAAATAAGCACGGCGAGGTAAAATACTGGCTGGACCTCTTGCTCGATACCGTGGCCGGCACCATAGAAAAGACCCAAGCTCAGCAGCAGCACGATGCGGTGCTGGCAGCCGCGTGCTACACTGAATTAGGCGGGCGACACTACTTGCGGAATTATCAGCATGCGCGCAAGGTCGATGAACTTGAAGCGCAACTGCGGGCGGCCCTGGCGCAGGTTCTCACACAGGCCGATCCGACGAGCCTTTTGCCATTGCGGATAGAGGCTGCCACTACCCTCGGCCGCCTGGGTGATCCGCGTTATCCGGTGGATTTGGAGCAGTGGCAGGCGGAGCTTGGTCGCTTACCGCAGACGTTTGGGTCAGCGCCAGACTATTTTTGCCATCTCCCCGGCGGGGACCATCGGATTGGCGGTTGGGATGAGGACGAGCCGAGCGCCACGCTTGCCCTAAGACCCTTCTGGCTGGCGCGCTTTCCAATCACAGTCGCCCAGTACGCGCCGTTTGCGGCTGAAGGCTATCTTTCCAATGCACAGCGTTGGTGGCAGCCGCAAGCCTGGCAGTGGCTCCAGCGTGAACAGCGCCACAAACCGCTCTGGTGGAACGACGGCGGCGTTGCGAATCCGAGCCGGCCGGTGGTCGGCGTCACCTGGCACGAAGCGATGGCCTATTGCGCCTGGCTCTCTGCGCGCCTGCGTGATGCGCTGGCGCCTGGGATGATTATTCGGCTGCCGAGCGAGGCTGAGTGGGAGACCGCTGCGGCGTGGGATGGCACCAATGGGTACCGCGACTACCCTTGGGGTGATCACGCCCCTAGCGTGGATCGCGCGCTCTATAATGCGGCAAAGCTCAGTGCGCCGGCGCCGGTGGGTTGTTGCCCGATCGGCACCGCAGCCTGCGGGGCGCTCGACATGGCCGGCAATGTCTGGGAGATGACGCTGAGCGACTACCATGGCTATCCTCGCCGCAGCCATCAGGTGGTGCGTGATAGCTCTGGCGACTCAGTGGCCTGGCGCGGCGGCTCGTTTGTGGACAGCGACACCTTTCTTCACTGCGGGATCCGCGACCACACTAGCGCAACGTATAGCTTAAACACCCTGGGCTTTCGCGTGGTCGTCGCTGAACCGCTTTCCTAGGGTCTGCGCTACCGCTCGTGTTCGACCAACCAGCGCTCCGCGGCAGCGACGGATTCCTCCAGGGTTGGGGCGGGCTCCGTCAGATCCAGGCCGGCCAATCCGGCAAGCTCTCGGGCCTGCATTTGAAGGTCTTCAGTGCCGGCCGGATGCTGTACAGCGAGGCGCAATAGGGCTGCCGCCGGCGCAGCGCTGCCCTCCAATATCTGCACTCGGGCGATCACATACAGCACGCAAAGGGGGATGAACGCGCCACCGCCGAGCAAACTCAGCGGGAGCGCCTCGCGCAGGAGCGCGCTTGCCTCCGCCAAATCGTGTGCCGCACAGGCCATATCCGCCAAGTTAACCAGCGACAAGGACACACCGGCACGGTTGCCGATTTCGCGATCGGCACCCACACTGCGTCGGGAGTGCGAGCGGGCCTCCTCCAGGTGCCCAGCACGGGCCGCCAGCTCGCCGAGATTAGCCAATGCAACTGCGACATGCCAGCGATCGCCTTGGGCCTCTGCCAGCGCTAACGCCGTCTGAAAATGTGCCTGCGCGCCAGCCCTATCGTTGCCCATGAAAGCCAGCGTGCCGAGGTTGACGGAAATACTGATCTCTGCATGGCGATCGCTCAATTTACGCGACTGCTCCAGGCTAGTCGTCAAAAGGTGCCGCGCTCGCTCCGTCCGCCCCTCGGCCATCGCCACGCCGCCAAGGTAGCGGGTCGCGCGTAGCTGTTCCGTCTCATTATGCAGCTGCTCCGCCAATGCCAGTGCGGTGTTCAGGGCAGCTTCTGCTGCACTATAGTCACCTATATCGATCAATGCCCGGCCCTGGCGGCTCAGGGACTCGGCTTGCCCACGGTGATCGCCGTGGGAAAGTGCCGTCTCTGCCGCCTGTGCGAAGGTTCCCTGGGCCGCATCAAACTGGCCCAGCTCGAATTGCACCTCGCCCAACAAGCGCTGTACCTCTGATCGGGTCTGCGGCTTCTTCTCCAATTCCAGAAGGCGCGCGTAGTATGCCGCCGCCGCAGCATTGGCATAGGCCTTGCGGGCTGCATCGCCGGCCCGCCGCAGGTACTCGCGACGCTTCGCGGCATTATTGCCATGGTCGTAGTGAAAGGCCAGCACGTCCAGTGGCGGGTCATCCGGTAAGGTCGCCTCCAGCCAGCGGGCTAGCTGGGTATGCAAGCGCCTGCGCGTACTAGCGGGCAAACTGGTGTAGGCGACTTCCTGGGTCACAATGTGCTTAAACAGGTACGCCAACTCTGGTTCCGGCGCCGCCATGGGCGTTAGCTCGACATAGGCCAGGCGCTCGAGATCGGCGCGAATCCGCTCGCTGGCTCCGAGTTCCGGGGCATAGCCGGGCAGCCATGCTGCTAAAAACTGTCGCCCGATCACACTCGCCACCCGCAAGGTGGTCTGTTCACGCACACTGAGCTGATCGATACGCGCCAACACCAGGCGATGCAAGGTGTCGGGTAGCGCCAGCGCATCAAGCGCCGGCAGATTGTAAGGGTCCACGCCGCAATCATGGACGTAGTTCAACAGCTCTTCGATATAAAACGGATTGCCCTGCGCCCTGGCTGACAGACGCGTCAACAAATGGCGCGGCGGGGCTTCGGCGCGAGCCGGGTAGAGTTGGGCCAGCTTGGCTCGTACCAACCCCTCGAGCGCCCGGTCATCCAGTGCCTCAAGCTGGAGTGTCGTTGCATAGGTCAGGTTGGCGATACTGGCTAACCAGGCAGTCCGCTCATCGGGCCGTGTCGTCAGCACCAGCACGATCGGCAGGCGCAGTGCCGCCCGAGTGATCAGCACGAGCAGATCGGCTGACAATGGATCGAGCCAGTGCAGATCCTCCAAGAGCACCACGAGTGCTCCGCCTCCGACCTGGGCCTCGTGTGCCGCAGACTCGATCAGTTCAACGAGTACAGCCTCCAGCACACCTTTACGCGCCTTCGCATCCAGCGCTGCGGTAGTGTCATTATCCGCCAATGGCAGATCGAGCACTGGCCCGAGCAATGGCAGCAAGTCGACCCGTTTTGGTGCACGTTCCCCTAGCTCGTCCGCCAGCCAGCGTAGCTGTCGGTGGAGCGGCAGGTCTGGATTGATGCCGAGGATGGCCTGGAAGATTGGCTGCCAGGCTAGGTAGGGGCTGTGCTGCCCGCTTGACTGACCGGCGCCGCCGTAGGCGCTGCTATTTCGGCGCTGGGCCAGCCGCACCACCTCGGCGGCCAGGCGCGATTTGCCGATCCCAGCGTCGCCAGCAAGGGTCACCACCTGACCATGACCGCTCAGCGCAAGATTGAACAGGGCCGTGATCCGGGCAACATCTGCGTCGCGTCCGATCAGCGGCAGGGTATATGCCGGCTCCGTCAGCCGCGATGCCCGGCGCCGGACAAGGCCGGTCAATGCAAAAACCGGTAGCGGCTCCGCACGCCCCTTCAGCGCTACTGGCGGGCGCGGCTCATAGCTGAAGCCGTCGCCGGCGGCAGCACGCGCACGCCCATCAACCAGGACCTCGCCCTCGGTCGCGCGCCCCATCAACCGCGCTGCCAGGTTGACGACATCGCCGATCACGCCGTAGGTCCGGCGTGAATGGGCACCGTAGGAGCCGGCCCGCACCCTTCCCGAGGCGATCCCAATCTGCAGGGTGCGTAACTCCGCTGTGGCCAGATCGCGCAAGATGACTGCCGCCGTTGCCACGCGCAGCGCATCGTCTTCGTAGGCGATCGGCGCACCACAGACTGCATACAGATAGCAGCCCTTGTCACCGATAATGATCTGGTGCAATGCCGCACCATAGCGCAAAAGCGTCTGCTGGACGTTACGAATATAGCGATCGAGCCATTCAGCCGCCTCTTCATCGCCTGTGTAATCGATTGCACTGAAGCGCAGAAATAGTACCGTTGCCGGTCGAAGCTCGGTGAGAAATGCGCCATCCGTGTGCAATCGTTCGGCGACAGCAGGGAACACCCATGGTTGGATGAGCGCCGACGACAGCGCCGTCGCCGCGAGATTCGGCCAGGGCGCCGGAATAATCATGCCGCGCAACGCGCTCAAGCGCTGAAAGCGTTCCCCATTGGGATCCATCAGTGCTGGGCCAAAGTCAGCCTGCAAGGCAAGCTGTGCGGCAGCCGTAGCATCAACGATAATTGCGCCCGGCGTGGCGAATGCACCGCCGCGCGCGAGCCGATCGACCGGAGCGCCCACCAGCAGGTCAAACTGCTGAATCTGGGGGTCGCCGACGACAAAGCGGCGAACGGCGCCGGCTGTGATCACGACCTTCAAGCTAATCTGCACCGTGATTGCGGCGACCTGCAGATCGACGAACTGGGCCATGGCTGCTTGTAAGGCCTGCGCACAGCCGGCGGCCCGCGCCGCGCCGGGGGCCAGGCTGATGGTAGCGCTCGCGGGGCGCAGATCATCGAACCAACAGGTGATCGCATCGCCGGCGAAGCTGATGATCGTACCGCCAAAGTCGTGAATATGGTGTATCAGCTCTTCGAAGACGGTATTTAGTGTGTCGGTCAGTACCTCAGCGGCGCCTTGCTCACCAAATTCACGTACCAGACGCTCAGTGAGCGGCATGAAGCCGGACAGATCGGCAAAGAGTGCTGCCCCCTGACCATGAGTGGGGATCGGTGATCCGGTAGCGAGTGCCAACAACCGGTCAATTGGAAGAAAGGCCGAAAATGATTCCACGCGCGCCCCACTAACAGATCGCGCCTTCGGCAATAAACACATACGAACGGGTGCCTGCCGTACATCCCCATTGTAGCAACTCCAGGCGAAACGTATACGTGTTCAGCCCACTAGGTATGGGTTAGCGCCCAAGCAACGGCAAATAGATCAGCGCCGCCCGCGCATTGATGTCAATGGCGCGCGTATTATCCCAGCCGACATTCGCGATGGCGTCGCCGGCTAGCGTAATGGCAACGCTGCGCCCAAACGCGCCGCATGCGGGCAGGTCCGACGCGACTGCCGACACCTTGATCACGAATACGACCGCCGCACCGACCTGCCGGGTGGTACTTTGCCCGCAGATGGCCGTGCCGATCACGGCGGTTATCGGCTGGCCCACCGTTGCCCCGGTGAGCACACCATAGATCGTCGCCGGAGGTGGATTGAGCGCGGCATTGCTCTGGAGAGCTGAGGCGCCGCGGAAGGCTACCGTCGTTGACCGGGTGGCATAGATCCAGTAGCCCTGCCCAAATTCAAGCGCGGCCAGGTCGCTCACCCAAGCCGGCGCAGGCGCAGGCGCGTACACCCGCCACGGTTCCGTCGCATCGGCCTGTTCGTAGCCGTAGACAATCGTGTAGGCGCCGTCTGCCGATGCCAGCGCCTCACGGGGCGAGCGCGTCGCCTGCACCGGGTAGGCGAGCAGGTTCCAGCCGGGCCCGCTGAGCGGCACCTCGATGCTGCTCATCAGGGCGTAGCGCCCCGGCCCGCGCAGTTGTGCCGCCGCCTGGTTGTAGTAGGTGTTCAGGGTGGTTGGCAATTTCTCCCAGGTCGACGCTCCCGGCGCCTGGTAGTAGATGCGGATGCCGCCCTCTTCGCCCACCGGCACGTCGCGTCCACGGTAGCCGAAGCTGATCTCCACCCCGCTAAGATTCGGCGCATTGGCCGAGGCGCTGAGCAGATAACTCTGGCCGACCGGGGTGACCCAGGATGGCAGGTTGGGTAGGCTGTCGCTGGTCTGCAACACCAGGTATGCGCCCAGGTCAAAGTCCAGGTTCTCGCCGTAGATCAGCACATCTCCGCTGGCCGAACTGACCGGCGCGCCGCCCTGCCGGAAGAAGCCGCCGCCCTGGCGGAAGAAGCCGCCGCCCTGCCGGAAGAACCCGCCCCCCTGCCGGAAGAAGCCGCCGCCCTGCCGGAAGAACCCGCCGCCCTGCCGGAAGAAGCCGCCCTTTTGGCGGAAGAAGCCACCGCCCTGGCGGAAGAACCCGCCCCCCTGCCGGAAGAAGCCCGGGCTGCCACCTATACTAAAACTGCTCACCGCATCACGGCGGCCGGGATCGCTTTCGGCCACATCCGTCCAGACGTGGATGGTCGCCGTATCGAGCGGCACTGCCACCGTTACCTGACCCCGATAGATAGAGGCCGATGGGTCGCGGGTCAGCGAGACCGCAATTGGATCCAGGCTGTCGGCGGTCGGATGCAGCAGGGCACGCACCCCCGGGCCGGTGTAACTGGGCGGCAACGCCACCGCCAGTTCCAGGGTCAGCGAGGTAACCGGCGTGACCGTTATCTCCGGCATCCAGGTTGGGTCGGCGCTCAGCGTGATCGTCTCGCCGCCGGGTCGGATCGTCGTGCAGCCCTGCAACGGCTCCGGCGTGGCCCCAGGGTCGAACAGGCAGACCCGGTCGCCGACGCGGGCGCCACGGGCCAGCACAAAGTCCTGGGTGGAGCCACCCAGCGCGGTAATCCGGTCGCGCTCGGTGGTTTCTGGATCCCGCCAACTATCCTGGATCAGGTAGGCGCTCGCGCGCGGCGAAGGGATGATCCGCGCTCCTGCGGCGCTGCGGGCGTAGAGGTAGGGCGCATCCAGGCGCACCGTGGGTGTGAGCGGCTCGGCGAAGGCAACCCCGGTCACATCCAACGGCAGGCTGAGCGGGCCGACCTGGGTTGGATCGCCGAAGCCACCGCTCGGCACCTGCAAGAAGTCGTAGAGTGCTGGATCCTGGATGGTCTGCCAATCGGATCGGCCACTGACCTGCTGCGAGAAGGTTTGGGCGCAGTCGGGCAGCCAGCCCGCCGCCGGGCGTAGCTCCACTGACGCATAGGGGTCGGCCATCAGGCCGGGGCAGCTGTCGACGGCAGTCAACCGGCCCTGCGTATCCACCCCGACGTAGTTATCATCGAGGAAGAAGAGGTAGTGGCCCAGCTCGTGCGCCAGGGTGCGTGGCCAGTCCTCAGCCAGATTGTCGCCGACATTGCCGAAGCGGTTCCAGGTCGCGCCCATCTGCAACTGGCCCGGTGCGGAGACCAGATCGCGCGGTGTGCCGTTGAGCGTGAGTGTGCGCGTGAATACATCACCGCTCACTCCGCCGACCAACGCGCTGGGACGCAGGCGGCTGGTGGCGTGGATGCGGATATGGGCGGTATCCCAGTCCTCCTTATCCTGGAAGACGAAAATATCGCCAAGCGCGGCCTGGCCATTCGTCGCATCAAACAGAATTTCCGAGGTCCGGCGCAGGTCGCTTTCCAGCTGGGCCAGGTATACCGGATCATTGTGAGCGTCCCACTCCAGCGAGACATCGAGGTGGAACAGCAGCAGCGGCCGCGACGGACTAACTGTGATTGTTTGGACGCCGGAGTTGCTCACAACGAAGTCGCCTAGGCCGGTGGCCGGGTCGATATTGGTCTGGTACAGCGTAGCGCTGCTGGAGTAGGGGCGGGTTGCGTCGATCTCCACGGGCGCGAGCACCGTGAGCGTATCGCTAATCCCGATTGTGCCGCGCCCGCGTAGGAAGCCCCGCTGGTCGGTGGTGGCAAACGCATCGCTGCCGAAGGTGAAGGCCGTGGCGGGCGTGGTAGCCCCAGCCGGACGCCGCAGCACGACGGCGTCGGGCACCAACGCTCCTGTATCGTCCACTACTTGTACCTGCGTGCCGCGTACCCGGAAGGGGAAGGTGGTCGCACTGGCGTAGGGCCGCTGGAAGACCGGCGTGCCGTTCGGGCCGCTGCTCAGCGAGGGATAGGCTTCCATGCGCACAACCACATTATCGGACTGGCCTAACACCCCCGAGGCGAAGGTATCCCAGACGAACGTATGTTGGGCGCCGGTAGGTGCGCCGTCGGCGAGTGGTGCTGCTGCGGCGCTATAGCCGAGGAGTGTTCCATTTGCCGCATTGCCGCTACTATCTGGCATCGTCCAAACATACGGCGCATTCGCGCTACGCCTGGCATCATCGAAGCGCCATGCGCCGCGTAGTCCGGTGATCGATCCGGTGAGCAATCGGTGCATTGCATCCTGGATCTGGGCTTGGGTGCGAGTGACATTCCAGATTCTCACATCATCGATTCGTCCAACAAACGGGGTATTGGACAGAGCTTGCCGGAACCCAATCCGAAACGCATTGTTGGCAGTATCTGCATCACCAATCACGCCTGAGCCGAGGTAGGTGTCAACTAGGTTGCCGTTGGCATAGACTCGCACCGACCCAATAAATATACTGGAGTAGGTCAATGCGATGTGAGTCCATTGATTCAGCGGCGCCACAAAGCCGGTGCTTTGCCAATTCCAGCCAGGGTTGCTGTTGGCCAGCGCCCAGCGAATTGTGCCATCGCTGAAGCGCCCGAGCTCATACTCGCCCTCGCGATTGAGGATGACTTGATTTCCGGTATTGGAGGTTGGGAAGATCCAGGCCTCGGCCGTCAATGCAGTGTTGACCTTCAGGGCGGTGGCGGTGCTTTGGACAGACTGTGCGGATCCATCGAGCGTGATGGCCTGCCCAGTTGTTGTCAGATTGCGAGTGATCGTGCCGCTCGCCGCAATCGCCGATTTCCACAGTCCACCACCATCAAGTGAGTACTCGGCGCGCACCTCGCGCACCGGGTCGCCCTCGGGATCAGCGAGGGTGTAGGGGATTGTGATCAGGCGGGTATCCTGGATCTTGGGTGTGGAGTAAAAGCCGGCGTCGGGCGTGGCACCGGAGCGACGGACGGCAATAGTCGGCGGGTTGGCGACCAGGCCGGTTGTGCCGGCGCTGCCGTTGCGGTAGAGGCGATTTTCACCACCTTGATGGCCAATTATAAAGTCACCTTGCAAAACTGGAAGTGGAGTATTCCCAACAGCGAGATCAAGATCGCCATCCTTATCCACATCAGCCCAGGCCACGCTTCGCGTGTCATCCTGCTCTAGTGAGGACCATGGTGCGTCAGCAGTTAGCATGCCGCTATCGTTACGGTAAATTCGATTAATATTACCGGTACCGATAATATTACCGGTGCCGAAGCCATTTCCTATAGCGAGATCCAGATCGCCGTCACCATCCATGTCGCCCCAGGCTATGCTCCGCGTATGGTCCGATTGAATCGCGGACCAACCTGCTTGATTTGCGAATCCCTTGCCGTCATTGACATAGATCTGAACCGGCTGATCATCATTCCCGACGGCAAGATCGAGCTGACCATCACCATCAACATCGCCCCAGGCGACACTGGTCGTGTGCTGCGCGATAGGGCTCCAGGTGGAGTCCAGGGTTAGGCTCCCATTCTGATTACGGTACAACTGGTTGAGGCTACCATCATTCCCGACGGCGAGATCGAGCTGACCATCACCATCGACATCACCCCAGGCGACACTGGTCGTGTGCTGCGCGATGGGGCTCCAGGTGGTGTCCAGGGCTAGACTGCCATTCTGATTACGGTACAACTGGTTGGGGCTACCATCATTCCCGATCGCAAGATCGAGGCCGTTATCACCATCGACATCACCCCAGGCGACACTGGTCGTGTGCTGCGCGATGGGGCTCCAGGTGGCGTCCAGGGTTAGGCTGCCATTCTGATTACGGTACAACTGGTTAGGGCTACCATCATTCCCGACCACCAGATCGAGGCCGTTATCACCATCGAAATCACCCCAGGCGACACTGGTCGTGTGCTGCGCGATGGGGCTCCAGGTGGCGTCCAGGGTTAGGCTGCCATTCTGATTACGGTACAACTGGTTGGGGCTACCATCATTCCCGATCGCCAGATCGAGATCGTTATCACCATCGACATCACCCCAGGCAAGGCTTGTTGTACCGACACGTTCGGTAGACGAGAAGAATGCACTGGTAGCCATTGAGACATTATCATTACGGTAGACCTGATTTCTTTGGCCGGTGGTGTTCCCAACAGCCAGATCGAGATCGCCATCACCATCGACATCGCCCCAAGCGATGCTCGTCGTAGCGTTAGCAGATGTAGCCCAGGAGGTGATCGCAAGGGGCAAGATGGCACTGCTACAGCCATCGCCCTGCTGTGATAGCTGGCAACCACGATAGATCTGGCTGGCCTGACCATTGTTCCCAGCAGTGAGATCGAGATCGCCATCGCCATCGACATCACTCCAGGCCACACTGCGCGTATCGTCGAGAAGAGGAGATGTCCAGATTGCTGTCGTGCTAAGGACACCATTATTGTTCTGATAGAGGCGATCTTCACCGCCAATAGATGATACGAGTCCATTTGAGCGCGGTTCATTTCCAGCAGCCAAATCCAAGTCACCGTCACCGTCTACATCACCCCAAGCCACGCTTCTAGTTAGGTCCGCCTCATCAGAAGACCAAACTGCTGTTAATAGACATTATAGGAAATTGATGATACACTCACTTGGAGCCAGGAAGCGCGTCTGGAAGGGAGAAACCGATGCAGCTACGGTATGCGGAGATGGCGGATGATCCCACGCAACTGCGCGCGTG
>Ga0105044_10010446_pt1 | contig 12671 bp, 11 predicted proteins | sample MAT01_FD_78092 | JGI IMG/M metagenome (GOLD analysis project Ga0105044, IMG submission 78092) | Freshwater microbial communities from Lake Fryxell liftoff mats and glacier meltwater in Antarctica - MAT-01 | ecosystem: Environmental > Aquatic > Freshwater > Ice > Liftoff microbial mat | place...
AGGGTCGCGCCGCCGTCGGGCTGGCCGAAGGCGCCGTTGAGGATATAGCCGCTGCCCGAGCTCGTGCCGCCGCCGCCTTCCATCGTGTGCCAGTCGATGGAATAGGACTGCGCCTGAACTGCCATGGCTGCTGAGGCCAAGAGCAAGCCCATAGTTAGCCCGGAGATTTTTCGGAGAAACGTGGTCATAGGCTTTGGATCTCACCGCGTTTCAGCACCATCAGTAAACGATGATGTGGAATGCTGTATCCACACCGGTTTGTTCATTGCCGATTTGACTAAAGCTGACGGTGATCCGGTTGCCTGTGGCACTGCTTATGGTGCCCACTGCGAGGCCGTATTCTCCGCCATAATCACCTTGGGACGTTAGTGAAACGAAGCGGTCGGCCACTTTGAAACCGAAGTCGATCGTATAGGTGCCACGACCGGTTCTGAAGACCTGGATTCCACACGGTGCCGTGGACGCTGTCTCTCCAGCCTGTTGAGAATTGTAACAGCGAACGACGTATTGGTCAGCGGGAAGGAACGGGTCGATGTAGGCCATCGCCTTGACGAAGCCGCCCTTGTCGCGCGCCTGCGTGGCGTTGCCATCAGCATGAACTGCCGCGCCGGTCGGGTTTCGCCCCAACACCCCAGCGCTGGTAGCGGCGGTTGCTTCGCCGACCACGCCGATGCTGGAGCCTCCAGGGGCATTGCCGTAAACGGCAGCTTTGCCCGCCGGAGCCTCCACATGCAGTTTCGAGAGCGGAGCCGTCGGTGGTGATGGCAAGGCCATTGGCAGCCGAGGGCGGGACCACGCCGGTGCTGGCCACCAGTTTCAGCACGGAGCCGTCAAACCGGAGATCCGCCCGGTTGCCAACGGTCGGGGTCATGGACAGCCCCATTTCCCCGTTGGGAGTTCCGAACTGAACCGTCCCGTTTCCGGGTCTGAGGAGGGTGGCTCCATCCACTTCCAATTTATATCCCGCCGTGGGCGTGCTGGTGCCGATGGCGACGCTGCCGTTGGTGGTGATGGCGATCCCATGGGCGGCAGATGGGGGGCCACGCCAGTGCTGGCCACCAGTTTGAGCACCGCGCCGTCGAACCTTAGATCGGCCCGGCTGTTTCCGCCTCCAAGGGTCGGGATGATGGACATGCCCAGTTCCGCGTTGGGGGATCCGAAATTGATACTCCCGTTGCCGGGTGTCAGGCGGGCCGCCCCGTTCACTTCCAGGCGAATGCCCGGCGTCGGAGTGCTGGTGCCGATCCCGACGTTGCCGACGTTAAAATAAGTATCGGCTCCATTTCGCGACCAGATGTTGCCCGTCGCAATCCCAGGATCGCTCCAGTAGAGGTTGTTCCCATCGTAGGAAAGAAACTGCCCTGGCGCGGGCCCAACGCCGCCGGTGTTCAACTGGTTGGCGACCACGGTCCCGTTCGCCACGCTCCCGGCCGTCTGTGCGCGGATCGCGTAAGGCGAAGAGGTCACTTCCTGCCGGGGAGTCAGTGGCGTCAGGGCACCGCCGTTGGCTGGATTCACGGCGACTTCCAGCCAACGGGCCGGGCAGCTGAAAATGCCCGCCCCGAAATCAAGCCGGGTGGTGAAGAGACCGTTGGTGACATTTACGGGGAGGATCGTGAGCGGACTGCCGAGGATGTTTCCGCCGGTGATGCCGTCAAAAAGGGTGAACCGCATCTCGTAGGCGCCGCTGACCAGGGCGCCGCTGAGACTCAGCCGGCCGTTGTAGGTGAAGGCCGTGCTTTGAGCGCGCGCCGATCCGGGCAGGATCAAGAGCGCAAGCAGAACAAGGAGGTGGAGCTTGAGTGTTGCTTTCATAAGGCGAAGTAGCTGCCGAAACGGCGAACATCGCCTTCCAAGCCGTCATGAGCGGAAAGCCGGGAAAAGGGCTCACGCGATTTTTTATTTCGTGCGGTGAGCTGCGGCGGCTACGGCCTTGTCAGGCGGTAGAAGCGGTTGGTGTTTCCTCCCGCGATGGTTTGTTGCACGACGTTGGTCTGGCCGGAGACGGAGACCGAGGTGGTCACGTTGCTCCACCCGGTCGAAGTGCCGAGCATGTCGGTTTGCTGAAGGGCCAGCCCGGTCTCCGGAGTGGTCCAACTGACCGAAACAGCGGAATCAGCGTGCGCGATGTTCAGCGGGGATACGGCAGATCGAACAGATACGCTGCCCCGGCATCCGTCGCGCCGGTGTCATCGAAGATCGTCCCGATGAGCACCTGATCTTTCCCCACCGCCGCGACGGAGAAGCCAAATCCGTCGTTGGCCGCAGGGGTGGGGTTGGTGAAGGTGGCAACCAGCGTGCCGTTGGTGTTGAAGAGATACGCGGCCCCGGTGGCCGATGCCCGGGTGTTGGAGTCACGATAGGCGCCAATGAGCACCCGGCTGGTGCCCACCGCCGCCACCGAGCGGCCGAAATAGTCGTAAGCCGCTGGAGTGGGGTTGGTGAAGGTGGTGAGCAAGTTTGCGCCCGCACCCTGGGCGAAGGCCGGTCCCGGCCCAACCAGCAGAAGCACGAGGAGAAGTTTTGGGCAGGTGTTCATGGCGAGTTGGTGCATCGAAGGTTGTGGTTGTGTTCGTCACGGCCGGTGCAGGCGGAAGAAGCGGTCGCCGAGGCCGGCGGGGACGGTCACCGGGTTTTGCGCGCCGCTCGCGGAGTTCTGCCAGGTCGCCGCGTCGAGGGTGGGATTTTCCTGAAGCACAAAACCGGGCGACGCCGGCATCCACCCGAGGTTGGCGGTGCCGCTGGCAGCCGGGCTGATAGTAAGGGTGGGAAGAGGACCCGGCTGCGACCGGAACACGGAAGCGATTTCCGTGTAGCCGGCGTTGAAGGATGAAACGATCAGGTTCGAGTGGTTGCTGGTGTCCACGGACCGCCAAACACCACCGTCCCAGACCTGAAGACTGGTTGATCCCAGGTAGGTCAGGAGTGCATTGATGGCGGTGAAGTTGCCCTCGATCTTGAGCAGATTCTCCGGGGCAAGACGAAAGGCGCTTGCCGTAAAAGCAGCGGTGTCTTCGAGTTGCAGCACGTTGTCTGTGTTGCCAGCGAGCGCGCCGATAGACACTTCCGTTGTGTTCAGGGCGCCGTCGAGGCGCAAGGTATTGCGGTCCGAGCCGGCGTTTCTTCCGATGAACACCGCCTTGCCAGCCAAGACAACCTTCGCCGTATCGCCGAAGCCGAGTGTGACCTGATTTGCGTCGGTTGTATCGCCGATGATCCAGTTGTCCCGGGAGCTGAAGCTGATGCCGCCAATGCTCCGGCTCGCATTCCCCACATCGAGCTTGGTCAGCGAACTCACGCTCCCGCTATACGCCGTGCCGGAGAAGTTCACGGCTCCGTTGCCTTCCCCGGCTCCGATCAAAAAGCCATCGCCATCCAGGCTGACCGATGATCCAAAGAGATTCCGGACCGTCCCGCCGATGGTGGGGATGATCCGGACGTTTTCGGTGATGGTGCCGGTGGCCGCATCGAGATCGGTGTAGAGATAGGCCGCCCCGAGAGCGTTCGCGTTATAGGACGCGCCGACCAATGCGGCATTTCCAGAGAGACTGATGGAGAGGGCGAAGTCCGTGTTAGGGGCGCGGTCGCTGGAGATCAGCTTCGCGGATTCCGTGACGGAACCGGTGGCCGTATCGAGATTGCGGAAAAGATAGGTTGAACCGCTGACCGTATCATCCCCGACCGCAGACACCAGCGCGTTGCTTCCCGACAGGCTCACTTCAGTTCCAAACTCGTCGTCCCCCTGGCCATCAGAAGCAGTGAGTTTCGCGATTTCCGTGATCGTGCCGCTGGCGGTGTCGAGATTGCGAAAGAGATAAGCCGCCCCGCGACGGCCGTTATTACCCCAGGCGCCAACCAGCGCTGTATTCCCGACCAGACTGGCTGCCTGGAAGATATCGGACGGCGCCCTGTCTGAGGCGGTGAGCTTGGCACTTTGCGTCACCGATCCGGTGATCGTGTCCAGATTGCGAAACAGATAGACCGAGCCGGCATTCGAATCGTCGCCAAACGCTGACACGAGCCCGCTGTTGCCTGAGAGGCGCACGCGATTGCCGAAGTAGTCACCGGACACGCCGTCGGACGCGGTGAGTCTGGCGTTTTCCGTCACCGATCCGGTCGCCGTGTCCAGATTGCGATACAAAAACGCAACGCCCCGATTTGAGTCCTTTCCGCGGGCTCCGACGAGACCCGTAGTGCCCGCCAGGTGGACGAATCCGAAATTGTCTCCGGCCGCGCGGTCCGAAGCCGTGAGTTTGGCGGACTGAGTGATCGTGCCAGTGGCCGTGTCCAACGCCCGGAACACGTAGCCCGACCCGCGCGCAGCGTCATCGTTGTAAGCACCGATCAGACCAGCCGTTCCCGACAGGCTTCCGGATGTGCCGAAGTAGTCAAAACCCGCACCGTCGGAGGCGACCAAAGTCGCCGCTCGACCCGCGCTGGCAAGCCCGCCCAAGAGAATGCCAACGAGGATGAAGCACTTAAATCTCGCCATGGAGTTCCACAGGCTGCGCTCAAAGGCCGCGGACGGGACGCGTCGATCAAGGAGCGAAAGAGCGGGGTTCCCAGCGGCGGATCCGGCCGATGCGGATGAAGCGCGACGGAGCACGGGACGGAACGAAATGCAGGTTTTCATAGGTGGACGGGGATGGGAGCACGCGACCGAAGGCTGTCGTGTTCGTTACGGTCGGCGCAGGCGGAAGAAGCGGTGAGTGTTTCCTCCCTCGATCGGTTGTTGGACGACGTTGGTCTGGCCGGCGATGGCGACCGAGGTCGTCACGTTGCTCCACTCGGTCGAAGTGCCGAGCGCGTCCGCCTGCTGGAGGCCTAGCCCGGTTTCGGGCGTGGTCCATTTCAGCGAAACCGCGGCGCCGTCCCGCGCGATGCTCAGCGGGGGATACGGCAGATCGAGCAGATACGCCGCCCCGGCATCCGTCGCGCCCGTGTTGTCGAGGAACGCGCCGATGAGCACTTGATCCTTCCCTACCGCCGCCACGGAAAATCCGAAAAGATCGGCGACCGCCGGGGTGGGATTGGTGAGGGTGGTGATCAGCGTGCCCTCGGTGCTGAACAGATACGCGGCCCCGGCATTCACCGCGCCAGTGTCGTCAGAATTCGCACCAATGAGCACCCGGTTGGTCCCCACCGCTGCCACCGACTGACCGAAATGGTCGCCAGCCGCCGGAGTCGGATTGGTGAAGGTGGTGATCAGCGTGCCATTGGTGCTGAAGAGGTAAGCCGCCCCGCCACTGGCTCCGCCCCCGTCAGCGATCGCACCGATGAGCACCCGGTCGGAGCCTACTGCGGCCACCGCGAAACCAAAATTGTCCGCAGCCACCGGGACCGGATTGGTTACGGTGGTGAGTAGCGTGCCGTTGGTGCTGAAGAGATACGCCGTGCCGGCCCGATTCGCGCCCGTGTTGGCGTCCGGCGCACCGATGATGACGCGGTCACTCCCTACTGCTGCCACCGCGACGCCGAACGTGTTGGCGATCGCCGGAGTGGGATTGGTGAATGTGTTCAGCAGGGCCCCGTTGGTGCTGAGGAGATACACCGCTCCGAGATAGGGTGGGCCCTTGCTCCTGTCCGCCACTCCGCCAATGAGCACGAGGTTGCTTCCCAAAGCCGCCACCGAGACGCCAAAAGCCTGCACGCGCGCGGGGTTGGGATTGGTGAAGGTGGTCTGCAACGTCCCCTCGGTGCTGAACAGATACGCTCGCCCATTCTGCGCCGTGGTTCCGTAACTGAAAGCACTGATGAGCACCCGATCCTCGCCCACGGCCACGACCGGGTTACCGAACCCGCCGGCCGCCGGATCGGAAATGGTGAAGGTGGTCAGCAACGTGCCGCTGGTGTGGAACAGATACGCCGCCGCGCCGCTGTCCGTGCCGACCAGCACCCGATCAGTCCCCATCGCCGCCACCGAGACGCCGAAATTTTCGCCGAACGCCGGCGTGGGATTGGTGAAGGTGGTGATGAGTTGCGGGGCGCTGGAGTTTTGGGCGAAGGCGGGTCCGGGCTCGAACAGAAGAAGCACGAGCAGAAGTTTCAGGTAAGTGTTCACGGAGAGTAGGCGCGCGGAAGGACAGCCATCGCCTTCCACCCCGTCATGAGCGAAATCGCGGCGAAAGGGCTCACGCGATTTTCTTTTTTGTTCTTTTCGGGTGTCATGAGCTGAATTGCCATCAAATGGCGCATGTATGGGCAATGAACCGAACCCCATGAAATCCGCATCGCCCGAACAATCCGTGTTCGCCGAGGCGCTCCTGCGCGACACGCCCGACGCCCGGGCGGCCTACCTCGACGGCGCGTGCGGAGCAGACCCCGCGTTTCGCCGGCGTGTGGAGGCGTTGCTAGTGGCGGCCGAGCGGGCCGGGGATTTTCTGGAAGGGCCTCCCGATGGCCTGGATTCCTTCGTGAATGAGCTCAGCGAGAGGCCTGGGGATCGGATCGGACGCTACAAGTTGCTGGAGAAAATAGGGGAGGGGGGCTGCGGCGTGGTTTACATGGCCGAACAGGAGGAGCCGGTGCGCCGCCGGGTCGCGCTCAAGGTCATCAAGCTTGGCATGGATACGCGCTCCGTCATCGCGCGTTTCGAGGCCGAACGACAGGCGCTGGCGCTGATGGATCATACGAACATCGCCAAGGTGTTCGACGGCGGAGCGACGCCAACGGGCCGCCCCTACTTCGTCATGGAACTGGTACGCGGCGTCCGCATCACGGAGTTCTGCGAGGAAGCGCGGCTTCCAACCGAGGCACGGCTCCGGCTGTTCGTGCAGGTGTGCCAGGCCGTCCAACACGCGCACCAGAAGGGCATCATCCACCGTGACCTCAAGCCCTCGAACATCCTCGTCACGGTCAACGACGGCGCGCCCGTGCCCAAGGTGATCGACTTCGGAATCGCTAAGGCGACGGGCCAGCGGCTCACGGACAAGACGTTGTTCACCCACTTCCATGCCTTCATCGGCACGCCGGCCTACATCAGTCCCGAGCAGGCGGAGATGAGCAGCGTCGATATCGACACGCGCAGCGACATCTACAGCCTGGGCGTTCTGCTCTACGAATTGCTGACGGGCCGGACTCCGTTCGACGGGGAACAGTTGTTGAGCGCGGGCCTGGACGAAATGCGCCGCATCATCCGCGACGACCATCCGGCGAGGCCCTCCACGCGGCTCACGCAGGAAGCGGCACGGGCGCGCGTGAGTGGGAGCGCCGGCGTCCCGCCGGCTCGTGAACCCGTTGTTTCCCGAAGCGACCAACCGGCCGGCGAGACGCCGGCGCTCCCAGCGGCAGCCGTGGACTCGGCGTGGCGTCAACAGCCGACCGCTGAACTCATCAACGCCGTGCAAGGCGACCTCGATTGGATCGTGATGAAGTGCCTGGAGAAGGACCGCGCCCGCCGTTACGAGAGCGCGAATGGCATCGCGGCGGACCTCCAACGCCACCTGGACCACGAGCCGATCGTCGCCCGTCCGCCGAGCGGGATGTATCTGTTGCAGAAGCTGGCGCAGCGAAACCGCAACACGCTGATCGCGGCGACCACGGTGCTCGTGGCGCTGCTCGTGGCCGTGTTCACCCTCGCGACGAGCAATGCGCGCATCCGGCAGGAACGAAACCAGAAGGACGATGCCTTGCGTGAACGCGGCGCGGCGCTGGAAGCCGCGCGCACCAGCGAGCAGCGGGCGCGTGAGCAGCTCTTCGTCTCTCTCCAGAACCAGGCGCAGGCTCGTCGCAACAGCCGCCAGGTGGGCCAGCGTCTGGAGAGCCTCGCGGCCTTGGCGGAGGCGGCGCGCATCCATCCCGCACCGGAAGTGCGGGACAATGCGATTGCGGTCATGGCCATGGCGGATGTGGAGCAGGGGCCGGTCTGGCGGGGTTGGAAGACGGACTTCAAGGCCGTGACTTTCGATTCGCTCTATCAACGATTCGCGGGCCTTGGGCCGGACGACATGATTAGCATTCGCAGCATCCCGGAGAACCGGGAGCTAAAACGTTTGAAACCGGCCGCGCTGACCTCAGCCGGCGCGACGATCCTGCAATTCCAGTTCAGTCCGGATGGCCGCCTTCTTGCCTGTCTCGACACTAAAGGACAGCTTGACCTATGGCGTTGGGAGAGCGGCGAATCGGTGCTCAAACATCCTCCCGACTCATGCTACTTGCTGGCTTTCAGTCCGGACAGCCGGCGGCTAGTGGTTGGGCATGAGGAATGGATCACCCGCTTCGACCTTGCCACCGGAGAGGCAGGCAGCCGGTGGCTCGTGCCGGACCAGATTCATGCGATGAATTTCCATCCGGACAACCGGGGACTCGCGGTGGGTTATGAAAACACGAACGCCATTTCGGTTTACCACACGGATGACGGGGAATTGCTGGCGAGCCTTCCCACCGGAACGAGCATTCAGACGGTCGTCGCGTGGCATCCTGATGGAGAACTGCTCGCGGCGGGCGGCTCGGATGCCCGCATCCAGATTTGGGATGTGGGGGCGAAACGCAAAGTTTCAGTGCTGGAAGGCCACTCTCAGCAGGTCAATTTCGTGATGTTTCACTCTGGCAGTGGTCTGCTCGCCTCCATGTCGTGGGACGGTTCCATGAGGTTGTGGCAACCCTCTCCGGGTCGGTTGATGATGCGGCTGCCTTCCCGCTGGATGGGGTTCAGCCACGTAGGCCGATGGGCGGGAGTCCTTCAGCTTGGCGACGATCAGGCGCAGCTCTGGGGCCTCGTCCCCAGTCAGGAGTATCACACGTTTCTTAACCTGTTTCGTGAGGGTGAGAGCTCGCTGCGCGAAGGGGGCATCAGCCCAGACGGTACGCTCCTGGCCCTCGGCGCCTCGGATGGCGTGCGTCTCTGGGATATTGAGCGCGGTCGCCAGGTCGCCTGGTTGCGCATGGCGGACACCACTTGCGTTCTGTTCCGGGCGGATGGCCATGAATTGCTGACTTGCGGGCCGGATGACGGGTTGCGGCGGTGGCCCATCGTAGCCGGCAAGGAACCCGAGGGCGGACTGCGATTGGGTCCGTTCCATCAGATGGTCCTGCCGTTCGCACCCATGCGGATGGTGAAAGGACGCGACGACCGGACTCTGGCCGTGGTGGGGGAAGACGCCGGACAGTGCGTACAGCTTGATCTCGTATCGGAATCGGTGCGTGGCGCGGCGATGCCCCATGAAATGGCGGGTTATGTCGCGCTGAGTCAGGATTGGGAACGACTGGCCACCAGTGGGTGGCATTCGGATCGCGTGAAAGTTTGGGATGGGACCCGTGGTAGGCTGATCCAAGAGTTGGAAGTGGGATCGTCCGCCTTGGTCTATGTAACTCCGGACGACCGGGAGCTGATCGTGGCCCGTGACCGGGAGTTCACCTTTTATGACTTGAATTCGCTCGCAGTGACCCGCCGCTTTCCGCGCGAGATTGGCCTGTATCCGGGCCACGTCGCCTTCACGGCAGACGGCAAAATGATGGCGCTGGAAATGACGCCGGGGATCATCCATCTCCAGGAAGTCACTTCAGGCCGCACGGTGGCCCGGCTCGAAGCTCTGCAGGGGGACCTTTCCACCTGGATGAGTTTTACTCCCGACGCCACCCAACTCGTCGTCGCCGCCCGATACGCGGGAGCGATCCATCGCTGGGACCTGCGCGCCATTCGCGCCCGCTTGAAGACAATGAACCTTGATTGGGACTGGCCGGAGTTTCCCGCGCAGGATTCTGGCAGCCCTTTCTCCAGGGAACCCAGATTGCTGAAGGTGCAGGTCGTGGCTGAAGCGGCGGCACCGTTATCAGCCACCAGATAATGAGCGACGTTACCCGCATTCTGACCGCCATCGAACAAGGCGACGCCAAGGCCACCAACGAGCTGCTGCCATTGGTTTATCAGGAATTGCGCCGGATGGCCGCACACCGGATGTCGGGCGAACCCGCCGGTCATACGCTTCAGCCCACTGCGCTCGTCCACGAGGCGTGGCTCCAGCTGGTGGATACTCCGAACCAGTCCTGGCAGAACCGCGCGCATTTTTTTGGTGCCGCCGCCGAAGCCATGCGACGCATCCTCATCGCCCGCGCCCGCCGCAAACAAACTCAGCGGCGCGGCGCGGGTGCCACGCATCTGGACGTGGATGATTTTGAGATCGCGAGCCCCGCGCCGGACGACCAGTTGCTGGCGCTCAACGACGCCCTCGACCGGTTTGCCGTGCTGGAACCGCAGCAGGCCGAACTGGTCAAGCTGCGCTACTTCGTCGGTTTGAAGATTGAAGAAGCTGCCGATGTTCTTGGCATCTCCGAAGCGACCGCCAAACGCTGGTGGGTCTACGCTAAGGCGTGGTTGTTCGACGATATCGGCAAGGCGAGGACTGGCCGATGAAGGACTGGCGACCCTCGTGGGCCCTGGGCAACATTCGGTACGGTTATCCCGATGCGACCGCTTTGGACTCTGTGATTGGGGATCGGCCGGACTCCCTGAGCGCGTACTTAGAGCCTGTCCGAAAACCCTCCGGGCGGCGATCCTTTTGCCGGTGGTCGGCGTTGGCTCGGCCGCTACAGCCCGCTGCGGGGATGCGCCGGCCTCGCCGCCTGGCCCACCGCCACAAACCCTCGCCGCAGGACCCCTCGGAGTTTTCGGACAGGCTCTTAATGATGGCACCCACATTCAAATGTCCGAGTGACCGCACGACCGCCGGGTTGGCGGACGCACCCCGACGACGCGGACCCGCAGCTTTACCATGAACTACTACATTGGGGCCACGTGGAAAAATTAGAACGGTTTCCGGGCCTTCCGGCTCTCGGATATTATATGGCAAGGATCTGTTTGGGCCTCCGCTGGACGACTTCCTCTTCAGCCAACAGCGCCTCAGCAAGTCCCTTTTTGAACCTCGGAGATTCAAGGTAGGAGGAGCGGCGCGCCAACGCATCAATCACCGATGGAATCGCTTGGAGAACGACGCCGGGCTGGTTAGAGGATCTGGCACCTGGTTTGGGCACTCAACTTTACCTTCCTCATTTCGCCTGGGCCCCGCATCGTCCTGCATGTGAACTTTCACGAATAGAGACAACGAGCCTCCATCAAACCGAAAAAGCTTTATGCAACTCAACTTCGACTGGCTGATCGTACTGGAGAATCTGCGGCGGGGCATCATGGTCACGGACGTAACGCTAGAAGGACCTGAGGGACCGCAGATCATTTACGTGAACAGCGCCTGGCTCAAGATGTCCGGCTACGGTCGGGACGAAATCAAGGGGACAACCCCACGTATTTTGCAGGGAAAGCATACGGATCACGCGGTGCTGACTTCGCTGAAAGAGAAGTTATTGAACCGGGAAGTGTTTCATGGGCAGACCTGGAATTATCGGAAATCCGGCGAGCCGTTCCTCATGAACTGGTATTGCTACGCCATCTATGGTGAGCGGTCGCAACCCATTTATTACGTCGCCGAACAGGAAGACGTGACGGAGTTGGAAGCCTTGCGGATGAAACAACGGTTGCTCATTAATCCCTGCGACGCGGAAGCCCTACAGTTTTTCTCCGTATTAAGAAGAGTCTAAATCGGCTAAGCCATCGACGATCAAAACCGCGGAAGGGAAAGACGCCGGGCTAGCTAATGGTTCTGATAACTGGTTTGGGCACTCTTCCGATTGGTTAGCAGCCTCCGGCGCTACTTATCGCCCCGGCCGCGTGACCGGAGCGACCCAGTTTTTATGCCACTTTAATTCCCACAGTCGTTCCAAGCCGACAACTTCAACGTGGTTATCAGCGAAGACCAGATTGATGGCGCCCGGAAGGGTATTTTTGGGATTGAAATTCTTTGTGGCGGCGGACAAAGCCGCATTGTGGCGGGGAGTTGCAAATCGAGACAAACCGGGAGCCGTGTACTTATCGCCGTCGAATAGGTTCTTGGCAGGCTTGTCCGTCGGTTCGGGCCACGCATCTGCAAAGATTGCGTCACCGAAGAAAGGGGTGGTAGTGGGAGTTCGAATATCCGCTTCGCTGCGAAAGGTATTCGCCGGATCGTTTTTTGGACCGTCCGCATTGAGGTAGCCGTTTATGGAGTAGCTGCCTTGGTAGTTGTTTCGTATATTCATGAGCCATGGGCGGTTCACCCACTCATCCGAGGAGCTATCTTTCAGAATCATGGCCGGGGACCGTTCCGGTGCCACCGGGCAATAGCGAACGTTCCGCAATTCGCCGTATTTGTTCTCTAGGTAGGCCATCCAATAGCCGCCCCAAAGCGAGGGCGCTCCAGCTCCATGGATCGGCCAGCTTTCCGCATAGTACTTGGAGGTCAACAGGCCGATCTGCTTTAGGTTGCTGGCGCAGTTTATTCGCTGCGCTTTTTGTTTGGCCTTCCCCAGTGCCGGCAGAAGCATGCTTGCAAGAATCGCGATAATCGCAATGACGACCAGCAGTTTGATAAGAGTAAAGCCTGCTCGGCGCCCGTTGGCAGTTCGGGGAAACAGAAGGGTCTTACGTAGCGGACGAAGTGAGGAGGCTCCATTCGCTCTCTGGAACATTCGGCCTTCTCCCGCGTCCGAAATCGAGATGGAGACGCGTAACCTCGTCTGCTACCCGCCGTTTCTGAGTTGGTGTCCTGAGGGGAAGGAAACATTACGCTACGAGGTGCCGGGAGAGGGAATGGTGTAGGGAGCCCGTAGGGCGACCGGAACCATTCCCTCTCCCGAGGCAGTCG
>Ga0105044_10010447_pt1 | contig 12669 bp, 11 predicted proteins | sample MAT01_FD_78092 | JGI IMG/M metagenome (GOLD analysis project Ga0105044, IMG submission 78092) | Freshwater microbial communities from Lake Fryxell liftoff mats and glacier meltwater in Antarctica - MAT-01 | ecosystem: Environmental > Aquatic > Freshwater > Ice > Liftoff microbial mat | place...
AGGCGTCAGCGGTGGCGGCCGGCGGCCCGGCGGCTTGCGGCAACGCTGAGTTGCTTGCGGTTGGCCACGCCGACCTTGTCGAACACCCGCGACAGGTGGGTCTTGACTGGCCTTCAGCTCGAGCCCGTGGGCGCCGACGACGCCGAGCGGGCCGCACGGATGTGGCGACATGGTGAAGGACTGTCGCTCGCCGACCGGCTGTGCCCGGCCTTGGCCGACCGGGTCGATGAACCAGTCCTCACTGCTGACCTGGCCTGGGGGGCCGAGGGCCGGGTTCGCCAGATTCGTGGACAGACGAACATTCCCAGGAGCGGCGGCCAGTCCGGGATTCGAGGTGATCACGACGCCGAGTTCCGCCCACCAGACGGATCCGCGGGGCACCGTTCCCCCTCCCGAGTCACCAGCCACGGCGCGCCTATCAGTCCGTGGCGTCAAGCACCTGACGAGCGACCATGTCGACAGCCCCGTCGACCTCGGGCACAGCCATGTCGCCCCACACCGTGTCGAGTTGATCGGTGACACGCTCATCGTTCGACACCAGGAGGCGGAGCGCGTCCGCAGACAGCTGGCTGCGAGAGACGTTGCGTTCGCGAGCAAGTCGCTCAGCCGTGGGCGCTGAGCCACCCGACCAGGTCATCGGTGCGTCCTCGCATGGCCACAGCCGCCCCCCATGGCGCGATCTGATGACGCCAGTCCACCCGGTGTTCGGCGTAGTCGGCCACCACCGACGCCACCGCCGGGGCGACCAGTGGCATCGAGTCCGAGGTGATCCGCTCGACGAGTTCGGCCACGACGGCGTCCAGGTCCGCTCCGGACCAGCCGGCGGTCGCGGCGGCCAGGACCTGGACCGAATCACCCAGGTGCAGCCCGCATCGCTCCCCCAGCGCAGTCAGTCGGGCGATCCGACCGTCCCACTGCGGAGGCGGGACGTGGACCAGCCGATCCAGCCGGCCCAGTCCGATCCAGTCGGGATCGAGCGCCCACGGACGATCGGAGGTGGTCATCACCAACGGACGGTGCTCCACATCGATGGTCTGCAAACCATCGAGGTAGACGCCGAGGTGACGACGCAGCTCCGAATGTGCTGCCACCGCATCGAGGCCGTCGAGCAACAACACACAGTTCCGCTCGAAGATCGCTCGTCTGGTCGCCGCCAGCATGGCGATCACCGACGGACGTAGCGCCGTGGTCAGGTCGACCGTCACCAGCGGGACGTCGAGCTGGGACGCGACCCAAGCGACCAGCGCCCGCTGACCGGATGATTCCGGGCCGTACAGCAACGCACCCGGCGGCAGGCGATGACCCGGCACGGCCGACCACGCCCCGGACGCGGGAACCACCACGATCCGGTGCAGTCGACCCAGGACGCCGGGGTCGATCCATGATGCCTCGTCGGGAGCCGACAGTCGAAGCGTGGAGTCATGTCCGGACATCTTCAGATGGTAGGCACGGCTTCTGCGCCCTGACACGGGCCGATGCGCCCTTTCGCATGGGCCGACCGACTCACTTGCACCGCTGTCGCTCCCGCATCGGTTCCTGCGGCCGATGAGCTCGAGGCCTGGAGGATCTAGCCTGACGGAGTGTCAGATACTGCGCTCTCCCGTGTGCCGGCCGTCGACGGATGGTTCACCATCGACGACGAGCCGCACCTCATCGGTACCCGTTGCGGGGACACCGGAAGCATCTTCTTCCCGCCCGAACGGAACTCCAGCCGGGCGCCCGGCCACCTGGATGCCACGCTGACCGACGTGCCGCTCAGCACCCGCGGCCGCCTGTGGAGCTACACCAACGCCGGCTATCAACCGCCCGCACCCTTCGTCCCCCAGTCAGATCCGTACATCCCGTTCTGCATTGCCGCGGTGGAGCTGGAGGCGGAGCAGATCGTGATCCTCGGCCAGTGCCCGGCTGGGGTGACGGTGGACGATCTGAAGGTCGGCATGGCGATGGAGTTGGTCATCGACACGCTCGACCGCACCGAGGACTCCGAGCTGCTGATGTGGAAATGGCAGCCCCTCGGCTGGAGCGCACCGTGAGCGCCCCCGACCCAATCGCCATCCTGGGAGTGGGCATGCACCCCTGGGGCAAGTGGGGCAAGAACTTCGTGACCTACGGGGTTGCCGCCATTCGGGCCGCCCTGGCCGATGCCGGAATCGATCATACCGACGTCCAGTTCATTGCCGGCGCCGACACCGTCCGCAACGGCTACCCCGGCTACGTCGCCGGGGCGACCTTCGCCCAGGCCATGGGGTGGACCGGCGTTCCGGTCACGTCGACCTACGGCGCCTGCGCCTCGGGCACCATGGCCATCGAAGCGGCTCGGCAGCGCATCCTGGCCGGGTTGTGCGACGTGGCGCTGGTGGTCGGGGCGGACACCACCCCGAAGGGCTTCCTGGCACCGAACGCCGGCACGCGTGGTGACGACCCCGACTGGCTGCGCTTCCGACTGCTCGGAGCCACCAACCCCACCTACTTCGCGCTGGCCGCTCGGCGCCGAATGGATCTCTACGGGGCCACCCAGGACGACTTCGCAGCCATCAAGGTGAAGAACGCCCGCCACGGCCTGGAGAACCCGAACGCCCGCTACCGCAAGGAGTACACCGCCGAGGAGGTCATGGCCTCGCCCGTGGTGGCCGATCCGCTTCGGCTCCTGCACATCTGCGCCACCTCGGACGGCGGTGCGGCCATGATCCTGACCTCCATGGACTGGGCACGTTCGCACGGCCACGTCGATCCCGTCACCATTCGTGGCGTATCGACCGTGACCCCGACGTTCCCCAACACCATCATCGAGATGCCGAACTTCGCATCCGACAGCTCCGCCGGAGTGGCTCCTCCCGCCCGGACGTTCAAGGCGTCGATCACCCACGCGGCGTATGAGCAGTCCGGCATCGGGCCCGGTGAGGTCGACCTGGCCGAGGTCTATGACCTGTCCGCCGCCCTGGAACTGGACTGGTACGAGGACATCGGCCTGTGCGCCGAGGGCGAAGCGGAGGGGCTCCTGCGCTCGGGCGCCACCGCGATCGGGGGGCGAGTGCCCGTCAACCCGTCCGGTGGGTTGGCCTGCTTCGGAGAGGCCGTGCCCGCCCAGGCCATTGCCCAGGTGTGCGAGCTCACGTGGCAGTTGCGGGGTGAGGCCGGGGGCCGCCAAGTCGAGGGCGCCCAGGTCGGCGTCACGGCCAACCAGGGTCTCTTCGGTCACGGCAGCTCGGTCCTGGTCGCCAAGTAGCGGCTCCCGGGACGCGAACCGTTGTTCCGACCTCCACTGCGTGACACGCTGAACTCATGGATCCCCTGGCCGCCTCAGCCCGCCTGACCCTGCCGATCCTGATGTTCGGCACCAAGTGGATGACTTCCGGTGAGGGCTTCGCCGCCGCAGCACAGCGGGGCTACCTCGGTCTGGGGTTCTACGTCTGCGGTCGTTGCGGAGTGCTGGGCGAGACCAACGCCGACGTGGTGGTCTCATCACTCGCCTTCTTCGGCGAGGCCGGGGTTCGTGAGGGATGGAACCAGTCACCCCGGCCGGAATCGCTCAAGGCTGCTTCGGCCACCTTCATCGAGCAGGCCCATCTGCTGGGCGCCAAGCGCTTCGGAGACGGCGTCGACTGCGCGACCCTGGCCGACATCATCGAGGCGGTGTGCGATCGGACCGATGGCGGCGGATTGCCCCTGTTCGCCGCCTGGCGGGCAGCGGCGAGGCCGTCCGACCCCGTCGCCCGAGCAGCCCAGGCCATGAACACCTTCCGCGAGCTCCGTGGCGGAATGCACCTGGCCGCCATCCGAGCGGTCGGGCTGACACCCCTGGAGGCACTGCTGGTCCGCCAGGGCGAAGACGCGGCGCGGTTCTTCGGGCACCTGGGCGAGCTCCCGGTGGTCAACGAGGAGACGGACTCGGCGTGGGAAGAAGCCGAGCAGCTCACCGACCGCGCCATGACCGCCAGCCTGGCGACCATCACCGCGGACGAACGATTGCTCCTGGTCGCTCTGACCGAGACGGCCACCACCCGGCCCTCCTGACAAGTCGACGGGGCCACCGACTGTCAGGGCCGGCGACAGCGCACGCCGATTCAGTCGACCCGAACGGCTTCCACTCTCAGGTCAACGGTCAGTGTGCCGTGAACGGTGGGACCTGCGTCGCGCGAGACCGGCGAAGCTGCCAGCACGGAGGGACCCAGAGTGGTCGGCACGAGCACCGAGGCGACAGGTCGAGCATCACAGACCGCTCGGACGGTCGACTGTGCCCGACTGACCGTCTCGGGGTCGGCCCCCCAGCCAAGGACCAGATCGGCGACGACCGACCTCATCAGATGTCGCGGGTTGCAGTGATCCACCGCGTAGGCCACGTTGCCGACCAGCGCAATGCCGTTGAGCAGCAGAGCCAGGGACAGGGCCCGCTCGAACGAACGATCCGACCCGCCGATGGACCCGTGGCCGGCTGCAGCGTGGATCACCCGGAACGGACACCTCACGAGGTCAGCCGTCGCGGGCGCCAACCGACTCAGGTCGTCTTCGTCGTAGAGGGCCTGAGGCTGCGCCAACTGGAGTTGTTGGAGCCGGAACTCCTCCGGATGGATCGACGCCAGATCGGCGAAGTACTCGGCATAGGCCAGGATCCTTGCCAGGTCCCGTTCGCCCTCGGTGAGCTCGGCCGCACAGAACTCCTGGTCCCACTCCGCCGAGACGACGCCCCATGATCCCACGAGCACCTCGATGGCCAGTACCTGCAACTCGGTGACCAACGCGCTCTTGTGGGAGAAGTAGCCGTAGATCGTCCCAACGGCCGCGTCGACCTCCCGGGCGATGGCATTCATGGTCAGGCCGTCCAGCCCGTCACGAACGATGATGCGCACCGCCGCGTCGAGGTACCCGCGCCGCTTCTGCTCCCTGAGTTCCTGTCGCACCAGCACTCGCCTTCGCCTCACCCTGGCGGCCACCGCGACCGCCGATATCACCCCATGCGCTCATCTGAACACGCTACGGGCGATGGCGCAATGCAACTGCACCACTCGGCCCCGGCCCGGACCTGACCAACGGTCAGTTCCATTGCCGTCGTGTCGAAACCGGTCAACCGCCGACCCTCACCTACGATCGGCCGCCATGTCGGTTGCGGTCCACGTCGAGGTGACGAACACCCTCGAGGTTCCGTTCACCTCCGGATTTCAACGCCATACCCGGGAACTCCTGGAACGGCTGCCCAGGATTCCGGGGGAGGCACCGTTCCACGTGGTGCCCGTGATCTGGTGCGTCGCCTCCCAGGCACTTCGGACGCTGACCGCGGACGAGACGCACCGACTGGCCAACCCGCCGACCCCACGGGCGCCCAGCGCGGTGGCGACCTTCGGTGGCCGCCTTCCCGAGCCGGTGGCCCGGGTGGCTCGTCGACTCTGGCACGTGCGCCCGCTCGAGTCGGCCAAGGCCACGGTGCGTCGACGCCGGGCCGTCGTACCACCAGGGGTGACGGTGCTCGACCCATTTCCTGGCGGTTCCTGGCTGGTGGATCTGGAGGCCTGCTGGCACGTGCCCTGGCGCCGTGACCAAGCGCTCCCTGTCCTCCGCGCAGCCGGGGTCCACACCGCAGCGTTGATCGCCGACGTCATGCCCGAGCAGCACCCGGAGTGGTTCGTGCCCCGGACGGTCGAACGGTTCGGCATCTTCCTGCGCGCCCACCTGGAATCCAGCGACCACTTCCTGCCGATCTCACGCCAGACCGAGGCGGACCTGGCCTGGTTGGCCCGTCGGCTGGGTCGTGATCGGCCCTACCGAACCTCGATCATCCAGCTCGGAGCGGATTTCCACCTCGATTCCGATGCGCCGCCTCGACTCCCGGACGCGCTCGCCGGGAAGCGGATCATCGTCTGCGTCGCCACGCTCGAACCCCGCAAGAACCAGGCCGTGTGCCTCGACGCGCTCGAGCTGTTGACGGCTGACCACCCGGACCTGGCTCTGGTGCTGATCGGCCGGGAAGGCTGGGGCATGGACACCCTGGTTGAACGGATCGCTGATCATCCGTTGAACGGCACGGCGCTGCACTGGTTTCCCCACGCCGACGACGACCTCTTGGCCGCAGTGGTCTCCCACGCCGTGCTGGCGCTGGCTCCCAGCCGATACGAGGGCTACGGGATGCCCGTGATCGAGGCGCTGGGCGTGGGCGTACCGGTCGTCTCCTCGGGGCAGGGCGCCTTGGCCGAGGCGAGCGGCGATCTGGCCGAAATCTGTGACCCCGATGACCCCGACGCCTGGGCGGCGACCATCGCCCGGCATCTCGACGACCCCGCTCACCACGCCGCGGTGCGAGCCAGGGTCGCCCAGTTCCATCCGCCGACGTGGGACCGATGCGCCGAGCAGGTCGCAGCCGCCCTGGCCGAGATGGTGGCCGAACAGAGCAGCTGAGCCGAGGTCTCGGTTCAACGCGCTCCGCTACCGCCAGACACCGCACCACGGAGCGATGAACGCCCGGGACAGTCAGTCCAGCGGCGCAGCCAGCGCAGCGCGGAAGAACTCCTCGTCGCCGAAAATGCTGGTGTCGCGCATGTACATCTTCCCGTATCGCTCGAAGTACATCAGCGCCTTGGTGAGCAGGAACACACCCCGTGCGAACTCACTGTCGATCACGCCGGTGTCCTCGGCGATGGCCCGGATCCGGCGCTGAGCGCGGAACCGCTTCACCACACCCGGAACAGTGAGCTTCGTGGCTTCGATCTCGGTCAGTTCCTGCATCTTGCGCTGCGGAGCACTGAGGATCTCCGCCAGACTCACCTCGCCGAACGGGGCACGCAGGAGCGGCTCGAGCGTCAGCTTCAAGAACATCGCCAGGTCCTCCTCGGACAGACCCATCTCATCCAGCACCTCGCCATATACCTTCTGCGTGTGGGCGGCGATCGCCGGCCAAGCGGTCTCGTCGCCCAACGCGGCCTCCACCAGATGTCGGAAAAACATGTGCGTGTCGTGGTCCAGCCGGCCGATGATCCCCCAGTCGATGACCCCGACGCGGCCGTCCGGCAGGAGCAACAGGTTCCCGGCATGGACGTCGCCGTGGAAGAATCCCCAACGGATGGCTGTCAACAGGAAACCCTGGACCACCTGGGTGACAACAGGTGAGGGGTCGAACCCGTAGGTCTCGATGCGGGCCAGGTCGTCGACCGGGACGCCGTCGAGGAACTCCATGCACAGGACGCGGGCCGAACACCGATCCGGAAAAATCTTTGGGACGCATACCAGCGGCAGGTCCACGATGTCCAGCAACCGGGTCATGTGCTCGATGGCCCTGGCCTCGTTGCGAAGGTCGAGCTCCTCACCGAGTTGGAGGCGGAAGCCACCGAACATCTGGACCATCTGACTCACGGCGTATTCGCCGGTGGTCCGGGCGATCAGTTCCAGCGTCGGTTGGAACAGGTCCATGTCGACCGCGACCCGTCCTTCGATCCCGGGACGAAGGACCTTGACCGCCACGACGGTCCCGTCGTGCAGCCGTCCACGGTGCACCACGGCGATCGAGGCTCGGCCGATCGGGTCGGGTTCGAGGTGGGCGAACGCCTGGTCCAACGGCATCCCCAGCTCGGACTCGATGACCAGCCGGACCTCCTCGAAGGGGACCGAGGGGCCGGTGTCCAGACACCCGCGGAACTCCGACGAGACATCCTCGCCGAACACGCCGGGCGATGACGCTATGAGTTGACCGAACTTCATGAACGTGGTGCCCAGCTCCTCGAAGGTCAGCCGCAACGGGCGAACGAAGGCATCCGGGCTCAAGCCCCTGATTCCCTCCCGGCGGGCCGACCGCGCGGTCCGCAGCGCGGGCGGTCCGAAGTGCTTGGCCGTGACACGGGCGATCTGGGCCGCCCGGCGGGCCAGGTCTCGACGATCCGCCGGCGGGAGATGGCGCCCGAAGACCCGAAGGGAATCCACGCCGAGGCCGTCGTTGCTCGTCGGCGGGGTGTCGGTCACCCGCGCAGTCTGGCTCACCCGCGGAGCACGTCTCGAACCTGCACCAGGAGCGGGTCCTCGTGCTGGTGGTAGACGGTGTTGACACCGGTGGCCCGTTCGTGCGCCTCGGCGATCCACTCCATCACCCCGTGGCAGTCGTCATCGGTGCGGACCCGGGTCAATGGTCCGACGACGCAGGCCAGATGTTCGTCGACCAAGGAGGTGGCGATGGGCAGAACGTCCCTCGCTTCCAGCATGAGCGAGATGGTGCCGCGATAGAGCGGCTGCAGGTGGAGGCTGGGGGCGGGGCCTGGATCCACACCACGGCGCTGACGCCAAGTGGCGCGCACCCGATGGACCAGATTGGCGGCCAACGTGAGGTCCTGGCTGCCGCTCGCCGCCATGGCGATGAGCTGCGAACCGTGGGCCATCTGATCGTTCAGCGCCTGGCGCATCACCACGTTGTTGGCTCGAACCACCTCGGGCACCAGACGCGCCGCCCGACGTCGACTGGTCGTCTGCGGCACGCTGAGAAACGTCCGGCAGAGATGCTGCAGCACTGCGATGGCCGGCACGCCGAAGGCCTGGCGGGTGGTGACCATCCGGCTCACCAAAACGTTCGAGTTCTCGACCAGGTCCTTGAGCTCCAGACGCTCATCGAGCACGCCGTAGGTCCGGTCCGGGTCGGTCATGGCCAGGGCCAGAGCCGCCAGGACCAGTGCGATGTCAATGATCTGGCCGTGATTGGTGACCACCGCGACGTTCGCATGTTCGTGAAACAGCCGATGGTGGACGTCGGCCAGGATCGGCACGACAGCCGGGTCCTCGAACGCGGCAAGTAGCAGTTCGTCGAACGGGGGGCAGGCCGCGCGGGCGAACAGCGCTATGTCGTCACGCTGACGGGGCTTCGGCTCGACCGACACCACCGTCGGATCGTGATAACTCAGCTTCGACGAGTAATCGAGGGCACCGAGCACCGAGCGCGGGTCCGTCCTGGCCAGGTCAGCCAGGCTCCGATGGTGCGCCGCCGGATCGAGTGAGGCCAGCAACTTCATGGCCGCCTGGACCTCGGGATCAAAATCGCCGCTCACCGAACGATCTTCGCGCGCCGCTGTTGCGTAGCGTGCGGCGCATGACACACGACTTGGTGGTGCGAGGCGGAACGGTCGTCGACGGCACGGGCGGCCCCGAGCGGACAGCAGATGTGGCGATCGACGGCGGACTCATCACCGCGGTGGGTCAGATCGCCGCCGCAGGTCGGACCGAGATCGATGCCGATGGCCTGATCGTCACTCCCGGCTTCGTGGACATCCACACCCACATGGACGCGCAGATCGGATGGGATCCGCTCGGGTCGTCGTCCTGCTGGCACGGCGTGACCTCGGTCGTGTTGGGCAACTGCGGGATGACCTTCGCCCCGGTCCGACCAGGCCAGGCGGCAACGCTGGCCGAGATGATGGAGTCGGTCGAGGACATCCCGGCCGCCGCCATCCTGGACGGGCTGAGCTGGGAATGGGAGACCTACGGCGAGTATCTCGGGGCGCTCGAACAACTGCCCCGGGCCATCCACGTCGGTGGCATGGTGGGTCACGCCGCACTGCGCTGGTATGCCATGGGCGACCGGTGCCTCGAGGCCGAGGCCGTGCCGACCGATGACGAGTTGGCGCTCATGACAGGGCTGCTGGCCGAGGGCATGGCCGCTGGTGCACTGGGGTTCTCCACCAGCCGCACCCTTCGCCACACCGTGCCGGACGGTCGTCACGTACCCGGGACGTTCGCCGATGCCCACGAACTCGGAGCGTTCGGTGAGGTGCTCCGCCGAGCAGGCGCCGGCGTGATCGAGTTGGCGCCGCGATTCGACGGCGAGGGACCATCCGAACCGCGAGCTCGTAGCGAGATCGGCTGGATGCGCCAGATCTCGATCGACTCCGGGCGGCCGGTGACGTTCAACCTCACGCACACGTGGGCCAACCCGGAGCACCACCGGCTGGCCATGCAGTTGTGTCGCGATGCCAATGCAGCCGGTGCCGACCTTCGACCGCAGACCACCACCCGTGGCATCGGGGTGCTGTTCTCGCTGTCCAACATGACGCCCTTCGACCGACATCCGGCGTGGCAGGCGCTGAAGGGGCTCACGCTCGCCCAGAAGCTGGATGTGCTGAGGGACCCCACTGGCCGCCAGCGCCTGGCCGACGAGGCTCGTCTCACTCCGGTCGCCCATGATCTGGCCGGCTTCTACCTGGCCGACCGACCCGGTGGTCACGCCGGCTACGACTGCGATCCGGTGACCGAGTTGCCGGCGGTCATCGCCGCCAGCGGCGTCGATCCGGTGGACTGGTACCTTGACGCCCTCCTGGCGTCGGACGGCGCCACCATCATCTACTGGCCGATCCTGAACCAGAGCCTGGACGCCATCGAGGAGATGATCGACGAGGACCTGGTCGTGCTCGGCCTGGCCGACGGCGGGGCTCACGTCGGGCAGATCCTGGATGCCAGCCAGCCGACGTGGTTCCTGACCCACTGGATCCGCGACCGCGGCGTCGCCAGTCGGAGTCGGGCGATACAGCGGCTCTCCTCCGACGGAGCGAATCTCTTCGGACTGGCGGGTCGGGGGCTGCTGACACCCGGAATGGTGGCCGACGTCAACATCATCGACTGGGAGGCGTTGGCGCTGCCGCTCCCGCGGTTCGTCCACGACTTCCCCCACGGCGCGGGGCGCTACATCCAAGGGGCAGAGGGCTACCGCCACACCATCGTGGCCGGGGTACCGACCTTTGCCGACGGCGTCCACACCGGCGAGTTCGCCGGGCAGGTCCTGCGGTCCAGGGGGTCATCCACCCTGTCGGGGATCTGATCCGGCAAGGACGGCCGCCGGTACGATCGCCTCATGACCGCTGACCCGTCGACGTTCAACCAACCGCCCGACATCTCCGGGATCGACCTGGATGCCCTCGATCTCGAGGACCCAACGACCTACCTCGGCGGGTCGGAGTCCCGCCACCCGACCTGGCGCAGGTTCCGCCACGATCGCCCGATCGCCTTCTTGCCCGAACCAGAGATCCCGGGCTTTCCCACCGGGCCGGGCTTCTGGTCGCTCACCCGCTTCGACGACGTGATGCACGTGTCGCGTCACCCGGAGATCTTCCAGTCGGGCAAGGGAACCAACATCCCGGACATGCCGATCGAGATCGCCGAGTTCATGGGCTCGATCATCAACATGGACGCACCGAGACACACCCGGCTGCGAATGATCGTGAACCGAGCGTTCACCCCACGGATGGTGGCCAAGATCGACGACGACGTCCGGGTCAAGGCCCGCCAGATCGTGGCCCGGATCGCCGAGCGGGGTCATGTCGACGTGGTGAAGGAGATCTCCGCGCCGCTTCCGTTGCAGATCATCTGCGAGATGATGGGGATCCCCGAGGAGTCCTGGGAACGGATCTTCGAGTGTACGAACGTGGTGCTCGGCGACTTCGAGACCGCTCCCGACATGGGGACGCTGATGGCCGCGGTCATGGAGATGGCCGGCATCGCCCAAGCCGTGGCCGAAGACCGTCTGGCCAACCCCCGAGACGACTTGGCCTCGGCCATGGTCCACGCCCAGGTCGACGGCGAGCAGCTGACCACACAGGAGCTCATGAGCTTCTTCATCTTGTTGTCCGCAGCCGGCAACGAGACCACCCGTACGGCCATCAGCCACGGCATCCACCTGTTCACGAGACATCGTGATCAGTGGGAGGACCTCGTGGCGAACGTCGACGAGATCGGGGCCACCGCCGTGGAGGAGATCGTGCGGTACTCGACCCCAGTGGTCCACTTCCGCCGCACGGCCACCCGGGACACCGAGATCTCGGGCGTCAAGATCGCCGAGGGAGACAAGGTCGTCATGTGGTACGAGTCCGCCAACCGGGACGAGGACCACTTCGTGGACCCGTATCGCTTCGACATCCGTCGGACCCCGAACGACCATGTCGGTTTCGGCGCCGGAGGGCCGCATTTCTGCCTCGGCGCGAACCTGGCTCGTCGGGAGATCCGGGTCATGTTCGAGGAACTGACCCGCTGGCTGCCCGACCTGCACACCGTGACCGAGCCGGATCCGCTGCAGAGCCCGTTCATCAACGGCATCAAGCGCCTGGAGGCCGAGTTCACCCCGACCACGGTCCCCCCACTCGACTGAGTCGCGTCGAGTCGCGCCCGTCCTGCGACCCTCCTGAGCAGACCAGCCCGGGGTCGTGACCTGCGCACAGCTTCAGAAAAGTGTCACATGCTCCCGGGTCCGCGCTCTGGAACCCCGTACGGCGACAACGGGTCGCCGACAGGACCAGGAGTACAGATCATGTCGAATCGCCAAGCAACCACCCCCAGCCGGCTCGGGCTCCTCCGGGCAGCAGGACTGTTCGTGATCGCCGCCGGCGCCACCATGGGCAGCACAGCGGCGGCCGAGACCCCGCCGTACCAGCCAGACCTGCCCATCATGGCGGCCCCGAAGCCCCCGCACCCGCCGGCTCCCGGCCCCGTCATCATTGCGACGCCGGACGACGGACCGGACGTGGAGGGCCCCACGGACCTCGGCGTTCCAACGCCCCAGCCCGACCCGGACCCACACCCGGTTCCCCAGCCCAAGGGCCCCGGTAACCTCACCAACGGCGAACCCGGTCCCGGTCCCGGTCCCGGTGACGGCGCTCCCGGTGACCTCACCAACGGCGAACCCGGTCCCGGTCCCGGTCCCGGTGACGGCGCTCCCGGTGA
>Ga0105044_10010450_pt1 | contig 12666 bp, 11 predicted proteins | sample MAT01_FD_78092 | JGI IMG/M metagenome (GOLD analysis project Ga0105044, IMG submission 78092) | Freshwater microbial communities from Lake Fryxell liftoff mats and glacier meltwater in Antarctica - MAT-01 | ecosystem: Environmental > Aquatic > Freshwater > Ice > Liftoff microbial mat | place...
CGGCTGCAACCAACACATCATTTGCTGCATTCGCCAATAAAAACGCGGGCAGCGAGGGCCCTAAATCAACCGCTAATACGCTACTGGTCAAGGCGGAAACAGCGGCTTCAATGGCGCGCGTTTGATCCGCCTGCGGCTTTAACGCCGCACCGCTGTCGCCCATCACGCCTAAACTGGTCACAAAGGGCACCAGCATTAGCTCCAAATCGTTCGAGCGTTTGCGCAAGCTGGCTAAGCGCAGACGGTCACAGCCTTTGATCAGCTGGCGCAGCGCCAATAGCAAGGGCCGCAGCTGGGCGCTCGACCAACCCGCGCGCATCAGCGCCTGCCACGCTTGCGCTAAACCTAAGGCACTTTGGCGCAGCTCGCGTGAGGCGCGATCAAAATCGGCTTTTTGCGGTTCCGCATGCGCGATCACGCGCGCATCCGGCCAGCATCGGCTTCGCAGTTATTCCGTCCCATAACAAACCCCGTCGTTAAGCAAAGCAAAGCGAATATCAAAGCTGCCCCATAGTCTCAGGTTCTGAAGTAAGCGACAATGCCGCAAAACGCTAGTACTGCCTTTGCAGCGCGATCTAGCCTAATCTTGTTTTGCCTAGGCAAAACATTCAAACCAAACATGTTAGCAATTTCGGAATGAGCAGCACGAAACTGAATCGAATTGTCGTCCAGCACCTAGACGGCGCACGCAAGGGTGATCTTGAAGTGTTCGCACAAACAACCGTCAGCATCGGGCGCTCGGGCGACTGTGATTTGGTATTTGTCAACGAAAAATCAACCTCTAGCCACCACGCAATGCTGCGCCAGCGCGACAACTGCATCGACCTGTTGGACACCCAAAGCACGAGCGGCACTTTTGTAAATGACGTGCGCATCGAACGTGCGGTGCTTAAAGCGGGCGACGTGGTGCGCTTTGGCGTGCTAGGCCCTACCGTTAAAATTAGCCTATCTGCAGGGCAGGAATCGGTAAAGGATATGGCGCTCGACGCAAGTGGCCTTGCTGACGCGCCAACGGCCAAAGAAGCGGAAAATTTGGAACTTGCATCTGCGCCCCCAACCGCAGCCACCCGTGCCAACCTACCGTTGCGCAATTGGCACGTTATACGCACCGCGTTAGTGCTTTATGCGGGTGGCTCGGCGGCAGCGATTGGCGTATTCAATACTGTCATTGAGCTCTACAAGCTTGACGTGCGCTGGTTCAGCGTATTTCTATTGGTGATGGGTGGTGGCCTGATTTCGACCCTGGTTGAAGCGTGGTATCGCGGCACGCCCGGGACACAAAAATTTCAATGGTGGGAAGTCATTGTGCATGGCTCTGTCGCGGCGGCGTGCTTGGCGGCGAGTTTGTTGATTTTGAGGTAAAACAATGCCGATTGCCGCGCACTCGTCACTTGCAGCACTCGTCATCCCCGAATGTTTTTATCGGGGATCTAGTTATTCGACGCGAAAATGCTGGGTCCCCGACAAAGACACTCGGGGATGACGAACTAGGCGGGTCATGCGGTTGACGCAATCAAAAACGCACCTATTTGCTGCCTTCCTTGACGCTACGCACCACTTTCACGTGCAGCTCTTGCAGCTGCTTCTCCGGCACCTCCGACGGCGCGCCGGTCAATGGGCATTGTGCCGACGCGGTTTTCGGGAACGCAATCACTTCGCGTATGGACTCGACACCCGCAATCAGCGCCGCGATGCGATCAATACCAAACGCAATACCACCGTGCGGCGGGCAGCCATATTTAAGTGCGTCGAGTAAAAAGCCAAACTTGATTTGCGCTTCCTCTTTGCTGATGCCCAGCAAATCAAAGACCGCCGACTGCAATTCCGGCCGGTGAATCCGTATCGAGCCGCCGCCTATTTCCGAGCCATTGAGCACGCAATCGTAGCCACGACTCAAACTCGCACCCGGATTGGCTTTTAGCGCTTCGGCGGAATCAATGCTGGGCGCGGTAAATGGGTGGTGCAGGCTGACCCAGCGTGCGTTGTCCGCGTCGTAATCGAACATTGGGAAATCGACGACCCACAGCGGCGCCCAGCCTGCTTGGATAAGTTTCAAATCCTTCCCCACCTGCAAACGCAGCGCGCCCATGTAGTCGCTAACGGTTTGGTATGGGCCGGCGCCGAAGAACAAAATATCGCCGGTTTTAGCATCCACCGCTTGCAGCACGCCGTTTAGCGCCTCGTCGTTCAAGAACTTGATGATCGGGCTCGTCAGGCCTTCACGGCCTTTCGCCAAATCATCGACGCGAATCCAAGCCAAACCTTTTGCGCCGTATTTCGCGACAAACGGCGTGTATTCGTCGATTTGCTTGCGACTTAAACTGGCACCGCCGGGCGCTTTCAGCACGCACACGCGCCCGGATGGGTCGTTTGCTGGGCCGGAAAACACTTTAAATTCAACAGCCTTTACGTGTTCTGCAACATCTACCAGCTCCATCGGGTTGCGCAGATCTGGCTTGTCCGAACCATAGCGGCGCATCGCCTCGCTATAACTCATCCGAGGAAAAGGTTGCGGCAAGTCAATTTGCGCCACTTCGCTAAACACATGGCGCACCATGCCTTCAACCAAATCCTGCACATCGCGCTCTTTGACGAACGCCATTTCAATATCGAGCTGGGTAAATTCCGGCTGGCGATCCGCGCGCAAGTCTTCATCGCGAAAGCAGCGCGCAATTTGATAGTAGCGATCCATACCCGCCATCATCAGCAGCTGCTTGAACAACTGCGGGCTTTGTGGCAAGGCATAAAACTCACCTTCATTCACGCGGGATGGCACCAAATAGTCGCGCGCGCCTTCCGGCGTGGCCTTGGTCAAAATCGGCGTTTCAATGTCTTGAAAACCGCGCGCGTCTAAAAACTTGCGAATGGATTGCGTCAACTTGGTGCGCATGCGCATGGTGCGCTGCATTGCCGGACGGCGTAAGTCTAAATAACGATAGCGCAGCCGTGTTTCTTCGTTCGGAACTTCGTCAAGCATGAACGGCAAGGGTGCAGCGGCATTGAGCACCTCGACTTCGGTGGCAAAAACTTCGACGCGCCCGGTCGGCATTTTCTCGTTGATTGCGGCCGCATCGCGCGCGCGAACACGACCGGTGATGCGCAAGCAGTATTCATACTTTACCGCTTCCGCCGATCTAAACGCCGCCGCCTGATCCGGCTCAACGACCACCTGCACGATGCCCTCGTGGTCGCGCAAATCAATAAAAATTACCTGACCATGGTCGCGTCGAGTATCGGCCCAACCACACAAGCTTACCGTCTGACCAATCACTTGCTCATCCACTGAGCCACAATAATGCGTGCGCATGGCGCTTCCTTGCTTAAATTTCGAGTGCCCCGATGCTAATGGCTAAGACCCTGTTACGGCAAACAACATTCGGCCAATTTTATTTCAGCCCTTAGCTGCGCGCCATTCGTAACCAAAAACGCTGCGTTTATCGGATTTGGGTCAAATGCACCCTATTTATTGCGCTATTTAATAGGTAAATCCTTGCTTCGACCGCAATTGTTGCGCGCACGTGCAGGCAATGTGACAGACTTGCAACATTGACAGCAGCGAAAACGCCATGTCCTACAACGAACCGTACCAAAGCTATCCAGCGCAACGCACAAAAACAGTGCTGGTGATTGAATCAGAGCTAGCGCCGCTCGTGCGACGACGCCCGATTGAAGTGTTGCGCGGCATTGATATGCGCGGTGATTGGCTTTTTGGCATCGAATTGCGTCAAGTGAATAGCCTTACATTGGCGAAGGTGCGGGCACTGGCCCCAGATGGCACGACCATCGCGATTGCTTCGTGCGCGCTCAGCGAATGGCCCACCAGTATTGAGCTGCGCCATTTCATCCAGGCCTTGGGTAATTCCGAACTGGGTGCGCTAACGGTGAAATTTGACGGCCCAACCACACGCGATGAAGAGATGCTTGAACTCGATACCGTACCGTTCAAACTCATGGAATTTCGCTCGTATTCTCCCGAAGGGCGTGAATTAATTGCGCCGTGGGTAACACTGGCATTAACCGCGTAAAATCGAGCGGTTCAACCCATATTCTTATATCGATGCCAATAAACGCTTTTTTTCGTGCGCTCAGCTGCACGTTGTTTCTGCTTAGCGCGTGCGTTTTCGCAAAGCCGCCAAGCATTTCAGCCACATCGGCACCTGCACCCCAATCGCAGCGGTTTGAATTGGAAACAGAAGCCAATTTAAGCGCGCTTGCAAAAAAATTGGCACGCGCACCTGTATCGCCGCTCAGCGCTCGGAAATTACTCAAAATTTATGAGTATTGCGGATTCTTTGCTGGCCCAAAAACGCGCAAAGAATGGATGGATTTATTCCTACCCTCGGTAAAAGTGGATGACCCTTTTAATACTCGGCGCAAAGCACTGGCGAATGCGGGATACCACCGCTGCGAACCGCTATTAATCGAAAACCCCGACCCTTATGAAGTGCGTGCGACTTGGCTAAAGCAAGCTGATGCGGGTGGCGACATCGTGGCTAAACTGATGTTGCGTCAACTCACAAGCCCCACCGAACAAACCATCGCAGGGTTTGAGTCCGAACTAAAAATCGCGCTCAACTCAGCTGACCCAGAGGCAATTTGGGAGGCAGGTCGGGCAATCAGCCTCGCCGGTTTCGGTTGGGGCAACTTGAGCAAAAGCCCTTGGCCAGACAAGGAAGTTGATAGTTTACGGGCAGTTTTTCAGCTTGCCGCGTGTGAGTTGGGTATGCCCTGCGGCGCGCAGTCAAACTTAATGACCCATTTTTGTATCCGGGGCACGTGTGCCGCGCAATCCTATGACGAATGGTTGGCGACCTTTTTAACTGCTGCGCAATATCAAGCTGTAAAAGCTGAGCTACCGCGCGTAGTAAAAGAAATTAAGGCCGGGCGTGGTGCCGCGCTTATTTTTCACTAAGCCCTAGATTTTACTAAGCCCTAGATTTTCACGCCCTAGATTTTCACGCCTTAGATTTTCGCTAAGCCTTAGATTTTCGCTAAGCCCTAGATTTTCACTAAGCCCTAGATTTTCACTGTGCTTTCAAATCGACTCGCACCAGCGCGCCGATCGCTGGGTGATCAAAGTACAGCGTTTCCTCAAAATGCGCCGGGCGACTTGCCCGCATGCGAAAGCTGCGGCTCGCCATGGCATTGCCAGCCGCGCTTTCCGAGTTTAGGGATTCACTGGCCACGCTGTTGATTTGTGCGCCATCAAGCTGTAGTTCAAGCTTAAGTCCCAATGGTTTTCCCGGCGTCAACAGCAAGCGCCCACTGATTTTTTCGGATCCCGACATTGCCCCGCCTACGGGTTGCAAACTCACCCAGCGCGCATCCGACAAATTTTGTCGCCACGCGGTAAAAAGCAGTGGTTTAAGATCACTACTTGCTTGAATACGTGCCATCGCGCCACTCAGCCGTCGTTGACTAGGCTCAACTTCGCTGTAGAGATCGTTAGCACTCGTACTAGTGCCCAAAATTGCCTGTCCAATATTAGACGCGGGCGCCTGTCCTGGCTTTAGCTCCGAACCAGCACCTTTACCGGGGAAGCGAAACACCAATACTTCGATTTGCACCGTTTCGCTGCTGCTGGGCAAGGCATCGAGATCATCCTGAGCATAAACCACGTTTGTGAGCGCGAAATTGCATGCGAAAATTAAAGCTAAACGAGAAAGCATAGGATATCTGCGCCGAATTTCAGAAGGGAATATTAGCTTGGAACCGCGCGTCGATGCGCAAACAATGTACGAATGTTTATAGCGATTGCGCGAGTCGCAAACGACTCGCAAATGCCTCTGGCGGTAACGCCGGCGCATAGCGGAACCCCTGGCCAAATACACAACCTAGGTCAATTAAAATCTGCATTTGAGTTGCGCGTTCAACGCCCTCGCACACCACACTCATATTTAAGTCGCGCGCAAATTGGCACATGGTTTTAACTAGCGCGTGGTTACGTTCATTTGACTCGATATCTTCGATGAAACCTTGATCAATCTTTAGCCCATCAAATGCCGCTTGGGCGAACGAGACTAACGACGAATAACCGGTGCCGAAATCATCCACAAGTAAACGCGCGCCCAGCGCTTTGAGTTCGCGCAGGATGACTAGCGTTTCGGCATAATTTCCGCGAAATACAGTTTCGGTAATCTCGAGCTGCAATGCGCTGGGGCGCACCCCGGTACGGCGGAGTAAATCCCCAAGTGCTCCAGGGAAGCCCCTGCTGGCAAATAAGCGATCCGAAATATTCACGCTTATGGAACTGGGTGCATTAATACCAAACTCGCTTTGCCAAAGCGCCAACTGGCGACAAGATTGATCAATCACGTACCAATCAATGCCGATCAACAGGCCAGATTCTTCCGCTACCGCAAGAAAATCCCCCGGCAATAACAAGCCGCGCACGGGATGCTGCCAGCGCGTGAGCGCCTCGGCACCGACTACTTTACCGTTCGCCAATTCCACGATAGGTTGATAGTAGGTAACAAATTCACCACGTTCGAGTGCGAAGCGTAAATCTGTCTCTAACTTTAAACGCGATTGCGCCGCACGATGCATCGCGCCGTCAAAAAGCTCATAGCGGCTTTTACCCAGAGCTTTGGCGCGATACATCGCGGTATCGGCATCGCGCATCACGTGCTGCGCATCTTTGTAGCTGGAATCCATACGCGAAATCCCAATCGAGGCAGAGGCAAAAATTTGTTGTCCACGCACCAGAAATGGCGGACTCAAAGCCGTAAGTATGCCCTCCGCAATCTCGGTTGATGCCACTTGCGGCATTGGTGATCGTGTAACCAGCGCAAATTCGTCCCCGCCGTAACGCGACAGCACCAAATCATGTGGCAGTGATTTGATCATACGATCGCAAATCATCACCAAAAGTTCGTCCCCAGCCGCATGCCCAAGGCTATCGTTGACGACTTTGAATCCGTCCAAATCCATCAGCAACACCCAATAAGCCTCTTCGTTGGTATGGCTAATATGACGTTGGGTAGGGTGGCGCAAGCGTTCGAAATACTCGACCAATATCGCCTCAAATCTTGAGCGATTTGGCAGCCTAGTCAGGCTGTCGTGATTGGCTTGGAATTTGAGCTGCAGCTCTGCTAAGCGGCGTGCAGAAATATCCTGCATGCTGCCCTCAATGGATATCGACTCCTGCGCGTTGTCATCATGCTGCGCTGAGCGCATCGACATAGACACCCAAAACTCGTGTCCATCGCGGTGGATTAACCGCGTTTCGATATTTTCTAATGCCACCCCGGATTGCATTGCGCTTTGAATCAGTTCGCGATCCCTGGCGTCCGCAATGGTGGGCAATAAATTAATAAAATTGCCGCGCATGAGCTCAAAAGAGGCAAAACCAAACATACGCAGCAGCGCGGCATTGGCTTCGTTCAAGTTGCCAAGGCGATCAGTCTGAAACATACCGACTGCGGCATTTTCAAAAAGCTTGCGATACCGCGCCTCAGCGCGCGCCAGCTTTTCGTCGTTTGCGCGCTCATCGGTGATATCGCGCATGGTGCCGGTAACTGCAACGCCGTCCCCCAACAACAAGGCGTCTGCACACACCGAAAATAATCTCGAAACGCCATCTTTGCGAACGACGCGAATTTCATAAGCACTCGCAGGGGTACCGCCAGCTGCGCGCAGCGCGATGCGCTCGCGCATGAAGGCGCGATCCCGAGGATCGACCAAAACGTCGGTGTAATTAAGACCAATAAGCTGATCGACCGGATAGCCCAAGGCTCGCACCAAGGCTGGATTAGCGAAAATAATGACGCCGTTTTGCACGAGATAAACGCCTTCGCGCGAATGCTCCACCACAATACGATAGCGCTCTTTCAAACGATCTGACTCAATTCGCGCAAGATCCAATGCCGCTGCGTTTTCAAAACGATCGCGACTGTTTGCCAATGAACGCACTAATGCTTCCTCGGCCGTCGCGTAAAATCGTATGTCTTGAGCCACAAAAAAATAGAACGCTTCGCCAGCGAAGTGAAACGGCTCTACGCTCAAAACACCATCGGCAAATTGCTGACGTGCGGCATTAAAACTGACTGCTTTACTCACCAAGCATTGATGTTGGGTTAGCGCGGCTAGGATCAGTAGTCGATGTTCTGGGCTTTGCCAAAGATCAAACTTTTCGGCTGTGTGCCCAACAATTGCCGCTCGGTCAATGCCCGAACAGGCTTCGAACGCCAAATTGACGTCAACTACCGTGAGATCACGCGCGCGCACGACCGCTACACCTGCTGTGCTGGCATCAAAACATCGTGCAAGACGCGTAGGGTTGATTGACTCATCCATGCATGTAGCGCCTTAACTCGTCATTGCGCGCAGCAAAGCGACGTAGCAAGCCATTTTTGACGCTGAAAAAGCAAGATCGAGCGCTTCGCTGCGCTCGCACTGACGAGATGCGACTTGACCAATCGGTTTAATATGTTCAAAGCATTCGCCTACCCATGTTCAAACCAGCGTCAAGATTAGCGGACTTCGACCTTGCTCTGTGCATTGATTTTGTCAATCAATCGTTCCGCGCGGGTTTCCTCCATGGCTTTGCGCATACCGTCTTTTACATCGGCAAAATTCGGGGCCGCGAGCGCCTTGGTTTCAATCACATTATGAAAATATGACGCCTCACCCAAGTTGATCGGCGTTGCCGTAAACCCGCCTGGGGCGAGTGCCAGCGTTGGCGCGCGCAAAGCTTGAGGCAATGAGAGTACGGTAATCCACCCTAAATCCTTTGCTTCAAGTACTCCGGGCGTGCCGCGCATTTCAGTCATAACCGCGCTGAAAGCCTTGCCACTCGCAAGCGCTGCCTGCACCGTTTGCGCCGCCAATACCTGATTCACCACAATCTGCTGAACGTTCAACTGCATGCCACCAGTCGCTGCGATTTGCGCATCAAAGTTCGCCTGCACTTCTGCATCCGTGAATGCCGGTGTGCTGGACAAATGCCGCACATACACGCTCGCCGCAATTTTTAGCTGATCCAAGGCATATTCGGGCGTTGAACTATAAGAATCTAGCCGCCCCGCTTGCGCAATTGCGACAAGTTCTGCCACTTTTTCGCTGGCGATTTTGAGCTGCGTCGGGTCGTTAAGATCAAAACCCTTTTCGTTCGCATAGCCGGTCACTAGCGCCCGATCTACTGGCTCACCGTTGACAGTCATAATCACATCTTTGGCCGGAAACGTTAATACTCCGGCCACAGCGGATTTTGCGGGCGCAAGGGCGGGGGAATTTTGCGCGCTATCGTTTTCTTTTGAGCAGCCGAAACCCGCCAAAACAGCAGCAGACATCCCAATCCGAATTAAATTTGTAGCTTTCACGAACTTCTCCAATTGTTTTGCATCGGCAAAATATTTTAACCAAACTTCATGTGCAAATTGCCAAGGTCATGCGTTGTGACTCGTCATTGCGAGGCGCGAAGCGACGTGGCAATCCAATTTGATACCTAAAAGACAAGACAAGATGGATTACTTCGCTGCGCTCGCAATGACGATGTGAGACTTGCCGAAATTTTTCCACACGCCAGCATTTTCCACACGCCAGCACTTTCCACACGCCAGCACTTTCCACACGCCAGCATTTTAATAACTTAACTTTAAATGCCAAGTTCAAGAACTAAGCACCGGCACCCGTGCTTGAATTCCCAACGCGTGGATATCGGTTTCCAGCAAACTCCCCAGCGCCTGATAAACCAATCGATGCCGCGCAACCGGGCTGAGTCCAGTGAAAGCGTTTGCTTCAATGACGACATTAAAATGCCCAAGGCCAGTCGCTGCGCCCGCATGGCCCGCATGGCGGGCGCTGTCGTCAACCACTTCTAATAGTGTCGGTTCAAGCACGGCCAAGGCGTGTTGGATTAATTCGATGCGCGTCATGGTAAAACCTTCTTAAATGGATAAATTTCCACCTCACGATACACCTTGGCTGCAACGTATGGATCGCTATCCGCCCAAGCGCGCGCCGCCGCCATATTTTCAAACTCCGCCACAATTAAGCTGCCAATAAAGCCATGACTGCCCGGCTCTACGCTATCGATCGCAGGCATCGGGCCTGCCAAGATCACTCGACCTGCTTCTTGCAATACCTGCAGCCGCGCCAAATGCGCGCTACGCGCCGCCACACGCGCCTCCAAACTATTCGGCACATCACGTCCAAGCAATACATAAAGCATCGAATTATTCCAATCTAAAAAGATCAATCTAGCGCATCGTACTGCGTCAATGTGCCGTGCGGCGTGTCAGCAGGCTAAACTTACGCAGATTTTTAGACGAGTTCTTAAATGCATTCAGGATTTTATGTTTAAGGCAATCCAATGGCGAGCTTTTGCCCTGCTGCTGGCCTTTTTTTTCGCCGCTGTAGCGCATGCGAGCAGCGAAGCGATTAGCCAGACGCCGATCGTCGAGGCTCACCGCCTAAACCCAAAAGCTAACAATGCCGTGATCAAGCAGTCGGATTTAGCGCCGTTGCCAAACGCAGTGACGGCACCACCCGCGAATCCCACGGTTACAACACCGAATATGCCAGCGTTAACCGAGGTCGGCAAACCGATTGAAGGCAAACCTGACGCGGGTAAACCCGACGCGAGCAATCCAGGCACAGACAAGCCGAACGCAGGCAAACCCAGTTCAGGCGAGCCCAGCGCGGGCAACTCTAGTGACATTTTCGCCGACCTATCAGCGTCCAAACGACTCGCAATCAGCGTCCTAGCGGGGGTGTTTACGCTAATCGCCGCACTTTGGATCGGCGCGCGACGGGATTAGTGGCACTGCACGATTTTGGGACGCTTTTTCGTAAACGCCAGTCGTCAAGTATCACTGCTGCTCAGGCTGGCGCAGGCACAAAACGAACTTTTAGCAAAATGATTGGTACCAGTTACCGGCGTACGAATTCATTTCTTTTGGACACTTGTAATTTATAACGCGGCTTTTCCAGCCACATAGATTGCGGCAACCAGCCCACGCTGGATCATAAATGCGCAACAATTGCACCTACATTGAACTCTTTTTTCTTCAGGTAACTACATGGCCAGTAACAGAAACACCCCTTGCCCCTGCGGCAGTGGCAAGAAATACAAGTATTGTTGTCTGTTAGCCAAGCAAAACGTGAGTCCTCCGATTGAAAAAGTGGGCGAAAAAGTGGGCCACTCTGGAACCGTCGAAAAAGTCGTTGACTGGCTTTTGGCACGCCATCGCAAGGCCGTTAGCACGGCATTCGAGGAGATTGTGGACGAAATTCTCGATCCGCAAGACATCGATGGATATGCTGAACTTGAACGTGAAGCCAGGATATGTCTACAGATCAATCTGACAGAGTGTTTGCTCGCCGAAGGCGACATTTTGGTGCACGGTAACAAACGGCGCGTATCGGAGTATGTGCTCGGGCCATCTGGGCCATCGCTGACGCCCGCGCAACGGGACTGGCTGGGGCAGTTGGCCCAACGCCCACTAAGGCTATATGACGTGACCGAGGTCGTGGCGGGCGTGCAAATGACGCTTTGCGATAGCGTAGATCACGAACTTGCCCCTATCACGGTGCGTGAGCGAACCGCTACCAGAGCCCTTTTTCCGGGTGGCCGTATCGCAACGCGAGTAGTCCGTTCGGGGGATCATTTCGAGTTATCCGGCGCGGCCTACAACTTTTCCATGCTGGCAGGCCAAGTGATAGGCAGTGTTTTGCAGGCTTTGAACAAGGAGTTTGGGCGCAGGGAATTTGCGCACCCGCACGACTTGGAAAAGTTGAATGCCAGGATACTGATGAAAGCGTGGCTAAAGCAATTTGTGGCTCCCGCACTCTTGCCGACTCTTATGGATGCCTATTCAGGCGAGGCGATCCTGCTGGTTACGGATTATTACCGCGTGCTTGACTGGCAGGCTTTGTCCAGCGCGTTGGCGGCGTGCACAGATGTCTTCGGTGACCGCGAGGAAGGCTGGGACCGGCTGATCGATTGTGCTGATGGGCAAACACGTCCTATAGCCAAGATTGGGTTAGGCAAACAGGGCGATCAGATCGTCGTGCACTACAAGACACAGGACTACGCCGACAAAGGGCGCAGCTGGTTCGATGCCGTGGCGCAGGAATCGGTTGCCTTTGAGCTGCGCGACGTGCAGGACCCAAAAGGCATAATCCCTAGCAACAACCCGAGTACACCGCCCAAAAGCAATCCGGCCATGGATCCAGCAATGATGGCGCAAGCGATTGAAGAGGCCACCCATCGCGCTTATGCCAATTGGGCCGATCAGCCTCTTCCTCTGTTGGGTAACAAAACACCGCGCGAGGCAATGCAGTCGCCGGCCGGTCTGGAGCGCGTCAAAGGACTGTTACGCAGTTACGAGGCGAACGAAGTAAAACAGGCCGCACAGCTTGGACGCGCTAAAGTTTCCTATGATTTCCTGTGGCAGTCTGTGGGGCTAGCACGCTGATGCGGGCTGGACGGCGCGCCAGTTCGCATGCTTGCTGCCGCATGGGCACTTACTCAAGTTGCCGCACTTTGGATCGGTGCGCGACGGGATTAGTGGCATTGCACGATTTAGGGCCGCGTTTTCTTAAACGCTGGTCGTCAATAATCTGTGGTGCTCAGGCTAGCTCAGGTAGCGTTTTTGAGTCTTACGGGAACATTAGAGCCACAATGGTTGCAACAACCAGCCCTGCGAACATCGTCAGCTCTGC
>Ga0105044_10010451_pt1 | contig 12665 bp, 11 predicted proteins | sample MAT01_FD_78092 | JGI IMG/M metagenome (GOLD analysis project Ga0105044, IMG submission 78092) | Freshwater microbial communities from Lake Fryxell liftoff mats and glacier meltwater in Antarctica - MAT-01 | ecosystem: Environmental > Aquatic > Freshwater > Ice > Liftoff microbial mat | place...
AATTTTCTGGGAAACAGAGAGAAACCAGTTGGGTGATTACGAGCTGATTCCGATCGCACAGTTGGAGCGTTTTGGAGCAGAGGTCCGTTTATCTGAGGATTTTATTCCGCCATGCTTGTCCTTTTCATCGTCAGATTCACTGCACAAGCTGATCAGGGAAATCAGAGACCAGGTCACGGCTCGTGGTTACCAGCTTGAAGAGCACAAGAGTAAAAGAGGCGTTCAGACCGCAGAGTTTGGCTCACGTGACATGGTTTATTTTCTGGCACTAAGGTCGGTAAACCGTTATGTCCCGCTCCTGTTTCAATATACAAGTGCTGAACAGGTGCATCCTTGGCATTTTTACGGTTTATTGCGTCAACTGATCGGAGAGCTGACTTCGTTTTCAGAACGTGTCAGCGTGCTTGGTGAGCTGGAAGACGGTAAAAAAGTCATCCCGGATTATGATCATCGTAACCTTTGGGGTTGCTTCTCTGCCGCACAGGATATGATTTCTCATCTGCTTGATGAAATAACAGCCGGACCTGAATACGTCCTCCGCCTCATTTACGATGGAGCGTATTATGCAACTGACCTTAAACCGGCAATTTTTGAAGGCAAAAACCGTTTCTATCTGGCTGTAAAAACCGAAGAGGACCCCAAAGAACTTCTGCTGGCCCTGGAAGATATTGCCAAGCTGAGCTGTCGAGAAAACCTGCATGTCCTAATATCCAGAGCACTTCCAGGTATCAGTCTGCATCACTTGCAGGTGCCGCCTCAGGAATTACCCCGACGGGCAAACACAATTTACTTCTCGGTTGACCATCATGACGAACAATGGGCGTCCGTTGCTAAAAATCACAACCTGTCGCTTTACTGGAACAGTGCCCCGGCAGATATAGAAATAGAACTCATGGTAGTAGGGAGATAACAGCCATGCATTTAAGCGATTGTTTTATGGATTCCATGGCATATGTCACATACCTTCTCAAAACGGTTGAGTCTAAACAGCCGGCTTATGAAGATGTCAAGTCCAATATTAGGCGGCTGTTAGTCGAGAGCGAGGCTCATCTTGCTCGAGGTCCATTTACAAGAGATGATTATGATCAAGCTCGCTTTGCTATCTGCGCATGGATTGATGAGGCGATTCTCAGCTCGGCATGGAACCAGAAAAACTTCTGGTTGAAAGACCAGCTGCAGCGCTTGCATTACAATACTACTGCTGCTGGAGAGGAATTTTTCGATCGTCTTACCGCGATCGGATTGCATCAGCGCGAAGTGCGCGAAGTATTCTATCTCTGTCTGGCATTGGGTTTTACTGGTAAGTACTGTCATAAAAACGACGAATACCAGTTGGAACAGATCAAAACATCAAACCTCAAACTTCTGCTTGGCAGTTCTGTTGGACTGCCTTCGCTTGAACGAACAGACCTGTTTCCGGAAGCCTATCCAAACAACACTTCAGAAATCGGAAAACAAAAGGTCAGGGTTGGATCGCGCATTGTTTCCGCTATCTGTCTAGCGGGCCCGGTACTGCTGTTTGGTATTCTGTATGGCATTTACCGTTTTACACTGGGTGGAATCAGCGAAAACTTTTTAAGGATGGTGACCGGTTGAGATGAAAAAAAAAGTTCAACAAATAGTCATGATGTTTTTTATATCTGTCGTCATTCTGGTTGGCTTGTTGATATACGGCATAGTGCTGATCTTTAGTTGGCCATGGTGGGCATGGTGGGTAGGGCTGTTTCTGGCGCTGCTTCTGATGGGCCTGGGGGTTGGGGGATTTTTGATCTGGAACAGGCGCAAGGAGCAAAACTTTTTCAATGAGATGAGCGAACAGTATATCGCCACAGCCAAAGCCCTTTCGACTAAAGAAAAATCCGATTTTAAGGATGGTGACCGGTTGAGATGAAAGATAAATTTCAAAAATTCCTCAAGATATTTTTTATTATAGCTGCCGTCATTCTGGTTGGCTTGTTGATATACGGCATAGTGCTGATCTTTAGTTGGCCATGGTGGGTAGGGCTGTTTCTGGCGCTGCTTCTGATGGGCCTGGGGGTTGGGGGATTTTTCCTGCGCAAGATCTGGATCAGGCGCAAGGAGCAAAACTTTGTCATTGAGATGAGCGAACAGGATATCGCCACAGCCAAAGCCCTTTCGACTAAAGAAAAATCCGATTTGAAAGTTCTGCAGGAACGATGGAAATCGGCAGTTGAAACCGTGAAAAAGTCACACCTCAAGAAACTAGGTAATCCTCTATATGTATTGCCTTGGTATATGGTGATAGGTGAAAGCGGTTCCGGTAAGACTACCTCTCTGAACAGTGCTCATCTGGCTTCACCGCTACAGGATATCAACAGAGTTCAGGGTGTTTCTGGTACAAAACAATGTGACTGGTGGTTCTTCGAGCAGTCCGTTGTTATCGATACCGCCGGTCGTTATGCCATGCCGGTCAATGAAGGGCAGGACAAGGATGAGTGGCAAAAATTTCTGGCACTTCTGTTGAAATACCGCCGGAAAGAGCCTTTGAACGGACTAATTGTAACAGTTGCCGCGGACAGGCTCCTGAATGGAACTGCTGAACAGCTGGAAAAAGATGGCAACGTTATCAGACAGCGGGTTGATGAACTGATGCGTGCGCTTGGTGTGAAGTTTCCGATTTATGTGCTTGTGACAAAATGCGATCTGATTCAAGGGGTCAATCGTTTCTGTCAGCAGTTGCCGGAAAAAAGTCTTGATCAGCCCATGGGGTTCATTAATCAGGAAATGTCGCCGGATGTGGATGGTTTTGTAACCCGGGCTTTAGGGACTATTGACGAAAGGCTTAGAAATCTTCGTTTGCACCTGTTACACCAGCCTGAAGCCAAGGGCGCAGATCCAGCTCTATTACTGTTTCCTGAGGAGTTTGAAAGCCTGAAACAGGGATTGGCAACTTTCATGGCTGGTGCTTTTCGTGAGAACCCATACCAGGAAACTCCCTTAATGCGTGGACTATTTTTCAGTAGCGGACGCCAGGAGGGAAATCCACAATCTCATTTTACCAAAAACAGGGGACTAATTGGAGCGGAAGAAGCGCTTCCAGGAACCAACAATGGTCTGTTTCTGCATGACTTTTTTGCCAAAATTCTTCCCAGGGATCGCTCACTGCTGGCACCTACCCGCAAATATATAGAATGGCAGGCCCTGACAGGCAATCTGGGGTTAACTTCCTGGATAATTTTGGGTATTGCATTATGCGGCCTGCTCAGTTTTTCCTTTGTGAAAAATATGAAGACTATCCGTGACTTTTCCAGCAGTACCTCAAAGTCTGCAGCAATTAGTGGTGAATTAATTTCTGACCTGGCCGCAATGGATCATTTTCGCAAGGACATTGTCAGGGTGGAAGAGCAGAACAGCCGTTGGTGGATTCCGCGTTTCGGTCTCAACGAAAGTCTGACTGTTGAAAAAAAGTTGAAGGAAAGGTTCTGTTCACAATTTCAGTCCACAATCCTGACCCCGTTTGACAAACAGCTGTCAGCTACGATGACCGGTATTTCTCAGGCAACTCCTGACGATGTTTACGGACAGTACATGATCCATCTTGTACGCCGTATCAATATTCTCAAGTCCCGCCTGAATGAAAAGGATCTGGCTGCACTTCAGGCCAAGCCACAACCAGCATATGTAACACTCTTAAATGCGATTCCGGCAGGAAATACACCTGAAGCCAAGAAAACATTCGGCGCGCTATATCTGTCGTCTCTGATCTGGAGAACCAATTTTGGTGAAATCAGTAAAGAGATAGAAATACTCCAGACCTGGCTTAAACAGTTGATTGCCCTCAAGGGATCAAATCTTCAATGGATGGCAGTCTGGGTAGATAAACAAAGTGGTCTTCCTGCTGTGAAATTGAAGGACTTCTGGGGCGGCAGCCTGGCTGCTGGTGATGAAAAAACTGTTAATCCTGCTTACACACGAAAAGGCAAGGAATTGCTTGACTCACTTTTTGCTGAACTGGAGGCCTCTTTACAGGATCCAAGTGCTGTTTCTCCACATAAGGCTGCTTTTGCAGGCTGGTATCGTACCTCCTCAATTGATTCATGGCAGGCTTTTGCCAACGGATTTCACAAAGGAGAGGATCGCTTGCGAGGTGCCGCCGAGTGGCAGCAGGTAGCAGTAAAGATGGCCTCTGACAAAGGTCCTTACTTCGAGTTATTCGATAAAATAGTTCTAGAACTTGATCCCGTCTTAACAGGTGGACAGGTACCAAACTGGCTGCAGCAGGTTTACAAGCTGCAGGCTGCAAGAGCACAGGGATTTGTCCAGGAAAAGGATACAATTAAAAAGGCCGCTGAAGGCGGTGCAAAAATCATTACCTCAATACAAAAGAATGTGGGTCAGGAAGCCGGCGCTCACCAGATTGAATCGCAAATGGCCATATCAAAAGCCTGGCAGGAATATCGTACAGCACTGATTGCAATTGCCCCGGCAACCACATCCAAGAGCATGGCCTTCCAGATGTGTTCTCAGACTTTCGGAGAAGAACAGGCAACCAGTAAATCTCCAATATTTGCAGCTTATGCTGCTACAGGCAAAATCAAATCAGGTGTCGCTGGCGGAACTGTGGACCCACTATTTGCGCAATTATTGAATGGGCCCTTTAATTTTCTCTGGTCATATATGTTAAAGGAAAGTGCCGGTCAGCTGCAGGCACAGTGGGAAGAACAGGTTCTTGCCAGCACAATGGGCATGCCTAATAACCAGGCCATTCCGGCACTGCTTGGACCCGACGGTCTCGTTTGGCGATTTGTAAAAGGACCAGCTGCGCCATTCCTGGCCCGTAATGTGTCCGGTTATCGAGCCAAGGAGGTCCTGGGCGGTAAAATGCCATTTGACGGTAACTTCTTCAACTTTATGGCAAAAGGTGCAAAAACACAGGCTGCTGTCATGGCAATGGGAAAAACCCAGACCTACAATATCGGCATCAAGGGACTACCTACGGATGCAAATAGTGACGCCAAAACCAAACCGCATTCTACCCGGCTGGAAATCCAGTGCGGCGGCAGCAGTCAGAACCTGATTAATAATAACTATCCGGTCAGCAAGACATTCTCGTGGTCACCTGACACATGCAGTGATGTTGTCTTTCAGATTGAAGTTGGAGAAAAGGTGCTGACCAGACATTACATGGGACAACAGGGGTTCCCGGATTTTCTCAAGGATATGCGCGGCGGCAGACGAACTTTCTCAACCCAGGAGTTCCCTGGGGAAAAAGCATCACTAGAGCGTATGGGTGTTAAATCTATCACGGTGAACTACCAGTTCATAGGCAGCGGGGCGATTCTGCAACAGACCGCCACACTGTCGGGACAGGCACCAAGGAGTATCGCACGGTGTTGGACATTATAGAAGATGAGAAAAATTGGAAGTGGGCTGCTTTTGGTAAACATCCGACTGCCAAAGACTATTTTAGCCTAGGTGAAGAAACGTCATTTGTAACCGGTCTGTTTAGCTGGGTGGAAAACGGATATCAATTGCTGACTGGCAAAGAGAATGCATCTCCGGACTTCTGTTCCTGGCGTTTCTGGGCCAGGGAGGCCGGTAAAAACTCGATTGTCTGTGGAGTAGTAAGAGTCAGCAGTGATAGCCTTGGTCGCCCATATCCGTTGGTGATCATGGGGTCAGGACCTCTAGGAAGCTGGCAGGAAAACTGGGATCTGTTGCCGTTCAGTGCTGAGAGAACCTGGCGTCAGATCGAATACATTGCTGCCAACATCTTTACAGATTTTAAAAAGCTGGAAGAAGAGATCAGTACTATTCGGCCTCCAGATGCAAATTGGGCCGAACTGGCACGACAAAGAAAGGAACTCAATTTTCTGGGTTCTGCGAATGACCCCTATGCCTCTTTTCTGGATTTTAAGGAGTTAAAGAAAACTGCTGCAGCACATGCTGAAAAACCGGAAGTTTTTATCAGTCTGGATCGGGGGCTCTGTGACGACAAGATCATGCATGTCAGTCTCTGGCATCTATTGTCCAAGGAGACAGCTAAAACTCTGCCAAATGCCATTTTTATTGGTGGAACTCTTGAAAAGGCTTATCTGACGGTCTTTAAACGACCAATGAAATCATCGGACTTTGTCCAGTTATGGTCTGTTTCTTCAGTTGGTTCCGGGGAACAGCTGATCGGTGCAGAGTATTCCATGGATCTGTCCGTGCTTGGGAAGCAGCCGGTCAGCATTGATAAAGCCTGTGGATCAGATGTTCGTTATGACCCGGCATTTGATGAGCTGCAGACAGAAGTGGATAAGCTGTCATCTCCAGCCGTAGCCGGTACCGTCAACTGGGAAAAGGTCTGCCGTTATTCAACAGATATTTTGCTCAACAAATCGAAGGATCTGCTGGTGGCCAGCTATCTGTCAGTGGGTCTGATTCATACCCGCCGCAACGATGGTTTTGCCGTTGGGCTCAAGCTGTATCTGGATCTGTTGGAACGATTCTGGGAAGATCTCTACCCGCAAAAAGTCCGCATGAGAGGTCGTACTAAATCCATAGAATGGTGGCTGGAAAAGACTGAAGCGGCACTTAAACAGGTCAGGGATATCTCGTTTCCTCCTGCCCAGCTCCAGCTGATCAAGGAAAATCTGAGCCGGATTGACAATTTCTTGAGCGAGCATCTTGAAAACAGTCCTTCTCTTAATCCGATTAAAGAGTTTTTTAACGAAATATCAGCCCGTACCGAAGAGGCTGTTGAGTCAAAAGTTACGACACAGGCTGTACAGGATTCGTTGGAAGAACAAACGACCGTCTCTATGGAATCAAAGTCACATAAAACGGTTGACCATTTTATTTCCTATAAAATAACGTCCCAACAGGATGCCGGCAAGGCTCTCAATGAAGGATTGGTGCGAATAAGTGAAGCCACATATTTCCTGTGGCAGCAGGATTTGGCTAGTCCTCAGGCCTATCGATTGTCTCGTACAGCCGCCTGGTACTTTGTTAATGATTTACCGCCTGCCACGAATGGTCATACCAGAATACAGCCACCAACTGTTCAAGATAAAAATCTGATGCTGGACCTGAGAAACAACAGTGATCCGGAAGCTCTTTTAAAAGCAGCAGAAACAAGGCTATCCCAGTATATTTTCTGGTTGGATATCAACCGCTTGACTGCTGAAGCACTGGCGCGTCTGGGCAGCCGTTTTGAAAAGGCTCATGACGCAGTCTGTGAGGAAACGGCATTCCTGTTACATCGTCTACCGGGTCTGGAAGAACTTTCTTTTTCAGACGGTACCCCGTTTGCCACTCCTGACACCAAACAGTGGTTGAAGGGTATTGCATTTCAGGGGGCGACCACAATTGATTCTGCAAGTGCTGCTGTTGACTCGGAAGGTAATGAAAGCGTTGAATTTGCAATCAGTAAAAATATTGCAGAAATGCAGAATCAGGTCCGTAAGGGAAAGCTGATCGAAGCAATGGAAACTGTTCAGTTGAAACTGCGCAACTGTTCATCCCATCGCGAAAAACTGCTCTGGCGGCTTGCACTGTCCAAGATGCTGATTGATCTCAGTAAATCAAAACTTGCACTGCCGCATCTGGAACAGACCTTGAAGGATATCGACAAGTACTGGCTGGAAGAGTATGACCCGGACCTGGCAATGCGTGGATATAAACTGGCCTGGCTTGCCTTTGATAATCAGTCGGAACAGCGATTCAAGGATCGGGCGACCGATATATTGCATCAAATTGGCCGGATTGACATGCCTGAAATGGTTCGACTGTCTAAAAATTAGTAATACGGCGGTAATTTGTCGTCAGAATTTAGTTTTAACAGCATGTAATTAATAAATGTGAAAAGGAGTTAACTGAAATGGCAAAAGAATCAACCATCGCACCGAAAGAAAGGGTGAACATAGTCTATAAACCGGCTATTGAAGGGGCTCAGGAAGATGTTGAACTTCCATTGAAAATGCTTGTGCTGGGTGATTTCACCGGCAGCACAGATGACCGTCCATTGGAAAAGCGCGAACCACAGAACGTTGACAATGATAACTTTAACGACATCCTCAAAGCTCAGAATATCACCATGAACCTGAGTGTTCCAAACCGACTTGTGAATGAAAAAGATCAGGATATTAACGTCAAACTACGGGTTGAATCCATGAGTGATTTCGGTCCTGAGGCGTTGATTGAACAGATTCCAGAATTAAAGCGCCTGATGGAACTGCGTGAAGCTCTGCGTTCATTGAAGGGACCACTGTCCAATATTCCTGAATTCCGTAAAAAGGTCCAGGCATTGGTAACGGATGAAACAACCCGCCAGAAACTGCTGGCAGAAATTGGAATAGAGGCCTAGGAGGAAATATGAGCCAGCAAAATACAGCATTAAAAAGCAATCAGGAAGAATCCCTAGTTCAGGAGTCACTTCTTGAAGAGATAGTTTCGGCAACAAGACTTAAGCCAGCGGATGAAGCCTATTCAATTACACGTAAAGGTGTAGAGGCACTTATAGCCCAGCTTCTGGAGCCGGGGCAGGAAACCACCAAGGTCTCTAAAGCCGGTCTGGATGATATGATCGCTGAAATTGACCGTAAACTTAGTCTGCAGATGGATGAAATTCTCCATAACAGCGAGTTCATGAAGCTGGAGTCTGCCTGGCGGTCACTCAACTTTCTGGTTGAACGCACCGATTTTCGTGAAAATGTCAAGATTGAGATCCTGCATGTAACCAAGGATGAACTACTGGAAGATTTTGAAGACGCACCGGAAGTTGTCAAGTCCGGTCTGTATAAAACAGTCTACACGGCAGAATACGGCCAGTTCGGTGGCAAACCCTACGGTGCCATTATCGGCAACTACGAGTTTGATGCAGGGCCGCAGGATATCAGGCTGCTCCAGCATACCGCAGCTGTAGCCGCCATGTCCCATACACCGTTTATTGCAGCAACTGCAGCCGGTTTCTTCGGGATAGATGATTATAACATCCTGCCGAACCTCAAGGATATCAAGTCGATCATGGAAGGGCCGCAATACACCAAATGGCAGTGCTTTCGTGAAACAGAAGACGCTCGCTATGTTGGTCTGACTCTGCCTCGCTTCCTGCTGCGTCTGCCATACGGCCCTGATACCAAGCCGGTCAAGAGCTTCAATTATCAGGAATCAGTCAGTGCCAGCCATGAAAATTACTGCTGGGGTAATGCCGCCTTTGCCTTTGCTTCACGCGTTGGCGACAGCTTTGCCAAATACCGCTGGTGTGCAAATATCATCGGACCTCAGGGCGGCGGTGCTGTTGAAGATCTGCCGTTGCACCAGTATGAAGCCATGGGTGCCATCCAGACAAAAATTCCTACGGAAGTACTGATTTCCGAGCGCCGTGAATTTGAACTGGCTGAAGAGGGTTTTATCGCCCTGACTATGCGTAAAGGCAGTGATAATGCCGCTTTCTTCTCTGCCAATTCTATCCAGAAACCGAAGTATTTCGGTATCAGCAAAGAAGGCAAGGAGGCAGAACTTAACTACAAGCTCGGTCTTCAACTTCCTTATATGTTTATCGTCAGCCGTTTGGCCCATTACCTCAAGGTTATTCAGCGCGAACATATCGGCACCTGGAAGGAAAGAGCCGATCTGGAGCAGGAACTGAATACCTGGATTCGCCAGTATGTATCGGATATGGATAATCCGATGCCGGGTGTCAGAAGCCGCAGGCCGCTGCGTCAGGCACAGATTGGTGTTGAAGAAGTACCGGGGGAGCCGGGCTGGTATCGTGTATCCCTGAAGGTAAGACCGCACTTCAAGTATATGGGTGCATATTTCACTTTGTCGCTGGTCGGCAAGCTGGATAAGGAAGCAAGCAGCTAATTGGTCGGTTCAAGGCCGGAATGAGGTGAAGGCAATGGAAATCGGATTTTATCGAAATATTGGGTTAGCTGCTCTTGCCTGCTCAGTTCTCATGATTTCAGCCTGCGCAACAATCAAGCCGGAAGAGGCCGTTAACGCTAAGGCAGGAGAAGTAACACAGGAGACCTCCCGTAAGGCAACCACCGAAACTGGACGGGTGATAGGAACAACCACAAACCGAACGGAAACCGTCAAACCGGGGGAGCAGAATGTAACAGCAACCCAGGTCAGCAACGGTAAAACCGACAGCCAGCAGAATATCACCGCCAAAATCATTAAGACTGAAAAAAGTGTGCAGATAAAGTCGGCAGCATCCAATAAATCGCGCACCGTCGCCAGGATTAAGGGCGGTAAGCTGATTGAGATACTTGAGGAAAAGGGCAATTGGCTCAAGATCAGGTGGCAGGAAAAAGATAAAACCAGGGAAGGGTGGTCTAGAAAAGAGTATGTGGAGCTTATTGCCAATTGACAGAGTTGTTGAAGTTTGTTGTGTCTGCACTTAGCCATATAAAGGGAGCTTAAAATGAAACTTTTAATTGCATTAATAATATTCGTCATGATGTCAATAAATGTTGCTATGGCAGACACCATTCCGAACTCAGCACTTCCACCATGTGAGGGTGAAGGGTGTTATATAGTTGCTGAAAAAATAGCGTTGAAAGAGACAACCGACACTAAAGGATTGAAAATACGAACCGGATTGTTTGGCGTAATAATTCCTTCCAACCTGATATCAATTAGTTCAAGTCCCCAGTCGTCATTAACCGTCTATCGATATGAAAATAGACCATCTATTAGTATTTGTACGGAAACTGACCATGATTATTTACTTCGTGGACTTACAACAAAACCACCGTCTATCCAGGCATTCATGGAAATTGTTTATGCAAAGGTGCCTAAAGACTTTGATGTGACCGGCACATACGACAAAGAAACATGGAACGCATTAATGTGGTTAAAAAAGTTGATTGTGGAGAAAAATAGCAAAATCTACATTTATGAAAGAGGAAGCTTAAAAATATATTACGAAACTGGCATTGACCGTGAGCCTTCCAGAAATGCTGCCTGGGCAATTGATTCAGATAATCCCAATTTAGCACTCAGGCTGGAGAGTAATATGGATGCGGCTGACTTCAAAACAATCCTGCTTTCTATCACCACAAAAACAAGGGGGAAATAAATATGTCAAATCTCAGTTTATCAGATCAGCAAAACCTGTGTACCACAGTTGAAGGCTATTTTGGAAAGCACAATACGGCACACTGGGAAATGAATAGTGAGCTAATGGAGGTTGTCAGTCAAATGAGAGCAGCCGAACAATCATGCTCAACTGCTATGGACTTTGTTCCGAGACCTAGGAGTTATCTCTCTCCCAAGGACGTTGTGGAGGAAGTAAAAAATATGGCTAAAAGAGCACTTCAAGGTGGAGATTCGACATATTTAATATGCAAAGCTGGCGTGATACGTAATTGGCGGTCAGTCGCTGAGACTGCGGCAACAGCTCCCTGACACACTATATACGAAATCCATAATTAACAGATTGGTTGCAACACCAGAAGACACCGCTGAACGGTGTTACACAACAAAGGAGGAAGTAAACAATGGCAATGCCAGCACACCTCACCCTAACAGGTGAAAAACAAGGAAAGATCGACGGTTCTTGTGATATGAAGGGCCGCGAGGGAACCATCCTCGTTTATGGAATGGGACATGATGTTACCATCCCACGCAGCCCGACCGACGGTCTTGCCACCGGCAAGCGCGTTCACGGTCCTTTGACCATCACAAAAGAGTTCGACAAGAGCTCGCCAAAGATGTATCAGGCGCTTTGCACAGGCGAACACCTGAAAGAAGTTACTTTGAAGTGGTACCGTATCACCAAGCAGGGCACTGAAGAACATTACTTCACCCATGTACTAGAAGACGCCATCATCGTATCGATTCGTCCTTCCATGCCTATTACTCTGCTAGCAAGCAACGAGCCGTTCCGTCACATGGAAGACATCTCGTTCACTTACAAGAAGATCAAGTGGACATGGGAAGCAGACGGCATCGAAGCAGAAGATTCCTGGGCAGTACCGAAGTAGTTTTAACTGCGGGGAATCAAATCCCCGCAGGTTTATCCAAAAAACTATACAACACGTTTCAAAATAAGGAGGAATTAACAATGCCAATGCCGTGTCACCTTACCCTTGAGGGAGAAAAACAAGGGAAAATTGAAGGTTCCTGCCGAAGATGACTGGGCAGTTCCAAGATAGTTTGTTCTAATTTGTTTGCGAAAACACAAGGGGAACAAATGCCAAAATTTGATCCAAGCTTATTTATGCAGCTAACGGATTCTATTACAGCATACAGCACGAAGTATAATGATCGCTTGCAGATGGGCGTTAATTATATAGGCGGCAAGATTCAACAAAAATCTTTGGGAGTGGGACCTCCATCAGCTTTTCCAATGTTAACTTTAGGTGCTGTAGTAGGTGTATTTACCCAACCGACCGAACTAAGTGACCCGGTGCTAATAAAAGGGAATTGGGTTTTTCCGAACGGAGATATGAGGCCGGCAAATAGACAATGACAACAATATTAAATATTGAGGTTCTTTTGACAAAAGTGTTTTTCATATCTTGTTTAATCACATTAATACTAATGGATGCGGTGGGTGGACATTTCGGTGTTATTGGGTTTTTAGCGTTTTTCTGCCTGATACCGTTATTCATTAAATATGAATATAAGTCTTATACCACGAAAAAACAGCTTATATTGCTGATAGCGACCATAATAACGTCAGTTGTTTTTGTTTTTTTTTTGATGAA
>Ga0105044_10010453_pt1 | contig 12665 bp, 10 predicted proteins | sample MAT01_FD_78092 | JGI IMG/M metagenome (GOLD analysis project Ga0105044, IMG submission 78092) | Freshwater microbial communities from Lake Fryxell liftoff mats and glacier meltwater in Antarctica - MAT-01 | ecosystem: Environmental > Aquatic > Freshwater > Ice > Liftoff microbial mat | place...
AACTTGAGATGTTTTTGGGAAATGATGTGTACTTGGAGAAGCCAAAACCACTTGGACGGGCGGAGTAGCGGGTTTTTTACTTGGTTTTTGAGCCTGAATCTTTTCACCCACAGTTGCTACTTGTTGATATTTTTTCCAACTACTTACTAGTTCTTGGGCAATATCAGCCTCTGAATATTTTTTCTCTAGCTGCTTGAATGTGGGCAGTGTTTCTGTCTTCTCATCTTGTCGCACCACGAGCGTTGTTCGAGTAATCACACTCCAATCTTGATTGGTTTTTGCTGTTAATAACCGAGCCGCATGCAAACTAAGAGCCCTGGTTTCATACGGAGCACCTTCTACGGTTTGGGTATGTGGTGGGTAGGGATTAGCAATAAATGACACGATAAGTTGACGCAGTTGCGATTGCAAAAGAGGGTAAACAACCGTGTCCTTATCAACAACCATGCGTTCATCGGTATGCAACCAACCCTGCCAAATACTCAAGTCTGAAGCAGCCACAACATCTCTCACCACCAATAAAGATACGACTTCTTGAAAAGAAACTGCGAATGGTTCTGTTTTTTCGGCACTCACCACACCGTAAAGATGTGTTTTTTTAAGAATAGGACTTAGTTGTATGCAGGCGGCTTGAATGGTTTGACCAGACCGAGCTACCACGAGTAATCTAAAAAAATTTGCCTGTGAAACTAGTTTTTGCAACTCAGAAAGTGAGTCTATTTCTTGCAGCTCAATAACAACGCTTTGAAAATGAATACCTTTGAGTGAGGAAATGGCTGCCCGAGCAAATACCGAACCATCACTGATAACCACTAAAAGTGGTTGATCGGAAACTAGTTGCGTTATGAAGGATTTCATGGACAGTACCACTAGTGTACCGTAGAAAAGGGTTAAGCGTCTAATGCTTGATTGACTAATTCGTCAGCACGCTGGTTTTGCTCGCGAGGAACGTACTTAATTTGATAGGAGAATGACACGGTTTTGAGAGCTTGATGAATTTGTTGACAGAAATCTTTTAAGCGTTGTTCTTTGACTTTCCAATTACCATTGAGTTGCTCCACCACCAATTTTGAATCAAGCTGCCAAGTGAGTTGTGTGATGGTTGTGGTGTTTTCAAGAACCCATTCAAGAGAGTTAATAAAAGCGGTGTACTCGGCCTCATTGTTGGTAGCCACTCCCATAGTTTTTCCTTGGCAATAAACCTCGACTCCAGACTCGTCTGTAATAGTCACGCCAGTTGCGGCTGGACCGGGGTTTCCCCTTGATCCACCGTCAGTATTTATACAATAGACAGCCATACTTACTTTGCGGTAGTTTTTTGCTTAATAAACGCCAGGGCTCGCTTGGAGTAGGTTTCTAAACCGCCGAAGCCGGTTACAAAATACTGCTGAATAGCACTTAAAACAGTAGTTGCTACCCAATATAATGCTAGACCTGCCGGAAATTGGAGGGCAAAGAAACCAGTCATTACGGGCATAAGAAAAATCATCTGTTTCTGCATCATTCCTGCCATATCAGCGATATCTTCTTCTTTTTTATTTGCTTCTTTGACGGCTTTTTTCTTACTATCGTTGGGGATTACGTCTGCGGTTTCACCTCCAGGAGCAATCATGAGCGCGTAAATGAATTGAGAACCTGCTGCTAAAACAGGTAAAACAAAGCTTTTGTCTGGGACTCGCAAGTCTAAACCTAAGAAATAAGGATTGATTGTGACGCCACTCACTACCTCTTGACCAATAAACTTACTCAAAACATGATAGAGGACAACGAGTAAAACCAGCTGCACTATTTGAGGTAAACACCCAGCTAAGGGGTTAAGATTGTACTTTTTGTAGAGCTCCATTTGAGCAGTTTGAAGAGCTTGTTTGTTGTCTTTGTGTTTGGTCTTGAGTTTTTTAATTTCGGGTTGAAGCTCGCGCATTTTAAATTGAGCTTTGAGCGATTTGTGGGTTAAGGGCACGAGCAATAATCGAACCACCACAGTAAACGCAATCAGTGCTACCCCCAAGTTGCCGGTTACTTGATAAAACTGTAGTAAAATTTGAATAATAGCGTTGTTGATAAGTTCCATACTAGTGTTTTCTTATGTTGATAGTGTTTGCAGTTATAACAGCGAACCGCTCGAGCAGGCAAGCACTCGTTTGGCTCCCCAGTACAACCCTAGGATTGTACCACGGTGTCTGATCTGCTCGGCGGCATAGTGACTACAACTTGGGTTGTGGATGCAGGTAAATGTTATGCCAAAGGCAGAACGCATCACGCCATGCCAGAAAGGCTTAAGTAGTTGGAAGAAAAGAATCACGGCTCTCCCTGTCAGACGATCACTTGTTTTGATAAAAGAGTGTGTTTTTAATGGCATCAAAGGCTTGGTATAGTTCTTGCTCTAAGTCTTGGGTGGGTATTTTTACCGCTGACGAATACAGGACAACCACCAAACTTGCGATTGGTAAATCTGGCCATTTCTTCTCAACAATGGTATACATTTTTCTTTTCTGAGCGTTACGATCGGTGGCTTTGGCACACACCTTTTTACCAACGATTACACTCACTTGTGTTTTTTGTGCAGGGATATACCAAACCACGAAATGAGCTCGTCTGTTCTTTTGAGCTGTTATAAAAAAATCAGAATGTAATCGAAGCGGAAATTTGCGCGATCGCTCAAGCATGTCTGTATTTGATCACTTAAGCTGCAAAAGGGACAGATACAGTTAGGCGACTTCGTCCTTTTGCTCGGCGAGCCTTGAGTACTAAACGACCAGTTCTGGTTGCCATGCGTGCCAAAAATCCATGTTTGCGAGCACGTTTGATTTTTTTCGGTTGCCAAGTTCTCTTTGTCATAAGACGAGTAGTATACCAAAAAATAAAAATTTGAGGAGTCTTAGTCTTGTTGCAACTTAAACGGCATGATCACATACATAAAATCTTCATCACCTTCTGGGGAGAGAACCACTGGATCCAAGTTATTGTTGTGACTTAAGATGAGATTCTTACCGGCTGCTTTAGCCACCATATCCATGACGTAACCAACATTGAACGCAATTTTAATACTCTCGCCACTCAAGCGTTTGAGGGGCATTGTGCCAGTGTGTGTCCCCAAGGCTGGAGAGGTAGCTGAGATAGTCAACACTTCTTCACCCACTTCAAAAACAATAATACGGGAGCTTTCTCGAGCAAAAATGGATGCCGTCTTGAGTAACTGATCAAGTTCATCACTAGCAATTACTACTTGGCCCGCAAATTGAGTCGGTAAAATTTTCTGATAGGGTGGAAATTCTCCCTCAAGTAAACGCACGTACAGTTGCGTATCGCCAATCTGGCAATACACTTGCTGCAACTCTTCGGAAACCGCGAGCCTCACGTCTGTAGTTTTGGATTGATGAGCTAATTTAACTACTTCAGACAAGGCTTTAGCTGGAAACAAAAGTGTAGCGTTAATGCCTGGCAAAGAAGTTTTGCGAAAAGCTAAGCGAAAACCATCCGTAGCAACTAAATGCGTTTCTTCACCTAATTTAAAAAGCACCGTGCTCAAGAGTGGCCTGGTCTCATCTTTGGAAACTGCAAAGGCAATTGAATCTTGAACTTGATCCAGCAACTCTGTGGAAAGCGTGAGGGTAGTTGTACCTGGCTCGGGGAATGGGGGATATTCTTCAGCATCAAAGATCTGCAACTGAGTAGTATTTTTTGCCGCCATAATAGTTACGGTATTTTGAGCTGAATTGAGGGTGATCTTGCCTGGCTGTAGGGAAGCAACTATCTCACTGAGAGTTCGGGCGGGAATAGCTGCGCTACCCACTTCCTCAACTGTGCCAGATACTTGAATGCGTGCACCCATAAATAAATCTGTTGCTGAAATGTAGATAGCCCCTTGTTCAGCTTGGAAGAGTACGCAAGATAAAATTGGCAACTGAGGTTTTGAGGCCAAAAATCTTTTGAGGGTCTGAAGAACAGGTGTTAGGTTTTCTTGTAAGATTGTTATCTGCATGTTTGTCTCTTCTGTACTATATATAAAAGATAGTTGTAGTAATAGTAGAGGCGTGTGAAACTGGAAAAAACGCCATCTCTTGTCTTTAAAAAGTCGTTATTATTAGGTGTATATCTTGCGTAAAACTCGGTGGAGAGCTGTGGAGTAGAATTGATCAACGTGTATAAGCTCCAGACTTATCCGCATTTACACATTTCTCTCCCCACATTCATCAATCGACTTTTGCAAAAACTATCCACACAGTTTTCCACAATCGGGGAAAACTCAACCAGAAACACTAACAAGCGACATTCTAATAGCTGAGACTTCTTGATTGAGCTGTGAGTCATTCTCTAACTCATCTGTTATTTTTAAGATACCATGCATGGCGGTGGTGTGGTCTCTATTGGAAAACCACCTACCAATTTCAGCATAGGGTAGTTGGAGTTCTTCTTTCATTAAAAACATAGCCACATGGCGAGCTCTAACAATATTTTTAACCCTTTTTTTACCACGAATGACTAATTGTTTGATGTGGTAATGATCAGCGACAGTTTTGATTATATCAGCGGGCTTGACATGTAGTCTCTCTAAACCAACGATAGTTCTTTCTGACTCGAGAAGTGAATCAACTAATTCTCGATTGATGCTTTTTTGTTGGAGCTCAACCGCTGAGCGAAGTTTTTTAATCATGCCTTCTATCTTTCGAGCACTTTCTACCTTGGCAGCAATAGCCTGAGCTAACTCCATAGAAATAGCTAGGTTGTTGGCTTTGGCTTTAATGAGTAGAATAGCGGTTCGTAGCTCAAAAGAAGGTGCTTGAATGTCAATCATCAAGCCAGCCTCAAACCTAGATTGGAGCCTATCTTCCAGCAAGTTAATCTCATGTGGCGGTCTATCTGAAGTGAGAATAATTTGGCCGGTTTGTTGGATAATGGAATTGAAGGTATGGAAAAACTCTTCCTGTACGGCATTTTTTCCAGCAATAAACTGTACGTCATCCAAGAGAAAAACACTAATATTTCTGTATTTTTCTTTAAACTTGAGTGCTTTCTTGGTTTGGATGGCACTCACGATTTCATTGGTAAACTCTTCTCCCGTGCAGTACAGCACCTTTGCTTGGGGATTGTTTTTCAAAATATTATTGCCAATTGCGTGCATAAGGTGTGTCTTACCCACACCGACCCCACCGTAGAGGAAAAGCGGGTTGTATGCCGTGCCTGGACGCTTGGAGACGGCAATAGCAGCCGCATGCGCCATCTCGTTGGTGGTGGAAACAGCAAAAGTTTCAAAAATAAAGTCTGGCTTGAGGTGTGCTTGGTGTGACAACATCACCGAGCGATTAGCCGCAGCGTGAGCAAGCGAACTTTCTGAGAAAAGATTTTCAACCCGTGGAGATAAGGGGGTTGGGGTTGTAGTTGAAAAGTTATGAGAATAGGAGTTTTGACCGGATTGACCTTGTTGATTCTGAGCTAGTGGTTGAAATTGGTTGTTTGGTTGCGACTCAGTGAGGGTGGGGGAGGTTGAGGCGATGTTTTCAACAGAAGTACTAGCTCGATGATTGGGGAACGATTGCGATGAGGGTGGGAAGGGTGTTTGTGTTGGTGCAACGGGCGGCATACCAACTTTAAAATCCAAGACAACCTCTTTGCCCGTAATGGTTTGGAGGCTTTGGAGTAATTGATCGTAGAAGTTCTTCTTAACATTCACGCTGTGAAAAGCGGTGGGACTACAGATAACACCTCTTAGTGTGGTATCGGACTCAACTCTCAGCTCAATGAGGTTGTTCGCCACAATCCAGGTGTTAAAAACTGCCGGACTCAACTGCATTTGGAGTTGAGCACAAACCTGACGCCAGATCTCTCGAGCGTTGAGTAGAGTAGAAAGACTATCTTGCATATAGTGGTAATTTCAACACAAAAATAAGGAACCTGGGCAGGAAAGTTATCCTCATTTTATACTCTGAGTTTTCCACACTTAGCAAGGGTTGAAAAAGACTGATTTATGCGGGTGGTTGATAATCATCAATCGAGTAATGACCACTAATGTGTGGGGGTTTTGGTTGAGCGTTTTGGTCTGATTGTTGCCCGCTTGATTGCTGGGCTTGTGTTGATTCTAGTGTTTGTTTTTGTGCTTCTTGCTGCTGAGGATCAAGTTGGGTGGTGTAAGCAGATTGGACTGGCGCACTTTTCTGTCGTTTCATCACTTCTTCTGGATTGGTGGTAATGACTGTATGCTCTTCACCGCTGGCAACAACTCGCAGTGCCACATGGTTTTGACCAGCAAAGAAGATACCCTCGCCAATATCGGCTGCAGAAAGCAGTCGCTGCTCACCTTCAGATAAATTGAATGTCTCGCTCAAGATAGGAATTGAGGCGGTAGATTGTTTCATTAAAAACTGAATGGAGGAGTTGGTGACAATAGCTTTGCCGTAATCACTGCTTAAAAAGTCGCCCACATCTTGAGTAATGGTAGTGAGACCTAAATAATACTTACGAGCTCTCTTGGTCAGACCATAGATAAAGGCGGCAGAGTCGGGATACTTTAAAAAATACCACGCCTCATCAATGACTAAAATGCGTTTTTTGAGTTTTTTCTTAATGCGGGTCCAGATGAAGTCAAGAATCACAAACATGGCAATTGGTCGTAACTCATCCTCCATTTCTTTCACCGAGAAAACAGTCAGTTGATTTGAGATGTTGAAGTTTGAGTGATTGTTGAAAATACCACTAAATGAGCCTGTAATATATTTTTCTAGACGGGCTGATAAATCATCAGCTTGGGGATTTTCCATACCAATCAAAGCCTTATAGAGGTCTTCCATGAGGGGCGGCTCATTGGTTTGAGTGGCTGGATCTGGAGTAATACCCTTGGCTTTGTAGGCTGCCACCAAAGCTCTATCCAGCAGAGCATCTTGTTCTGGCGTCATGCCACCCAACATGATTTTAAGCAGTGAGTGGAGTGAGATAATTTTTTGACCTAGCTCGTTTTCACCCTCTTCATAGAGTGCAGACAGATCAAAAGGATTGATTTTTACCTGAGATGAAAAAGTAAAATTAACATACTCACCATTCATCTCAGTGGTGAGCTCTTCATACTCGTGTTCAGGATCGAGGACGAGCACCTCCACACCAAACATGAGTTGACGAATAATTTCTAGTTTTACGGTATATGATTTTCCTGCACCAGATTGGGCGAAAATAACCATATTGGCGTTGGGCATCTTGAAGCGATCGAAAATGACCAATGAGTCGTTGTGTTCATTAATCCCGTAGACTATTCCGGTTTCCATAGTAAGCTCTGAAGAGGTAAAGGGAAAAGTTGTAGCCAAAGACGTGGTGTCCATATTGCGGGTAATCATGAGTTTGTCAACACCCATGGGTAGGGTGGTTTTAAAGCCCTCATCCATTTGGAGAGTTGTTTTTTTCGAGACGATCATGATGGAGCCGAGAGTAGATTGTAGGTTTTTGGTGACGCTATCTAACTCTTCTTTACTGCTAGCTTCGATGGTGATATACAGGCCGAGTTGGAAAAATCGCTCTGAGCCCTTCGCTAATTGTTCTCGAATAACCCGCGCGTCTTCCAACTTCACCTCTGTGTTGATGTTGCTGAGCTTACCGCTACGGATATCGGAAGTGATCTCAGCCTCCATTTCAGTAATTTTGCGTTTTAAATCATCAAGAACTTCTTTGACATCAACGGGATAGATAAACATTGATGTCTGCATTTGATGGGGGTAGTTAATGAGTGGTGACAGCCAATTGGCTGGCACAACTCGAGGATAGCCGGCAACAAACAACGTACGAGTAAACGTAGAATTTATCTTTTGATAGGTAAAATCAACCTCTATGGCTTCAGGCGCAATAATATCTTGGGTGGTAACTAAGCCTTGTGCAAATGTTTGCAGCTGTTGTTGACGAACGTCCGGCTGATTGGCAGCAGGATCTTCTTTCTTTTTGAAGAATGGAAAGGGCAGATTGAACAATGGCATTACTTTTATTGTACCCCACTGGTGTTAGACAAAGCAGTAGGATCAATTTGTTGTAAGGTGTTGTTTATGAGCGATTGAGCGTCATCTTCTGTGGCCGGTGGCGTGCTTGTTGCTGCCGACATGATTGTTGGCATAGGCATAGGTGTTTGAGCTGGCGTAATGCTTGGCACCATTGGAGTTGTTCCGGCCATTGAGGTGGGCAGCATATCTGGTGCGGGGGGAGTGAATGGAGTAGCATTCTCAATGGTTTTTGGCGCAGCGGCTGGCGCAATTCCTGTTATGGCCTCAGTAGCTTCCTCGATGGTTGGCATGTGTGGTGTGGTTGGCATCACTGGGGTCATGGTTGGCATCACTGGGGTGATGGTTGGCTCGGCAGGTTGCACAGGAACTGGTTGAGGTAGGTTGGGTAATGGTGGGAGGCCAATGGCTGGATTTGTGGGTGTTGGCGCTAATTCTGGTTGAGGAAATGGAGCAGTTGCTTGACTTACTCCTGGGGTTGGTAAGGGAGTGGTGGGCACAACCATGCCCACTGGAGCTGATGCCAGGGGATTGGGCGATGATGGTGGTGTAGGCACCACAGTGGGTTGTTGGGGGGTATCAGTCATGGTATCTCCTTGCATGGTTGCTTGTACTACGGCAGTTGTATAGTTTTGTGTATTACTAATGGCTTGACCCTCACTTGACTCTGGGTTGTAGAGTGTATAGAAGAGATGAATAATCTCTTGTGTCACCAGTTGTCTGGCGTACAAACCAATTCGGGCGAACTGCCCAACCAAATGATCTCTCTTAGGATATAGGTTTGTAAGCGCTCTATCAATAATTAAACTCTTATCAAATTCTACGGCGTTTGCGGCCTTCACGCCAGGGATAACAGATTGGGCTGATACTAAGCCTAATTCTAGTGCAGATGCTGGAATAACCACATAAAACTTCTTATCTAAAACATTGCGATCTCGAATTAAATCACTCACAAAAGCACGATATTTTTTAATTTGTGCCTTTCGACGCTCATTGAGCGTGTCTTCTTCTTGTTGTTGTAGTGACTGTAGGTAGTGACTCACATCTTTGGTTTGGGAGCGAATCATAATTTCGATAGGAAAACTCAAAGAATTAAGCAAGCCAGCGTAAGCGTAAATAATGGCGTCTTGCTCTGCCTCCGCGAGTAGGCCAAAATTGACAGCATTGACTTGCAAAATCAGAGATGTAGAGCCATTTTTGAGAATGACAATATCATTGGTAATATCGAAGATATCTAAAAATTGTTGGGTGGTGGAGTGAATAGTTGTTGGATTTTTCATGCGGTATGAGAGTAGGTTTTTAGACGCTGCGAATTTCTAGCGGCGCCACAATGCTTCCATTCAGTATAAGTTGTAGATCAGCAAACTGGTAGTCTTCTTTTTCAGCTGTGACAACGTATGTGCCGTTTCGCAGTGGTGTTGAGATAAAGAACTGGCCAAGCGAGTTTGATTTGACAGCCCGAACCACCTGACCGGCTGTGGTTTTAATCTCAACAATGACCTCGTTTAATAACTCATTACTGGTAGAAAGAGTCATGCCCACCAGCCGATTTGGTTGGGTAGGGAGACTAGGAAAAGGCAACTGCGTGTTGCCGAGGGCTGTTTGCAGTCCCTGAGTGTCAATATGGGTAGCATCTATAGTAGCAATAAAACTACTTGGCTGCGAGTAAGCAACTGTCTCAGCTGGTTGGGTTGCTGGATCCACAATTTGACTTGTGGTGGCTATTTGCACGGGCTGATCTTGAGGAACAATAACTTCATTGTGTTGCTCGCCGGCTGAGTTTGTGCTTAATTCAGTAGTAGTATTTTGTGAATATTCTGGAACAACCTGATACGTTGAGGCAGTAACTGAGTTGAGTGTGGTCTGTGGCGTTATCGTGTGCGATTCAGTTGGGAGTGCGGGTATGGCATCGGGGCTTGATGGCAGGCTCAATGAATGCGTGGTTATTTTAATATTTGGCGTTGTATTGATGCTGTAGCCACCCGAGGATAGTGAGTCGGTGTCAAAGCTTTGTAGGATTCGATCAATACGCTCTTGTTGTTGTGAGAGGTAGGGATCCATGGGAGCTTCCTCAGGTAGAGAAACCAAGTATTCTTTGATGCGTTCTCGTCGGGAGGGGCTCATATCAATCTCTTCTGGCTGGATGGTGGTGGTGCTGACCACCGAGTAGCTAAAAGCTTCTGGCAAGCGAGCATCTTTTTTCCAGTAATATTGCGTGGGCTTGTAGAGTGTCTTAAAAAAAGTCACTATCCAGTGATCAAGTGGCTGCTGCTCATAGGGCACAAACGCTGCCAAAACTCCCGTTGAAAATGCTACAAACATAAGTGGCCACTTGATAAAAATATAGAGATTAGAAAGATAGAGGGCTCCGGCAATAATCACACCCAATGCCACTTCAGCAAACTGCTTAATGGTCATGTCGCCAATGATGTGAAATTGATAACCAGTGATATCTTGTGGGACAGGATGTTCTCGCATTGCAGTCTATCTTATCAAGAAATGGTTAGATTGTTCTAGCAATAAAAGCCTTATGGAGTATATTCTGTCAAGACAGCGGGGGTAATAATTTGAACTTTCATTAATTGGTTTTGACCAGTACTTCCTTCACCCACAAATAAGAAATATGGTGAAATTATCTCAATATCTGGATTATAGCGATACTGGAGCTGAACAGAGTCCAGGCTAACGTTGGTAAAACTATTGAGATTGAGAGTTTCTGGATCGTTTATAAAAGTTGCTTCTACAATCGCTGCATTGCCTTTTTTAATGTTTTCCAAAGCAGTTTCAAGAGGAATAATTTTTTTCTCGCCAAGAGACTGTGTTTCTAAGAAAATAGGAACAAAAACCACACTGCGAATAGAACCATTTTTATCAACAGTAACAGTAAAGGGATAGCCACTGCTTTTGTCAAGAATTACCGGTACGCCACTTATTCCTTGATAGAAGGGGATTTGAAAATAGAAGCCTTTATCAAACGATGTTGGCTCGGGATCCGTTCCACCCTCAAAAGATGCAATCAGTTTTTCTTGCGTCGTGAGTGTTAGTTCGGGAAAAGTGGTCTGAAGTATTTTTTGGGCCGCAGAGATGAGTTGTTGGGCTTCTGCTTTTTGTGCTTCTTGCTCATTTTCTTCTGTAGGGACACTAATAAAAAGAGAATACTGGTTTTTGTAAACATTCTTGACAAGAATTGTTCCATTGGGATTTTCCCAAACTCCATCAACTCCATCCTTTTTTTGAAGAGAAAAACTGCTTATTATTTGATCAACAACTGATTGCTCTGTGGTTGATAATTTTGTCACCGATAGTATTGGCAATGAGGTTTGTTGGGGAGTAAAAGTTGGCCCCGTGTATTGAACACTCAAGAATGTGGTAGTGCTGCCATCGGTATTGGTTGTTTGAAAAGGAGTGATGGGGAGTTGGGGTTCTGGAGGTGTTAAAACTCGAATTATCGCTCCAACTATGAGTAGAATAGCTAGGAGAGAAAGTATCGTAATAAAAATTTTATTATTGATCATAACAACTTCTTACAAATGTTCCCTGAATCATTTCACCTGCGGGAAGTAAGTCTTCTAGTTGTATGCCAGCGGCATCAACAACAGCTTTACCGCCAGCACCAGAGAGAGGTCGCACTTCATAATGTAAGTGAGAATTTCCACTCGAGTTGAAAATACCACCCAAAACATAGAGTCCAGATATGCCCATTTGTCCAACCTCAGCTCCAGCTTGGTAGGCATTTGAGCAACTATTAGCGGTAAAATTGCCAGAGAATTGATTCATGTGCCCGTAGAGAAGTGAGAAACCAGCTGAGCCAGCAGCTCCCTGAGCTACACCTGGGTCAATTTTTAACAACGCATGATTGCCATACACGGCCCCAATTCCCGTGGCCATTCCGTCTGTGTAGGTGCAAGCCCTCGAGCTAGTAAAGGTGGCATAAACAGGAGTTCCAATAGTATTGCGAATATCTATAGCATAAACGTCATCATGAGTGCCTTGTTCATTTGCGGTGGTTTGTATGAGGTAGCCAGTGGCAGGCCAGCAGCCATTTTGTGCTTGCGGGCACTCTCCAATGCAAATGATTTGTGCAGTTTTTGCTATCTTGTCTGTCTCAGTGAGACCGTTTTTAGTTGCGTTTAGGGTGATCGTGACGGTGTTGGTTATATTTGCATCAACAAAGATATTGGATGGGAAGCTTTCTGTGTAACCGGGAAGAACAAGTGGTGATTCAGGGGTAACAGTGACTGGATTGTCAAAAGAAATGTCTGGAAATCCAAAATCAGTGCCAGTTCTTGTTTTGATAACAGCTGCTGTTCTTCCTGGTTGGGTAGTTGCATTGTATTTTACCGATAAAACGTCACTAATATCTGTTATTTCTATGGTATAGCCGTCTTTTGGCGTAATAGTGATGGTGTAGACAATGCTGGGATTTTCACCGTTATCATACGCAATTCTATCGGGGGAAACCGCTTTCTCTATGTTTATGTAAGGTGAAATTTGGTTATCAGTGATTGTTGGCAAACTGTGCAGAAACGCAGATTGTGTCATGAGAGCTGCTGCACCCACAAGACAACAACCTCCTCCCAATGCCAATCCTGCTTGTGCGCCAGCTCCACCAAAAAGACCTTGGTTGCCGGCACCAAGCTCACCAGCGCCCACCGCTGGGTTGGCACCAGCACCACCGGCACCAGCACCACCAGC
>Ga0105044_10010456_pt1 | contig 12662 bp, 13 predicted proteins | sample MAT01_FD_78092 | JGI IMG/M metagenome (GOLD analysis project Ga0105044, IMG submission 78092) | Freshwater microbial communities from Lake Fryxell liftoff mats and glacier meltwater in Antarctica - MAT-01 | ecosystem: Environmental > Aquatic > Freshwater > Ice > Liftoff microbial mat | place...
TCGCTGACCGTCTCGCCGGGGACCGCGATCTCGAGCTCCGAGTACGCGTTGTCGCCGATCGATTGAGAGAACCGCTCGATGCGCTCGGCCTTGAGGTCGTCGACCAGCTTCTTGATCTGGTACTTCGCCTCGTGAGTGCCGAACATCTTCTCGACCTTGTTCCACGGCTTCGGATCCATGAAGTGCCAGCCGGTCGTGACCTTGCCACCCCACACGCCGATCCATGAACCGACGAGCTCGGGCTCGAGGTGCTGGCCGATCTGATCGAGCACCGCTGCGTCGCTCTTCGCGATGTTGCAGAGCTTGAAGTAGTCCGCCATCTTCGGCACGAAGCCGTGCGGCGCGCCCCACGCACCCCACCAGACCCGGCGGAGGTCGCTGCCCAGCATCGCCAGGTAGCTGACGCCCTCGCCGTTTGGCATGTCAGGCGGCATCGGGTTGTGCTCGAGCCACCGATCGAGGTGGATGTCCATCCACTCCTCGATGATCGGCAGCTGCGAGAGACTGATCTGAAGGTTGAGCCGGACCGACAGCGCGCGCTGCAAGACCAGGTCGAGCGAGCTCATCGCATCGACGGTATCACGGTCTCAGTCGGCGACGACGACGATGCCCGTGCGTGGCGTCGGGACGTACGCGGGCTCGGCGTCGGGCGCGCACGACAGCATCTGCTCGTCGTACGAGTATGAATAGCGACTGTCGTCGATCGGCACGAGCACCTCGGTGGCGAGCCACTGGCAGGTGTCGGGCAACGTCGCGCGCGTCTGGAACGTGATGCGGTAGTTGCCGGCCTCCTTGACGTTGACCGTCGTGCGACCGTTCTCGAACGCGGTGAGGTAGATCGCGCCCGGCTTCTCCGGTGCGTTGAGAACGAGGTGTTGGGTGACATCACCCTTCGAACACGTTTTTCCGCCACCGAAACCGACGATCGCCGCAGCACCGGCCGCGGCCACCGCTATCAGCTTCAAGAGAGGAGCCTGGACAGCGTGCAGCATGCTTCGATTGTACGTGGCGTCCCGATGGACGCCAGTACCAATTTCGGGAGCGGCGGCCCGTGATCTGCCGGGCCTGGACTGCTGAGAATCGTAGGGTTTCCCGGCGCGGTCCCGATCGGGCGGGCGCGAGGAGCTACTGACCGCGACCCGTGGGCTCGTTCTTGATGCGTGGCAGGAGCATCACGAAGTTGCACGGCTTGAGGCGGTGATCGAGCTGCGGGATCAGGATCTTCTCCAGCGCGGTGCGCACCCCGTTGGTCGAGCCGGGCAGCAGGAACACGAACGTCGATCCACACAGCGCGGCCTCGGCGCGGCTCTGGATCGTCGACGTGCCGATCTCCTGGAACGAGATCCAGCGAAACAGCTCGCCGAAGCCCGGGATGTGCTTCGTGATCAGCGGCGCGAGCGCTTCGGGCGTGACATCGCGCGGCGTCACGCCGGTCCCGCCGGTCGCGATCACGATCTCGATCTGCGGGTCGGCGATCCATGCAGCGAGCGTGGCGCGGATCGCGAGCTCGCTATCGATCACGATCTCGCGCGCGACGATCTCGTGGCCGACCTCGGTCAGGCGATCGACGAGGAGCTGCCCCGAGGTGTCGTTGGCGATCGTGCGCGTATCCGAGACGGTGAGCACCGCGACTCGAGTTGGGATGAACTGACGATCCATGATCTGACCTGGGTGCAGCCTACCGATAGGGACCGATGACGTCGAGCACCTCGGTCGCACGCTGCGCGGCTGCTTCACACGCCTCGCGTGGCGAACGTCCCTCGCCGAGCGCATGCGTGAGGCCGGCGGCAAACGTGTCGCCCGCGCCGTAGGTGTCGCCGGTGACGTCGAACGGCACCTGCGCGTAGCGCTCGATCGCGTCGCCGATCTGGAAGCTGCCGCCGCGCGCACCGTCGGTGCGGACGACCAGCTTCGCGTCGAGCCCGGTCTCGTAATGCTCCATCGGATCATTCGCGCTGCCGACCAGCGCGTCGAGCTCGATCGCGGCATCGCGGAGCAGCGGCTGGATCCGCGAGGTCGCGACGACGACCCGCGCACGCCGTGCATGACGCAGGGCCTCCGGATCGCCGCCGGTGAGGTAGACGGCATCGGTCGACGACAGTCGGTCCCACGGCAGCGCGTCGCTCGCGTGGGGATTCATCCGCTCGCCGAGGATGATCAGCGTGCGTTCGCGCTGCGCATCGATCAGCGCGAGCCCGCGCCGTTGCGGACGTGGACGAAACACCGCGTGCACGGACACGCCACGCGCACGCAGTCCCTGGGCGGCGCGATGACCAAGCTCGTCATCCCCGAGCACGGTGAAGAAGTCGCAACCGCCGGCCCAGCGTGCGAGCTGCACCGCCGCGACCGCGCCACCACCCGCGGGAACGTCGAGGAGCGGCTCGCCGTGGACGATCTCGCCGGCGGCGGGGATCTTCGGAACCCGCAGAAACTCCATCCACTCGGTATGGCCTACGACCGCGACTCGCATCGGGAAATCCTAGCCTTTGACGCTCCGCGTTAGAGGCTGTCAGCAGCGTGAACCTGCGATCTAACGCAGTGCGGCGTAGGGTGTTCTCATGTCGAAAGAGATCAAGTTCGATGTCACGAAGTCGGCGGCGATCGCCGTCCTCCACGACGCCCGCTCGGAGTTGCGCACCGCCGCGGACAACAGCGTCGAGCTGGCCGAGAAGCTGACGACCGGCCTGTTCCGGTTCGCCAAGAAGCTCACCCAACGACTCGACGAGTCGACCGGCGGCGCGCTCGATGATGTCGAGCGCGTGCTGGCGAAGTCGAAGAAGTCGCGTGAAGATCGTCGCGAAGCGAAGAAAGCGGCGAAGCAGATCAAGCGCGCCGACAAGGCCGCGTGATGCGCGCCGAGCCGGATGGTCCTGGCGTCAGTGTTCCGCGCGAGCCCCAGGCTGAGGTCGAACCAGGTTCGACCGGAGCGATCCGCATCGTGATGGACCGCCTCGTCATGGTGGAGTTCCGTCCGAGCTCGACGCTCACGCCCGCGATGCTCGACGGCGCCGCGTTGCGTCCGCCACACCAGCCGCACCGCGCGCGCTGATCACTCGATCCGCGTGGTCTGAAAGCCGGAGCACGACGGGTGATGGATCGTGCCCGTCATCGTCTTGCCATCGCCGGTCTCGATCGAGATCGGCACCATGAAGTAGTTCGCCGGCTGGACGATCCACGCGCTGGCTTCGAATTCGCCGGTGAACCCGCCGCCCTGCTGACGGCGAAGCAGACCGGTCAGCTCGTACGCGCCCGTCGGCACCGCCACGTTCGACGGTACTGGACCGAAGTCGTAACGCGCCGTCGCATTGCCCATGCGATCGGTCTCGATCGTCAGGGTCACCGACGACAGCCCCTGAGTGCAGACGTAGGTGCCCTGCCACACGCTGGCGACAGGAAAGCCGTCACGCCGTGGGCTCCGCGTCGAGCGTCCTGACTGCGCACCATCGACGATCAAGGTCGTCGTGGCCGGCGTCACCGGCGCGACCTCGCGGGTCGACCAGCAACCGGCGAGCACGACCACGGCGACGCCACGCATCGCGTTCATCGTGGCGTGGAGTGAATCAGTCCGCAACCGCGAGCGTGACCAGGCGACCCTTGACGTACTTCTCCATCTTGATCGTCTTGCCCGCGAGATGCGCCGCGACCTCGGCCTTGGCCGCCGCGATGATCGCCGCGTCGGCCTCGCCGGCTGCGACGACGATCTGACCGCGCACCTTGCCGTTGACCTGGACGGCCAGCGTCAGCGTGTCGGTCTTGAGCTTCGCCTCGTCGAACCCGGGCCACGGTTCGTAGGCGAGGGACGACGTGTGGCCGAGCTGCTTCCACATCTCCTCGCAGACGTGCGGCGCGAACGCCGACAGCAGCTTCACGAAGCTCTCGAACCACGCCTTGGGCACCGCCTTGCGCGACGTCGCCTCGTTGACGAACACCATCATCTCGGAGATCGCGGTGTTGAACTTGAGGTCGGTGATCGAGCCCGTGACCTTCTTGATCGCGGCGTGCAGCGCGCGCTCGAGATCCTTGTCGTCGGTGGACGCATCCGCGCTCACCCTGCCGGCCGTGTGGCTCTCGAGGTCGCCCGCGAGCAGGCGCCACGTGCGATCGAGGAACCGTCGCGTTCCGGCGACGCCAGCGGTCTCCCACTCGACACCATCCTCGAGCGGGCCCATGAACAGCTCGTACATGCGCATCGCATCGGCGCCGTACTCCGCGCACATGTCGTCGGGGTTGACGACGTTGTAGCGGCTCTTCGACATCTTATCGAGCTTGGTCTCGACGGCGGTGTCGGTGTCTTTGACGAACCAGGCCTTGTCGCGCTGCTCGACCTCGTCGTCGCCGTAGTACTTGCCCGACGCCGGATCGCGGAACGATGTCTTGTGGATCATGCCCTGGTGGAACAGGCGCTGGAACGGCTCCTTCGTCGACACCAGGCCGGCATCGAACAGCACCTTGTGCCAGAACCGTGCGTACAGCAGGTGGAGCACGGCGTGCTCGTTGCCGCCGACGTAGAGGTCGACCGGCATCCAGTACTTCTCTTCCTCGGGATCCCACGCGACGTCTGCACGATCCGGCGAGAGGAAGCGCAGGTAGTACCAGCACGAGCCCGCCCACTGCGGCATCGTGTTGGTCTCGCGCGTGCCGCCCTGATACGGCAGCCAGTCCTTCGCGCGTGCGAGCGGCGGCTGACCGTCGCGCGTCGGCTTGTACTCGTCGATCTGCGGCAGCACGACCGGCAGCTCGTCCTTCGGGATCAGCTTGACGCTGCCATCCGCGGCCTCGTACACCGGGAACGGCTCGCCCCAGTAGCGCTGCCGCGAGAACAGCCAGTCACGCAGCTTGTAGCGGATCGACTCCTCGCCGAGCTTCCGCTCCACCAGCCACGCGATGACGTTGGTCTTTGCCTGGGCGACGTCGAGCCCATCGAGGAACTCGGAGTTGACGTGCGGGCCATCGCCGGTCCATGCGGCGTCCTGCACGCTCGGCGCACCCGCCGCCGGCTTGACGACCTCGACGATCGGCAACCCGAACTTGGTCGCGAAGGCATGATCGCGCTCGTCGCCCGCGGGACACGCGAACACCGCACCCGTGCCATACGACGCGAGCACGTAGTCCGCGATCCAGATCGGAATCTGCTTGCCGTTGACGGGATTGACCGCGAACGCGCCGGTGGCAACGCCGGTCTTCGGAGCATCCGCGGCTTCCGTCGTGCGATCGCGCTCGCTACGCTTGCCGACGTCCTCGCGATACTTGGCGACCGCCTTCCGCGCTTCGGGCGTGGTGATCTTGTCGACCAGCGCATGCTCGGGTGCGAGCACGACCCAGGTGCCACCGAACAGCGTGTCGGGGCGCGTGGTGAACACGGTGATCTGTTCGGCGCGATCGACGATCTTGAACACCACGTTCGCGCCGATCGATTTACCGATCCAATCCTTCTGCGCCTTGTACGTGCCCGTCGGCCAGTCGAGCCCCTCGAGGTCCTCGCTCAGCCGATCGGCGTACCTGGTGATCTCGAGCATCCACTGGCGCATCAGCCGCTTCTCGACGGGATCGCCGGTCTCGACGTACTTGCCGTCGTGGACCTCCTCGTTCGCCAGGACCGTGCCGAGCGCGGGACAGAAGTTGACCGGGACCTCGGCGCGATACGCGAGGCCGCGCTCGAACAGGACCTCGAAGATCCACTGCGTCCACTTGTAGTACGCAGGATCGCTGGTCGCGAGCTCGCGCGTCCAGTCGTACGACAGGCCGAGCTTCTGCAGCTGGCTCTTGAACGTCTTGATGTTGCGCTCGGTGATCACCGACGGGTGCTCGCCCGTGCGCTCCGCGCGACGCTCCGCCGGAAGGCCGAAGCTGTCCCAGCCCATCACGCGCAGCACGTTGAAGCCCATCATCCGCTTCGCACGCGCAACAACATCGGTCGCCGTGTAGCCCTTCGGGTGACCGACGTGAAGCCCGTCGCCCGACGGATACGGGAACATGTCGAGCACGTAGTACTTGGGCTTCGTGCGGTCCTTTGGAGTCGCGAACGTCTGCTCGCGATCCCAGAGCTCCTGCCAAGCGGCGTCGATGGTCTTGTGATCGAACCCGGCCATAACTGCTATGCGTTTAGCACAGCAGTGATGCGTGCTGTGACCTCGTCCGGCGTGGCGTTACCGTCGACGCGCTTGAGGATGCCCTTCTCGACATAGAAGGGGGCGATCGGCGTGGTCTCCGAATGGTACTTCGCGACCCGCGTCTGCACGGCTTCGGCGGTGTCGTCCTTGCGGTGCACCAGCCGCGCCTCGATCTCCTTCGGCGGCGGGTTGTACTTGAGGTGATAGATCGTGCCGGTGTCTGGATCGCTGCGCCGGCCGACAGCGCGCTCCTCGAGCAGTGCATCGGGCACCTCGATCAACACCACCGCGTCGAGCGTGACGCCGGCATCGGTCATCGCCTTGTCAAGCGCCTCGGCCTGCGGGCGCGTGCGTGGGAAGCCATCGAGCATGAAGCCGTTCGCGCAGTCGGCCGCCATGATCCGCTTGAGTACGATCGGGATCGTGATCTCGTCGGGGACGAGTCCGCCGAGCTTCATGTAGTGGTCGAGCTGCTTGCCGAGCTCGGTCCCTTCCTTCACCGCCGCACGGAACATGTCGCCGCTGGAGATGTGCGTGATGCGGTAGGTGTCGACAAGACGAGCGGCCTGCGTGCCTTTGCCCGCACCCGGTGGCCCGACGAGGATCATGCGCATGAGCGGCATCCAACCATGCAATCAGCCGGCGCGCAGCATCTCGATGTGCGGAATTCCGTCCTCGTCATAGACCTCACTCGCGCGCGTGAACCCGAGGTCGCCATAGAACTTCTCGAGGTGGGCTTGCGCTCCGATCCGGATCGGACCATCGCGACATGCCGCGATCGCACGCGTCATCAGCTCCTTGCCGAGCCCCGTGCCGCGCGCCTCGGGGGCGGTGATCACGCGACCGATCGCGGTCTCGGCCCACTTGGTACCCGCGGGGACGATCCGGCAGTACGCGTTCAGCGCACCGCCGCGCTCCGCCCACAGATGACGGCACACCGGATCGATGCCATCGGCGTCGAGGTACACGCAGTTCTGCTCGACGACGAACACCCGCTCCCGCAGCGCGGTGATCGCATAGAGCTCGCCCACGGTGAGCTCGGCGAACTCCTTGGCGTGCCAGTGCATGCCGAAACGCTATCTCGATTGGGTAGGATGCGGGGATGCCGGCGGTCACCGTCTATCTGTCATCGTCGGCGGGCACGCCTGCGCACGTCGAGGCCGTCGAGTCCCTCGGGCGCGAGCTCGCCGCGCGTGGGCTGACGCTGATCTACGGAGGCGCGCACCGCGGCCTGATGGGCAAGCTCGCGGATGCGGCGCTGGCGGCCGGGGCCAAGGTGGTCGGCGTGATCCCGCAGGCGCTGGTCGACTTCGAGGTCGCCCACCGCGGGCTCTCCGAGCTGCACGTGGTCGACAACATGCATCAGCGCAAGGCGATGCTGTTCGGGCTCGCCGATGCATTCGTCGTCTGCCCCGGCGGACTTGGCACGCTCGAGGAGGCGTTCGAGACGCTGGTCGGGATCCAGCTCGGCTACCACGCGAAGCCCGTGGTGTTCCTGGACATCGATGGGTTCTGGCCCCCCATGGAGGCGTTCCTCGATCATGCGGTGGCTGCCGGGGTGCTCCTCCCCGACGTCCGGGCGCTGTTTCGCACCGCCCCGACGGCAGCCGCGGCCCTCGACACCGTGATAGCGTCGTAGCCATGTCCCCTCGCGTGGGCAGGATCGTCGCGCCAATTGCGGCGGTGCTCCTCGCTTTGTCGCTCGCCATCAGCTGGTGGAGCGGGCATCCCACGCTCGATGGGAAGCACTTCGATCGCAAGACCGCGAACATCGGCCTGATCAGTGCCGACCAGTGCAACTACGCCGACGGCGAAGAGAACGAGTGCAAGCACCTCTCCGTCGGCGGCAGCCTCGCGATCAACAAATTCATCGAGCTCGGGCTGATCGGAGTCCTCGCGCTCTCACTGCTGCTGCTCGCGCTCACCGGTAAGAAAGGGTTCGCGAAGGTCGTCATGGTCGCCGCCGCCGCCGCAGCGGTGATGTCGATCATCTTGTTGATCCTCGGACCGGACCTGAAGACCGGAAAATCAGAGTCGATGCCGATCGGTGTTGGCTTCATCGTGTTCGCGCTGGGTACGGGTCTCGCGATCGCGACTGGCGTGATCGCGATGCTGCCCGCGAGGCCGTCGATGCGGATGCCGCTGAGCGCGTCGGGGTTCCCCGCGCCCCTCTCCTCGTCGCCCTTTCCAGCACCCGGTGGCTTCGATGTCCAGGCACTGTTCGCCGAGGAGGCACTGCATCCATCGTCGCACAATCCCGGGCCGATGATGGGTCGGCCGCAGGGTCCAGGTGGTGCGCTGCCGGGACCGGCGGGACCGCTGGTGCCACCGTCCGGTCCACAGCCGCTGTTCCAATCGGCGCCGCAGCTGCGCCCGCTCTACGAGGTCAACGGTGGTGGCTTCCCACCACCTGGACAACCCACGTTCCCGACGCGACCACCCACGCCGATGCCGCACACCGCGGTCAATGCCGCGTTCGGTCTCGATCTACCACCGTTGCCGGTGCCGCCGCCGCTCGAGCCGATGGCGCCGAGGCTGCCGCCGCCGATGCGCGGCAAGCCACCGTCGATCGCACCGCCGCTTCCCGGCAAGCGCCCGCCACCGCCGATGAGCAAGCCACCACCGCTCGGTTCGCCGACGCGGATGTCTGCGGTCGTGCCGCCGCCGAGCTCGCCGACGAAGTTGTCGGCCGTGGTGCCGCCGCCGACGCCGCTGCCGCCGATCTCGCGCCCGCCGATCGACGAGCCCGAGAATGCGGACGATCTCCTGCAGACCTCCGATTACGAGAAGGCGCTCGGCGTCGACAGCGTCGAAGCGAGCCTGGCGTTCGACACCGCGACCGCGGAGAACGAGACCAAGGCGTTCTCGAACGACGAGCGCACCGATGTCGGCTCCGCGAACGTCGACGATCGCGAGACCGCGGCGCGCCAGAAGAGCGAGCCCACGAGCGAGCACCAGAGTGAAGCCCGCAGCTCGATGACCGAGGTCGAGCTGGTGAATCGCCCGTCGGTCTCGCAGACGGATGTCGAGATCGGGGAACCCGCACCACCTCCCGAGCCCGAGCTCGAGCGGCCGATCTCGACCGCCCCGGAATCGTTGCCGCCGCCCACGGAGATGCTGTCGCAAGGCCCATCACCGGCGTGCCCGCAATGCGAGGCACCGATGGCGTGGGTCGAGCAGCACCTGCGGTTCTTCTGCAAGAGCTGCCGGATGTACTTCTGAGTGGTGAAGGCGAAGGCACACGAGACCATCGCGAGCCTGGGTGCACCGACCGAAGTGGCGCGGGGCGATCCGCCCCAAGTGGGCAACTCGATTGTGATCTTCGGCAAGGCGGAGCTATCTATAGGGGATGCAGTTCCGGATCGGCCTCGTGCTCGCGCTCGTCGCGTGCAACGCCGCACCGGCTGCGACCACCGAGTATTTCGGTCCACGCATCGAGCCGCCCGGCGGGCTCGCGAAGGTGCAGCCCGGGATGAGCGTCGCCGAGGCGAAGAAGCTGGTGCCGCTGCTACGGGAGGATCCGCGCGCCGTCCGTGACCAGCTGACCCTCGACTCGGGCGTGTCGGACGTCAGGCTCGAGGTCCGCGTCGATTCCGGAACCGTCGCGGGCATCGTCGCGGTGGTGTCCAACAACGGCACGCGCGATCTGCTGCAGCGTGTGTGGGGCGATCCGCAGATCACGCGCGATTCCCTCGGGCAGCCCGAGATCACGTGGGCGAGCGAATCCACCGGCTGGAAGGCCAAGCTCGATTGCCTCGAGCGCAACTGCGTCGTCGAGTATGTGCCGTATCACGTGTTGACGTCGGAGTTCTTCGGCGCGCACGTCGTGCCGCCCGGCGATCTCAACAAGCTCCGCCTCGGCATGAAGATGGCCGATGCGAAGAAGCTCGCGCCGGCTCCCGTCGATGTCCGCGCGGGTGTGCCGACGGGTGTCGACGGCGTGCGCGAGTTCGTCACGATCGACGACAAGAGCGGCACCGTGCGCGCGCTCTATCTCAACCTCCCCGCGACCGCGCGCTCGCTGATCGCGGAGGCGTGGGGCCCGGGCTTGCCGGCGACCGAGCCGGTCGGCAAGAGCGTGCTGGTGTGGCCAGATCCGAGCACCGGCTGGCGCGCCACGCTGCGTCCCGCGCTCGGCTCGAGCCAGGATCTCGCGTTCGATCAGTACCTACCCGTCGCGCAGCTACTCGGCGAGCAGCCCGACGTCGTCGACGGCATGCCGGTGCTCGGCCTCACGGTCGATGAGGTCAAGAAGCAGTTCGAAGGTCAGGTCACCGCGGCGCGCGGCGATCTCACGGTCACGCTCCTGCCCACCGAGTGGGAGCGGCAGGCGACCAGGTTCACGCTCGATGTCGCCGGTGGCCGGATCCGCGAGATCGCGTTCTCGATCCCGTTCAAGGCGCACCCCGATGCGCGCGATCAGCTGCTCGAGCTGTTCACCCACAAGTGGGGCACCCCGCGTCCGGCCGAGGACGAAGGCAAGCGCGTGCTGATCTACCGCGATGGCGAACCGCGCGTCGAGGTCCGCGAGGACACCACGCACGGCGCGTGGAAGATCGAGATCCGTAACTAACTGACGATCAGATCGATCCGCGTTCGATCGACCTGCGCGCCTGCTCCGAGAGCAGCCGCACACCGATGATCATCGCCGCGAACCGCGCGTCCATCGTCAGTCCCTTCGCGAACCGGTAGTAGATCTGCTGTGCGATCACCGCGGTCTTGAGCAGGCCGAACGCGTAGTAGAAGACCAGGCGATCGACCGGCACCTGGCGGCCGGAGCGCTCGAGGTAGCGCGCCGCGATCTCCTGGCGCGTCAGCATGCCTGGCAACGCCGTCGGGCCGAACGGCAGCTGGTGATACGCCGCCGGATCGCTCGCCTGCGACCAGTACGAGAGCGTGGTGCCGAGATCCATCAGCGGATCGCCGATCGTCGTCATCTCCCAGTCGAGCACACCGGTGATCGAGGCCAGATCGGCGTCGAAGATCACGTTGTCGAACTTGAAGTCGTTGTGGATCAGCGCGGGCGCGCCGTCTGCGGGCAGGTGCGCCGCAAGCCACCCGGCGACCTCGGTGATCGCCGAAATGTCGTCGGTCTGAGACTTCGCATAACGCTCGGTCCAGCCGGTGACCTGGCGCTCGATGTAACCCGCGGGCTTGCCGAACTCGCCGAGCCCGGCGGCGGCGTAGTCGACGGCGTGTAGATCGACGAGCGCATCGACGAGCAGCTCGCAGATCTTGCGAATCGCCGCGTGATCGCTCGCCAGCTCGGCCGGGAGCTGCTTGCGCAGGATCACGCCGCGGCGGCGCTCCATCAGATAGAACGGCGCGCCGAGCACCTCGCCGGTCGCTTCGTACGCGAACACTTTCGGCGCGCGCTCGTAGACCGGCGCGAGCTTGGAGAGCACGGCGACCTCGCGACCCATGTCGTGCGCGGACGGAACCTTCGAGCCGACGGGCGGACGACGGAGGACAAACTCGCGCGGGCTACCAATGTCGCGATCGCCCACGCATACGCAGTACGTCAGGTTCGAGTGCCCGCCGGGAAACTGCTCGACGGTGATCGCCTCGGTGATCCCGAGCTCCTTCTGCACGAACGCCGACAACGCAGCGAGGTCGAGCTCCTCACCGACGCGCACCGGCTTGGTCCCGTCGACGGGAAGGTTCACGTGTGACCCCCTGTCACTTGCTCGCCTCGCGGCTCGCTGGCGTGACCCCTGTCACTTGCTCGCCTCGCGGCTCGCTGGCGTACCTCGCGAGGATCCGCTTCGCGACCACCATCTTGTGGACCTCGTCGGGACCGTCGTAGATCCGCGCACCGCGCTCGTGCACGTAGTAGTACGCGAGGATGGTGTCGCTGGTGATGCCGAGCGCACCGTGCAGCTGGATCGCGCGATCGATCAGCTGGAGCATCACGTTCGCGACGTAGAACTTGATGCACGACACCTGATCGCGCGCGGCGGCGAAGCCCTTGTTCTCGATCGTCCACGCGGCGTGCAACACCATCAGCCGTGACGCGTCGATCTCCGCACGGGACTCGGCGATCCACACCTGCGCGATCTGGCGCGACGCGAGCGTCTGATCGTCGGCGATCTTGCGGCGGTTGACGTGGCGACAGACCGTGTCGAACACGCGCTCGCAGATGCCGATCCACCGCATGCAGTGGTGGATGCGACCGGGGCCGAGGCGCTCCTGCGCGATCAGGAAACCGGCGCCCTCGGGGCCGAGCCGGTTGGTCTGCGGCACGCGCACGCCGCGGTACCAGATCTCGCTGTGCGAGCCGTAGCCCGAGCTCGCATCGCCCATGATCGGGATGTTGCGCACGCGATCGAAGCCCGGCGTGTCGGTGGGGACGATGATCATCGACGCGCGCGTGTGAGGCGACGCATCCGAATCGGTCACCGCCATCACGATCGCGAACGCGGCACCGTCGGCGGCGGTCGTGAACCACTTGTGGCCGTCGATCACGTAGTCGCTACCGTCCTTGCGTGCGGTGCACGACATCAGCGTCGGGTTCGAGCCCGGGTTCTCCGGCTCGGTCATCGAGAAGCACGA
>Ga0105044_10010458_pt1 | contig 12662 bp, 10 predicted proteins | sample MAT01_FD_78092 | JGI IMG/M metagenome (GOLD analysis project Ga0105044, IMG submission 78092) | Freshwater microbial communities from Lake Fryxell liftoff mats and glacier meltwater in Antarctica - MAT-01 | ecosystem: Environmental > Aquatic > Freshwater > Ice > Liftoff microbial mat | place...
ATTCCGGGTCATATACAATTGCCGGGCACGCACAATTAGCACGCAGCTTTAACGGGCTTGCAGCTTTTTCGCCGCATTACAATCCGACGCGAAGGCACGACGCGAAGGCACGACGCGAAGGCACGACGCGAAGGCACGACGCGAAGGCACCACTTCCGCTAACATAAACCGCTACCAGATCGGCGCGCGGCAACATGTCGCGTAGGCCTTGCTACCGGCGGTATCGCGATTGCCAGGGATTCCGGGACCACCGGCGGCCACGTAGCCGTTGCTGGCGCCGGACTCGTCCGCGCTGACCCAGAACGAATATAGACTTCCTTCGCGCAGATGAAACCGAAATCGGATGGGTTTGCCCGCCGAACCCGTAAGATCCGCGTGACTCTTCCAGGTCACCATCTGCAAGGTATTGTCGACGCGGATGGGAAGCGAGTCGGCCTTGCCGTAGCCCGGAAGCGGTCGGCCCTGCTGGTCGAGCACCTCGACTCGCAGATCGCCAGCCAGCGAGTCGACGTTGACGAAGAGGCGAGAGCCGGAAAACTGAACGGGCTTGGTGGTGAGGGTTCCCGAGCGGCCCATAGCGTCCATAGAGGCGAAGCCATCGCGCCGCAAAGTGGCGAGACCCATGGTTGTCTCACCCGACGTCCGAATTTTTGGATGTCCGGCGCGTCCGCTGACATAGAAGTAGAGGCGGTCACCAACGACTAAGCAGCCTCCGCCGGCCGGCTGAACGTTCATGGCGTTCCAATCTCCCACCTGGCCGGAGTTCGCCAGGAAGGGACGCCGTTGGGGGCGATCCCAGTGGAATCCATCGCGTGAGTAACCGAGCGAGATGTTGTTCGGTTTGTCGCGATCGGTGGGTTGGCCGCGCCAAATGGCAAAGAGTCCGATCATCATGCTTTCGTAAGGAAAGCCGTCCAATTGATACAACTGTGGCCGTGAATTCAGGTCGATGCGGCGGCCGTCGAGCCGATCGGCCCCCACCCAAGTGATTGACTCCTTCCAATGTTGTAACCCTTCGACCAGATCATCCGCCTCCAGATACTTTCGCATGCGGCCAATATGGTCAGGCATGTCCGGTACCTGACGAGGCACCCAATCATGGTCCCGCAGGCTCATAATCCACTTACTCAGAAACGGATTGCGGAAGAAGGTGGTGCGGTCACTCCAAGGGATACTCTTACCTACCGGCGCGCCCCAATGAATCCCGTCGCGCGAGTAAAACACTTCCATGGGTTTCATGTGCCCACGGGAGATTAGCGCCTTGTAGCGCTTGGCGGCGTCCCTCTCGTCGAGGTCCAGCCAGATGCTCGAAGAATCGCGCGCGCCGGGGATGACGACGTTGGTCCCTGGCCGGACGTCTAAGTTGGGCTTGGTCCACTTGACGCCATCGGGTGAGGTGGCGTAGTTGGTGCTATTCGCGCTGTAATACCAGGCCTTAAAGAGCTGGTCGGCCGGGTCATAGAAGATGCCGTCACTAAAGGGCATCGCCTTGCCGACTCCCTCGACGAACTCGTGGGGCTGGTCAGCCTGGAGGACGGGATTGAGAGGATAATATTCTGCGTCGTGAAAGGTACGACGTAAGTCAGTCTCGTCAATCAGGAAATGGTCCACGAAGAGCTGCCGGCCGACATCAATGGGAATTACGGCAGGCCCCTTGATTAAGTACGGCGGAGTTGGTAGGGGCTCCGCCGAGATCACTAGGTTTTTGGGCGGCCACTCGGCGGGAATTACGATTCCATTGTAGAGAATCTTGCCTCCGCTTTGAGCCAGGCAGCAGCCCAGCGCCACGATTGTCAAATACAACTTACGCATGATTGTTCACTTTCCTTACGACTAGAAGCTGATTCGCAGGCCGAAGCGCAAAAGACGCTCGTCGATGCCTTCTCTGGCGCGAGCCGTGGCGCCGATCGTCGTCACTTCCATGTAGCCACCGAGGCTGCGGATAGAACCGTCAGGATTGAGAATCATGTTGGACACATTGTTACCCGGGTTACCGAAGTGCGGGGTATTGGTGAGGTTGAAGCCTTCGGCGCGGAATTGAACGGTGACGCGCTCGGTGACGCGAAAGGTCCGGAAGATGCCGCCGTCGAGTCCAATATAGCCCGGGCCGCGGAGCAGGTTGAAGCCGGCGGTACCGAAGCGCGCCGTCGTGACCGGAGTGAAGGCAAACGGATCGTAGTAAGGTGATCCAACTCCAATTCCCCCGAGCTTCTGAACATTTGCTTTGGCCAAGTCCGCACGTTGCGTGTTGCCGGGAGCGTCGAGCGAAATGCCGGCGGCGACCACGGAAAAGGGCAAACCGGAGAAGACGCTCAGGATTGAGTTAGCCTGCCATCCGCCCAGAATTTGAGAAGCAATTCCTCCGCCGCTTAAATAGCGGCGTCCCTTGCCAAATGGCAGCTCCGTGAGCGTCGTAATTTGTAAGTTATGCGTCCGGTCATAGCCAGTCACGGACCGATTCAAGTTGTAAAACTGGGGAATCTGAATCGCGGGAGAACCGTCGCTGTCATCGTTGCAGCAGATCCCCTGTGCCTTCGACCAAGTATAAGCCGCGCCAATCTGCACGCCGCGGGAGAAACTGCGAGAAAGTTGTGCCTGCATGGCATTGTAGCGACCGGTCCCCAGTGGCCCCACCACTTGCGTCGACGTCGTACGGCCAAAGGGAGCAAACAGGGGGCGGCTCGCGTTTCCACCGCCGGGGCGGCCGACGTTAATGTCGAGCAGGCCCAATTGACGAGTTTGGCGAGTGGCTACATAACCAACCTGTCCAGTGAAGTTACCAAAGAGCCGGCGCTGAATCGTGAAGTTCCAGGCTTGTAGATAGCCGCGTGGCATATCCTGCGGGACGGTGCGAGTGTTGAACGCCACCGGTACTGTCACTAAACCACTGGTGATATCTGGCACCACGAGTTCCGGAATGCCTTGCTGTAAGGTCCTGGCCGGCTGAAAGGCGTTCGCGCCGTCCAGAGTGAGAGCCACGAGGGCGGGGTAGTTGGTGACCATGGGCCGGGCCAGCATATAAGGATCGTTGGTGATACCGTAGCCGGCGCGAATGACGGTTCTTTCGGAAAGGCGGTAGGCGAGTCCGAAACGGGGGGCGAAGCCTTTCTTCGAGATATTGATGCCGCAGTCGAGCGGCTGATTGCCGACGCCGCAGATCATCATTTGGTTGGTGTTGGGGTTATAGTTCTCAATGCCCCGGTCGGCTCGGGTCGGCACGGGGAAGTATTCCCAACGCATTCCAATCGAGAGGGTTAAGCGGCGCGTCGCTTGCCATTGGTCTCGCAGATATAGCCCATAAACAGAGGAGCGCGTGGTGATCTGATCGGGCACCTGCAGCATTTTCTGGACCCGGAATGGCATGCCCAGCAGGAAGTCACTGTAGGAGTTGTAGACGTTGGGCGAAGGGCCGTTGCGAATGTTGGTTACACCACCAGTGAAGGAGAATCCGCCGGGGGCGCCGCCGCCGGCGCCGCCAAGTTCATGTTGGATGCGGTTCATGTGCTGGCGGGAGACGTCAATGCCAAAACGGATGTTATGGGAGCCCTTGGTGATGTTGCCGTTGGTGGTGTACTGCCAGGCTGGATCGTGCCAGATAATCGGCCAATTGGTAAACGGCAGCCCGAGTGTGGTGAGACTGGCGATGGCGAAGTTCGGCCAACCACCCTGGTAGAAGCGCGGGCCGTTCGTCCCAGGAATTCCGAGGAAATCGGAACCCAATTTCTCGCCCAAGCGGATTTGTTGTGAATTTGTATCGAGTAAGTTGAAGCCAAAGCTGCCGTCAATTATGAAGTTGGGGTTCAGCACATAAGTGCCAGCCACGCTGAGGCTGTGCGTCTTGCCGGTGGCGATCCCGGCGAAGCCCGCGGCACTATTGGTCATGGGACCACCCAATTGGCCAAAGATCGGGGGGCTGTCCATCTTGTAGTCCAGCATTCCATAGCGGCCATAGAGAAACAACTTCGACGAAGGGTTCCAGTTTAGCTTCAAGTCTATGGTGTTTCGATCAAAGGCATAGGGGTCACCTTTGAAGAAGTTATTGGCCAGCCGAGTGGGGAACGTCGGCGCGGGAATGAGGCTGGCCAGCTTGATAGCGCTCGGATCCATACGAGATCTCGGAATCAGGTTATTGGCAAAGGCCAAACGACCGGAGCCGTCGGCAAGTCCCGTGGTGGGGTCATAAATCGGACGTCCGGATCCGGACATGTCCCCGGCCTGCATGGCTAAGGTGGGCACGCTGCCGAACGACGTACCGGTTTGGCGGTCACGAGTGCCCTCGTAAGAAAAGAAATAGAAGAGCCGGTCTTTGACAATGGGGCCACCGATGGTTCCACCGAACTGGTTCATGATGGATTTCGGATTCCGCTCACCAGCCGGCAAAAAGAAGGGTTTGGCCTTGGTGGTATTGTTGTTGTGATACTCAAATGCCGAGCCGTGCATCCGATTCGTGCCGCTCTTGATTTGTACGTTGATCGCGGCGCCGCCAGCCATACCCTGCTCGGCATCAAAACTATTGGTGGCAATGTTCACCGCTTCAATCGCTTCTAATGCGGGAACGTAAGTAGTGAGATGAGGAAGGAAGACGCCATTGGAGGTGACGCCGTCAATGCGCATATTGTTTCCGAAGCGGCTACTTCCATTGACGTTGAACGCCAAAGAACGGGCCGGATTCGCGGCGACGCTATTCGTTTGAGCGGCTGGTGAAAATCCGGGGAGGGTGCTGAGTAAGTGCTGAAAATTACGCCCTGGGGGCACCGGCAGATTGACTAACTGTTTGGCGCTAAGCTCGGAGCGCACCTCGGCGCGATCCATTTGCATCGTATTGACCGCCGCATCGACGACGACACTGTCGGTCACCTGTCCCACTTGTAGCGCGATGTCGACGCGGAGTACGGAGTTGATGGAGACCGCGAGCCCTCGGCGTTGCTGCTCGGAAAAGCCGGTCTGAAGTACCTTCAACTCATAGGGACCGCTGGGAACATTGACGAATGAGTAGCCACCGCTGTCCGTGGCTTGAGCCGTGCGGGACTGGTTGGTGGCGGTGTTGACGAGAGAAACCGTAGCCCCGGGCACCGCGGCGCCGGAACTATCGCTGACATTTCCGACCACGGAGCCGTAGAGCACCTGAGCGGCGGCCCAGGTGGGGTTCAGAATCAAAGTTAACGCGAGTGCTGTAAGTAGACAAGTTCGTCGCATATTTAATATCTCCTGCTGAAATGTCAAATTAATCGTGTCCAAAACAGGACTCTCAGTCAATAATTGTTCCGCATGGCGGGATAACTAGGCATTATTGGGCACCAACGACTTGGTCGCCATCAGCTGCTGGTGGCGCAGATAGGTGTCCTTCAGATGTTCACGAACGGCCGCCATGTCGGATGCGCACAGGATGATCTGGGCGCCGCAGTCCAAAGCGTCGTCCACCAGATCCGGATGGGCGGTGGCGACGGCGGCGATCTTCCCTTGGCCGCATATGGCTTGGATGGCAGACCGGAAGAGTGCGCGGAAGGCTGGGTTGGTAAAGTCGAGCGGCATTCCCGCCGAGATCGATAGGTCGGCCGGCCCGACCAGCGCCCCTTCAATGCCATCGACACCGACGATCTCGGCGCAATTCTGGACGCCCTGCAGGCTCTCAATTTGCGGGAAAAGGTAAGTCTGTTCGTTGGCGGAATCCATGGTGGGCAAACGTGACTCGAGGGCATAGTGCATCCCACGGGTCGCGCCGTTGTAGCCACGCCCGCCCAGGGGCGCGAACTTTCCCCATTGGACGATTTGGCGAGCCGTCTGCGCCGATTCCACCATCGGCACCACCACAAATCGCGCACCCATCTCCAGCGCCGGCAGGATCGACTCGCGGGAGGCGTCCGCCACCCGCAGCAGCGGCATAGCGCCGCTGGCATCGCAGGCGATGCAGAAGGCCTCCGTTTCCCGGGGCGAGCGGCGGTAATGCTCCAGATCGAGCCAGACGAGATCGAAGCCGACGCGCCCCGCCATCTCCACGAAGGCGGGAACGGCGCTATCGAGAGCGCATCCCACCAGCACCGGCTTCCGCCGCAGAATCTCTCGCAAACTCAAGCGTTTTTCTTGACTCATTCCGTCCCTCTCAGCCATGCGCATAGGGCAACCAAGCCCGCATGGAGCAGTGCTGAAACACCGCAAGCTATCGCAAAACCAATCAAGGCTTCCCCACCCGGACGGGGAAACTCCCACTCCTTCCAGCGCACAAGCCGGGGATAGAAATCGCGACCGGTACGCGGATCACGCATGTTTCACCTCCCCCGGCTTCACCAGTAGAGGAAGCAACTCGTTCAGTTCGTCATCGCGACGAATGGGCGTCCAGATGGTGGCGTAGAAGCGATCCAGCAGCCACTCGGGCTCGCGCGGCGTGAGGAGGCTCACCACGACGCCCGCGAGGACGCCGCTGCCGAGATAGAGCGTGATGAGGTAAGGAAGTTCCGCGTCGCCTTGCCAATGAAGACCCCAGTAGCCGTACATCCAGGTGCCGGTGGCCGCCAGAAAGCTGGCCCACGCGCCATAGCGATTCGCACGACGCCACCAGAGGCCCAGCCAGAAGGCGATCCCGATGAGCGGGACGATGTTCCACATGAGGCGAATGGCGCGGGGCACATCGCCGACGGCACTGGCAAAGCCAATACTGCCCACCGCAAAAACACCGGTGAAGATGCGGCTTATCCATAACTCGCGTTCCGGCGCGAGCGTTTTCCCTTTGAGAATGTTGCGGGTGAAAAGGGCGGCGGAGCCAACCGACATCACGGCGCCGTTATCCATCACGGACGCCATGATGGAGGCGATCATCAGGCCGGCAAAGCCCGCCGGAAGCAGATCCCGCACCAAGACGCCGAAGACATGATCGCCCTCGTACTTGCCGGGCCCATAAATGCCGATCGCCAGTACGCCGGCGAGTGCCCAGGCGACCGTGCAGACTCGCTTGAGGGTGACACCGACGCAGAACCCGATGCGGTTATCGAGCTCTGTCCGCCCGGCGGCATTGTTACTCATGATGTGCGGCTGCGCCACGACGCTGAACATCTGGTTGACGATGGTGGCGACAATCCAGAAGAGGCCGATCTCTCCGGGGGTGATCAAGCGAAAGACCCGCTCGGGATCCGGAATGGAGGCGCGTACACCCTCCAGCCCGCCCAGCTTGTACCAGGCAAAAGGGAGGAGCAGGAAGCTCATCAGGATCGTCAGTCCGCCCTGCAGGAAGTCGTTCCAGATGGCGGCGACGACACCGCCCAGTATGCCGTAGCTTAGAAAGGCCACGGTCATCAGCAGCATCGAAGTCATCAAGCTGACGTGGCCACCGGTGAGCGCTTCGATCAGTTTCGCGGCCCCGAGCAACGCCATGCCCAGATAGCCCCAATTGATCACCAGCCCCATACACGCATAGAGGACCCCGAGCGATGGTCCATAGCGAAGCTCAAAGAAGTCGGCCGTGGTCATGCAGCGGGCGCGCCGGAATACGGGGCTGAGGAGCCAAAAGAAAGGAGTATTGAAGACGAGAATCCACTGGTACCAAATACCAGTCATGCCGAGCTTGTAGGATTGGCCGGCCACGCCCACGGCATTGTCGGCGTGGGTTCCCGCCCCGAAGGCGTACATGATCATCATGGCTCTGCCGAAGCGGCGGCCACCCATGTAATAGTCCTCCGCAGTGGAGACCTTACGCCGGGCGGCCCAGCCGATGCCGATCACGACCGCCAGGTACAAGGCGATGATTGCGAAATCGAGGGCAGTGAGGATCCACATAAGTACTACGGCGAACTCACTCAGGATATCCGGTGATCCAGCCACGCCGGCCGTTGTTCCGCATGCCGGAACAGTAAGGGCGTCTCGTTCGTTCGCCGGTATACTGAGAGTCTCATGAACCGTAGAGGCTTCATTCTCTCTACTGCATGGCCGCTGCTGTCAAAGCGGCCGCCGCCGGTAGCGCATCGATTTTCCGGCTCTGCGTATGAGATCGGCGCGATGCATGGCAAAGTCTTGAAGCGCGAGATTCGTGCCGAGGCGGGTCCGGCACTGCGACAACTCTGCGCGACGTGGAAGCTAAGCCAGTCCGCGACACTGGCGAGGGTCGTCTCCAGTTACGAGGGAGTCTATCGCGAACTGGTACCTACGTCAATCGAAGAGATGAAGGGCATTGCGGAAGGTGCCGAGCTTCCTTATCCTTTTGCGTTTTTCGCTGGTATCCGGGACCTTTTGCCCAGTTATGAAGGTTGCACGACGGTGGTTTGTCCGAGTTCAACGACTTACTCCGGCAGCCCGATCATTGGGCAAACGAAGGATACCTCGTCACCGCTTTCGCGCTACAACCTGGTGTTCTCAAAATACGATTCCGGGTTTCGAGCGATTTCGCTCGCCTATCCGGGCTGGATCGGCAATATCTGCCTCACCTCGCACGGTGTGTCCTGGACCGGCAACACGCTTTACGCCCCCGCCGCTCACGGCAAGCTCTATCCCGCCAGCCTATTGAAGCGCCTTTTTTATGAATCCCGATCGGTGCGCGAGGCGCTCGATCGGGCTCACGGACTACGATTCGGCAACGGCTGTTTCTGCGCGGCGGACCGGACCGGTACGGCCGTTTGTCTGGAGTGGATCGGCGGCGAGTGCGACCTTATCGAGATTGACCGCCGCTACGGCCATGCCAATAACGTTTTGGGCCGCTTTCGCAAGCAAGAGACGGCGCCGTCGTCGAATGCCAATTCCCTCCTGCGCCAAGCCCGCATCGATTCGTTGCTCAAGGCGCGGAAACAGCCCGTCAGCGCGGCCGATTTTGAGACTTGGTTCACGGACCATCAGCACCATCCACGCTCGATCTGCCGCCACACCAACAGCGAAGATCCCGATGTGACGACCGCCGCCTTCATCGCCGACTTGGCCACCTTGGAGTTTCGCGTCGCAGTGGGCAATCCGTGTGAGACGCAGTTTGCCGTGCATCGATTGGAGGATGTTTAAATGGTCGTGGCCATCCCAGATCGACGCGTCATGACGGCGCCTCCGACTGCCACGGAGGACCGGGGCGACTCTACCCTTTCTTCGCTTCTCAAAGCCCTCGAGTTGCTTTGCAGTTTTTCCACCGAGCGGCCGGAGTGGGGCGTCACGGAATTGGCCGCTTATCTGGGCTTGTCGAAGAGCACGGCACACCGAATTCTCACCACCTGCGAGCAGTTCCGCTTCGTTGAACGCACCGAGGATCGCCGCTATCGGCTCGGGTCCCGAGCGCTCGAACTCGGGAATATCTATCGCTTCGACCGGCGCTTGCTGCTAGGCGCCGAACCAGCGCTTCGCAAACTCGCCGACGCGACAAACTCGATGGCGCATTTGGCGGAGCTCGATGGCCGCGAGATTGTCGAACTGATGCGCTTCAGCGGACCCAACTCGGTGCGCTTTACCTCAGTTCCGATTCTAAGGGCGGCCGCCCACGCCACGGCGACGGGGAAGGTTCTGCTGGCGCACTGTGATCCGCCGATGCTGAACCGCATCTTGGGCCGCCAAGTGCGCCTGCGGCGCTACACGGCGTCCACGATCTGCGCCCCGGAGGCGCTGCGAGCCCAACTGGCCGAAGTGGTTTCTCAAGGCTATGCGATCTCCGATCAGGAGGTAACCCTCGGCTGTTGTTGCATTGCCGTTCCCTTGCGCAACCGGTTCGGCCGCGTGGTCGCCGCCCTGAGCATCTCCAATAGCAGCGCCACCTTCGCCGACGAGAATCTGCCGAAGTATCTGGGCCGTCTCTTTCAAACCGCCGAAGCAATTGGCCGGGACTTCTGATGCCGGTTGATCTCGCGAAGGCCGCTCGACGCGAATGCCTGAACGATGTGATGCCCTGGTGGTTCCGCCACGGCGTGGATGACCGGCAAGGTGGCGTCTTCTCGATGATGAGCGACAGCGGCGAGCGGTTCGGCACGGACAAGTTCGTTTGGTCGCAAGCGCGCTGGCTATGGACCGTGAGCGCCGCTTACAACCGCCTTGAGCCGCGCGCCGAGTTTGCCCGTGCCGCCGAACAGACGGCGAAATTTCTTTTGCGGCATGGCCGGGGCGCTGACGGGCGTTGGCACTATAGAGTGAGTCAGGATGGTGCGCTAGTGGAAGGCGCGATCAGCATCTATTCCGACTTCTTCGCCGTGTACGGACTCAGCGAGTATTTTCGGTTGTCCGGCGATCAGGAGGCATTGGACGCCGCCACCGCGACGTTCCGGCAGATCTGCGAACGAATCGCCCAACCGGACTTTGTGGAGATTGCCCCTTACCGAATGCGCCCGGGACTGCGTCCATACGGGGTGCAGATGATGATGGTGGAGACGGCGAATGAGTTGTCTATCACGCTGGGCGGGTTGGCGGAAGTCGATGCGATTGCCGGCCTGGCAATGGAGCGCATCCTCACCCGATTTCTCCAGCCCGACTCCGGGCTCGTTGTCGAATTCCTCGAGGGTGATTTTGAACGGGCTTCCGCACCGGAGGGCACGCTCATTGTCCCCGGACATGCGATTGAAGGAATGTGGTTTTTGGCCCACTTCGCGCGGCGGACGAACCAGCTCGACCTGCTGGAAAAGATGACGCAGGTGACCATCAGACACCTCGAATACGGCTGGGACCCGGAGTTTGGCGGCATCCTGCTAAATCGCGACTTACATGGTCAGGATCCGTATTTTCCCCATGGCGATAAGAAAATCTGGTGGCCTCATTCCGAGGCGATCTATACCTTGGCTCTCCTCAGATCGATCAACCCCGCGAATGTCGCGGTGCAGCAATGGCTCGAGCGTGTCCACGCGTGGACTTATGCCCACTTCCCTCTGCCGGACGGTGAGTGGCGCCAGCGCCTAGATCGCCGCGGCGAACCGATTACTGAGGTGATCGCGCTGCCGGTGAAGGATCCTTTCCACCTGCCTCGTGCCCTGATCCTGCTCAGTCAACTCTCAGGCGAAGACTTATGAGTGCACCTCACCGGCGACGTCGGTGAGACGTATGGGGCGGCCGGCCCAACGGTAGGTGAGTTGCCGGGATCGGTGACACGGGGTCGGGGGATCGGTGACATACACGCTCAGATCCCGATCTCAATCAGAAATTCACCTCAAGACGCCGGAAATGAAAGGGGGGGGGAGGGGGGAGCGACGAGGAGAGTGAGCACGGCGGTCTGAGCGAGGTTGACGAAGCGCCGGTAGGGTGGGGCGGGTGCTTTTTGCAACGCGGCCAGGAATTCCGGCACCTGGGCAAATCGCCGGGAGGGATCCGGCTGTAAGCCCTGGGCAATGGCACGCGCGGCGGCGTTCCCCAGACGCGGGGGGAGTTGATCCTCGATGCGGGTGTGCCGGTGGGGCAGATGTCCGGCAAAGAGTTCAAACGCGACGAGCGAGAGGGAGTAGATGTCACATTGGGCGGACGGGGTCGATTGCTGCTCCGGCGCCATGTAGCGAGGAGAGCCGGCTAGCAGCGAACCGGTGGGAAGGGTCTTCAAGCGGGCGATGCCGAAATCGATCAGCGTGATGCGCTCGTCGGCGGAATCGGGATCGGAGACGATGATGTTTTCCGGCTTGAGGTCAAGGTGCCAGATGCCGGCCTGGTGCGCGACGGCGAGGGCCTTCCCGATCTCTTTCACTAGGGAGAGCGCCCGCGGAATCGGCAACCGGCCATGGCGCAGCAACTCTCGTAGGGTGACGCCCGGCACATAGTTGAGCACCAGGAAGGGTACGCCACTGTCGAGGGTGCCCACGTCGGATATGCCGACGACATTGGGGTGATGCAGCCGGCTGAGCGACTTGAGTTCGGCAGCAAAGGTTTCGGCGAGGGCGGCTTGGTTTTGGAATTGGTCGAGCACTTTGATCACGACCCGTTTTTCGCCTACCGGGATATTGACGGCCAAGTAGACAGTGGCAAAGCTGCTCTGGGCGATCTTTTCCTCGATGCGAAACCGGCCATGGAGCAGGGTGCCGGGCGGCAAGTGGACGGGCTCGGCAGCCCGGGCCCCGAGCATTTCGGGAAAGGGCTTAGTGAGGAAGCCATCGGCCGAGTCATAGAGTTCTACGAGGGAGAGCGCCTCATCCCGGACGAGGGCGTCATCCGGGCAGCGGTGGCGCAGGTAGTCCGCGCGCTGGGGCCAGGGAAGGTGCACCGCCGCCGATAGCAGCGTCCGCAGGCGATCTAGTTGCTCGGCGGACATGATTTCAATTTTTTCCTCCCGCTGGGCATCACGAAAATGATAAGCGTAAATGCCGCGTATTTTCCTTATTCATTTTATGCGGAGGGCTTGGGGCGTCGATTGTGGCTTAGCCGTGCAGCCAGCGCATGGCCCAGGCTGCGGCCCAGATCCAACTTACTCCGGCCGCGGTCTGATAGGCGAAGCGGAGGAGGTGGTGGGGCCGGGTATCCTTTCCCATGAGTGCGGTGCAGGCGGCGATCGCGAGGATGCCGAGGAGAGTGAAGCCGAGGTGGGCGTTCATTTACTTGGGCTCCTTTTAATACACGTCGGCCAGGGCAAGCAAATTCACCAGGCCGGCCATCGTCAATAGCTTGGTGCCGTACTCGTGTGCGATGCCGGAGAGGAACGACGGCGTGTATCCCGCGAGCGAGAGCGCGAAGTACGGCAACCCGGCCAACGCTTTGATTGCCGCGCCGCCCTGGAACATCAGCAGTGACGTGCCGTCGAGCCC
>Ga0105044_10010459_pt1 | contig 12662 bp, 6 predicted proteins | sample MAT01_FD_78092 | JGI IMG/M metagenome (GOLD analysis project Ga0105044, IMG submission 78092) | Freshwater microbial communities from Lake Fryxell liftoff mats and glacier meltwater in Antarctica - MAT-01 | ecosystem: Environmental > Aquatic > Freshwater > Ice > Liftoff microbial mat | place...
CGACGTTGCTCTACCTGCCGTGCATTGTGCTTGTTGCGGCGCTGGTCGTGCCACCACCCGACCGATGGAAGCGCGGCGCGATCGCGGCACTCGGAGCTGTTGCCGTGAGTGCCGCACTCGTCGCGCTCGGCCAGCCGCGCGAACTACTGACGGGATTCGTATCCACCACACTCGCACGTTCCGTCACGAGCGGCGGACGGGCAACGGACATCATCCTTTTCGCAGCTTCACTCGGCGGCGTTGCTGCGCTTGTTGCGCTGCCGGCGTTGGCGTTTGCGTCGGCATCAGTGCGATGGGCCGCCATCACAATCTTCGGTTCAGCGCTCCTCGCGCCGCTCAATCACGTACGGCTGCACGAATTCGTGTCGTTGCATAAGCACATGGCGTTCGCACTTGTGCTCTTCGCGGCGCTTGGTGGCGGCTCAGTCGCGGCGCTCATCGCCTGGCTTCGCAGCCGAATGGAACGCCGGCAGGGCGTGATTGCGGTCGCTGTGGGTGCTGCGGCAATCGCAATCGCTGCGCGGGCAGTGCTTCGTCCTGGCATCGACGAGGCGCAGCGACTGTTTCAGTATTGGCCGGATAACACGCGCCAAGCGTATCTCGACTTTACGCCAATTACATCAAAGACGGCGCGCTTTCTCAGCGAAGAACCAGACCTTGGTACGCTCTACCTCGGTCAGCTCGCGCCGGTGGCGCAGTGGGTGCATCCGTACTACTTCGACTACGACGGACAGCAGGCGCGAAAGCCAGCGGACGTTGAGCCGTATCGACTCGCCATTCGCGATGGCTACTTCACCGCAGTGCTGCTGCGCTTCGGACCGCAGCGCGAGTGGGCAACGGCCGTTGAGGAAGAATTGCTTCGGTCGCAGCCGCGCTATCGACTCGCCGCGCGGCTGCCCTTCGAGTTGGTGGATGGAGCGGGCGCGTATCAACTGTGGGTGCGCGTCGATGTCCCCGGGGCCGATCGCGTGCGCTAATGAAAACTAGAACGCATGACGGACGCTCAATCTTGCCAGTTGCAGCCGGAAGCCGCCGAGGTTGTCGAGGTAGAAGAAACCGGCCGAGCCATCCCATCCCTGACGACCGACGAGACGCAACTCGGTGTTCGCGTTGAAGCTGTTCGCGTTGGGTGCTGCCCCTCGCCCGGATACGAGTTGACCGACGGAACCGTCTGTGCGCCAGTTCAAACGACCGTTGAGGGGCACGATGACTCCCATCGACACGAACGCATTGCCAAAATCCTGCGGACTCCAGTAGCCGCCGAACTCGTTTCTCGGGGTGCTCGGGCCACCACGATTCGCGTCGAACTCGAAGTCGAAGTACGTGGCCCCGGTCCCGAACTCAATGCGCGCGTTTCCACTTCCCAACGCCATCCCACGCGTCGCAGAAAGACTGAACTCGCGACGGGTGTTCTCGCGCAGCCCCGCCCCCGTATACACGCCAACGTTAGCTGTGCCGAGCACCGCGATGCCAGCACCGATAGCTGGGATGCGAAGTACCAGTCCAGTGGAGTTCGCCCGTACTTGGCCGCGGAAGACGCCGTTCTCTGTCACCCCGCTCGCTGCACGGCGGGAGTCTTCAATCGCGGTACGACTGATGAACAAGTTGAGCGTCGCTTTGCGATTGAGCGACGTCTCAATCTCGGCCAGGCCAGACCAACCAGTCGGCGCGCTTTGATACTGCTCAGCGCCAACCTGCAGCTTCGCCAAGGTGATGCGGGTCGCGCGTTTTTCGATCGCAGCAGTAGCGCTGCCAGCAACGAAGCGCTCATTCGGCGTGATGAATTGCGCCGGGCCACCGCCCAGTGTGAGTCGAGTTCCGCTCGCAACAGGTATCGATGTGTTGGCCAGCGCGCGGGTGAGTGTGAACCCGAACGAGGTGCGCACAACGGTGACGTCGACACCGGCACTCGGCGCAGCACCCCGACGCACCCAGTCCGGTGTGCTCGGAAAGGTGGTCTCCACCAGTCGGCTCGCCAGCTCACGCGCTTCTCGAAACTGGCCGTCGCCCAGCAGCGCGTAGGCCAACTGTTCCACTAGCCGCGTGTTGCCGGGCGCGCGCGCAACCTGTGGGCGCAAGAGTGCGACCGCTTCGCCGGGGCGTCCGGCTTGGACCAGTAGACTGCTCCTGCCAAGGAGTAGCACCGAATCGTTCGGAGTTCGCTCAATGAGCGAATCGGCGAGACGCAACGCGGCCCGTGTGCGACCCGTCCACGTGAGCACATTGAGGCGACCGCGCGCGGCGGGAAGGTTATTGGGTGACTTTGCGGACACCGATTCATAGAGCGACATCGCCTCGCCGCGGGTTTCCGCCACCCACGAAAGCACGTCCGCGTACTCGGTCACCAGCTCCAAATCGGAGGAGTCTTCGCTCACGAGCGCGACGAGTCGTCGTTTCCCTTCCGGTCGTGTTGTCGGATCCCACGACAGGGCAGAGGCGAGAGCGTGGCGAATGTCGCGACCCGTTGGCCGTTCGCCTTCCAATGAACGGAGCAGTGCGAGCCCTTCGGCGCGCGTCCTTGTACTCCATGTGAGCGCCTTACCGAGCGCGAGTCGCAACGAGAGCGAATCAGGCGCCAGTGCGACAGCTTTTCGCAGATGCACAAGCCCCGCCTCCGTCTCACCTGACCACGCGAGCCACTGACCGAGCTCACGCTCGAGCACAAGGTCGGATTCTCCGAGTGCGGACAGTCGCTTCACGTACGGCAGTGCGTCGGGCCATTTGCCCTGTGCGCTGTACACATCGGCCAGTTCGCGCAGTGCCGGTCGGGATGCGCTGTCCGCCTGCAACACCGTGAGGTACAGCGACGTCGCGCGATCAACGGCGCCGCGGCTGCTCGCCGCGCGTGCCGAATCGAGCATCGCGCTCGTGGTCTGCGCGAGAATGCGCTGCGGCAGCGCCATGCAGCACAGCGCCGCACCGGCGAAGATCGCACGGGTAATCCACCTGTGAACTGATTCACTCATCTTTGCCGCGCTACTCCATGGCCGAAGCGTCACGCTGCCGTAGCCGTGTCAGACGGCTTGCTGGATCCGTCGCTGGCTGCCGTATTCGACCCCGTTGTAAGCGATGGCGTGGCGGCGACCGCCCGCGCCTCCTGATGCTGCGCGGTCATCGTCAGCCACTGCGCATGCCTCGGAGCCACTTCCATAAACAGATGCTCCATAATCGCGTCTCCGTCATCCAGATCGCTCACGAGAAAACGGATACCGTTCGCATAACGCCAGCGTCCGGCAACTTTGAATTGCTCCGTCCATGCCACCTGCCCAAACGCTTGAATCGTGCGCTGCGGCAACGACAGCTTGACGTTGACATACGTGCCGACCGGGATCGCTTCGTCGATCGTCATCGATACACCACTGCGGTTCAGATTGCGCGCGAACGTCTTGCCGACAATTCCCGCTTGGCCGTTGGCGCCGAAGCGCTGCAACTCGAAATTCGCTTCGACATCGAGGTCCTGCGGAAAGCGATACGTCGAGCGCGCTTCACGGCGCTCAACCACGCGGGCAACAGCAGGCGACGTGACCGCAAAGAAATAGACACCAAAGCACGCAGTCACGATGTACGCCCAGAACTGCCCTTCGTTCTCCGCCTGCCACGCCTGCACAACGGCCCACACCATCGCCATGTACACTAGCAATAGCAGCACGATGTACGGCGCCGCCTGCGCGAGTTCTGTCGCTGGTGCGCGAGACTTGGGCGTGACCTGGAACGTCGCATTCTTCTCGAAATAACCGGACGCCGCCGTCAACGTCGCGTGAATCTTGACGAAATTGTATCGCTCCATCAGAAACGGCGTGCGCCAGTTGCCCGCGAGAATGCTGGTCGCGGCGAGATTCACCGCCAAGAACGGCAGGTAGTTCGTGGCGAAGTCAAGCGGATCGCTCAACAGCGGGAAGATGCCCGTCAGCGATGCAAAAACAACAGTCACGACGCTGAGGAGGCGCACCCAACTGAAGACCACGTTGTACTCGTACGACGCGAGGTAGCAGAAACGCTGGCCAAGTGAAAGACCGCGGCCGAAAATCGGACGCTCCAATCGCATGACTTGCGTTGAACCGATCCCCCATCGACGCCACTGTGCGGCGTAGCCCGCGAACGTTTGCGCCGCGAGCCCACGGGCGAGACTGCGATTGAAGTAGAGCACGCGCCAGCCGCGCTTCTGCAACCGCAAACCGGTATGCAGATCTTCAGTGATCGTGCCAGTCGCAAAACCGCCGATGTCGTCAAGCGCAGACCGACGGATCATGGCCGGACTGCCACAGTAAATGGTGGCGTTGAAGCCATCCTTCGCGGGCTGAATCACGCTGAAGAACAGCTCTTGCATCTGCCAGCCGCTGCGCTGCCGCCAGTCCATTTCATGCTGAAATGAATCGAGGTTGTAGCAATCCTGATTCGCCTGCACGATCCCGACTTCACGCGTCCGGAAAAAGCCGATCATCTCATCAATCAGCTCGGGCACCGGAACGTGATCGGCGTCGAGCGTAACCACAAATTCCGCTTGGCTGTGCTTCAACCCGTTGTTCAGGTTCCCCGCTTTCGCGTGTGATCGATCGGCGCGGCCGAGGTACACACAGCCGAACTCCGCCGCGAGTGCTGCGACGTCAGGACGATTCCCGTCGTCGAGCAACAGGGTGCGGTGCGGATATCGCATTGCCACCGCGCACGCGACCGTGTCGCGCAACAACTCGAGTGGCTCGTTGTACGTCGCGATGAACACATCGACCGTACATCCGTCAAGCGGCTCCGGCACTTTATAAAACCGCTGGCCCCAGCTCACCACCATCAACCCGACCGTCGAGATATACGCCATCAGCTCGGTCGCGATGAAGATCAAAAAGAACCAATGCGCGGCCGGATTGTCTGTCTCTGTCGCGCGCCACCACAGATACCGGGCGCCAAGCAGAATCGTCGCGACCGACAACACTCGCTGCGACCAAACCAGCGTCGGCGGGCGCTTCAGCAGCGCGAGCGGTGGCGACGTGGTGGCAGTGGGCATGCGATAATGGCGAAGGGAAGGCGGGCGACGTTGAAAGCAACGCTCCATTCAAGACGATCAACCACACCAGCGTGGCACGACCGTCACGCTGCAGGCATACGCGCGCACTCAGTCATCCGCACGCGGCACGCCGTGTTTCGGTAGCGGCCCTTCACCTCAAGAAACAACGGGCGTTCGACGAAAGAAGGAGGTGCGCGCCGCGCGCGCTCACTCTTCTCGCAATCCGTCTGCCGTGCAACTGCTGCGTACATCCTTGGCTTTGCTGCTGTTCGCGGTCGCTTGTGCGCCAGGGGAACGCACACTCGCGCCCGCTGATGAACACCAGCACGCTGCACGTCACAATCTGGGCACGGTCGAGGACAGCGTCTACCGTTGGTCCAATCCTGCATCATGGCCCGACAACTTGCTGCCCACCGCAGGCGCCGACGTCGTAATCCCCGCAGGTCGTCATATCCTGCTCGACACGACGCCGCCCGCTGTGCGCCAGATCACCATTGCCGGCACTTTGGAGTTCTCCGACGAACAAGACCTCGCACTCTCGGCGCGCGCGATCGATGTGCAGGGCACGCTCGTTATCGGCACCGTCGCCCATCGCCACCAGCACCGCGCCGTCATCACCATGCTCGGCACTGCCACGGAGAACGCACGCTTCGGCGCTGGGGCGAAGGGCATCATCGTCACCGGCGGCTCACTCGAACTACACGGCGCCCCGGTCGTCTCCTGGACACGACTGGGGGCCCACGCGCGGGCCGGTGCGTCCACGATTGAGGTGGAGCGCAAGCCGTCGTGGCACGCGGGCGACCGGATTGCCCTCAGTTCTACGGGCTACGACCCCGCGGATGCCGAAAGCGCCATTGTAGCATCGGTGAGTGGAACAACACTGCGTCTCACACAGCCACTGGCGCATTCACACTGGGGCGAGCTGCAAACGATCGCCGGCCGCGTACTCGACGAGCGCGCCGAAGTCGCACTCCTCACGCGCAACATCGTCATTCAAGGCGACTCGGCGTCGTCGGTCAGCGGCTATGGCGCGCACGTCATGATCCACCCGGGTAGCGCCGCGCACATCGAAGGCGTGGAGTTTCATCGCGTCGGTCAACGTGGCGCGACTGGACGATATCCGCTGCACTGGCACCTCGCGAAGGAGACGGAAGGGCACTATGCGCGCGACAATTCGGTGTGGGAGAGCTTCAACCGGTGCATGACGATTCATGGCACCAACGGCGTCACCCTCGAGCGAAACGCTTGCTACGATCACGCCGGACATGGCTACTTTCTGGAAGACGGCATCGAGCGCGGCAACGTACTCGCCGGCAATCTTGGCTTCGGCACGCACGCTCCAGCTGCGTCGTCGCGTCTGCTGCCGTCGGATGAACGTCCCGCGACATTCTGGATTACCAATCCGGACAATGATCTGCACGACAATGTTGCAGCGGGCTCCGAAGGCTTCGGAATTTGGTATTCGCTACCGGAGTATCCGACCGGGCTCTCAGCGACCCGAAGTGTGATGCCGAGACGCCTGCCGCTTGGAAACTTCGACCACAACATCGCGCACTCGAACATCAAGAGCGGACTCTGGGTCGACGAAGGGGTGGATGCGCAGGGACAGCTCAACGTCGCGTGGTACGAACCGCAGGCGGACCCGATTTCCGGGACCGCACAAGCAGCACGTTTCCGTGGGCTCGTCGCCTACAAGAATCAGGCACTCGGCGCGTGGTTCCGCGGCAGCAATCTTCGACTCGTCGACGCAGTACTTGCCGACAATATGTCGGGGGCTGCATTCGCCGCGACCGAGAGCACACTTGAAGGCGCCTTCGTGGTCGGTGTGAGCGACAACGCCAGCGTGAATCCGCGCGCTTGGGCGCCGGTGCGCGGGTTCTGGTTCTACGATGGACCGGTCGGCGTCACGCGCAGTCTCTTCGCCAACTTCGACGCGCGCGCCGGAATCGATGCGAGTGCCCTCGGCTTCCATCCCGTGAATCCGTGGCCGATCAGTGCAGACAATTGGGTTGAGAAGACGACGTTCGTTGACGCTGTCCCCGTTGCATTCGACGCCGTGACGCAGGCCTTCGACGCGACCAAGTCTGCCGTGGTCGTCGATCGTGATGGTTCACTTGGCGGCGCGCCACACGCTGTGCTTGTTCCTGACGCACCGCTGTTGCGCGAAGGGTGCGAACTTCGCAGCAGTTGGCGCGCGTGGGCGTGTACGACGGCCGTAACGCAACTCGTTGTGCGGAGCGATGCTCGCTTGCCCGAAGGAGTCACGGTGCAGCGAGTCGCTGAGTCAGGTTCGCAGGTGCGCGTCTCACCCGTGCTTTACGACTCGACATTCGCGACGCTCACCGTACCGCTTGGTGTTCGCCTGGAAGCGCGAACGCCCCGGCTCACACCGCGGCACTTGTCGCTCGCGACCGGGAACATCGACGCGGCGTCAATCCTGGATATCACGGTGCCTGCGTTTCGCGCCGATGCGCAGGTGGCCCAGCGCGGACGCGTGCTCGAGGCGGTGGAAGCGGCTGCGCTGGAATGGTGCGTGGACTGCTACGGCAGCGACGGAGAAAGTGGCCAGCTTCGCCTCCGTCTGCGCGCCGACCCACTGTCCCATTCAATCGCCATCACCATCAATCGTCCTGGCGCAACGACGGCAATCCGGACCGCCCCGCCAGCTCAGCGGGGGCCGGATGAACGTGCGAGTTCGGTGTTGAAGTACGGCAGCAGGGCATTGAGCGCGAAGATGTAGTCGTCAACGGCCAGCTGCGGCGCGGTCCGGATGCGCACGTTATGCCGGCATGTATTCTTCTTTGACGACGCGATCTCGCCCTGCATAGTCTTCAGCAACGTGTCGAGCGGGCCGGTGGTGCCACGCACCGTATAGCGATTGGCCGCGACAATCAGCACTTCGGCGACTGAACCGGTATCGACTTTGAGTTCGATACAGGTCGGTGTTTGACGCGAGCGTCCCGGGCCGGCGCCGCCTTCACCCGTGCCGCTGCCGTTTCCGATTCCCGAACCGATCGCACGGTACGGCCCCAGCGCGGCATAGCCGCTGCCGCTGCCGCTGCCGGTGCCAATGCCATTCCCGATCCCGCTCCCTGGCACACCGGGCGATCCCGGCTGCCCTGGCGGGATCAGAGTTGGCGAGGGTGGCACCTGCGCGGCTGCCAACGCGCGAAGCACGGCCATGGTATCGCGGGGAATGGTCGCCACCGCGATCGCAGCGGCGGCAACTCGAGCGTTCATCGCTGTTGTTGCCGCGGCCGTTGCCGGTGTTGCCGGGGTTGCCGGTGTTGCCGGTGTTGCCGGTGTGCCGACAATCGAGGCGACGCGAATCGGAGCGATCACCTGCGAAACGGAGGGCGCGACGGCGTCCAACTGTCGGCGCGCAGAATCCGCGCGCAAGTTGGCCACCGTGAGTGCCGCGGTCGCATCCGTCCGTGACAGCTGGGCGATCGCAATCTCGCGCTCCACCGCCGTGAGTCGTGCGGCAACCGCCGGATTGGTTGGGCGCGGCGGTACCGCCCGCACGCCACTCCCGACGTTGCCAGGAACCGGGCCAAGACTCAGGGCGGAGAGTGAATCCCGTTCGCGTTGGAGGCGAGCAAGTCGGGAGGCCAGTGCGCTGTCTCGCGCGAACGCCGAGCGCATGGCGCGGTCGAGTGAGTCGAGTTTCCGCGCCAGCGACATCAATTGCTGCAATCGCGGGTTGCTGCGGCTGGTCGTATCCATCGCCGCCCGGGCGCGCGGTGTTGTCGGCGGTGCGCCAGTACGGCCGAGTTGGCTTAGACCGAAAAAGAGCAGCGCCAGAAAAAGTCCGAGCTCGGCCTCCGTGAAGCCGATGATGGACTGACCCCGATTGACTCGGCGGCGGCGGGTTCCGCCGCCCTGGGGAGTGGTCACTCCTCGCTGCGCGTCGTGTTCGACGCGCGTCCTTGACCGAAGTAGGGCGAATACGGAGGTGTGACCGCGCTGGATCCCAAAGCTGCGCTAGGAGTCGCTTGATCAGCGCCCCCGCTCATTGAGGCGGCAACGGCCGGCGTCGAGTCTGGAGGTGTCGCAGCACTCGTCGCCGTCGTCGGCGCGGGGCCGGCGTAGGGTTGGGTGCGCGGCGCTTCGGTGGTGCGCGCCGGGGTGGCGTTCACGACCGCATTCACAGCCTGTTCGGCACTACTCTGGCGCTCGGATGCCGGGCTTGAGGTTGGCGGCACTAACGCGCCCCGTGGAGTCGGCATTGGTGCCGTCGCCGCTGAGGGCACGTCCACAGCGATGGGAGGCACAGAAGCGGCTGGCGTGGGACGAAAGCCGCTAACGACGTTCAGCTCGGCTAGGAACCGTGCCTGAGTCGCCTTCAGCTCCTCGGTTTGCCGAGCGCGCTCGTCGGCCATCTCGCGAAAGAACTGCTGGCGGGCCACTTCGAACGCCACGGCGTGACTCGTCACGGCGTTCGCGAGGGCAGCAAGGCGGTCGTCCTCTTCCGGCGCTTCGTCCTGTACAAGCGCGAGCAGTGCCTGGCGACAGAACAGTCCGACGATGGTCGTGAGAACAGCGCCGCCAACTTCCTGCGTCATCAGGGCCGGGTTCTGCCCGAAAAGGCTCGAGCTGACCGACACGTCATTAAAGATTTTGAACAGCGCGAACATCGTCAGAAGGAAGCCGAGGAAGTACGGCGAGTCCTTCAGCGAGTCACCGCCAAGTTGACCGACGGCGGTGCGGTTTGCATAGAGGTACAGCGTGTATACGACAATCGGCACCGACGGCAGGTAAGGTCTGCCAATATCGGTAAACAGCGCCCACATGCTGGCGGCGAGCGCGACTGTAAACGCCGCAAAGGCTCGATTGGAAAAAAAGTTCACGCAGCGTGGGCGCGGGTGATTTTTGCCGAAGACGAGTGAAGAATCGCACGCGTCCTGTGTGGACAAAACGCCCGACAAGTCTCCCGCGTCACAACTTATCGATGCATGCCGAGGCGGTGACGCTTAGACGTAACCTCAACTCGGCGTTGATACTATGCAAGTTCCGTGGGCTTCGGTTTGTGCGCCCGGTCACGAATTTGACTTGGGAGTTGTACTCTGGGCTACGAAAACGCCCCATTGACTCCCACGCAGTTGCGGTTACCTTACCATGGCTACCCATTCTGACGAGTTGGTAGGCAGCGTCATCCCGGAACGTTCGCGCGTAGAACGCCGGACAACTGAACGTCGCCTCGGCTTCGTGCTGATGTGATGCGCCTTGGGTCCCCATTCGTGCTGCAGTGACGAATGCACCCGGCGGCAGCGGATGGATACCGGTCTTGCTTCGGCGAGGCGTCTGGTCCAGCCGTTTTTTTGCTGGTGTCGTTGGACGTTCGTGGATCATGCCATCGCTGGTTGGTGCAGGATCTGTTTGCTCACTCTCTGTCAACACCTGGCGCCGCGAAAGCGAGCAGCCGCCTGAAGACTATGCCGCGTACGACCCCGCTTCAGCATTATCGAAATATCGGCATCATGGCCCACATCGATGCCGGCAAGACCACCACGACTGAGCGCATCCTCTATTACACGGGGAAGTCGCACAAGATTGGTGAAGTACATGACGGTGCGGCCACCATGGACTGGATGGAGCAGGAACAGGAGCGCGGCATCACCATTACGTCGGCCGCGACGACTTGCTTCTGGCAGCGCCACGGGCAGAGCGATATCAAGGGCGAAGGTCCTGAGTACCGCATCAACATCATCGACACGCCGGGGCACGTAGACTTCACGGTCGAAGTGCAGCGCTCTCTGCGCGTGCTCGACGGTGCCGTCACGTTGCTCGACTCGGTGGCCGGCGTCGAGCCGCAGACCGAAACCGTGTGGCGGCAGGCCGATGGGTACGCCGTGCCCCGCATGATCTTCGCCAACAAGATGGACCGTGTTGGCGCGAACTTCGAGCGTTGCGTCGCGATGATTCACGACCGGTTGTCCAAGAGCGCTCAGCCGCTCCAGCTGCCCGTTGGTTCGGGTGAGCTGTTCACCGGTCACCTCGATGTCATCGAACGCAAGCAGTACATCTTCGACGAAGGGACGCTCGGCAAGACGTTCACCGTCACCGATGTCCCCGCCGAGTTCCATGATGCCGTCGAGGCAGCGCGTCACAAGCTGATCGACACGGTTGTTGAGTATGACGAAGCGCTGATGGAGAAGTACCTCGCGGGGGAAGAGCTGACGGTCGATGAGATCCGTCACGCCATTCGCATCGCGACGTGCGCGGGCAAGTTCGTCCCCATTCTGTGCGGCGCGTCGTTCAAGAACAAAGGCGTGCAGGCATTGCTCGATGCCGTTATCGACTTTCTGCCCGCTCCGCTCGACGTGCCGGCCATCAAGGGCCACCTCCCACACCACGACGAAACGTTCGTCGAGTGCCCGGTGACTGATGACGCACCGTTTGCCGGTCTGGCGTTCAAGATTGCCACCGACCCGTTCGTCGGAAAGCTGACGTTTTTCCGCTGCTACTCAGGCGTGCTGACGTCCGGCTCGTATGTCTATAACAGCACGAAGGACAAGCGTGAGCGCGTCGGTCGTCTGCTGCAGATGCACGCGAACAAGCGCGAAGAAATTCCGGAAGTGCGTTGCGGAGACATTGCCGCCGCGATCGGCCTCAAGGACACGCGCACTGGCGATACGATGTGTACGGAAGATTCGCCGATCATTCTCGAAGCGATGAAGTTCCCGGCGCCCGTTATCGACGTCGCCATCGAGCCCAAGACCAAGGCCGACCAAGACAAGCTGGCCATCGCCCTGCAGAAGCTCGCCGAAGAAGATCCGACGTTCCGCGTGCGCTCCGACCCGGAAACGGGGCAGACCATCATTGCCGGCATGGGTGAGCTGCATCTCGAGATCATTGTCGATCGGATGCAGCGCGAGTTCAAGGTCGATGCGAACGTCGGTCGTCCGCAGGTCGCGTATCGCGAAACGATCCGCAAGCGCGTCGAGAAGATCGAAGGCAAGTTCATCCGTCAGTCCGGCGGCAAGGGTCAGTACGGCCACGTGGTCATCAACATGGAGCCCAGCGAGCAAGGGCAGGGTTTCGTGTTCGAAGACAAGGTTGTCGGCGGCGTGATCCCGCGCGAATTCATCGGACCGACGGAAGCGGGTATCAAGGAAGCGCTGGAAACCGGCGTGCTCGCCGGCTACCCCGTGGTGGACATCAAGGTGCAGCTGGTGTATGGCTCGTACCACGACGTCGACTCCTCGGAAATGGCGTTCAAAATCGCTGGCTCCATGGCGTTCAAGGAGGCGGCCCGTCAGGCCAGTCCTTGTTTGCTGGAACCGGTCATGAAGGTCGAGGTTGTAAGCCCTGAAGCCTACATGGGCGACGTCCTCGGCGACCTCTCATCGCGTCGCGGCAAGATTGGCGGTATGACGCAGCGTGGAGAGGCGCAGGTCATTTCGGCGACGGTACCGCTCGGCGAAATGTTCGGTTACTCGACGAAACTGCGCAGCATGTCGCAGGGGCGTGCGGTCTACTCGATGGAGTTTGCCCATTACGAGGAAGTGCCGAAGTCGAAGGCCGAAGAGATCATCAGCAAGGTGAAGGCGTAAGCCTCACCCACTCATTCACTACCCAACACCAGAATCGAACCATGGGCAAGGCAAAGTTCGAGCGGAACAAGCCGCACGTGAACGTGGGAACGATCGGCCACGTCGAC
>Ga0105044_10010460_pt1 | contig 12661 bp, 9 predicted proteins | sample MAT01_FD_78092 | JGI IMG/M metagenome (GOLD analysis project Ga0105044, IMG submission 78092) | Freshwater microbial communities from Lake Fryxell liftoff mats and glacier meltwater in Antarctica - MAT-01 | ecosystem: Environmental > Aquatic > Freshwater > Ice > Liftoff microbial mat | place...
AGTCTCAATTCCTTATGGGTGCACAATCATGAATCGTAGACGTTGCATCGGGTGGCTGGCGGCAAGTGGTGCGGGGGTGGCGGCGTTCGTTGCGTTCAGCACGTGGCCAACATCTCGCCCCGCGCTTGCGGATGTGCCGACGCTCGGCGATGGCGATTTTGCGGCACTGCTGAAAGCGGTACGCCCGGTCGCGGGGGAAGACTTGTTCGCAACCATTCCGTGGCAGACTTCGTTGTGGGAAGCCCGCGAGAAAGCGGCGAGGGAAGGCAAGCCGATCTTGCTCTGGGAGATGGATGGCCACCCGCTCGGCTGTGGGTGAAACAACGTCGTGGCGGGCCGTGCGTTCGCCTTCGCAGATCCTGAGATTATTCGCCTCGCGCAAACCGCGTTCGTGCCGGTGTCGGCCGACGACTGGTACCAGCGTCGCCGGAAAGATGCCGAAGGCGACTTCTTCCGCAAGGTCGCCAGCCAAGGCCCGCGTAAAGGCGAAGGTGGTGGCACGCGGCAGGGGATTTACATCCTGACGGCGGACGGCGAACTGCTCGCGTTCAAGAATGCTGGGCAGGATGTGAAAGCCACGCGCGAACAACTGCGTCAAGGCTTGCAGAAGTGGAAAGCGCTGCCAGCGAATCGCCGCGAGGCAGGCGCGGTGAAGGTTGAAGCGCACGGGAAACTCGACGCAAACTTCACGCGAATCGTGCCTGAAGGTGGGTTAGTGGCCCGCGTTCATGCTCGAATTCTAGACAAAACCGCCGACGGTTACACGAAGGGGGCGACCGAAGTCGGTGGCGGCGACAAAGCCTCTCGCGATTTCCTCTGGCTGACGGCGGAGGAAGTCCGTCAACTCGCGCCGACGAAACCGGAGAAAGATTTCACGTACCCCTTACCCGTGAAAATCGCCGAGCGGATCGCGCGATTCCACCTCATCGACAACACACGCGGCGAGCCACCACTCTGGGAGAAGAAGGAACTTCGCAAACAAAATTTCACGTTGACCGTGGTGAAAGTGAGCGAGGATGCGATCGAGATGCGGCTCGGCGGCGATGTGCTGTTATGTAACGAAGCCGACCCCATGAAAGCGAATCGCGGCTACGAAGCGACAATCCGCGGCAAGCTAATTTATCAAACCTTGAAGCAGCGATTCACCGCGTTCGACGTTGCCGTCATCGGAGAACACTGGGGCGATGGCGACTTCACCCGCAAAGGCACGCGACCGGGTAAAGGTCTCCTCGGAATCGCCTTCGGCCTCGCGGACCCGACGAATGCGGCAGATCGAGTCTCGCCCCAGGGTATCCGCGACCGAAACGCATATATGAGTGGCGAGTGATAAGTGATGTGGCGAGTGACGAGTGATGAGTGGTGACCTGGGACGAAACTAAACTTAGCACCTGAAATACACCTCACGCGGCAGAGATTTCTTGCCTCGCCACTCGCTACTCGCTACTCGCTACTCGCTACTCGCTACTCGCTACTCGCTACTCGCTACTGTTAGTGCGTCGTGAAATGGATCGGCGCGGGGGGCGTCTTTAATGTAATGGGACCGGAAGCGATTGCAGAAATGGTCGATCGTCATGCGGCCGCGCTCGCGCTGTACGCACGGCAATGGTGCGCTCAACCCGACGATGTCGTGCAGTCGGCGTTCCTGAAAATCGTTCGGCTGCGAACGACGCCCGATAACCCCGTGCCGTGGTTGTATCGCGTGGTGCGGAATGCGGCGATCGATGCGGGCCGTGCCGAACGACGGCGAACGAAGTACGAGACGAACGCGGCGCAACAGGCCTCCACTTGGTTTGTCCCGACCGAAGATCCCACCGGCCTCGATGCCCGCGAGGCTGCCGCCGCGCTCGGCGAGTTACCTCTGGAAATCCGCGAAATCATGGTCGCCCACCTGTGGGGTGGCCTGACCTTCGAACAAATTGCAGCGATGGTCGGCGGGTCGGCGAGTACCGCGTACCGTCGCTTCGCCCACGGTCTCGAACTGTTACGCGAACATTTAGGTGCGAAGCCATGCCGCCCAACGACCGCGAAGGTCCATTGACCGATTCCCCGCTCTGTACCGGCCACCCGCTCGCGAAAGCGCTGACGGGGCTGGAACCGTTGCCAAGCCTCGTGAATCGCGACCAACTGATGTTCGCTGCCGGTGTCGCCAACCGGGATGGCTCGGTGACATTCTGGAAACGCGCTTTCGCCGCACAAACTGCGGCCATCGGTTTGCTCGTCGGCGTCGGCGTGGCAAACTACGCTCCAACCGTGATCGATCCGACGCCGAATATCGTTGAGAAAGCTCGCGAAAAACCCGCGCCACCGAAGCCCGAGACCGAAGCCGCCCCCGCACCGCGAACCGTGCCGCAACCGGTGCCTGAATCGCCAATCGATTATCCTTCCGTTACGCTTGTGGCTTCCACGAATGCGGAACTCCACGAGCGGGCACGCTGGCTCGAACTTCGCGCGAACATCTTCGAGATCGGCCTAAACGTGCTGCCGACGATGCACCAGACATCGCCCGCGCCCGACCGCGTGGCACTCGAACACTCGTTGCAGTTGCCGCCCGGAATCCTCGCCGCACCGGTACGGCCCGTTGTGCCGAAACCGCTTTTAGACCCCGAACACGAGTAACCGATGCGATACGCTCTCTCATTCCTGCTTGCTTCGCTGTTATCGCTCGCGGCACAGGCCCAGACTCCGAAAGAGGGCGGGGTTGCTCCGCCGATCGACACCGAGCGTTTTACGACGAGGTTGACGGTCTCGCCGATGGCTGCACCGCGACCGGCGATGCGCTACGAACTGCTGCCGCCACTGCGCGAACGCACGCCCGGCAACGCTGCTGTTGGTTACCTGCGTGCCGCTGTACTGCGACCGAGCTGGCCGAAAGACCCCAAAGAAAGTCTCGCACTCAGTGAGAAGTGGGAAAAGTGGGAGATCACGCCCGTCGATCAATTGCCATTGGAGGCGATCAAAAAATTCCTCGTGGGCTATCAGCCGATGTTGTATGAAGCCGATGAAGCCGCCCGGCTCGACCGCTGCGACTGGCAATTCGCCAACCGCAAGTGGACCGACATGCAAAACCTGTTGCCTGCCGTTCAAACGCATCGCGAACTGATGCGAATCCTCTCGCTGCGCGTCCGCACGGAGATTGCCGAGAAGCGCTTCGATGCCGCGATTCGCACACTGCAAACGTCATTCCAACTCGGCAGGCAAGTCGGCGAAGGCAGCACGATGATCGAGATGCTTGTTGGGTATGCGATCATCGGAATCTCGATCGGCCGATGCGATGAATTCATCGGCCAACCGAACGCGCCGAACCTCTACTGGGCACTCGCGACACTGCCGAATCCAATCTTCGATCCGCGCCCGGCACTCGATGGCGAAAGCCGCTTTCACGGTTGTATCCTGCCGATCTTGAAGGAACTGGAACGCGGCCCCGTATCCGAAGACGTCGCCGCAAAGGCGTTTCGGGAGGTGTACGCGAGCATCGGCATGGCACAGGATCCCGACGACAAGCTCGGTGAATTCGCTAAATCGGTGGCACTCGCTGGCATGGTCGCGATGCAATCCACAGGCGCGAAAAAAGACCTGATTGCCCGCGGTATGGCGAAGGCCACCGTCGATGCGATGCCGACCACGCAGGCGGTATTGCTCCGTTCGCTATACCTGCACCGCGACCTTTGGGACGATCAGGTGAAGCAGTTTTTCATGCCGTACCCGCTCGCATCGAAAGAGATGGAACGAATCGCAGTGCGAACGATGGAACTGCGGAAATCGAATACCAACGACCCGCTCTTCGCCGTGTTTTCACTGGTCTACCCCGCATTGCTTAAAGTCCATGTCGCTCATTCGCGAGTGGCGCGACAAATCGCGCAGTTGCGTGCCATCGAAGCGGTCCGGATGCACGTCGCTTCCACGGGGCTAATTCCGAAATCGCTCGCCGATGTGACGATCGTGCCAGTCCCCGACGACCCGACGACCGGCAAGCCGTTCGCCTACGAAACCAACGACGGCACCTTCACGCTCGGCACGACGGCGGCCTCCGCAACTGGCTCGATTCCGAAAATCTACGTCGTCACCCTCCGCAAGTGAGGCAAAATTTCGACTTGACGCGATAAATCGATTCGGCGTACCCTTCCGAACGTCTTGCCCACATGGATGCGGGTGAGTGAAACGGTCGTACCCACGGAAGGGGCACGAATGACGGAATCGCTGTTCTGGCCTGGCCGTCGTGCGCTCGTTCTCGGGTGCGATTCCCCGCTCGGTTGCGGGGTCGTGCAAGCGGTTGTTGCCAATGGCGGTGCGGTTTCGGTTTTTGCGAGCGAACTGCCGGCGGATTCCCCCTTTATTCAGCGTCGGCTCTACGAATCGTCGTCCGTGGTACGCGGTTCATGGGACGATCTCGGTCCCCTTCAGCGATTACTCGCCGTTCACGAAATCGATACGATCATCACCTGCGATCCGCAGCATATTACGACGCACCGGCTGTTGCGTACGGTCGCTACCGCGCGACCGGATGCCACGGTCACGGTGGCGTGCGATGGTCGCAGCGGAACGCTGCCGACGTTCCGCACCTCGGCCACGAACGGCTTGCGAGTCGCGTTCGTTCGCTGGCCGAACTGGGGCGATGCCCACGAAGCGGCAACCCTCCACAGGGCTGTGGCCGCGTTGCTCGATGCCACCGAGGCGATCGCACGAATCGACGCGATACCGGTCAACGGGCTATGGTCCGCAATCCCCATGATGGGTAACGATTCCGCGCGGAAAGTCGCGTAAATTGTAGCAAGAAGCCGTCAAGGAGGACGACACGATGAGCAACCTGATTTTGGGCGTTTCGGGGCAGATTGGCGGAAACCTCGCGGCGGAGTGCGAACTGCGGCAGCAGCCGTTCGAGGGAACGTGGTACCGCTGGCCGCAAAATGATGCGACGCCGCTGGACATCCGCGATGCGGAAGCGGTAGCGGGGTTAATCGCCGAGTGTCAGCCCGAAGTGGTGTACCTCGTGGCTGGGATGGCGCAGATCGATTACGCGGAAACCGACCGCGACGAGTGCCATGCCATCAATGGCACCGGTGCGGAAAACGTGGCGAAAGCGTGCGCCCAACTTGGCGCGAAGCTGGTGTACGTTTCCTCTTCGCACGTCTTCGGCGAATGCCCCACGGCACGCAAGGAAGACAGCCCCACTGCCGCGATGAACGTCTACGGCAAGTCCGTCGTTTATGCGGAAAATGCGATTCGGGACACGTTACCGGAACAGCATCTGATCGTTCGCACGAGCCATGTTTACGGGCCGGAAGAACGAGCGAAGAACCCCGCGTTACATGCGGTTCGCCGACTGTCGGATCGCCGCAAGATCCGTGCGGCGATGGATCGCCATTGCCAGCCGACGTATGGGCCGGACCTCGCCGCTGCGATCTTCGATCTCGTCAAGCACGACTGTGTCGGTACCTATCACGCGGTCGGCCCGGACAAGATGACCGAGTATGCGTTCGCTTCGATGGTTGCGTTCCTGAACGGCTACGATTCGGACGATGTCGAAGCCGTGAGTGCCATCGAACTCGGCGAGGAAGCGACACGATCGCGCACGTTGTGGTTGGATCGTGCCAAGTTGCGTTCCGAACTTGGTGCAAAGGCATTCCGCAGTGTCGGCGAAGGCCTTCGGCACCTCCGCGACGCAGAGCAAATTCCCGCCATCGCTTCACTTCGAGCTGCGTAGCCTGCCCGACCAATCAGTTTTGCTGGTCGGTTTTCATGTGGCAGTTCTTGTACTTCTTGCCGCTGCTGCAGTGACAGGGGTCGTTGCGGCCGATCTTTGCGCCGGTGTTGCGAATCGTTTCGATCTTCTTCGGTTCGCCGCCGCTGGCCGCGTTCGCCGATGCGAGGTCGGACTCGACTTGTGCGGAGACTTGCGAGGCCCGCGCCCGCATTGCACTTTCGGCCTGCTGCTGCGTGGCCATCGCCCCGGCGTAGTAGGCGCGTTCGACTTGATCGTCGCCGACGTCTTCGATCTTAAACGCGAGTTCCGTGGTGCGGTCTTCGATGCCTTCCCACATCCCATCGAACAGCTTCATGCCGTCGCGTTTGTAGACGATCTTTGGGTCTTCCTGGGCGTAGCTCGACAGGCCGACGGTGCTGCGTAAATGGTCCATCGTCAGCAGGTGGCTCTTCCACGAGCTATCGAGTTGATCGAGCACGAGCCGTCGTTCCATGTCGTGCATTTCGGGGCGGTAACGCAAGTCGTAGGCGTTGAGGATCTCGTCGCGAACGCGATTGCGGGTCGAGCCGATCAATTTCTTCGGGTCGAGTTCGAGCTTCAGCGTTTCTTTTGACCACTCGATGAGATCGTTCGCGTCGGCCGCCTCGGCGGTGACGGCCCCGCTGAAAACTTCTTCGAGTTTCGCGTCGATTTCCGGGTAATCGATCGCCGGGAACTGCGACTCGCTGACCTTCAAGAGTTGTTCGAGAATCATCGAACGCGGCTCGGTGCGAACGACTTCCTCTGAGATCGCGCTCGAATCGAATCGGTTTATCGCCCAGCCATAGAGGTGTTCGCGATTCGGGCGGTGCGTCGTCGAGGCACGTTCGGGCATGTGGGCGGCCATGCCGACGCGGATCGGGAATTCGCTGTCTTTCTGACGGTACGCTTCGCGCACTTTTCGGTGAAGCAACTTCGTCAGTTCGCCCGCTTCCTTATCGTCGACTTCGCGCGATTCGATCTTCAAGCCGAACTTCACTCGCGCCCAGTCGGCGAGCGATTCGGGACCGTAATTGCGGTCGAGAAAGCGTTGACCATCGGACAGGTCGATCGCCTTGACGGCTTCGCTCGCACCGGCCAGTAGGTGATCGCTGAGGTTCTCGCGACCGATCGCTTTGAGGTCGGCCGCACTGACTTTCATGCCGAACCGCGACGAGGCGACACGCGCGAGTTCGTTCCATTTCCAGTCTTTTTCGTCGTCGTCGAGGCTCAGGTTTTCGTCCATCGCTTCCTGGATGAACACCGGTGCCATGTTCAGTGCTTTTTCCTGGGCGGCCTGTTCGGCTTCTTCGAAATTGCAACCGCGGAAATCGCTGGCTTCGAATTCGACTCCGAAGCGGGTGGCGGCAAAGTCGGCGAAACTGCCGGTGCCATAGTTGGCGGCAGCGTAGCGCGTGACCGCGAGGCGGATCTGCGCGTCGATCATCGTCAGGAGCATTGCGCGCGGGTTGCCGCCATCGAGCACCGCCTGCCGTGCGGAGTACGTTCGCTTGCGTTGTTGGTCCATCACCTCGTCGTAATCGAGGAGGTTCTTACGCTGGTCGAAGTGATATTCTTCGACCTTCCGCTGTGCCTTTTCGATCTGCCGCGAGAGCATTCCGGACTCGATCGCTTCGCCGTCCTTGAGGCCGATGAGCGGCGAGTTCATGAGCCGCATCATGCGTTCGCCGCCGAAGAGCCGCATCAATTCGTCTTCGAGGCAAAGGTAGAATCGGCTACTGCCGGGGTCGCCCTGTCGGCCGGCGCGACCGCGTAGCTGGTTATCGATTCGTCGGCTTTCGTGTCGCTCGGTACCGACGATGTGCAGCCCGCCCATCTCGGCAACTTTCCGCCCCTCTTCCTTCATCTTTTCTTTTTCGTCGATCTCGCCGACGGTCTTCTTCCAGACGGCATCGGGTACTTCGAGCCGCGTCGGGTACAGCGGGCGGCTGTCCTCGTTCTTGAGTTGCTTCAACCGCGCCCATGCGAGCGTTTCCGCGTTGCCACCGAGAATAATGTCTGTGCCGCGACCCGCCATGTTCGTCGAAATCGTCACCGCGTTCATTCGGCCCGCCTGCGCCACGATCTCCGCCTCGCGTGCCACGTTCTCGGGCTTCGCGTTCAAAAGCTCGTGCTTGACGCCGCGCCGTTTCAGGAGTGATGAGACCCTCTCGGACTTCGCCACATCGGTCGTGCCGATGAGGATCGGTCGACCGGTGCGACTGACCTCGACGATGTCGGCGACGACGGCGTCCCACTTGTCTTTTTCGGTCTTGTAAACGAGGTCCGGCTCGTTGACGCGGTGCAGCGGGCGGTTCGTCGGCACGGCGACAACGTCGAGTTGGTAGATCTTCCAAAACTCGTTCGCCTCGGTCATCGCGGTGCCGGTCATGCCGCCGAGTTTGCCGTACAGCTTGAAGAAGTTTTGCAGCGTGACGGTGGCCAACGTCTGCGTTTCTTGCTTGATTTTCACGCCTTCGCGGCGATGTTTCGCTTCCACCGATTGGTGCAAACCATCGGACCACTGGCGGCCGAACATGGCGCGGCCCGTGAACTCGTCGATGATGATGATGCCGAGTTCGTTGTTCTCCCGTGGGTCCGGGGCGATCATGTAATGCTTGTCTTTGTGGTACAAGTGGTGCGCCTTAATCGCGTTATCGATCAGGTGCGGCCACTCCATGTTCCCCGACGTGTAGAACGATTCGACGCCCGCCAGCCGTTCGGCTTCGCGCACGCCGAGGTCGGTGAGGTGGGCGGAGCGTTCTTTTTCCTTGATCTCGAAGTAAATTCCGCGTGGCACATCCTTGACCTTCTCCGGGTCGAGCGTGCCGACGATCGGCATGTTATCGCCTTCGGTTCCCGTCAGGGTGGACTGCCCGCTCGCTTTCATCTCCTGGCGGGCTTTGCGTTCGAGGTCGGTGAGCTTGCGAACGATCTCGTCCGATTTTTCGTAGTTGCGAATGTCGGTGTATGCCGGGCCGGAGATGATGAGCGGCGTGCGGGCTTCGTCGATGAGGATGTTGTCGACTTCGTCGATGATCGCATAGTTCAACGGCGTACGCTGGCACTGGCGGTAGTACGGGTCGTACTTATCATCGTCGAACCGTGCGGGCTTCATGTTGTCGCGCAGATAGTCGAAGCCGAATTCGGAGTTGGTGCCATATGTGATATCGCACTCGTAGGCGACGCGGCGCAGCCCCGCGTCCATGTCGCTCTGGATGTACGCCGCCGCCACACCGAGCGCGTGATAGATCGGCAACATCCATTCGCAGTCGCGCCGGGCGAGGTAGTCGTTCACGGTAATGACGTGAACGCCCTTTCCTTCGAGTGCGTTCAGGTAAGCGGGCAACGTGGCGACGAGGGTTTTGCCTTCGCCGGTGACCATCTCGGCGATGTTGCCTTTGTGCAAGATCGCGCCGCCGACCATCTGCGTGTCGTAATGTCGCATCCCCTTGCTGCGGTGCGCGGCCTCGCGACACGCAGCAAACGCCTCGGGTAAGAGGTCTTCGAGCGTTTCGCCCTTTTTCAGCCGTTCGCGGAACGTGCCCGTTTGCGTTTTGAGTTCGTCGTCGCTCAGCGCTTTCATCGAATTTTCGAGCGCGTTAATGCGTTCGAGCGTCGAGCCGGCGACGATGATGTGCGCGGCGGCATTCTTGGGACGGAAGTAGCCGAGGTTCCGAACGGTGCGATCGTTTGCCGTGCCGAACAGCCGGGTGACGAAGCCTAAACTCCCTTCGACAAACGAGTTGAGTTTGTCGCCGAGCTTCTCGAGAATACCCGCTTCCATCTTGGTATCGGTCGCCATGGTCGAAAACCTCGCCGCGGCGGAGCGCGGTAGCACATCGGGAAACGGTCTGCAAGAAAGTCAGTGTAAGAATGTCGGGGGTAAGCGGTCAATACAAACCGCAAACCCGCTACGACCCATCTACGAAGGCATTGTCCCAATCGCGGCGATTTTGGGTGGCGGGTGAATGACTCCAGCACTTACCCACCCACCCATCCCTGGACTCATTCCCGAATTTCGGAACCAACCTAACCCAGCAACGACTTACGTCCGAAATCGACTAACGGGACTCACGCCAGAACCAAAGTTTCGGTGGTCCTTTTCGGGAAAACTACAACCTCGCTTCGAACTTTGCCCACGAGTGATTTGACACGAACCGGGCAAAAACTCGCTTCATTTCGTATTCTTCCAGAATCCGCATACAATAACGCCTACGGATGATTTTAGCCGGTATAAGGCGAATCGCGACGGCTTGGAATTCTATGGCTGCACCCACTCCATCAATGAAAGACCACGCCCGGCGATTGCTGGTTTCGAGCCAGAACCCCTCGGAACCGCACGTCCATCAAGTCGTGATCGCCATCGGGAAACTGCGGATTTCCCTGACGCGATTTGCCGGTACCGATGGTTTCGTATCTCTGCTGAGGCGGGCATTGGTGTTGGCCCGCGCAGAAGTGCCTTCGCTGCAAAGTGTCAAGGCTGGCCCGGACGGTCACCTCCTCGGATTCGAACAAATCGCCATCGATTCTCCGAACGAGGGTATTGAGGAAGCGATTGCGATCACGGCTCAGCTTCTCACACTGTTAGGCTGCTTTATCGGCGAGCCCCTCACGCGGAGTATTCTGCGCGAGGCCTGGCCCGATATTCCTCTGGAAGACCTCCATTCCTAATCGAGACAGATCGATGAACACCGACGGAAAAAATCGAAGCCAGAATCGAGTGCCCATCCGGCAACTGCCGACTGGCGTACCGGGCCTCGATGAGATTCTCGGCGGAGGCTTGCCCGAGTACTCGTTCAACATCCTCGCCGGCGCGCCCGGTTCCGGAAAGACCACGCTCGCGCACCAGATCATGTTCGCCAATGCCACCCCGGAACGGCCCGCGATATACTTCACCGTGCTGGGCGAGCCGGCCATCAAAATGCTGCGGTACCAGCAGCAGTATTCGTTCTTCGATGCCGCCACTTTGGGCGGAGCCGTCCGCTTCATCAACCTCAGTCAGGTCGTTCTCGACGAGGATCTCGGCGCGGTTCTCGATGCGATCATCAAGGAAGTCGAGGCGTCCAATCCGGGCATCGTGGTGGTGGACTCGTTTCGCACCGTGGTACGCAAGGCGCAGGGCAGCACGACGACCGAAGTGGAACTCCAGGGGTTCATCCAACGGTTGGCGCTGCACCTGACCAGTTGGCAGGCGACCACGTTCCTGATCGGCGAATACGTCGAGGGCGAGCTGCGCGACAACCCCGTCTTTACCGTCGCCGACGGGCTGCTCTGGCTCAACCAGAGCGTCGAACGCAACTCGATCGTCCGCAAGATGCAGGTCATGAAGATGCGCGGCCAAGAGTCCGTGCCCGGCCTGCACACCTTCCGCATCACCGACAGCGGCCTGCAAACCTTCCCGCGCACTTTCGGCCTGACCGATCACAAGCCCGAACACGTCAAGGGCAAGCGGCGGCTTTCCACCGGCGTCGCGAAACTCGATACGCTCATGGGCGGCGGTATACCCGAAGGCGACAGCATGCTTTTGGCTGGACCCTCCGGCGCGGGCAAAACCGTGCTCGGTATCCAGTTTCTTGCCGAAGGGTTGCGTCTCGGCGAGCCAGCGATCATCGCCATGTTCGAAGAGCGTCCCAACGAGTTCATGCAGCGGGCCGCCTCGTTCGGCTTCGAACTCGACAAGCATATCGAAGATGGCTCGCTCAAGCTCCTGTATCTGAGGCCGCTCGATCTCTCGGTGGATGAGACGGTGCACGAAATCGTCAGCGCGGTCGAGGCGATCGGCTGCAAGCGGCTGGTCATCGACTCGCTGGTCGGCTTCGAGATGGCGCTGGCTCCCGATTTCCGCTCCGATTTCCGGGAATCGCTTTACCGGATGATTGGCGCGCTCACGCGGCTGGGCGTAACCATCGTCAGCACGGTCGAGGTCGAGGAGGATTTCACCTCGATGGGCCTGAGCAACTTCGCCATTTCGTTTCTGGCCGACGATATCCTTCGCATGCGTTACGCCTCGATCAACGGGCAATTGCGCAAAATTATGATAGTGGTGAAAATGCGTCGCAGCCAACACAGCATCGACATGAATGGCTACGATGTCACCGCCAAGGGCCTGGTGATCGGCGAGCCGATGCGCGGCTACCGCGCCCTGACCAGCGGCATCCCCGGCCCCTGGTTGGAACAGGCCGCGAGTATTCCGGAACCGCGCCCCGTGGCGGAAGCACAAAAATAGAGTTGGGCATCCCACAAGGACGCTCCGCAGACGTAAGGAGACGACGCCAATTAGCAGTATCCAAACATTGGCTCCAGCGGACGGCAACGACTTCGTGCAGCAACTTCGCGACATGAACGAAGCCCTGTTGCTCTCCTCCATTCGCCAGCACGAACTGGTGGAGAAAGCGGAAAAGGCGGAAGCGGCGTTGCGTGTGAGTGAGGCGCGATTGCGGTATGCCGCCAATGTTGCGGGATTGACGTACATGGAAGTCGATTTGGAAAGTGGCGAAGCGCGGAAGGCCGAAAACTTCGGGGCGGTAATGAGCTATGCGGTACGCAACGAACCTGAATCCGACGTGTTCGAGGATACCGCGTTACTCCTCGAACACGTCGTGACCGAAGATCGCGTGCGTGTGAATCGCGCGCTCGAGGATTTCCTTGTCGGCAAGCCCGTCGGCAAGATCGAGTACCGCGTTCTCGGCGACAACCGCACCGAACGCTGGATCGAGAGCCGTTGGTCGCTCGAACGCGATGGGAATGGCAAGCCGCTGAAAACCTTCGCGATCCACCTCGACATCACGGAACGCAAACTCGCCGAAGCGACGTTGCGAGCGAGCGAGGAGCAGCGGCGACTGGCGCTCGACGCGGCCGAACTCGGGACGTGGCACCTCGATCCCGCCACCATGATGATCGCGGCGGACGAGCGGATGCTCGCCATCTTCGGCACGACGG
>Ga0105044_10010462_pt1 | contig 12660 bp, 8 predicted proteins | sample MAT01_FD_78092 | JGI IMG/M metagenome (GOLD analysis project Ga0105044, IMG submission 78092) | Freshwater microbial communities from Lake Fryxell liftoff mats and glacier meltwater in Antarctica - MAT-01 | ecosystem: Environmental > Aquatic > Freshwater > Ice > Liftoff microbial mat | place...
GCAGACCCTTCGGCAAATTGAAAACATCGCGCGGGAATTGCTCGCGAAACATCGGCTCCGCGACGCGCGCCCACGGCGAGCCATACCACGGGAGGACGTGCCACATGCCATTGCGCGCCGTGTGCTGGGCGCTGAGCAAAGCGGCGCGCGTGGGCGTGCATTGCGGCATCACGTAAGCGTCGGTGAAGCGCACGCCATCGCGCGCGAGCGAGTCGAGGTGCGGTGTGGGGACAAGCTTGTTGCCATAGCAGCCGAGCGTCGCCCGGCCCTGGTCATCGGTGAGGATGAGGGGGATATCGGGGCGTTGCCCGGCGGCGACAGACAGGCTGCCGCTGGCGAACAATCCAAGAACCAGCAGCAGCATTTTGAACATCGGGATCGCCCGTGCGTTCACACGAGAATCCCCTTCACCACATGCCCATGCACATCGGTGAGGCGGTAGTCGCGGCCCTGGAAGCGGTAGGTGAGTTTTTCGTGATCGAAGCCGAGCAGGTGCAGGAGCGTGGCGTTGAGGTCATGCACGTGGACGGGATCGCGCACGACGTTGAAGCCGAGTTCGTCAGTCTCGCCGTGGATGTGCCCTTTCTTCAGTCCCGCACCGGCGAGCCAGTAGCTGTAGCAGCGGTTATGATGGTCCCGTCCATCGTTGCCACCCTGCACCATCGGTGTGCGCCCAAACTCGCCGCCCCATACGACGAGCGTGTCATCGAGCAGTCCGCGTTGCTTGAGGTCCTTCACCAGCGCGGCGCTGGCCTGGTCGGTGTTTTCGCAGTTCTTTTTGATCTCCTTGGTGAGATTGCCGTGCTGGTCCCAGGCTTCGTGAAAGAGCTGCACGAAACGCACCCCGCGCTCGATGAGGCGACGAGCGAGCAGGCAGTTGCGAGCGTAGCTGGCCTCCTTCACGTCCTTGATGCCATACATGTCGAGGATGTGCTTTGGCTCCTGCGAGAGATCCATGAGTTCCGGCGCGCTGGTTTGCAGTCGATAGGCCATCTCGTAGCTCGCGATGCGGGCCGCGATTTCCGGATCGCCCGCATCGTCGAGCGCGGCCTGGTTCAGTTCATTGAGCGCATCGAGCGAGGAACGCTGCGCTTTGTCGTCAATGCCTTTCGGATTCGAAAGATACAGCACTGGATCGCCTGCGCTGCGGAAGGGCACACCGCCATACGAGGTAGGCAGGAAGCCGCAGCCGTAATTGCTCGCGCCGCCGCTGGTGCCTTTCGCGCTCGTGAGCACGACGTAGCCGGGCAGGTCCTCGCCCTCGCTGCCGAGTCCGTAGAGCGTCCACGCGCCGAAGCTCGGCCGCCCAAACTGCTGCGAACCCGTATTCATGAGAATCTGCGCGGGCGCATGGTTCACCGCGTCGGTCTGCATCGAGCGGATCATGCAGAGTTCATCCGCCAGCCCGGCGGTGTGCGGCAGCAGCTCGCTGAAATCCATGCCGCTCTGCCCATGCCTGGCGAACTTGTATTTCGCTCCCAGCAGGGCGGAATTCGGCTTGATGAAGGCGGCGCGATAACCTTTGAGCAGTTCCGGCGGCGGCAGCTTGCCATCGCGTTTGGTCAGTTCCGGCTTTGGATCGAAAAGCTCCAGATGACTCGGCGCTCCGGCCTGGAACATGTAGATGACACGCTTCGCTTTCGCCGGGAAGTGCGGGCCCTTGGGCCTCGCGTTTTGCAGCGCGTTTTGCCGCGCGGCGGATGCTTCGCGGGTGAGCAGCGAGTTCATCGCGATGCCGGCAAGGCCGATGCCGCAGTCGCGCAGGAACCAGCGGCGGGTGAGTGCCTTGGCCCGTTCGGAGAGATGAATGAGAGGAGTCATATTCGTGGTGATTCGGTTCAGGATTTCGTCATCGTCTCATCGAGGTTCAGCAGCACGCGACTGACGATGGTCCAGACGGCGAGGTCATTGGGCGTGGCGTCGGCGGGGAGTTCTTCCGGTTTCGTCAGCGAGGAGAAAGCGATGAGTCCGGCTTTGAGTTCGCCTTGGCGGAGGCGGGCGCGATTTGCTTCGAGCAGTGTGAGCACACTTTGGAGTTCGGCAGGCTTGATGCCGCGCGCGGTGCAGAGCTGGTAGGCGTAGTTGGCGCGGGCGGCGTCATCGGCACCGCCTTCGCGGAGGATGCGCTGGGCGAGGGCCTGCGCGGCTTCGACGAAGACGGTTTCGTTCAGGCTGGTGAGCGCGGAGAGCGGCGTGTTCGACCGCGGCCGACGCGCGCAGGCGAGGTCACCGTTCGGAGCGTCGAAGCTGGCCATCACCGGGTCGGGCATGGAGCGTTTGCGGAAGACGTAGAGGGCGCGGCGATAGCGCTCGGGACCAGTCGGTGGCACCCAGTAGTCCACCTTGGAGAAGTTGTAATCGAGCATGCTCTGCGGCACGGGCGGGAAGATGCTGGGGCCGCCGATTTTCTGATGCAGCAGGCCCGCGATGCTCAGCGCACTATCGCGCACGACCTCGGCCTCCATGCGGAAACGCGGCCCGCGTGCGAGGGTGCGATTGCGTGGATCGCGCTCCAGCGATTCGGGGGTGGCCTTCGACGACTGCTGATAGGTGGCGCTGGCGAGGATGGTCTGGATGAGATGCTTGTGACTCCAGCCATTCTCCATGAAATCCACCGCGAGCCAGTCGAGCAACTCACGATGCTCCGGCACGGCCGCGCGGGTGCCGAAGTCCTCCGAGGTCTCGACGAGTCCGCTGCCGAAGACGGCCTGCCACACGCGGTTCACCGCGACACGAGCGGTAAGCGCGGAGTCTTTGCTGGCGAGCCATCGGGCAAAGGCGAGCCGGTCCGTCTTGTCGCGCTTCTCCGGTGCATGCAACGCGGCGGGCGTGTGTGGCGCGACGGCCTGCTTCGGGCGATCCCATGCGCCGCGGTCGAGCAGCTTCGTGGCGCGTGCGTTGTCGCCTTCGCGCTCGGCCAGATGCAGCACCGAAGTCAGCGCGGACGGCTGATTCTTCCACTCGGCGGCGATCTGGTCGTTGATGGCTTTCGCTTCCGGCACGGTCTTGCGCCATGCGGTGAAAATGGCGCGCTGCTGCTCCGGCGTGCGTTTCTCCGAAGCCGTCTGCATCGCGAGGACGGCGGCGTAATCCACGGGCTGCGCCTGCGGCGTCGGCGCGGTGCTGGTGCTCACGCGGCAGCGACCGAGCATGGTGTTGTCCCGGCCATTTCCACCGCCGCTGTGATGGTAGCGCAGCAGCACTTTCAGCTTCGTGCCGGCGGGCAAATCGAGCGGCTTCCCGAACTGCACCACGGCCACGCTCTCCTGGTTGCGCAAGCCGGCACCACGATCCGCGCGCCACGCGGTGTCATCGTTGCCATCAATGAGGTAACTCACCGGGCCGCGCACGCGCTTCTGTTGCTTGTCAAAATCAGCCTTCCACTCGTCCTCCAGCCGCGCATCCGGCTCCGAGAAATCGGCGGTCGCATGGACCAGTTTCGGCGGCTCCCATTTGTCGGAGTCGGGCACTTGATAGCTGACCACCATCTCGCTCACCGCCCATGTGCCATACTTGCTGCGACCGGGACCACTGAAGGGCAGGTCGCGATGCGTGAGGGCTTCGAGTCGCAGCGCCGTGACGCCCTTCAAATCCGCTTCAAAGACACCGTAGATGTCGCCCTTCGTCGTCGGATGGCCTTGCGTGAGAATCGAGAGATCGGGATCCTGCGTGGGATGATTCAGCCCGCTGGTGCTCTCCAGTTCGATCGCCTTTAGCGGCGTCCACGCGATTTCCCTGACCTTCACGGAATCCTCCCATGTCGCCATCTCCTGCGACCACTGCGGCCGCTGTTTTTTCAAACGCTCCTCCGCACCCGATACCGCCGTTTTGATCTGCGCGACCTGCTTCTGCTGCTCCGGCGTATAGACCCACGACTGCGCCTCGTAGGCATTGTTGAAGAAGGCGAAGAGGCCGAAGTATTCGTCGTGCGAGATGGGATCGAACTTGTGCGTGTGGCACTGCGCACACTGGATGCTGAGGCCGAGCGTGGCTTTCCCGATGCAGTCCATGCGGTCAAACATCTCATCCATGCGGAACTGCTCCGGCACGATGGCCCCTTCCTCATTCACCATGCTGTTGCGCAGAAAACCGGTGGCCACGATCTGATCCTGCGTCGCGTTCGGCAGCAGATCGCCCGCGAGCTGCTCAATGAGGAACTGGTCATACGCCATGTCCTGGTTGAAGGCATTGATCACCCAGTCGCGCCACGCCCACTGCTCGCGCGGCAGATCCTTCTCGTAGCCATTGCTGTCGGAGTAACGCGCCGCATCCAGCCAATGCCGCGCCCATTTCTCGCCGAAGTGCGGCGACTTCATCAGCTTCTCGACCAGCGCGGTCGTTGCCGCCTTCGTATCCGTCGCCGATGCCTGCACAAACTCCGCCACCTCGACAGGCGAAGGCGGCAGTCCGATGAGATCGAGATGCAACCTGCGGCAAAGCGTCGTCGCCTCCGTGCGCGGCGAAGGCTGCAACTTCATCGCCTCCAGTCTCGCTTTCACAAACGCATCCACGGGATTTTCTCCCACCGGCACTGCTTCCTTGCGAGGGGCTTCGAAGGCCCAGTGCTTCGCGTAGTTCGCGCCCTCGGCGATCCAGCGCTTCAAGATTTCCGCCTGCGCCGCGCTCACCGGCTTTTTCTCCTTCGGCGGCGGCATCACTTCATCGGAATCATGCGACAGCACACGCGCCGTGATCGCACTCGACTCCGGCTTCCCTGGCACGATCGCCGGACCATCCGACTCGCCGCCCTTCAACGCCGCCTCGCGCACATCGAGCCGCAGTTCGCCCTTGCGCGACTTTTCATCACTCCCGTGGCAATGAAAGCAGTGCTCGGAGAGGATCGGCTGGATGTCCCGGCCATATTCGAGCGGGGCTGCCGAAGATGCTGAGATGTTGCAGACGACGATAGAGAAAGAGACGAACAGTTTCATGATGGGCGGGATTCAACTGAGGTAAGGACGAACGAGGTGCGTCATTCCTGACCAAATTAGTACGCGAATTCGCTCCACGAGCTTAGGGACGTAGCGAGTGGAGACAAAACTCTGCACACCATTGTCCATCGCAGTGGCTTTCCAGTCATTGTGCGATTTCTCCAGTTCCGCCGTGTGCGTGGCGTAAAAATCCTGCGCGGCGCGTCTGCGGATGAGCAGGGATTCGCTGGACCAGTTCACTTTTGCAACGCCCGCGGCGACGCCTTTGCGCAGTGCGCTCTCGGGCAGTCCGCTGCTGCCGTGCAGCGCGATGCCGATGGGGCGTCCGCAGATTGCGCTCGCGCGCTGCTGATGCTTCGCGACGGCCTCCTTGTGGTGCGAGATGCCGTGGAGTTCATCGTTGAGCGCGCCGTCGAGGAAGCTGAACCGCATGTGCGACACGTCGCGGTTGAAGATGAGCGTGGCGACGGGGGTCTTGTCCATCTGCCAGGCGAGCAGCATGAGGTCGCACATCATGCGCTTGTGCTCGCGAACGTCCTGCGGCAGCTCGGCGGCGGGGCGCGCGAGGTTGGGTTTTGCGAGCGATGGATGCCAGCCTTCGAGGCGTTCCTCCTTCGTCGCGCGCTCGATGCGCTGTTCCAAATCGCGCACGCTGGTCATGAACTCATCGAGCTTCCGCTGGTCGTTCGCGCCGAGATTGCGGCGCACGTCCTTCGATTGCGCGAGCACGGCATCGAGCACGGTCTTGTCGCGCAGCAACGAGCCGGTGTCGAAGATGCGGTCGAACACCGAGCGCGGAAACACCTCGGGCGCGATGGGCGTGTTTTTCGACGACCACGAAACCGTGCTGTAATAAACCGCCGGCACGCCGCTGCGCAGCCCGCTCTCCGCTGGTTCCACCGCGGGCACGAGACTCGGCACCGTCGTCTCCTTGCCCGTGTGCCGCTCGATGAGCTGGTCAATGGATTCGCCGCCCTCGGGGATGAGCGTCTCCTTGAACTTCGCGCCGCTCAGGTAATTCGAGAACAGCGGCCAGTGCGGCCCGCTGGTGTTGTTATACACCTGCAGTTCGTTGAGCACCGTGATGTGCTTCTTGAATGCCGCGAGCGGCTGCAACGTGCTCGACAATTCCATCGCCTCGCCTGCGCCCTTCGCCGACCACTGATGCGGATTCACGCCATTGGCGAATATCATCACGCCATAGCGCACGGGTGCCTTTGCATTAGCCGCCGCCGTCGAAACGCCCGCCGCGCGAGCCATCGACCACATGAGCGATTCCATCCAAGGAAGCGCAAGCGTGGCACCGATGCCGCGCAGGAGTGTGCGGCGGGAGATGAGTGGGAATGTGTTGTTCATAGATTGGTTGATGTGTGGTTTCAGCTCTCTCTCACCGCTGCTGAAAACTCGGCGACCGCACGGCCGCTAGGACGAGGGCCTGGAATTGATGATGGGCGGCCTGGGTTTGCCGGGTGATTTGCTTCACCGATGCCTTGTCCTGGATGCGGAGGGAGCGGCCGCAGGCGTAGGTGAGGAGTTTTTCGGCGAAGCCGGTGACGAAGTCGTCCTGCCTCGCGAGTAGCGCTTTCTTCAAGTCGGCAACGCCAGTCATCGTGGTGCCGGTGTCGAGCTGCGTCGTCGTGCTGGCCTGCAGCACGGCGCGACCGAGGGCGTAGCCGAGTTGCAGCCAGGCCGCCCAGGCGAGCGCCCAACCGGAACGAAAGGTGGAAGAGGCGTGCAGCATTAGGGCGACGACTGGATGGGGAACGGTTGCGGGTGATTGGGTCATTGCAGCACGACCCACATGGCGTCCTGCGGGAACGTGAAACGAAGCGCCTCCCTTTCGCGTGTGACCGGGACATCATCGGCGGCGTAGCCGTTTGCATCGAGGCGCGTGGCTTTGGTGAGATGCGGATTCTTGAGCGTGATCGCGCCGTCCGCTTTCACGATCTGCCAAGGTGCGCTGCCGGTGGTGATGACTTCCTCGCCCATCCGCTTCTCGCCGCTCTTCGTGTCGAACTCGGCGGGCTTCGTCTGCCAGCCGGTCGGGCGTGCGATGGTGCCGAATTGCACGAGCACCTTCTTCGATTTTGCGAGCGGCGCGTCGTCAAGCGAGGCGAGCTGGATCACCGCGTATTCGTTTGCGGACTCGATGATCACGTCCGGCAGATCGAAGCGCCCGCCCGCTTCAAGCAGAAATCCGGCGACGCCCTGCGCGCGGGGCGCGGCGACGCGGAAGAGCCCGCGCTGCGGCGCAATGGATATTTCGCCCGTGCTGCTCGTGATGGTGCCGTCCTTAATCTGATCGCCGAAGACCGTGATTCGTGCCGCTGGCTTCTCGCTGGCGCTCCACCGCACCGGGCCGACGAGGAACGCTGCGCGGCTGACTTTCCCATCGGCCATTTGCCAGCGGCTCAACTCGTCCGGCTCGCTTGCATACTCGTGATCGGCGACAGCCGGCGCCCGCCTTTCCCACATGCTCCCGAATTCCCGGACATCGCGCACCACCGGCTCCGCTTCCCGCACATCGCCGCGGCGAAAGAGCAGCGCATTCGCCGGCCACATTCCGGCGATGTGCGGCTGGTTCACGACAAATTTCCGCAGCGCCTTGCCGCCCGCCAGATTCCAAAATGGATAAGTCGGGTCCGTCGCCCAGCCGTCGCCGCCGACGGCGAACCAGCAGATGCCATCCACGCCCGTGAGCGACTGATACGCTGCGCCGAGGAACGCCATCTCGGCCTGGTAGGCGTTCGGCGAAGGCATGGTGTTTTCCGTGACCATGAAGGGATGCCCCTCCTGCTGCCGCATGAGCGTGGGCAGCGAGAGCGGATTGCGAATGGCGGAAGCGCTCACGAAACGATGCCCGCCCTGCACGCGCCACGCGGCATTTTCGCCGCTGTGCGCATCGAGCGAGTAGCGATTCTCCGCGTCCCAATCGAGCGCGCCGTAGGTCCAGCGCTCGATGTCTTTCAGCGTGCCGTCACTCGCCGTGCGCCAGTTGCTCGCGTTGAGGAGTTGCTTGCAGCCGAGGCTGCGAAAGTGCGCGCCCATCGCGGCGTAAAACCCGCGCTGATACTCGGCCATGAACTGCGTCTGATCGCGCAACCGCTTCGCCATCGCGCCCTCGGCGGGCTTTGTCAGATTGAAGATGTCCTGCACGCCGATCACGCCGCCGGTTGCGTCGTCGTGCTTGTGCTTCGCGCCGTCCCACGCCGCGAGCGCGGCCTCGGCGCTGCCGTATTTCTTCACGCACCACGCGTGGAAGTGGCGGCCAAACTTGATCTTCAGCGGCTCGGGAAATTTCCCCTCGGTCCAAAAGAACAGGCTGTCCTCATTCTGCACCTGGAGGAATGCGACGGTCGGGTCGTCCTTGATCGCGAGGCCAGTGTGCGGGTTCACGCGGCTAAAAAGTTCGCGGGTCCAGGTGCGGTACGCGCCCTGCAATTTCTCGTCGAGAAAGAGCGCGCCCCAGAGCTGCTGCTTCGCCGCAAAACCCTCGATGCCCCACGAAGCCGGCATCTCGTGATGCGCCCACCACGGCGAGATGCAGACGTAGATGCCGCAGTCCTTTGCCACCTTGATGTAGCGCATCACGCCCTCGACGATTTTCTCGTTCAACGCAGCAATCGGCAGCGTGGGATCTCCCGGCTTTTGTGGTGCTTTCGCCGCGACGATGAAGTGGAGCCGCACAAGGTTCACGCCCATCTTTGCCAGCCAGCGGCACTGCCGATCCATCTCCTCAGGCTTCAGCGTCCAGCCGTCTGCGCCCGCGGCCCAGAAGCGAATCGCCTGCCCGTCACCGCGCACGAACGAATTGCCATCCGGCGAGAGTTTCACGAATCCGCTCTCGCCGGAGTGCTTCTCGTTCAGCGCGCGCAGATCGAGCAGCGCATCCGCGGAAAACGGATCACCCTGCGGAACGCGGAAATCCCAGGTTTCCGCCGCGCAAACCGGGCGAGAAAGGATGCAGGACAGGGCGAGGAAGGTGAGTCGGAGTTTCATGAAAGGGAATGCGGTCTGGGGTGGCGTGGCTTCGTCGAAGCGGGGCAAGCTTGATTTCCGTCTCGGATCCGAATGACCGGCGATCAGGCGCCGAACGCCACGGCCTCGGCCGGTTGCTCGCATTTGTGAACGTCCTTCCAATCCACGCCGTCGGTGGAGCGGAGGATCCGTCCCCGCCAGGAGGTGCCGACGAAGACGCCGCCGCCGAATGTCGCGAAGGTCGGCGCGTTTTTGTTTGGCACGCGCTTCCAGTCCTTGCCGTTTTGCGAGAGGTAGGTGGCGCCGGCGCCGATGGCGACAAACTCCTTTCCGGTGAAGACAACCGAGTTGGGGTGTTCGCCTTCCTGGCCACGCACCGGCTCGGACCACTTCACGCCGTCTGCGCTCGTGCAGCGCAGGCCGTGCAGACCGACACCGACGAAGACGCCGCCGAAGCTGATGTCCACGAGGGTGTCGATCGGTTTCGTGCCATCGGCGTCCTTCCACGTCTTCGCGTCGGGCGACGACGCGATGCGCCCGCGGTCGCCGACGCCGACCCAGGTGCCGTTTCCAAATGTCACGCGTCGCAGCATGTATTTGCCGTCGATGGGCGCGTTCCCATCCCATTGCACGCCGTCCTTTGAAAGCACGACGAATGGCCTCGACTGGCCGACGCTGACGGGGTCGCCGCCGAGCGCCATGAAGGTGCCGTTTCCAAACACGAGCCCGAGGAACTTCTCCTTGTACTTTCCGTCGCGCGTGCCGAGTTCCCACTTCGCGCCATCCGCGCTGGACGCCATGGTACTGAATCCGCCAAACGTGCCGATCGCGACCATGCGCCCATTGCCAAATGCGGCGGCGCGATAGACCTGGCCCTCTTTGCCAAGCTCCGGTTTGCTCCACGTCTGGCCGTCCTTCGACGTGATGCGGATTCCGTTGTATCCTGCGACGAGGAACATGGCGTGTCAGGCGAGGCCCGGGAGTTTTCCTGCGTAGCGGGCCTTTGGCGACGACTTGCTCTCGCCGAATTCGGGGAGGTTCGCGCCCATCCTGTTCGCCATTTCGAGGTAAAGATTCGCGACCGGCGTGTCCTTTTCAAAGGCGATGTGTCGTCCAGGTTTGAGCGTGCCCTGCGCTTTGCCGACGAGGAGCGCGGGGTATTCCTTCCGGCCGTGGCCGCCGTCGGCCATGCAGCTGGTGTAAAGCAGCATCGTGTTATCGAGCAGCGACACGCCGCCGTCGTCGATCGTCTTCATCTTGCGCACCATCTCGGCGAAGAGCCCGGTGTACCATGCGTGGATCTGGCGGCACGCTTCGCGCGAAATGGGGTCGGCCTGATCGATGCGTGCGGCGTTGCCCTGGTGTTCGAGCGTGTGGCAGTGCCGCTCAAAGCCGACCGTGAACACCCCCGGAAAATACGCGCCGTCGCTGCCGCAGGCGAAGGTGCAGACGCGCGTGGTGTCGGTCTGGAATGCGAGCACCATGAGATCCGACATGATGCGGATGTAGTCCGCGTGCCGCTCGGGGTCTTCCATCAGGGGCCTCTCACTCTTCCACGCGGCGGCTTCGAGCATCTTGGGAACGGGCAGTCCGCCCTTGCTGGCGACGATGCCGCCGACATCCCGCACGTCGCTCACCTGCCGCGTGCCGAGGTGATCCACGCGCTGCTCCACGGCGCGGACGCTGTCCATGTATTCCTCCAACCGCGCGCGGTCGCTGTGTCCGAGCTTGCCGCTCAGGCTCTTCGCTCCCGCGAGCACGAGATCGAGCACGCTTTTCCCCAGCGAATCGCGCGGAGGCTGCGGAGCGACCGCTCGCGTCGGAGCCGCAGCACGCATCCCACCACGACCGGCCCACGGCGGCAGCGCGGGCTGGCGTCTGCGAAACATGCGGTCGAACACCAGCCGCGGATTTCCCTCATACGGCACGGGCGCATCCGTGCCCGAGAAGCTGTATTTGTTCTCGCCTTTGCCGAGTCCGATTTCGAGCGACGGAAGAAATGAATCCTTCCCCGCTGCCTGCGCCGCGGCCTGATCCACGGAGATGCTGGCCTGGAATTTGCCACCCTCGTTTTTCACCATACCAGCAGCGGTGAGATGCACGGTCGCACAGTGCTGATGCGCGTTGAACGTGCCCTCCGTCTTGCCGTTCTGCGCGAGCCCGGAAAGCAGCAGCATGTCGTTCTTCGCAAAATCCAGCGGGCGCAAAATCGAAGGCAGCTCGCCGAGCGCACCTTCTGCCGAGGGCTTCCACGATTCGAGCACGGTGCCGCCCGTGCCGGTGAAAATGCCCATGCGCAGTGGCGCCTTGCCGGCCAACGCCGCAGCCCGTGCGGTTCGTGGCAGCATGGCTTCGAGAAATGGCAGCGATAAAATCGCACCGGTGCCGCCGAGGAAGCAACGTCGGGTGAGTTGGGTGGTCATGGTCGGTATAATCTATCGGTGATCTTGAAATGCGTGCCGGCAGGCGAAGGTGAAATGACCAAGGAACGCGGTCAAAACGGCGTTGATTGAAGCCCGGCTTGCGCGTAGTTTCCGCCGATGAAAAAGTCTATCGTCGTTGGCAAAGCGGACCCGGATGTATTGAAGGATGCACGAGTGGCGCGGTTTCAGTCTCCGGAATTTCGCGAAGCCCTGATCGAAGGAATGAAGCAGGCGAAAGAAATGGCGCTGGCGAAAAAAACCACCAGCACGCCGCAGCGCGCGAAGAATTCCGCGGCTGCCTGATCTCTCACGGCGAAGGCTGGGCCGGAGTTTTGGCTGATTGCGGGTCCGAATGGTGCGGGAAAAACCACGGCGATGTCCGCGCCGATCATCCGCGAACTCAGCAGCCACGTTCGTTTTCTCAATGCGGACGACCGCACTCTTGAGAAACTGCAGAGCGAAGGATGGAGCAGTTTTGCCGTCGTCCCGATCCAGCGACTGCGGGAGATTTTCATCGAGGCGGCGAATGAGGTGTTTGCCGAGACGGAATGCGCGCTCGCTCGCGATGAAGCTGTCGGAAGCGAAACGGTCTTGAGCACCGACAAGTATCGGCCGCTCGTCGAGCGCGCTTTGGCCGCCGCCGGCGCATTCTTCTTGATCTACGTCGGTCTGCGAGATGCGCGGATCTCGGAGGAGCGCGTCGCTTTGCGCGTCGCCCGTGGCGGCCACGATGTCCCGTCCGACAGACTCGAAGCACGCTGGAAGCGTTCCGTGGAAAACCTCGGTTGGTATGCGCGACGGGCGAAGGGCTTCTTCGTCTTCGACAACTCGGCCTCCATCCCCGGCGAACCTCCGCGGCTCATCGCGGAAGGAGGAGCGGGATTGCTGACGATTCACGACTCCGACGCGATCCCGCAAATCACTGCGTCGCTCACCGCAGCGTTTTTCACTGAACCCTGAGAACTGAGCAGTTAGCACTTTCATCGCGTGGCGGTTTGGTTGGGAGTGGCGGCGTTCTTGTGATTTTGGAATGGGAAGGACTTCGCGACGCCCGCGACGAGCGTGGAAAATTTGTAGCCGTCCTTGGCGAGTGCTGCGGCGATCTCCTTCACCACGGCCGGTCGTAGGGCTTCAGCTCGCGACCGAGCGCATACGTGAGCATCTGCTCGCAGACGTTTTCGACGAAGCGCTCGCGCTTGCCCTCGAGCACGCGCTTCAGCTCCGCGGGGCCGTCGAACTTCTCGCCGCTTGGCAGCACGCCTGCGGTGTCGAGCGGCTGATCCTTCGTGGATTCACGCCAGCGTCCGACCGCGTCGTAGCTGTCGAGC
>Ga0105044_10010466_pt1 | contig 12659 bp, 14 predicted proteins | sample MAT01_FD_78092 | JGI IMG/M metagenome (GOLD analysis project Ga0105044, IMG submission 78092) | Freshwater microbial communities from Lake Fryxell liftoff mats and glacier meltwater in Antarctica - MAT-01 | ecosystem: Environmental > Aquatic > Freshwater > Ice > Liftoff microbial mat | place...
AAAGTGATGTAGACATGAGAAACTTAAACAGCAAAACATAGAGATAATGGCTGAATCTGTTGCCTAGCGACGAAATTATTCCTTGAGCAATGGATCATCACGCTCAATCCTAAATTGGCGATTCCAGGCCGAAGGATTAAAGACTTGCTTCGGTTCAATGAGGGGCCCTATCTGGAGATCCAAGCTGAGGTCTCTATAGATATTGTAGAATCCCTTTGCTTTCATTGCATCTCCGTAAATGGCTAGGACACCTGCCAGAGGCATCATAATAAACTGAATTTGCATTGGACTAAGTTCTTTCTTCATTACATGAACTACATGGCCCAGTCCTTCTGCAAATTCTTCCGGGCTAATCATATCGCCCGCTGCAAAATCTCCATCCTCAATTTCAAACCCATGGTTGTTTAAAGCGGCTACTGGTGCATAGACGAGCTCCATCAACAAACTAATGGCTCTAAACTTTATAAATATTTCTGCCGACAAATAATGTGCGATCGGCCCGAAATACGATTCAGCGAGTACCTTTGTAGTCAGAGCCACATGAATTGGATGCAAGCTTCGAATCAATTCAGTAACATCGAGGTCATCTGCCCGTATGGCCAAATAATCTTGGTAGGCCATACGAAGTCCCCGGCGATCCTTAACATTCATCTTCGCATCAAACATCCCCCGTGCGATATAGGTGCGAGCAACTCCACGCAGAAAGTGATCTTCAAAAAAGCGGGAGCGAGTCCCTTTGACCTTGGTGATTCGTTTGCAGTGATCTAGAATTCTATTTCCAATATTATGCAATCGCAGGTCGACCACACGTAAGACGGCAGAGTTGGCCGCCTTTAAAATTGAGTGATATTCCTTTGCAGTCTTTAGTGGTGCGTCGTCGATAGCGTCATCAATCGGATGAGAAAGCGCATGTAGCAGATAAAGAATCCTCCGAATTTTTCGATCGGCAAACGGATAGGTTAAGATATGAGCAGTGAGACCCTGATCGGAAAGACTATGATTTTTGCTTGAATGCCAGTAATAGGGAAGGCCTTCTTCCTCAAAAAATCTACGAATTATTTGAGTCGCGTACATTAAGTCCGCGGACATCTCAGGCAACTGAGCTTTAGGAATGAAGGAATAGTCAAAGATGAGTCGATTTCTCAGATCTCTTAAGTTTGGATCCCTTGATACAATTGCCGGAACGAATTTCACGGATCTTAAATATCTACGGATCCCCCCTTCCTTCAGACCCCTCAAAAGCGGACTGCAAGGGTCAAAGCTTGCCTTATTGGGCAAATCCGGGCTGGGAAGGCTGAATGCTAGATAAAGAAAAGTGAGTGATAACATTGACGATCTACCTATATAGTTTGGGGACATCTAACATGCCAATGACTCCTCCGCAAGGCCCCAGAATGGGTCTTGCCACCCTTTAGCCGTTATGGTTAACCGCGGGGGTGATTGCTCCACTTCCTCAGAAAGATAGCTTACCAAGCCATTTCGAGGGCTTAGCGCTGTCCATACTCTTTCAGAATTCCAATGACCTAATAGTCATCGTAAAGAGATCTGGGGAGATCTCCAAGATTAACCCAGCATTTGCCCTTTCTCTTGGCCTGAAGGAACGCGACGTACTAGGGAGCGACTTCAGATCGCTGATGGAATTTAAAGATCGTTACTTATATTCAAAGTCCATATCATCAATCTGGAACAGTGACGACGAAGTTAAGCTAGACCTTCGACTCACTACCGATTCATCTGGCTCCCTCCCCTTTCATTTTAAATTTTCGAAGCTATCAAACGATTTGTTCATGGGGGTTGGGAAACTTAGATTTTATTTTGGAAAGGATGTCTCGGAAAATATTTCACTCGTATCGCCTCAAATCACAAAACCCTCACAAGATCCAGTTCAGCATGAATTGGAACGTAGCTTGAGAGATTCGCACGTCTATATGACCACGGTTCTCGAGCGAATAACCGATGGATTTTTTATCGTCGATAGGAACTGGAAGGTAATTTATCTCAATAGAATGGCCGAGATTATTGCTCAAAGACCACGCGCAGAGGTAATTGGGAAGCATTTGTGGAAGGAATATCCTGAACTTGTTAGCACCACTATCTACGAAAAATATAACGAAGCAATGTCGACCAATAAGCCACTCGTATTTGAAGAATATCTCCCACCACTTGGGGCTTGGTATGAGACATATCTTTATCCTGGTGCAGAAGGACTCTCAATTTACTTCCACGACATTACAGAGAAGCGCACTGCGAAACATCAAATGGAGATGACTATAGATCAGTTGAAGATCACAACGGCGAATCTCAAGAGGAGCAATGAGGATCTAGAGCAGTTTGCGGCGGTTGCGTCACACGATCTAAAGGAGCCGCTGAGAACAATTTTGCTGAATCTGGAATTGCTTCAACGAACGTCAGAGACCACTCCGTCGCAAAACTCTCATATTGATGAAGCCGCTTCTGCTGCACGCAGAAATTTGAATCTCATCGACGCACTATTGTCGTATGCTCTTGCAACTCCTATCGAAAATCCATTTTCGTTGGTTGATTTGAATGAAGTCCTCGAACTCGTCATGACCAATCTACACTCGTCAGTCGTTGAATCGGACGCTAAAATTGAAATCGCGAAACTGCCATCAGTTTTTGGAAGTCCGATCCTTTTGATGCAGATGTTTCAAAATATTATTTCAAATGCAGTGAAGTTCAAGTCAGACTTGCCCCCAAAAATTGAGATTTCTTGCAAGCATGAATTGGAGTCCTTTGTAATTGCAGTGAGTGACAACGGCATTGGCATGCCTCAGGCGAGTACCACTAAAATTTTTAATATCTTTCACAGATTACATGAACACTCTAACTACCCAGGTACTGGAATTGGACTGGCGTTAGTTAAAAAAATTGCAGACCTTCACTCTGCAAAAATATGGGTCGAGTCTGAAGTTGGCGCAGGCTCAACTTTCTATTTGCAGTTTCCTAGGAATGTGGAGACCTGACCTTAAATTCTCGTGGTTTCTCGTGAAATGGAGACACTCTATCTTTAGTGGTGTAGGCGACTTATTTTTTTGCATGCGGGAACTTGGGTTTGATCTTTAGATCTCGATCAAATCCCCCGAGTATTGCTTCGATAAAGGCATTTCGGACGAGTGAAAGAGCAGCGGAGAGTGGGCTAGTCTTCGGATCTGATAGGTCTCCTGAGAATCTGATCTTGCCCGCTAGTTCATTGGTTTCTTGATTCGTAAACATTGCCGTCACCCAATTTAGAATCCCTGCCCAAAGCTTCTGCCAGAACGAGGGATTTTTTTTGTTCCCACCTTCGGTGTCACTAAATTTTAGGTCAGAGATGATGGGTTTAATATAACCCTCCAATTGCCAGCCACGGGTTGCAAATTCCAAGAAGAGATCAAGACTCCCCTCTTGTACTACGACATTTATTTTATTCTTCAGAAATGAACTGAGTACACGTAAATCCAGGCTCTCAATCTTTAGTTCTCCCTTGAAGTTTGGACTCGGCGAAAAGGCTGAAAGCAATAATTTTCCAGAAAGCCGCCCGCGGCCGCTCGTAGTGCCAGAGAACTCGATCTGTGATGGACCCTTTTGCTCTTCAATTTGATTCCAAATATTAGAAGCGTTCAGGTTTATGTTATAGACTCTGAATGTTGGCAATGCGTTGGAACTAAGATCGCGAACCCTAAGAGCTCCGGATAAAATTTGTAGTGAACCCAGCAGAATTGGCCAACCTGTCGCCCCCGCCTTCTCCTGCGCGTCCTTGATTTCTTCTTTCTTGCTTCCTGGCTTTGAACTTAGATCTTTAATCAGAATTTCTAAAAGGGGCTCTTCAAGTATCAGGTCAAAACGAAGTTCTTTTTTAAGTAAGCCTATCCAAGACAAATTCACTTGAACGACTTTCGAAGCAAAAGATATTTCCTTCTGAGGCTCCCGGTCTAGTTTGACTCCCTCAAGAACGACAGCCCCGCGTATTACCTTTAGGTCCACGTCTGATATGTAGCCACTCCAATCCCCATTGGATGACAATTCACGGTTGAGGTAGTGCCGAACAACTTCAGGGGTGACTGCTCGAAGAATTAAAATCAATGCAAGCAACGCGAACAGAAAGATAAGTAGTCGTCCACGGCGACGCCGCCCCCAAAACCCTTTCAGCCAAGTCGTAGCTCGGCGAAACAACGCTGATGGATTATCCCTCACAAACCACGTCACTTCGGCCCCTGCGAACAAAATGAATGCTGAATAGTAGATCCAGACTAAAAAAACAAACATGGCGCTTGCGGCGCCGTATACAGATCCAATTGCAAATACCTCTATGTAAGCTCTAAAGAGAGTGCTCCCAATCACAAAGAATGCAGTTCCCAAGGCTCCGCCGACGAAGCAGGCGCCCCATGGCAGCCGAACATCGGGGATGAGTCGGTAAATTGATGCGCCGCTCAAAATCAGCAAGATCAATTCAAAGAAGTCGAAGAGCGGCGAAATGAGAATTTGAGTATGCGCCTCAAGGATCCTCAAAACTGAAAGGGTCACTGCGACGAGCGCGAGAGCTAGAATTAAAAAAAACAATACTCCGATAGCAGCAAGTCTCTTTATCAACCACTTAATAGGAGGCAGCAAAGGAGCGCGAAATATAACATTCAGAGATCCTCGCAGCTGAGAAAAAAGTGCTGATCCCAAAAATAGAACCGTTGCTACGGAGAACAGACCTGTCAGGCTCCTCAAGTTTGGCGTCTTAATCTGCTCGACCACTTCTTGAACAGCGGTTGCGGCCTGTGGGCCCCCCAGTTGCCGAATAGATGAAATCAAGGGGTCAAAAAAACTAAAGGGAAGAAAGCTCGAAATAAAAAGCATTGAACTAATAATGGGCGCCAAAGTTAGTACAGAATAAAAGGCGAGCGCCGCTGCGTGAGTTGGCAAATGGTCAGTAATGCTCCGATCGATGAACTTCCCTAAACTCGCTTTTATAGACATGAAATCTCAATTAAACTCAATGTTAAGCTGCTCCCTTTCGTTCGATCTCTGCATCCTCAAATACTTCAATTTTGTGCGCCAATTCTTTGGATTCTTTTTTTGAAATTATCTTCTGGGCCTTTGGAAATAGTTCTTCTTCCTCTTCCTTAACATGATGTTTCACCAATTCGCAAAGCACGGTTAACTTTGCCCCCCAAACTTCTTCGCTTGGATCCATGTCCCTTAGTTGACCCAATAACAACTTCACTAACTCGTGCTCTTCATGGGCCTCTAGTGTGAGATCTCGGGTCTTAGAATTTGCTTCGGTCTTTGGGTAAAAAAGCTTTTCCTCAGCTTTAGCATGTGCCGAAAGAAGTGTGTCTACTTCAGAGAATAATTCGGCCCTCTCATCTTCGTCATCCTCCGAAGTATTAAGAAGTTTCTTAAAGATCTTCTCCACATTTCTGTGGTCGCTCATAAGCTTTTTAAAAACATCGGATTCTTCACTCATCTGCCTCACATTTGACTCAGTATTATTTTTCATTGGGAACTCCTTTCGATCTCACAATCGACAATTCCTCCGAGGTTGTAAGCTAACTTAGGACAGGATGTTTGCTGACTACTAAGTGGTTGAATGCGGCCATGATGCACAAATTATCCCCCCTGCCATTTTCTATCGATGCTCTCGAGCCATTTCTGTCTCGAGAGACAGTTGAGATTCACTATGAGAAACATCACCGAGGTTATCTTGATAAGTTGAACTCGCTCATACCTGAAACTTCATTTGAGCCTCTGACCCTAAAGGACATTATTGTCCGATCAAGAGGGCAAACTTACACAGCCATATTTAACAGCGCTGCACAGGTATGGAACCACGATTTTTATTGGAAGTCCTTGGCACCTAAAGCCTCAACTTCCATATCAAAGAGCTTTGAAAGTTTGATTCAAAAATCATTTGGCTCCGTGGGAGAGCTTCAGTCTAGATTCTGTGAGGATTCAATTGAGCATTTTGGTTCAGGATATACGTGGATGATTATAAACTCAGCTGGGAAACTGGAGGTTCTTACGACAGTAAATGCCGAGAACCCGCTTGTAGAGGGTTTTTGGCCACTTGTTAACTGCGACCTATGGGAACATTCGTATTATATCGACTACAGGAATAAAAAATCTGACTATATAAGTGAGTATTGGCATTACATCAATTGGGACTTTGCTGAGTCGAACTTTCTTGATTGGAAAAACCAAGAGAGAAAGCTGGCGGATCTTTAATCCGATCTATCGATTCACGCTTGATTGCATCCCAGACATTTGTAGGATTAAATCACTTTGATGATTCTAATTGTCGACGACAATGCTCCACTAGGGAAACTTTATCGAACGGTTTTAAAGAATGAGGGTTTCCAGGCGGAAGTAATCCAGTCGGCAAAAGATGCACTGAAGTATCTAGAATCAAATCCCCTCCCAAAGTTACTTTTCTTGGATTGTTCGATGCCTCAAATGGACGGCGAAGAGTTTCTGAATGAACTTGAAAAGATAATTCCAGACTATTCCAGTTTGATGAAAGTCATTGGATTCTCGTCCTATGAAAAGACAGCGCCAATCGTTCAGACTTTTTTGACACGCGTATTTCGATATGCAGAAAAACCTTCAGATACCGAAACTTTTATGAAACTCGTTAGATCAAGTCTCGAATCACTTTGATCCCAACATCGCCTCGAGCTTGAACGCCTTTACCCATCTTCTCTCAGAGAAGACTTGCCAGAGGAGAATGGAGAATGCGACCAGACCAAACGCAGAAAAAGCAAAGACGATGATGTTTCTAGTTTGTTCTGAAACTTCCAAAAGATTCATGGCCGACACTAGCAGGCCGAAGAATAAAACTACCGCTAGAGCAAGCAGAGTGAGTCCAATTAGAAATGTGATCAGGATCAATCGCATGGACCGAAGTACCATTACGTATGCTAATGAACTGCTTGACTTCATTTGACTCTCGATCAATCCACCTCCAAGTGAAGCCAGCTGAGGCTTCAGAAGTTCCCGAAGAATTGTCATGACGATATTCAGGATCATTATTTATTTCCTACGCTGAAGTACGATTCCAAATATTAGACCGGCACCTAAAGAAAGCGCAACAAGTGGCCAACGATGCTTAACCACGACCTCGCCCGCCCCCTTCAGGGCACTTATGGCCTGATCGAGATCGAGGGCAGGTTCTCTTGCCCTCGACTTCTTCTCAAGCTCCTCAATTACTTCATCGAATGAGGCAACCGATTTCATTCTCAGTTCTTTCGACCCATTAAATATCCAAGCAACAACCCAAATAGAGCTGCCCCGCCAACATAACCATACACATGGCCCTTAACATGTCCGTCCACTATTTCAGCGGTTTCATTCGCTCGCCTCGTGATTGACTCGGCCATATCCTGACTCTCGGCGCCAACTTTTTGAATTGTCTTTTTAAATTTTGAGAACTTTCGATCGACGAGACTTTTGATCTCATCAGCCTTGGTCTGAGATGCCTCTTCCAAAGTTTCGAGGGCTGCCGTTATTTTATCGATGGAAAAAACGTTTGCTTGAGGTGTATTGGTTGTCATTTTAGATTCCTTTCGGTTTTCGTTTAGGTGCTTAATGTTATGTAAATATGAGGTGCTGAACACCTCACTTTCGTTAGAATCCGATTCCGACGCCTATACCACCCGAATAGATGATGCCTAGATCTCGATTTGTGGTACTAAAGTTTCCCACTTCTCTTTGGTTTCTAGAGATCCATGCGTTTCGATAGAAATTGAAGTCCACAGCAACCGGTGTGATCGTGATGACGAATGGGCCCATGGGTCTGATCACTGCTTGAATAGAAGCTTGCGCTCCCACTTCTAGAACATTCGAGTTAATCTCAGAGCCGAGGATGTCGAATCCTGAACGCCAGTAATTCACAACGCCACCCAAGCCGGGGCCAATTAACACTCGACGCGTAATGATCGGAAATAAAAACTGAACTCTCGGCTTGAGTCCGAAAATGTCCACGCCTTGGCCCGTTGAGTAGTGAAATGGAATTGCAAACCAAGACGTCCCTAGTTCAACTTTATAGTCCAACCTAGGATCTCGCTTGATCAACGCCGATTCATACCCTCCGTTGAGCGGGACATCTCCATTAACACCAATTGTAAAATAATAGGTGTGAGGCGAGATGTCAGATTCCATATAAGGTTCCGCACCTTGAGCTGATCCCAACACGGGATAAAGCCCAATGATAGCTCCAAATGATGTCGATAAAAGTTTATTGGTTAAATTTAAATTCATGATTTCTCCTTCTTAGATTTCAAGGTGATCATCGTGAATTTAAATTATAACCACACCTAACTTTGGCTTCTTTAGGTTGGAAAAATGAGATTAAAAAGCTCCGACCTGTTTTTAACCTGAAATTTCTCAAATATTTGTGAAGAGTAAAATTTGACGGTTCCTAACGTTGTTCCTACGACATCCCCAATCTCTTGATTGCTCAGGCCTTTGAGAATCAAACGGCACAATTCTTTCTCTTTTGCCGTAAGCTGATGCAAAGCCAGAAATCTCTCACGCCTCGCAATTAATCCACGAGGATTCTCCCATAGATCTTCTATCTTGACGGACAGGTCTTCGATCTTAAATGGCTTCTCTAACAAGTAATCCGCTCCAAGATTGAGGCCCGTCTTTGCAATCTCCATATCCAGGGCCGCAGTTAAAATAATGGACGGTATTCCCATATCCCTCGCCATACCAACCAACTGAAGCCCATCAGGCTCCTTCGACAAATAAACGTCAGCGAGGACTGCATGATAGTTTCCAGCTTTGAGCGCTTTAACAGCTTCATCAAACGTCTTCACCCAATCACATTCGATCTCTCGCCTCAGAAGTCCAGCTTGGATAGACATGCCGATTACTTCATCGTCTTCCGCCAGCAAAACTTTTCCATGCGCTGGCTTTTCATAAGTGACATTTCTAACAGTCATTTAGCGTCTCCTTCTTTAGAGTTTCTAGCAGTTGAGTTGCATCGGAAACCTTCGTATAAATAAGTTCACAAACTCTATCTTGCTCCGCTCGATTTTCTGTTTCTGAGAGCAGCTGAGTCCCCATTTGAATTGCGGCGAGGCAAGATTTCATATCATGAAACCATTTGTGAAAGTCCCCCGCCACTCCTAGGCTCCGCCCATCTTCAGTACCAGCTCTTCAATCTCAATAGGCTTTGGGAGAAAAGTAACAGCCTCTTCCTTTGCCCGCTTCTCAGCCCTACTGTCAGCCGATAGAACAATAAAATTCACATTTTTACCCTCGCCCGTCTCTTTTACAAATTGATTCATTGAGGACAAAATATCCCATCCGGAAGAATCAGGAAGCATGATGTCCAATAGAACTATATCGATGGAAGGCTGTTTTTTAAACGCTTCTAGACCACTTTGCCCAGTCGCCTTCCATTCTACCGAAAACATTCGCTTTTCCAGAATCTTCTGGAGCGGAAACGCAATAGCTTCCTCATCTTCAACCAATAGAATTTGGCGTTGCCTTTTTGGTTCAATTGACATACGAACTCGGCACTTACCCGATTCATCTTGGACGTCAATATGAAGTCAAAAATCCTGCACCCAATTTATCGCCAGAATCCGTCTAAAATTCAATTATGGGTATTATATTACCCACTTACCTTTTTACTCGTTGGACTTTCACTCTTTGCGCAGCTGAGGCTCGAGAGCCAATACCCCTTTCTGTTAATGTATCCCACAGTAATGATTGCGAGTTGGTGGGGAGGATTAAAATTTGGTCTACTGGCCGCATGCTTGGGAACATTCTCTTCCGTTTTCATAATGGTGCAGGAAGGTCCAAGACTTGAATTGAGTGACTTGTTGGCAGTAGGAATCTTCTTCTGCCTGGCCACCTCGGTCGCCTTTGCCATCCACCTAGCACAGAAATCTCTTGAAGAAGTTCAAAGCCGCTTAGCCATTCTGGTCGATGGCTCGACAGAATTTATAGGAATCTTGGACGCTCACGGGGACTTCTCCTATCTCAATGTGAAGGCGAAAAATTTAACAGGAACCTCCATCGAAGTTGGTAGCAGGCTTGATGAACTTCTTCTTAGCGAATCCGCAAACGAAGGGTTGTCGCCGGTAACAATTGAGAATCTCGAGAACAGAATCCAGCAAAACTCTCGCTTTTTTGTACGCAATATTAGTCTTGGATCTACCTCTCCCATAGGTCTCCAGTTAAGGGAGTTGCCCATTGGTCAAAGCAGCGATCGATATCGATGGGCGTTAATTGGCAGAGATTTGAGCACAGAAATCGAAACGGACGAAAAGCTATCGGCGGCGCTCAATATTTCAGCACTCGCTGTTTGGGAACTCAATTTTATCTCAAAGTCATTTAAGCGATCTGAGAATCATGATCGTCTTTTTGGTTTGGAAAGCCATCTCAATCTTCCCGTTGGATCCATTTTAAAGAGAGTAAAGTTGTCGGATAGACTTAAGATTATAAAAGACTTGCGAGAGCGGCTCCGCTCCAAAGATAAGTTGTTCTACTGGGACTATGAGGTCATTTGGGAAGATGGGAAGCGTGCTTGGCTCAGTTCGCGCGGCTCCATATTTTATGGGCTTAGGGGAAGACCAATAAAACTGGTGGGAGGTACCGTAGATATCACAAAAGAAAAGCTGGCTGAGATTGAGCTTTCACGCGCTGTAAAAATCCGAGACGAATTCGTGTCCATTGCTTCTCACGAACTCAAAACACCTGTCACGAGCCTTTTATTACATCTGGAACTTTTGAAGGGAGAACTCGAACTTGATCGTGAGCAAAGGGAATTTCTAGACCAGGCCACTCAACAAGCAAAAAAACTCGTCAAGCTTACTAACTCTCTCTTGGACACTGCGAAAGTGGCTTCTGGAAAAATTGATTTAAATATGGAGACGCTCAAACCCCTCCCATTCATCAAAAACGTTGTTGATGGCTTTCAGAAAATGAATCCTGATGAACACTATCTCATTGATGCAGATCATTTCCGAGAGGATGCGAATATTTCGATCGATCCGATGCGACTTGATCAGATCCTAACTAACCTACTTTCAAACGCTACAAAATTCGGAAATCATAAACCTATTAAAGTTAAGCTGAGCTCCTTAGATGATCGACTTCTCATCGAAGTCATGGATCAGGGCGAGGGAATTTCTAAAGATAAACAGCGCGGGATATTTGACAGATTCAGCCAGTTAGAGTCCAAACGCTCTCGCGGTGGTCTTGGTCTCGGACTCCATATCTCAAAAGTCCTAACAGAGGTTCAAGGCGGTCAGCTGAGTGTGACTAGCACCCCCAAAAAAGGCTCAAGCTTTTCACTTTCATTCAAGGTTGACTCAGCACACAGCTGATAGTCTCGACGGCCAACCTTAGTTAATTCATATCGAAGGCTCCATGGCCTAGAGTCACAGAACAGTTACAGAAACCCTAGATTAGAAAGTAATCAAATTATGAATATTTTGAATGGTCGCGGTCCTATAGTGTCTTCAATAGCTCTCTCAACAATTGTCTTCTGCGCGAGTTGTGGCGGTTCTAAAACAACCGCAATCCTAAACGACATCAACAGCCCCGCTTCTAGAAGCGAATATGCTAACCGAGCGGTGGTAGAACGAGAGTTGAACGCTGCGGTGGAAAACAGATTAGACGTCATAGCTCCCACGGCAATGAATTCAGCACGAGCTCATTACGCAAAGGGAATTGAACTCGAAGCGAATCAAGGAAAACCAGAACAAATTAGTGATGCCTATGGCGCTGCCCATAGATCAATAATCGCTGCTGAAAAAACTGCGGAGGACGCAAGTGACAAAATGCTACCTCTTCTTCAGGCGAGAGATAACGCCATTAAGCTCGGCGCTCACGAAGCGGATAAAGAGAGATTTGCTCAACTAGAGGCTGCCCTTGCGAGATCGATTAGGGACATAGAAGGCTCAAGCCTTACAAACCGCAAAGAAGCCGTTCATTCTCTTCCTGAGCTTCAAAACGACTACGTGAAGCTGTCGCTAGAAACTTCTCGAAAGATCTCACTTGGGAAAGCTCTGGATTCGTTTGAACGCGCAAAAAAGGAAGGTGCCGCTCAGAGAGTCCCAGCAACTTTTCGAGAGACAGAGAAGTTATTGGAAAGTGCTAAGCAATTTATTAAACAGACTTATCTAGAGCCAGCGCAATCTGCTACTCGCTCAGCGGAAGCCGAGCAGAAGGTAGAACGCTTAATCACAATCAATCGCCAAGTTAAGGCATGGGAAAATCTGAGCCATGAGCAAATTGCGCTAAAGATGCATTCGCTCGTCTCCGATCTTGAAGCCACCAGCGATGAGTCGGCCAGAATAGGAAATCTTCCGGAGTATCAAGCCGGAACCACTTTCGAAGAGAAAACATCTCGTCTCAATGTGATTTTTGCCGAGCTCAACCGACGCCTTTCGACCGACTCTTCAAAATCTGAACGCCTAAGTTCTGAGCTAGCGACAACTCAACGTGAGGCAGCGTCTTTAAAGATTCAGGCGACCAAGGGTGAGCGGCTCGCAACAAATGATAAGAAATTCGATGAATTGACCAATATGTTTGATTCAAATGAGGCGGAAGTTTCGCGAAAGAACAGAGACGTTACGATTCGACTAAAACAAGTCAAATTTCCAGTCGGAGGAAGTTCAATTCCCACCGAATCATTCACTTCGTTTAAAAAAGTG
>Ga0105044_10010470_pt1 | contig 12658 bp, 9 predicted proteins | sample MAT01_FD_78092 | JGI IMG/M metagenome (GOLD analysis project Ga0105044, IMG submission 78092) | Freshwater microbial communities from Lake Fryxell liftoff mats and glacier meltwater in Antarctica - MAT-01 | ecosystem: Environmental > Aquatic > Freshwater > Ice > Liftoff microbial mat | place...
AGGGAAGGCTGAGGGAAGGGTGAGGGAAGGGCGGGTTTGGGGGGCATCTCAGGGATTGGTGGCGGGTGTGGCAGTGGGGGCAAGCTCCTGCAAAAGAGTGCCCTCTGCCGGTGTTTCCGGGGCGCCGCCGGGGGGCGCTTCGGGCAGGGCGGCCAGGGTGGCGCGGGCCTCCTCGAACTGCGGCAGGGGGCTTGCGCCGGCGATTTCCAGCGCCAGCGTCAGCGCCTCGCGCGCCTCGACGGGGCGGTTCAGCCCGACATAGGTCATGCCGAGGTGATACTGCGCGGACGCGTCCTCGGGCAGTCCGGCTGCGGCGGGTTCCAGATAGGTCAGCGCCTCTTCGAGGTTGCCGCGGCGATATTCGATCCAGCCGTAGGTGTCCTGGAAGGCGGGCACATCCGAGCCGCGCAGGCGGCGGGCGACGGTGAAGGCACGTTCCAGGCTGGCCGGATCGCTGCGGTGGGTGGTGATCAGCGAGGCGAGGTTGTTGGCCACCACCACATTGCTGCTGTCCTCGGCGTAAAGTGCCTCGTAAACGGCGATCGCGCCCTCGACGTCGCCCGCAGCCTCCAGCGCGCCGGCCTTGATCCAGCGCAGGGTAGTCGAGGCGGGGACCCGGGCCAGCCCCTCATCAAGCAGCGTCGTGGCCTCGGCCTCGCGCCCGGCCGAGCTGAGCAGGCTGTAAAGCATGCGCACCGGGTTTTCCGCCAGCGGCAACTGGGCGATGACCGCGCGGTAGCCCGCCTCGGCCGCCGCCGGGTCGCCAGCCACCATATGCAGGCCCGCGCTGAGCATCAAAAGGTCGGGGTCTGCGGGTTTTTCCGCCAGCGCCGCGTCCAGACGCGTGCGCGCCTCGTCGGGCTTGCCGTCGGTGACCAGGGTCTGCACGATCTGGCTCAGGGCCGCGGCGTCGCCCGACCCGGTGCCGAGCTGCGATTGCAGAAGGGCGAGGCTTTCCTCGGTCTGCCCGCGGCCCTGCAGGATCGCGGATTGCAGCGAAAGGGCGGCGCGGGTGCCATCGGGGGTCTTCAATGCCCGCATCCCGGCCACTGCCCCTTCGGCCTTTTCCCAATCCTTGGCCGCCACCCAGATCTGCGCAAGCTCGGCCAGGAGCTGCAGGTTGCCGGGGTTGGCTTGCAGCGAATCCTGCAGCACCTGTTCTGCCCCGGAAACACGGTCGTCGCGCCGCAGGAAGGCAGCATAGCGCAGCGATTCCGCCACGCCGCGGTTCGACACCTCGACCGCCAGCGCCAGCCGCTCGCCCGCAAGGTCGGGGCTGCCGTCGCGCTCATGCGCTTCGGCCATCAGGGTCAGGATCGCGGCATCGCGCGGGTTCTGGTTCAGGGCGTTGCGCAGATCGAGGATGGCATCGGCGGGCTTGTCCTCGTCGATCAGCCAGCGGGCGCGCATCTTCAGCGCATCGACGTGGCTTGTGTCCTCGGCCAGCACTTCCTCGACGCGGGCGCGTGCGCCCACCACGTTGCCGGTGGCAAGCTGCATCTGCGCGAGGATGATCTTGATGCGGCGGACCTCGTCGGAGGGTTCGGCCCCGGCGAGGATCGCCTCGATTTCCGCAATGGCCTCGGCCTGCTTGCCACCCTCAAAGACCAGCGAAGCCCGCAGGGCGCCGTAAAGGGCTGCGTTGACGGTTCCGGGGTTGGCCGCGATCAGGCGGTCCAGCTCGGCGATGGCGGCGGCGGGGCTGCGGGCCTGCTGCAACAGCTGCACCACCGCCACATGGCCTTCAACCGGGCCGTCATCGGGGCCTGCTAGCTGGCGCAGATAGGCCTCGGCGCCGTCGAAATCCTTCTTGTAGATGTACCAGCGGATCAGCCCGGCGCGGACCTCCTCGTTCTCGGGAAAGAGCTCGACCATGCGCTTGAGCTGCGCGCCGGTGCCCTCGACATCGTTCTGCTCGGCCAGAAGGCGGAACTTCATCACGTTGTAATCAAGGTTGCCGGGTTCCTCGGCCAGCGCGGCCTCGATCTCGGGCAGGGCGGCCGCGGTGTCGCCCGCAGTCATCATGCTGTCGATGACGATGCGGCGGGCGGCCTTGTTGCCGGGGGTGCCTGCCAGCACGGCGCGGGCGGCCTCGACGGCACGGGCTGCGGCACCTGTGTCGCGGGCCAGCATGGCGGTGCGGTAATCCAGCGCCGCGGCGATCGCCTGGACGCCCGCCACCTCGGGGGCGAGTTTGATGGCGGCGCGGCCGTGCCGCTCGGCCTCTGCCCAGTCGCCGCGCGAAATGGCGATCTCGGCCAGGGTCTGGCGGACATCGGGCGTGTCGGGATATTGCTCGATCAGGCGCAGGTACTGCCCGTAAGCCTCGCCCACGTCGCCGCGGGCAAGCACGGTATCGGCATAGACCTTGCGGGCTTCCTTGTGAAAGCCGTTGTATTCAAAGACGTTGCGGAACTCGAGCAGCGCACGGTCGACATCGCCCGCCTGCAGCAGCTGCATCCCGGACTGGTAGTAGCGTTCGGCCTTGTCCTCGGGGCTTTCGCAGGCCGAAAGCGCCAGCGTGCAGGCGACCATGAGAGCGGCCAGGCGCAGGCGGGGGGGCAGACCATCCATGATTGCTCGATCTCGTTCGTTTCTGGCACCAAAAGGCGCATTCGTTGAAGGCGCCCGTCTCCTGCAGAGGGTTGTCCTGCATGAGGGTCGGGCGCGCCTGCCAGCGTTCAATCACAGCAATAAGGCATAATTTTGGATCGCAGGCCAGCGCCAGGCGGCCTGCAGGGGGTTCAAGATCGCGAGAGAGGGTGGTTCAGTAGCCGGTGCCGCGCAGCACCACGTGCACGGTGGCCAGCAGAAGCTTCACATCGGTGCCAAGCGAGACGTCGCGCTCATAAGCCGCATCAAAGCGGGCACGGTCGGCGAAGGTGGAGTTGTTGCGCTCGGACACCTGCCAGATGCCGGTGATGCCGGGGCGCAGAGCGTAATAGGCGCGGCCGGGGTAGATCGCCTGCTGTTCGGGCATCATCGGACGGGGGCCCACCAGCGACATGTCGCCCGTCAGAACGTTGATGAGCTGCGGCAGCTCGTCAAGCGAGGTCTTGCGGATCAGCCGGCCAAAACGGGTGATGCGGGGGTCGCATTTCAGCTTCTGGGTGCTTTCCCATTCGGCACGGGCCGCGGAGTTGGCGTCCAGATGGGCGGCCAGCCGGGCATCGGCATCCACCACCATCGAGCGCAACTTCCACATGCTGTAGATGCGCCCGGCCCGCCCGACCCGGGCCTGCCGGTAGAAGGGCACGCCGCCGTCGCGTGCGACCAGAAGGGCGAGGATCACGATCAGCGGCAGCACCACCGGCAGCGCGGCCAGCACCGCGAGCGTGTCGAGCATCCGCTTCGCCCCACGCCGGTAAAGCCCGGTGCGAAGGCGCGGCGCGCTCAGGGCCTTGGCCAGGCTTTCGCCCGCGCCGATCGGGGTGGCATAGATTGCAGCCTGAGACGCCATTTGGGGGGCCTTGCGGGGTGCGCGGAGGGTGGTGTCATGCAGGGACATAAGGGGTACTCGCCAGACCAGAGACAAACTTTTCAAAACACAGGCTCCAAAGGGGTGCGGAGCGGCACAGCACGGGTGGGGGCGGCAAGGCCGTCACGGTCAGGGAATGATCGGCTCCTGTGACAAACACCGGGGATGACGACCCGGCGACCGACCCGAAGAAGTCCCTTTAAGGTGAGTTTACACTTTCTTAAGCCTGCTCACAATGAAATTTCGATGAACAAAGGCAGGAAAGTGGCCGTCTTGTGGCGGGCTAAGGCCCTGTTAACGGGTTATTTTGGAACAGTCCTGCCGAATCGGGCGGAGTGTTGCTGAAGCGCGCCGAATATCTTCCCCCCCCTGGCACAATCTGGGGATGCAAGCACCCCCGCCCGGCCTCTTTGCGCCGGGAGAATGTGGCGCTGCGAAGGAACCTGCCTTGATTCGGCCATTAAGCGGGGGGCAGAAGGCGCAGAAGACCTGCGGGGGAGTGATGGGAACGTTTTTCCCCTGCCGGGGCTTGTGCAGCCGCAGCAAGAACAGTCCTGCATCACCCCATCGTCAAATTATAGCCCATATTCCTGCTCATAGAGGCGTGATATATCCACTCGTCGGCACAAGGGGGGCCCATGTCGACACCAGGCGCCCGGCCTTCGCTCCGCCGACTTCAAACGGCCTCCGCAAGAATGTACATGTCGCGCACAGCTGACCTTTATACCGCCCATTTCGGCCTGATCGAGCGCCCGTTCTCGCTGGTGCCCGATCCCGACTTCCTGTTCTGGGCCCCGCCGCACCAGCGCGCCTATGCGATGCTGGAATATGGCCTGATGACGCGCGCGCCGATCACGCTGATCACCGGCGAGGTGGGGGCCGGGAAGACCACGCTGCTGCATCACCTGCTGAAACAGATGCCGGATGATCTGCGCATCGGGCTCATCGCCAATGCCCATGGCGACCGCGGAGAGCTGCTCAGGTGGGTGCTTCTGGCGCTGGCGCAGCCTGCCGATCCGCATGCCACCTATGTCGATCTCTTCGGGCAGTTCCAGTCCTACCTCATTGCCGAATATGCCGAAGGCCGCCGGGTGATCCTGATCTTTGACGAGGCGCAGAACCTGTCGCGCGAAAGCCTCGAAGAGCTGCGCATGTTCACCAACATCAACTCCAACAAGGACGAGCTTTTGCAGCTGGTGCTTGTGGGTCAGCCGGAACTGCGCGACCTTGTGCGCCGCCCGGACCTTACGCAATTCGCGCAGCGCGTGGCCTCGAGCTTCCATCTGCCCGCGATGGATGCGGTGATGGTGCGCGACTATATCGACCACCGCATGAGGGTGGCGGGGGCAACCGAACATGTGTTCTCGCGCTCCTCCACCGATCTCATCCATGCGGCGACGGGCGGGGTTCCCCGGCTCGTCAATCAGCTGAGCGACCTGTCGCTGGTCTATGCCTTCTCCAAGGATCAGAACCGGGTGCTTCGGCTCACGGTGCAACAGGTGCTGGAGGACGGCGTCTTCTTCGCGGGTGGTGCGGCGGCACAGGCGGCGCAGGCGGCAGCCCTGCATCTGCAGGCACAAAAGGCAGGATGATCATGGATTTCCGTTTCTATCTGTCGCTGTTCCTGCGGCGCATCCACTACTTCCTCATCCCCTTTGCCGTTGGCTCGGCCATCGGGCTCACGCTCTCGCGGGTGCTGCCGCCGGTCTATGTGGCCGAAGCACGGCTCCTGGTGGAAAGCGAGCAGATCCCCGGCAACCTCGCGGCCTCGACCGTGCAGACGCAAGCCACCGAACAGCTGCAGATCATCCAGCAGCGCATCCTCACGCGCGCCCAGCTTCTGGACATGGCCAACGAGCTGAAGATCTATGCAGCCACCACGCCATCGCAGCGGATGTCGGCCGATGACATCGTGACCGACCTGCGCAAGCGCATCAACATCAACACCTCGGGCGGCGGGCAGGGCGGCTCGGGCCAGCAGGCCACCATCGTGACCGTAAGCTTCGAGGCGCCGGATGCGCAGCTCTCGTCGGCCGTCACCAACGATCTGGTCACGCTGATCCTGCAGGAAGACGTGCAGATGCGCACGGGGCTTGCCGGGCAGACGCTGGACTTCTTTGTCCAGGAGGTGGACCGGCTGGACAAGGAACTGGCCGTGCGCGGCGCCGGGATCCTGAAATTCCAGGAAGAGAACCTGACCTCGCTGCCCGACAGCCTGGCCTTCCGGCGCACCCAGCAATCCACCAACCAGGGCCGGCTGCAGCAGCTGGACCGCGATGACGCGGCGCTGCGCGACCGCCATGACCGGCTGGTGCAGCTGCGTGCCTCTGGCGGCTCGCTGGCCTCGACGCAGGGGCAGAACCAGACCCCCGAACAGCGCCAGCTGCAGGGGCTGAAGGACCAGCTCGCCTCCTCGCTGCTGGTGCTCTCGCCCACCAACCCCAAGATCCCGCCCCTGCGCGTCCAGATCGCGGCGCTGGAAAAGGTGGTGAACGAACAACTGGCGGGCGGCGCGCTTGATGCCGCGGGCCAGCAGCTTTCGGCGCTGGACATCCAGATCGCCGACCTTGAGGGGCAGTTGAAGTTCAACACCGACGTGCGCGTCCAGATCGACGCCGAGCAGGAAGAGCTGCGTATCTCGATCGAGGCGACGCCGGGCAATGCGATCCGGCTGGATACGCTGAACCGCGATTACGCGGCCCTGCGCGCGCAATATGACCAGGCCGTCGCCAACAAGGCCCGCGCCGAGACCGGCGACATGATCGAGACCCTGTCCAAGGGGCAGCGCATTTCGGTGATCGAACAGGCAGTGACGCCGCTGGAACCCACCAGCCCGAACCGCCTGGCGATTGCGGCGGGCGGCGTGGGCGGCGGGCTTGCCGCAGGCCTGGGGCTGGTGTTCCTGCTGGAGCTTCTGAATTCGGCGATCCGCCGGCCCGTCGATCTGACGGCCAAGCTGGGGATCACCCCCTTTGGCACGCTGCCGCTCTTGCGCTCGCGTGCGCAGGTCCGGCGGCGGCGCATCGTGGTCGGGGCGGCCTTTGCGGTGGTGATGGTGGCCATTCCGGCCGGGCTCTGGGTGGTGCACACCCAGGTGACGCCGCTCGATCTGTTGTTGAACCGGGTGCTGGACCGGGTGGGGCTTGCCGCCCTGTCCGTCCCCGCCGGGCCGGGTGTGGTGTGATGAGGATGAGGAGCGTCTGATGGAAAAGATCCAGGCCGCCCTGGCCAAGGCGCGTGCCACGCGCAGCGGCGAGAGCAGCGGCGAGAACCGGGTCCCTCCGGGCCAGGCCCCGGCCGGGCGCCCCGGTCCTGTGCCGGGTCCTGTGCCGGGTCCGGTGCCGGGTCCTGTGCCGGGCATGCCTGGCAGCACCGCCGCACTGCGGGCCGAGGCCATCGCCCCCGATCTGCCGCGCAGCCCGGATCTGCTGCATGACGAGGAGGCCATTGCTGCCGCCTGGAGCGCGCTGCCCGGCTTTGCCGTGCAGGCCCGGCGGCTGGAGCGGGCGCATGTGGTGACCTTTGCGGGCGGGGCGGACGCGGTCTCCTTCGATGCGCTGCGCACGCGGCTGTTGCAGCAGATGCGCGCCAATGGCTGGCGCCGCGTCGCCATCACCTCGCCCGGGGCGGGCTGCGGCAAGACCACGCTTTCGCTGAACCTCGCCTTCAGCCTGGCGCGCCAGCCCGAGGTGCGCACACTCCTGGCCGAGCTGGACCTGCGCCGCCCCTCGATCGCGCGCATCCTCGGCACGCCCGACCGTGCGAGCCTGGCGCTGGCGCTGGCCGGAGAGGTCCCCTTCGACACCTGCGCCCTGCGGCTGAGCCAGAACCTGCTGCTTGCGGCCAACCAGGGCCCGGCACGCGATGCAGCCGAGCTTCTGGCCAGCGCCACCACTGCCCAGTCCCTGGCCCGGATCGAGGCGGAGTATGGGCCCGACATCACGATCTTCGACATGCCGCCGATGCTGGTGACCGATGACATGATGGCCTTCGCAGGCGAGGTGGATTGCGTGCTTCTGGTGGCCGCCGCCGAGGCGAGCACGATCAAGGAGGTTGACACCTGCGAGCGCGAGCTGGCAGCGCAGACCAGTGTTCTGGGCGTGGTCCTGAACAAGTGCCGCTATACCGACCGCGGCGCAGGCTACGGCTATTACGACTGATCCAGCCAGCGAGGCAGGATCATCAGAGCGCAAAAAGGGCCGGGAAACTCCCGGCCCTTTGCAGGTCAGACACCGCTGTGCGGGTCGGCTCAGGCCGCCGCCTGCTTGCGCCGACGCAGCAGGCCAAAGCCGCCAAGCGCCGTCACGAGCAGCACGCCGCCTGCGGGCAGCGGCACCGGGGCCACCGAGACGTTGGAGAACTCCAGCGAGTTGCCTTGCGACAGGAACTGGACCTTGTCGAAGGCGAAGCCGGACCGGATCGTCACGAAGCTGGCCCCGATCCCCGTCGGCGGCACATCGGGAAAAAGCAGATCGGCAAGGTCGATGACATCGGTCTGGTTCGTGACCGAGTTGATCAGGGTGACGAAGTTGTAGGTGTCCACCGAGCCCCACAGGAAGCTGAGCGCAGAGGCCGGCCCGTTCACCGACAGCGTGGCCGAGGTGCCGCCGAGCACGTTCCAGTAGGAGAGCCGCTCGAAATTGCCAGCGCCCAGTTGCTCGAAGGGGGAGCGGTACTGGCCGCCAAGATTGCCTGCCCGGATATCGGGGGCGGTGGACCAGGTGGCGCTGCCCAGATTGAGGGTGGTGCCGGTCAGCGTGCCCAGTTCGGTGTTGTCCTGGGTGTTGCTGGTGACGATGGCCGCAAGGCCACTGGTGGCGAAGGAAAGCGAAAGGGCCACGGAGGCCAGAAGAGTCTTGAACATGGGGGAACTCGTGATCTGAGGAACGGGAACAGCGCCGTCTTTATGCCAGAGTTCTGCCCGGATTTTAACGAATTCGGTGCCAAGGGCCGAAGATCCATGCTGCCAGAGCCCGGGCAGAGGGGAATCCTTTATCCCGGCCGGGGCGTTGCGACCCTATTGTACTTGCCATGAAAACAATGCTTTGGGCGGCGGGTGGCCACAGAAACAATCGTCCCCCCGCGCAGGCGGGGGGCGAATCGGTTCTGTTCGTTTTTCCGGAGCGTCCCTTGATCGGAGAGCCGTGATCAGGGACCCGTGGGAGAGATGAACGCCGTGGGGATCCGGATCCACTTGCCGCCGCCCGGCAGGTTTTCGGCCGCCACAGCCGTCGTCTGGGTCTCATAGGCGCCAAGATCGGGTGCCCCGCCTGCGGTGCGGGTCTGGCGCATGAGGTCATTCGCAGTGGAGAAGGCCGGGTCGGCCGCGTCGATGAACCCGCTCGATGCCTTGGGGCGATAGTCGAGCGTATCGGCGTTGAGAAACACGTTCCCCGGGGTACCGATCACCGAGTTGTTGGCAAAGCTCACCCGGTTGGCCGGGTCCGAGACGCCCATGTAGGCCATGGCCACGTTGTTGGCCACCACCACATCCGAGGATTTTGTCCCGCTCTGGTGGTTGGCCAGGATGATCCAGGGCCAGCGTTCAGCCTTGTTGACCACATTGACCACGGTATTGTTCGAGATCACCCCGCCGCGCGCGCCATAGACGGCGATGCCATGATAGGCGCGGGTGGCCACCAGGTTGTTGGTGATGGTCACGTTGTCGTAAAAGCCGTTGAACATCCCGATGCCCTGCAGCGCGCAGCGCAGGGGATGCATGGTGCCATCGGTCCATTCGATGAAGACGTTGCCGTCCAGCACCAGCCCGTCGACCGACCCGGACCCGACCTTGCCGTTGGCGATGGCAAAGGACTGAAAGCCATCGGCATGGTTGCCATCGGTCTGCACGCAGTTGTAGACACGGTTGTAGCGGAACACGTTGTTGCGGCCGTTGCCGCGCAGACCGTCGGCGTTGAAGCCGTTGATGACATTAAGCTCGACCAGGGCATCCGCGCCATCAACCACGATGCCCATGTTCACCGCCGCAATCCGGTTGCGCAGCACCTTGCTGCGCGAGCCCTGCAGGAAGATGGCGTCAAATTTCCGGGCCTGCCAGGTGGCCGCATCCCATTTGCGGAAGTTGAAGGCATCGGTGCTGCCGCGCAGCCAGGACAACTCGACCGTGATGTCGGAGGTATCGGCATAGGACCGGACCAGATGGCGGCTCTGGACATTGGGGTTGGTGGGCACGATCTGCAACGCGCGCAGGGTGATGTTGCGGGTGCCGTTGCCGAACAGGATGTTCTCCAGCTGCGCCTTCTTGGAGTTCACCGAGGTGATGACGACCGGCGAGGTAAAGGCCTGACCGTAGATGTTCACCTCGCCATGCGGGCCGTCCATCAGGAAGACTGTATCGCCGCCGGTAATCTTCTTTGAGCCGAAGGCCGCCGCGATCGAGGGGAAGGGTTGCGCCTGGCTGCCGTCGGGCGTGCCGTTGAGGGTCGCGCCGATCGGGGCGACATAGTAGTCCGCCGCAAGGACCGGTCCGCCGACGAAGCTCAGAGATGCAAAGACAAATGCAAGAACTGCACGCATGGGTGCCTCTTTCTTTGTGGATCGCACCGGGGAGTAGGAGCCAATTGCGGCGACGCAACGGTTGAAAGGCGGCAAACCTCGGCTCTTGGCTGAAACTTGCTGAGGATATGCAGGTTTGCGGCATGTCCCTGCCGGAAAGGCGCACCGAAATGCCGCACGGCCCCGCCATGTCTGGCGGGGCCGTGCGGAACTCTGTCCGGAGGGGCTGCTCAGAGGAGGAGGTCGGTCACCAAAAGGTTCGTGACACCCACGAGCAGCAGCGAGGCGTTGACCGTGCCGTTGCCGTCGCTGTCGATCTGCAGAAAGCCATTGCCGCCCGAGACGACAAAACGCGCCTCGTTCTGCGTACCCGTAAAGGCCAGACCGCCGCGGAAGGCATCAAGCGACAGCCCCGCGAGGTTGATCTTGTCCACCCCCGAGACGAAATCGGTGATCCGGTCGCGGTTTGCGCCATCGCCGATTTCTGCCGCACTGGCAAAGATGAAAACATCCCGCTCGGTCCCGCCGACCGGCCCGCCGGTCAGCACGTCGCGCCCGAGGCCTGCGGTCAGCCGGTCCAGCCCCACCCCGCCTGAAAGCACGTCATTGCCCGCGCCGCCCGCGAGCGCATCGCCGCCGAGGCCGCCTGTGAGCGCATCGTTGCCCCCGCCGCCGATCAGCCGGTCGGCGCCCAGATCGCCGAACAGCTTGTCATTGCCTGCCCCCGCGTTCAGCACGTCATTGCCGCCCCCGCCGCGCAGCACGTCGTTGCCATTGCCGCCATTGAGCGAGTCATTGCCCGCCACTCCGAGGAGCAAGTCCTGGCCGTTGCCACCAATGAGCGTGTCATTGCCGTTGCCGCCATTGCCGGTATCATTGCCGATGCCGAGGAAGAAGTTGTCGTTGCCCCCCAAGAGGTTGACCGTGTCGGCGCCGCTCAGGTTGATCAGCACGTTGTCCGACGACCGCGTCGTGGCCAAGAGCACATCCGCGCCCGTCGTGCCGGTATAGGTGTAGCCCAGACCGCCAAGGAACGCCTCCAGCGCCGGGCTGTTCGACGTGGCCAGTTCTGCCAGAACCGCGGTGTGAAAGGCCGAAGCCGACAGGCCCGCATTGGTGACGAAGATGGTGTCGATGCCGTTCTCGTTGATCGTGATGCTGTCGACCGTGCCGCCCGTGAGGAAGATGTCCGTGCCGATCACCGAGGTGGACAGGTTCGTGCCCTGAAGCGTGAAGGTGGTGGTCCCCAACGTGGCGGTCACCTGCACGGGCGAGAATGATGCGATGTCCGCCTGCAGGGCGAAAACATCCAACAGGTTGAAGAGATTTGCAAAACTGTTCGCAACGCCTGGTGCGAAGGCGATATTGGTCATCGGTATGCTCCTGAAATAGCTAACCATTTACGAAGATTTCAGGTTACACGGCCAGGGAGGAGAGTCAACCGCAGGTGCGCCTCAGCCCCGGTTCCAGGCGCCCGACAGCCGAGATGCGTCGCCGCCAAGTGCGAGCCACCCCATCACCCGCGCCCGGTGCAGCCGGATCAGCACCAGCCCGGCAAAGGCCAGCGTCCGTGACCGCGCCCCGGCCACACGGTCGCTGGTGAGGATTTGCGGAAGTTCCGCCAGGGGCGAGAGCGGCATGGCAACCGTCTTTGCCAGCCAGCGCAGCCGCCCGCCGGGGCGCGCCCGTGCCGCGGTATATTCATGGGCAAGCTGGCGGTCCCATTTGCGTGCAAGATCGGCCAGCCTGGCCCGCGCCGGGTGATAGACCCGCAGGCCTGGAACAAAGCGGAGGGAGTGGCCCCTCGCCGTGGCGCGCAGTCCCCAGTCGCGATCCTCGGCCACGTTGATCCCGGCAAAGGCGCCGACATCGTCGAAAACCCGCCGCCGCATCACCAGATTGCCGGTGCCGGTAAAGCCTTTGCGGGCGATGTAGCGGTCCATCCGGTAGGCATAGATGCTCTCGTAGGCCTCGGTCATGCTCAACCGGGCGGGGTTGGCAATGGCGATGCGCACATCGCCCCCCAGCACCTCGGCCGAAGGGTCGGCCATCTCTGCCGCGGCCGCCGCAAGCCAGCCCGGATCGGCCAGGCAATCGGCATCGATGAAGGCGAGAATCTCCCCCGTTGCGGCCGCAATGCCCCGGTTGCGCGCAGGCCCCGGGCCGGGCTCGGGCTCGTGCAGCAGGCGTGCGCCATGGGCAGCACAGACCGCCTCGGGCAGGCCGGCCGAACCGTTGTCGACCACGATCACCTCATCGGGCCTGCGCGTCCCCGCGTCCAGCGAGGCGAGGCAGCGGGCCAGGAGATCGGGCTGGTTCAGATGCGGGATGACGACAGAGATTCTGGAAGAAATCAAAGGGGTCGCTCTCTCTGGTCGGCTTTGATCTGGCTTTGATCTGGCCCTTGCGGGGCGGCGGCGGGGCACGCCCGCACAGCCACAGAACCAGCATGAAGGCCAGCACAATGGCTCAGCATAAGGGATGGCGCGGGGCGAGGCCAGCACCCTCTCGCCCCAGCCCGCCCCCAGCCCGCCCCCGGGCCGCCCCCAGCCCGCCCCCAGCCCGCCCCCAGCCCGCCCCCTGCCTGCCCCCTGCCTGCCCCTGCCTGCCCCTGCCCGAATCACCCGCGGGTTTTGCCGGGCAAGGCCCGTCCTCCAGGGGCTG
>Ga0105044_10010474_pt1 | contig 12656 bp, 10 predicted proteins | sample MAT01_FD_78092 | JGI IMG/M metagenome (GOLD analysis project Ga0105044, IMG submission 78092) | Freshwater microbial communities from Lake Fryxell liftoff mats and glacier meltwater in Antarctica - MAT-01 | ecosystem: Environmental > Aquatic > Freshwater > Ice > Liftoff microbial mat | place...
CCGCGACTCCTCACCTCGCAATTCCTCGCCAAGCCGGTAGCCTTTGAGAAACTGGAACCGCTTCTCTTGAGAGCCCACGAAGAATTTTTAGCGGCCTGCCAGCCCGTCTTCGTGGCCGCCGAGGAAATGGACGACCCGTCTGCGGAACATGATACCGAACCCGGCGGTCTCGCATTCTCCGCTGCCGCTCTTGCCGCTCAAAACGAACGCCTCGCCGATCTCGAGGCCGAAGTGCTCTCGCTGCGTGGCAAATGGCGTCGGGACTTCATCCGAGTGGCCCTGCTCGCCGGGTGCCTCTGGCTGGCCGGACAATTCGGCGCTTACGAAAAACTCGCACCTTCGTGGAAAGCCGGGATCGAGTGGTTCACCCAGTTCGTCTCCGAGCCTTTCACCGATTCGAAAAGGCCTCCTGCGGGAGTCCCTCAAACTCCCGTCGTTCCGGCGGCTCCGGCTGCTCCAGTGGCCCCCGCAACGCCTCCCGTCGGCGCGCCGTGACAGTGCAAAGCAAGTGGATTTTTGTAATCGCGGGACGAGGCCATCGCGAAGAATGTATTGAGTAACCAAAATTCAGATATCCTATGGACCACACCACCGACCCCTCCTCCTCAGACTCTCCTCCCAGAGGCGACACCTTCTTTGACGAGAGCACCCGCGCCTTCCGCGATGCTTGTCGCAAGGGCACCGAAGACGCCCAGCGCGCCTTCGAAGACGCCCTTCCCAAAGTAAAACAAGAATGCGTGAAGGGCGTCCACGATGTCGCCTACGCCCTAGCGTATGCTGCGACCTTTGGCGCGACCCTCCTTCAGGAAATCACCCCCGACCTGGTCAAGAGCGGATTCCGCGAAGGTCGTGAGGCTGGTCGATCCGCCGCCCGTCGTGCCGCAGATCGCAGCCAGGCCGCCCGCACCACACCCGCCTCTCCCGAGGAGGGTGTGGAGGGTTATTGCTAGGCGAACGATGGGGGCGCCGGTCGGATCATGAAGACCAGCCGTCGTCCCATAATGTTCCCGCATGATTCCTGAGTGGCCCCTTTCGTTCTGGCCCAGGATGGGGCTGCTCGTAGTCCTTCTGTGTCTCGTCGCCGGATTGGAATGGCTCTTCCGACGATCTCAGGCAACTCGCTGGAGGGAGTATCTCTTCCTGCTCGGAGTGCTCGCGGGAGGGGCGGCCTTTGGCATCGCGGTCGATCAAGTGACTTCCCGCATCTCGCTCGAGTATTTTCTCCATGCCAAAGCTCTCCCGCCCGATCAATTCGGATGGGAACTGGTGAACCTGGGCGCAAAAGCCGGCATCACCGCGAGCGCCTTCGCCGGCGGCGCCTTTCTGATCGCCAACTCTTTCGGGAAACAGAGCAAGCCGGTGCGCTATCGTATTCTTCTCGGAAACCTTCGCTACCCGATCCTCGGAGCGACGCTCGCGGCGGCAGTGCTGGGTCTCGTTTTTTATGGGCTGGTCCCGAATGAATTCCTCGGTCGTTATCAGGAAATCCTGCTCGAAGAGGAACTCGCACCCTTCCGCATTGTCGTCGGAGCGCATTACGGACTGTATCTTGGAGGCGTGATCGGAACCGTGGTCGGGGTGGGACGCATCCGTCGAGCGCGGGCCAAACATACTCTCGGCGTTTGACTAAAGCGAAAAGAACGGCCTTTTTGCGGAGAACATTCGGCAAATGGGCCGAAAGTCCCCCTCGCAGCTGATCCACCCCATGCCCACCCTCACCAACCGCGTCGAGATTCACGGAGCCTCTTTCATTCCTCAAACAGGCGTGCTCGTGGTCCCCAACCGCCTTTCCTTCGCCGCGCTTCTTCATCTGGAAAAGCTGATCCAACCTCGCCGGATCGTCTATCTCATCGAAAAAGCGCTCGACTACGATCCGCTCCTCCAGGCGCACCTCGACAAGGACTCGATCGAAGCGCTGGAGTTCTGTGTCTCTGAAACCGAGATGGAATCATTCAAGCGGGCGCTCCACGGACATCTCGCAGCCGGCTCGCTGGTGGTCTTCGTCCCCGGTCTCGCCCGGATCCGCCCCGGGCAGGTGGTCACGGTGCCTACCCCGGTGCTGAAATTTCTGACCAGCAATGGCGCACCGCTGCTCCCGCTCTACGTGGATCATCCTGAAGAGTCGGCCCTCGGCGTCGAATCAACCCGCGAGATCGAGCGCATCGTGCTCTCCTTCGGCCAGCCGCTCCAGCGCGAGGCGGCCAATCTCGCGAATTTCTGGGAGCACCTTCTAGCAGCGGGGGAGACCGCCTACTCCGCCAGGCCTATTTTCGAAAGTCACCTCGCCTACGAGGTGCTCCGTGGTCTCAAGCGCCGCAGCAAATCGGCCGGCATCATCGACGGATTCGACGGCACGAAGCTCCGCTTCGACAAGCTGCTCGCCGCTGCCATCGTGATGGCGAAGGAGCTTCGCAAACGGACCGAGCGCAAACGGATCGGCATCATTCTGCCGCCGGGCAAAGGTGGAATGCTGAGCAACCTGGCAGTGCTTCTCGCCGGCAAGATTCCGGTGAATCTGAACTTCACCGCCGGAGAGCCGGCCATCGTTTCGAGCATCGAACAGGCCGAGCTCGACCTCTTTGTGAGCGCCGGGCCATTTTTGGAAAAGCTCACCAGCTTTCCGTGGCCACCCGCCGAGCAGATGCTCCTGATCGACCAGGCTCTCCCCAAGTTGAAGAAACGCATCGGCTTGTGGCTTTTGATTTCAAAATTCATCTCCGCCGAGAGCCTCGCCTCCATGCTGCATCTGCCGAAAAAGGGCGGCGATGAGGAAGCCGTCCTCCTCTTCACCAGCGGAAGTTCCGGCCTGCCCAAGGGGGTGCCGCTTTCCCACCGGAACCTTCTCTCAAACATCAATCAGTTCGGTGCCCGGGTTGATCTCAAGTCCGATGACAAAATCCTCGGTTGCCTCCCGCTCTTCCACAGCTTCGGCTCGACCGTGACCGTTTGGTATCCCTTCATCGAAGGAGTCACCGTGGTCACCTACCCCAGCCCGCTCGAACCCGCCAAGCTGGCTGAGCTGATCGAGGAGCACTCCGTCAACCTGCTGATCGCCACCCCGACCTTCCTGCGCGGCTATTTGCGCAAAGCGACCAAGGAGCAATTTGCCAGCCTCAAGCTCGTTGTCACCGGAGCCGAGAAACTCCCCGAAAAGCTCGCCGAGGCCTTCTACAAGCGCTTCGGAAAACCGGTGCTCGAAGGCTACGGCCTAACCGAGACTTCACCGGCAACGAACGTGAACCTTCCCGACCCCGAGATCGCCCCAGGAGACCATTCTCCGGTGATCTCGAATTATCGCCTTGGCACCGTTGGTCTATTGCTGCCGGGCATCGCATTGCGAATCACTGCCCCGGAGACCTACGAACCGCTCTCGGTTTTCTGTTCCGGCATGATCTGGTTGCGCGGGGCGAACGTCTTCCGCGGTTATCTCAATCAACCGGAGAAAAGCGCGGAGGTCCTCCAGAATGGCTGGTTCAAAACCGGGGACATCGGCCGTCTCGACGAGGACGGCTTCCTTCACATCGAGGGACGCCTCTCCCGCTTCTCCAAAATCGGCGGCGAAATGGTTCCTCACGAAACGGTCGAGGAAGCCGTCACCAAGGCTCTCGGCCACAAAGATGACAATCGCCTCGTCGCTATCGTCGGGATTCCCGACGAAGCCAAAGGAGAAGCCCTCGTCCTCCTCAGCGCCGATCCCAAACTCGATCTGCAAGTCCTCCGCGCGAAACTGCTTGAGTCCGGTCTGCCGGCCCTCTGGGTGCCGAAGAAGGTTCAGCCGGTTGACGCCATTCCAATCCTGGCCTCCGGAAAGCTAGATCTAAAAGGATGTCACGATTTGGTGGCGGGGAGTGGGGAAGCTTGAGGACGGTCCCAGTGGTGGGAGGCCCCGACCAGCCCACCGAAGTCCACTCTTTGAAACTCAACAGGGTTAAGTCATCGACTCAACCCTGTTGTATCCCGGGGCACGAAAGAAAGGGGCAAAAGAGCTTGTCGCCACCCGCTTTTGTCTGCTACACCTATCCCGCATGGCAAACCAATCCCCCGACCACGACGATTTCATCCACAGTGAAGAGTTCCTCCACGGACTGATGCGACGACAGTTGCGGCTCTCCGTCGCCTGTGCTGCGGCGTTTTTGGTCGTCCTTTTCGGGCTGCCGATCATGAACTATCTCGCCCCTGAATTCATGGGACAGCGAGTCGGCGGCTTCACCCTCACCTGGCTCATCCTCGGGGTACTGTTCTTCCCCTTCGTCTGGATCATCGCCCGCATTTTCATCACCCGTTCCATGCAGCTTGAGGACGCCGAAGTCGTCAACGCGGCAACTGGCAACGAGCAACGCAAATCCTGATTTTCCCCGCACCCTTTCGCTTCATGATCGATCCCTGGATTCTCGCTTTCTCCGCCATCACCGTCATCGCGACGATCTGGATGGGCTTCCGCTCCGCCAAATCATCCAAATCCGCTTCGGACTTTTTCGTCGCAGGCCGCTCCGTCTCGGTGGGGTGGAATGCCTCCGCCATCTCCGGCGAATACCTCAGCGCCGCGAGCTTCATGGGCATCGCCGGCATGGTGATGCTCTCGGGCTACGATGCACTTTGGTATCCGGTTTGTTACGCCTGCGGATATTTGTTCCTCTTGCTCTTCATCGCCGGACCACTACGTCGCTTCGGGGCCTACACGATCCCGGATTTCGCGGAGGGTCGCTACGATTCCCCCATCTTTCGAAAGATCGCCGTCTGCTTTGTGCTCTTCATCGGTTTCTTTTACACGATGCCGCAGATGAAAGGTGCCGGTACCACACTGGCTTACATCTTTCCCGGTTTGCCCTATTGGGTGGGAGTCGCGGTCGTCGGTGCGGTCATCACCCTGAACGTCGCGCTCGGCGGGATGAAAGGGATCACCCTCGTGCAAGCGGTGCAGTATTGGATCAAGATGTTCGCTATCTCCGTGCCGATCTTTGTGCTTCTGGCAGTGTATGGCGGCTACGGGAAAAACCTATCGTTGAATCAGGCCCCCGGTGAACTCGCGGCTCCACCAGCACTCGTGGAAACCGTCGGGACCGTCGCCGCGCCTGCAACTCCCCCCGGAGGCATCGCCCGTGTCGCGCTTCCTGAAAACGCGCCCCCCGACACCAACTGGATTTCTCCATTCGGCCCCCTCACCTCCAAGGCCGCCACGGCCGCCGGTCTCTCCCCGGAAGAATCGAAACCCCTCTCCCTGCTCTACACCTTCTCCCTGATCGTCGCACTGGTCTGCGGCACGGCGGGACTGCCTCACATTCTGGTGCGTTTCTACACGAACCCTGACGGAGTCGCCGCCAAACGAACCACCATGTGGGTGATGATTTTGATCGGCGTTTTCTATGTGTTTCCTCCCATCTTCGGGGTATTGGGTCGCAACTTTCTCCCGGAACTCTATACCGCGACTGGCTCGAAAGGGCCCGACAAGGTCGTCTTGGAATTGCCGGTTCTGATTCGGGAAAAATACGGCATTCTCGGGTCCGTCCTCAGTGGGATCACTTGTGCGGGTGCCTTCGCCGCGTTCATGAGCACCTTCTCCGGTCTGCTCGTCTCGATGACCGGAGCCCTCGCTCACGACGTCTATGGACGGATGCTTCGACCTCAAGCAACGGCCGCAGACCGGATGAGAATGTTCAAGTGGTGTGCCGTCCTCATCGGCGGAATCTCTGTCTTCCTCGGGACGCTCGTCGAACCACTGGAGATTAATTTCATGGTCGGCCAGGCTTTCGCCATCGCAGCGGCGAGCTACTTCCCACTCCTGTTCATGAGTGTCTGGTGGCGCGGTATGACAATGCGAGGAGCCGCCATCGGCATGTTGACCGGCGGACTTTGCGCCCTCTTCTCGGCCGCCCTCGTCAATGCCAGCACGCTCGCCCTCGACAAGGGCCCGATGGGCAAACTGTTCACCGGATTCGCCGGGCTTAACGATTTCTGGAAAGCCCATCCCCTCATCCGTATCCTCGCCGAGCAACCCGCCATCTGGTCGGTGCCACTCGCCATCGGACTGATGATCGTGATTTCCAAAATGACGAAGGCGACCGTCCCTTCTGATATCCGGATGAAAATGCTCGTCCTCCACGCTCCTGAGAAGCTCGGCCTGAAGCAGGAGTATATCGACGAGCAGCATGGGGCGGCGCACTGAGGACTGCCAGAAGGATAAAACACACCTCATCGTCGAGGAGTTTTCCCAACGACTCTGCGAACGAGGGTTCCATCATCTTTGCCACGCCAGGAAGGCCCGGGAAGTGCATCTGCATTGCACTGCAGCATCGCGAGTCGGTCGAACGGATGCAGCCGCGCAAGGCTGCCGCCAACGCGTTTCTTGAGAGGCTCTTGGAGATGCTCTGACTCGTCTATTGAGACTCAACCGTAGAGGGGATCTGGTGAAATACGAGGAAAACCCTGGTCACCCCCTCACGCTCCCGACACTACGCGCAAGGGCGGGCCGCCTATTTCGCCCTCGGGATCACCGTGCTCCCGGCGGAGCATGCCAATCAAAGCACGCGCCTTCGTCTTTCCTTCGCGCGAGAGGCGCAAGGCCTTCGTCGTGCCGCTCAGGTAAGACCGCTGCTGCAACCCCGCCAGGGCCGAAGTGATGTGGACCACCCGGGGGCGTCCGCTTTCAAAGATGATGTCATTGATGTCCCGGCTGGAGAATTGCTCTTGCTGATAACTCTCGCTGAGCACCAGCGAGGCGAGCAGCGCTTGATCAGCCTGGGTCAGCTCATAGGTCGTAGGATCGCCGAGGATTCCGAAAGCGAGGTCATTAAAGCTGGGACCTTCCTCCTCGCGGGGCGTGGCGACGTCATCGTCGTTGCTCAATTTCACCTGCCCGTGAAACCGGATGGCAACGTTCACAGCAAGCTCAAGTGCACGAAGTTCACTCAAATCCATCTCATATAGCTTGGCGGCGAGCTCTGGAACGGGCAAATTTTTCATATACTTGAGCCAGTAACTCAATTAGTTCTCATTTTTACTTGCGTTTACCTCTCAATCATGAGAATAAATCGTGACAAGCACTGCATATATTGACTCATTTTGAGAACGTAACCAATTTTTGTAAAAAAAGCGAGGAACTTTTGAGCCATGAATGAGAACCCAATCGAAGAGATCACCGTTTATTCGCTGGAATCCTTTCTCCCCGAGATCGTTCCCACGCTGGCTTTCGACCGGATTCCGATCTATCGGGGGCAGGCCCGCAGCTCCTGGGCGGTGCTTCCTGCGCTCCTTCGCGAAGACCTTGCCGCCACGGAATTCGGCTCCTGGACCGATCTGGAGTCATCCCTCCTGACCCGCTGGAAACAGCGTGCCCGCAACGACCTCGCCCCCGAGCCCGCCACCGAACTGGAATGGATGGCCCTCGGTCAGCACCACGGTCTTCCGACCCGCCTGACTGCTTGGTCGGAAAATGCTCTGGTCGCCCTGTGGTATGCCACGGCTCCTGATGCCTCTGGTGACGACGGCGTTGTCTGGCGTATCCTCCCCGGCGATGACTCCCTTTGTGTCCGACAGGACTACGAGCAAATTCCAGATCGGATCCGCCTCTACCAAGCGCCTCGCCGCAGTGCCGCGCAGCGCAATCAGCGAACGATCTGCCTCTCCCATCCTGTGCCCGAAGACTCCGGATCGGCCCCGAGTCTGGAGGAATATCTCGCAGCCGGACGTGAGCGCCTCCATGTCGCCAGAATCACCGTCCCGGAGAGTTGGAAGCGAAGCCTCCGCGAAGAACTCTCCAAAGTCGGGGTGGATTCGTATCTGCTCAATCCTGGTCTCGGCGGCCTTTGTGAACAAATCGGCAGTGAGATCTATCGTCACACCGACTCTTACGAGTGGGTCTTTCCCCAGTGATTTCGTTTCCGCAAAGGGTTTCCGTGATCGCGCCGCAGTTCGCGCTCGACGAACCCGACACCGATCCGCTTCCTTAGCGGAATGCAAACAAGACGTGATTGGTTAAAACAGAGTGCCTTGGTATCGGGATTCGCCGCCGCGCCGGCGATCGTGCGAGGACAGAATCTCAACTCCCGACTGCAGCTCGCTTCGATCGGCTCAGACGGCAAAGGCCTCAGCGACATCAAGGCCATGGTCACGCACGACCGGCAGCAGTATGTCGCCTTTTGCGATGTTGATTTGAATCGAACCGCCGCCGTTCGCCAAATCAGCCCCGACACTCCGATCTACCAGGACTTCCGTGAGATGCTGGCGGAGCAGGGCGACCAGATCGACGCCGTCACCGTCTCGACGCCCGACCACATGCACGCCTATTGTGCGATCTCGGCGATGCAACTCGGCAAGCACGTCTATTGCCAGAAGCCGCTCACCCACACCGTTGAAGAAGCCCGCCTCGTCGCGGAGGTGGCCAGGAAAACGGGGGTGATCACCCGGATGGGCAACCAAATTCATTCGCACGCCTTCTACCGCACTGCAGTCGAATTGATTCAATCCGGTCGCATTGGCAAGGTCACCCAGGTCCACGCTTGGGTCGCTGCCACCGGTCATGGCAAAAGCGGGCACATCAGCAGGCCACCCGAGATGCCGGTTCCGAAGAGCCTCGACTGGGACAAGTGGCTCGGCGTCGCTCCGGTGCGCCCCTTCTCCACCGGTCCATTCGGCAAATGTTATCATCCCTTCGGATGGCGCGACTGGCAGGAGTTCGGCAACGGAGCGGTCGGGGACTTTGGTTGCCACATTCTCGATCCCATTTATACGGCGCTCTCATTGACAGGTCCCTCGAACAGTTTCTTCGCTGAACATACGGGCATGAACGATGAGGTTTGGCCGGCCCAGACCACCTACCGCTTTACCGTGCCGGGAACCGAGTTCACTGCGGACGACCAGATCACGATCACCTGGAACGATGGCGGGCTTCTTCCCTCGACCAAAGGCTCTCACCTGCCCGACCGCGAGGGACTGCCCCGAAGCGGTGCGATGTTCATCGGGGAAAAGGGAACCCTCGTCTTGCCTCACGTTGAAGCGCCGAGTCTTTACTTCCCTGAGACCGGATTTTCCAACGACTACGAGATGGCGTCCGAGCGGGATCACTACCATGGCTGGATCGATGCCTGCCTCGCCGGGGAGCAACCGTCCGCGAATTTTGCCTACGGAGCGATGTTGACCGAAACCATTCTCCTCGCGAACATCGCCGTCCGTTTCCCCCGTGAGACCCTTGAGTGGGACGCCGCAGGCGGGCGCTTCACCAGCCACGAGGAAGCCAATCGCTGGCTGGCGAGGGACTATCGCGAGGGCTGGGATTTGCGGGGGCTATTGTGAAGGCGATCCGCACGTCGCCTCACTCCAAGTAAAACCGTCCCAAACGGGCCACGATCACTCGCTTCAAATCCGCAGGATCGACCTCGCCGGAAAAGCGCTCCACGATCTCGCCTCCAGGCGCAATCAGGACGGTATGGGGTAGAGTGCCTTGCCATTCAGGGTCGAGCGCTTCGGCGAGTTCGTCGGTGCTGCCGGTGCAGAGGTAGTTGTTCGTCGGACGACCCTCCTCGGCCAAAGAGGCTTCGACCAGATCAGGCGCGGCGGCATGGCTGCGGCGCAAGACGGCGTGAACTTTTTCGGCGAGCTCCGGGGCATCAGTGCTGATGGTGATGAATTCAAAACCGCGGGTCTCGAACTGCCGACCGATCTTGACCAACTCGGGAAGCTCCGCCACACAGGGCCCGCACCAGGTCGCCCAAAGATTGACCAGTCGATAGCGATCCGTCGGATTGGCGCGCAGCTTCGCCACCCCAGCCGGATCGATGGCCGCGAGAGTGACTTCTTTGGCCGCGAATTTCGCTTCGTATTCTTCCACCAAATGTCGTTTCTCCGCCCACTTCGTCGAGCAACCGTGGGCACGGGTCGAAGGCGTCGCCACGTCCGTTCCTGCGAGAAGCGCTTCGATCGCAAGCCGGGCGTCGTGAGTCTTGATGGTGGAGGGGGCACCGAGCTTCGAGTCGTCAATCCGACCGACGTAACGAAGGATGCGTGCCTGATCGAACAGGAAAATTTGCGGCGTAGCGGACACGCCAAACGCCCGGGAAACGCTCTGGGTTTCCCCATCGTAGAGATACGGAAAAGTGAACCCCTGCTCGGAAGCGTGGAGCTTCATCTCCTCCAGAGTGTCGCCATAGACCGAGTAGCCGAGCTCATTGAGTCGGACCGACTCCGGATCATTGGGAGAAATGGCGACCATCTGCAGCCCATCTTTCGCGAAATCCTCGGCGAGCGCTTTGAAGCGGGACTCGGCTCCCTGAGCGCTCGGGCAATGGTTGCAGGTGAAGACCACGGCGAGCAGGCGGGCATCGGCGAAATCGGCCAGACGGTGGCTCTTGCCATCGACACCAGGTAAATTGAAATCAGGGGCCGCCGCTCCCGGTGCGAGAGTCACGACTTTTCCCGACTCATCGGCAGCCAACCAAGGGCTTCCGAGTAGCAGAGCCACCAAGGAGAAAATGGAGAGACGAAGGATAACAGACATTTTTGAACTCTGGAAAAGTTACGGATTCGGCAAGGGCATCCGGGCGGATCCGACCCCTTGAGCATCATCGATGAGCTGCAGGAACTCCGCATAAAACTCTTCGCCCAGCTCGTGGGTCAGATGATCTTCAACAAAGGCGAGCATCGCCCTGGCTCCCTCGAACTGATCGACGTGGCTGAACTGGTCCTTCAACCGACCCCATTGGAGTTTCGGCAAGGTCCGGGTGGTGAACTCCTCTTTCGAAAGCTGGCGCATCACGCCACCTCCGCGCCCCTGGTTGTCGCGAGCGCGGCGCTCTTCGTCCTTGCTCATCCCGCGCAAGTCTTCGTCCCGGAGATTCTCGACATTCGCGACGATCCGAGTCTGCTGCTCGATGCGTTTGTCCCAGGCGTTGAGCAGCGCTTCGGGCTTGTGTTCGCGAAGGTAGGGCAGGATGGTCTTTTCGTAGATCCCTGAGATGTTTATCGGGATGGGTTCCCAGTTCTCGGATTTGGAAAGGAGCTTGTCGAGATAGTAGGTCTTGGCGAAGACCGATTCAGCGACCGATTCGGTGACGCCTCCGGCAGGGGTCTCCTCCAGGTGACTCAGGCTGTCAACGAAGGACATCAGGGGGGCGAAGACCGCTTCGATCTCCTTGGATTCGGCAGCCTGACAACTGAGGGTGAGGTATTGCAATTGCATCTGGAGTGAGGCCAGAAATTTCGGGTCGCGCAAGCGATCCGTCTGACCGTCTTTCCACGCCCGGAAGTCGGACTCGGGTCGGCCTTCCCGATCAAAGTTCACCGCCTTTATGCAGTTGAGGTAAAGCTCGGCGGCAGCCCGGGGATCCACAGCGGCGGCGGCAAAGGCACTTCCGGCCGATGAGTTGCGCGAGGAACGATGTCCGTCCAGGTTGGTCTTGATCGCCTCGATCTTAGCCTTGATAGAGGCGATCTGCTCGGGAGTGAGATCAGCGCCTTGAGAAGATGCCAGAACGAGCACCGAAGTAAAAATCAGAATGTGAACGGGGGATTTCATGGGGCGAGATTAGGGTGTCGAAAAAAAAAGCACAATCACAGAATCATGGGGATCAGAGGTTTCGAGGCAACAAAACTTCATAAACGCGGTCAAAGAGTCGAAGTTCCGTGAAAGAATGAAATTTCACGGTTTTTCTAAAAAACCCTCTAAAGCCGCGAGAGTTTCTTGATTTTCTCAAAATTTCTGGCTGAGGTAGATAAATGGCAGGATTGATGAATATAGCAAACGGACAATGGACGCTGATCCTGTCCCCAAGCTTCGCTGCGGTCGCGCCGCCGTCCGCGCAGGTCGATCCCACCGATCCCGGCCTTTGGGCGATCCTGCTGATGCTCCTCCTCATCACCTTTCTGCTGGGGCGGAGGCTTGGGCTATCCGGTCGGAGAACCGGATCTGTCGGCAGCCATCCCTCCGAAAACTCCCGGGTCGATCCGCTCGTCTGGAGGCATGAGAAGCTCGTCCTTGCCGAGCGATTGGAGGCGGAAAGAGAAATCCGGGTGGAGGAGTTCGCGACCCGGGTGCTCGCCGAACTCAAGAAGACCCAGAACCACGGGCCTCTCCGCGCCCAGGTTGGTTTGTTCCTGCTGACCGAACGATTTCGCGAGGAGCGGGGCCGCATCGGAGCGGAGCTCTCGCGCTGGCAGGCGGTCGCCGCGGCTTTGGCATCCGCCAACAACTCACCAGAGGAAGCCTTCCCCCGGCATCGTGATCTCGTCGCCGGACTGATTCATCGGCTCGAACTCAACCGGGATTGCCTGCGCGATGCCCAGGGAGTGGTCGGATCGTTTGAAGAGACCTGCGTCGGCAGTCCAGAGACCTTTACCATCGGGACATTGACGGATTTGCTCCATCGCCTCGGAAGTCCCGGTTCGCCACTAGCCAACCTCGATACGGTGAACCTCGCTGATCTGATCGAGCCGCTCCGCAGGCTATTTGCCGACAGTCAGGTCGCGGACTGGGAGCCCATCCGGAAATACCTGCTGCTTCATGGAGCGGAAGTTTCCCCTGCCACACCATCCCTCCGTGTGTGGGTGCGACAGCTCATCACCGACATTGGCACGACGGACGGCCCCGCGCCGCCCCCCTCCACTCCAGAGAGCGTCCTGCGCCATGGGCAGGTGACGCAGGTGAATCCACCCGCTGAACTTCCTGC
>Ga0105044_10010475_pt1 | contig 12656 bp, 11 predicted proteins | sample MAT01_FD_78092 | JGI IMG/M metagenome (GOLD analysis project Ga0105044, IMG submission 78092) | Freshwater microbial communities from Lake Fryxell liftoff mats and glacier meltwater in Antarctica - MAT-01 | ecosystem: Environmental > Aquatic > Freshwater > Ice > Liftoff microbial mat | place...
AACCTTCGGCCAGCAGGTGATCGTGGACAACCGGCCGGGTGCCAGCAGCCTCGTCGGCACGCAACTGGTCGCCAAGTCACCGGCGGACGGCTACACGCTGCTGGCGATGGCCAACACCTTCGCGATGGTGCCCTCCCTCATTTCCAACCCGGGCTACGATCCCTTGAAGGATTTCACCGGCGTGACGCTGACCTGCCTCGTGCCGCAGGTGGTGATCGTCAATCCGTCGCTGCCGGTGCGTTCGATCAAGGAGCTGATCGCGCTGGCGAAGGCGCGGCCGGGCCAGATCACCTACGGCACGTCCGGCGCGGGCGGCACCGGGCACATGGCCACCGAACTGCTAGCCAACCAGACGGGCGTGAAGCTGCTGCACATCCCCTACAAGGGCAACGCGCCGGCGTTGATCGACCTCGTGGGCGGCCAGATCAGCATGATGTTCGACCAGATCAGCACCTCCGAGCAGTACATCAAGGGCGGCAAGGTGCGCGCGCTCGCGGTGTCGAGCGCCACCCGCTCGTCGTTGTTCCCCGAGCTGCCGACGATCGCCGAGTCCGGTGTGCCGGGTTACGAGGACGTGACCTTCAACGGCCTGATGGCGCCGGCAGGCACGCCGCGCGAAGTCCGCGTCCGCATTCAGGAAGAAGTGGCGCGCATCGTGCGCATCCCGGCGCTGCGCGACCGCTACGCGGAGCGCGGCATCGAATTGAAGGCGAGCGCGTCGCCCGACGAGTTCACCGCTTACGTAAAGGCGGAGTTCGACAAGAAGGCCAAGCTCGCGCGCGAGGCGAACATCCGGCTGGATTAGAATCAGCTTTCGCCGCTCTGGCTCTGCCCCCATCCCAGCCTTCCCCCGTAAACAGGGGAAGGAGAGAAGTGACTTCGTAAACGAGGATAGCCCATCCCAGCCTTCCCCCCAGAGAAGGGTGGAGCCCCTTCTCTCCACCTGCGGAGGAAGGCGCTTCCAAACACGCCCTCCCTTGCACGCAGTGCGGGGGAGGGCTGGGGAGGGGGCAGCGCAGCAGGCTGGCAGCACTCCTCGACACCACTCACTGCAACAGGACGCTCCCGTGTCACTGCACCATGAAGGAACGCCGGCGTTCAAGCCGGCTCCGCTGGCCTGCGACAGCCATTTCCACGTGTTCGGCCCGGCGGAGAAATACACCTACGGCACGGATCTGCGCTATGCGCCGCCGCATGCGCCGCTGGAGGATTTCCTGGCGCTGGCGAAACACCTCGGCATCGAACGCTACGTGTTCGTGCAGCCGTCCGCCTACGGGCGCGACAACGCCTGCATGCTGGAAGCGATGCGCGAGGTCGGCACCGCCCGGTGCCGCGGCATCGTGGACGTGGACGAGAACGCGCCGGACGCGGAACTCGCGCGCCTCAATGCGCTCGGCGTGCGCGGCGTGCGCGTCAACGTCTCGCCCATCCATCCGCCGACGCCGGGCCTTGCCGCAAAAATGCTGCCGCGGATCGAGCGGCTGAATGCGCGTTGCGCGGAGCTCGGCTGGCAGCTCGACTTCCTGACGCCGGGCTGGCTGACGCGCGAACTGATGCCGACGATGCGCAACTTGAAGGTCGACTTCACCGTCGCGCACATGGGTATGTTCCTGGCGAAAGACGGTGTCGCGCAGACGGGCTTTCAGGAATACCTGGCCTTGATCCGCGACCTGCGCGAGGGTGGCCCGAACGGCGCCCGCTGCTGGCCCAAGTTCACCGGCACCTACCGCATGTCCACCGCTCCCGGCTTCAAGGATGTCGCGCCGCTCGCGCGCGCCCTGATCGAAGCGGCGCCGGACCGCATCATCTGGGGCAGCGACTACCCGCACCTGTCCTTCGCGGACAAGGTGGGCTCGGTCGAACTCTTCAACCTGCTGGCCGACTGGGCGCCGGACGCCGCGGTCCGCCAACAGATCCTCACTGACAACCCCCAAAACCTGTTCGGTTTTTAGGAGAAGCGCATGGCACTGTCCGTCCCCAATCCCGTCAAGGAACTGCTGAAAGCCGGCAAGGTCGCACTCGGCATGAACGTGCGCGTCGTAAAGTCCGGTGACATCGCCCGCATCGCCAAGACGACGGGCCACGATTTCATATTCATCGACCTGCAGCACTCGCTGTTCAACATCGAGTCCGTGGGCCACATCGCACAGGTTGCGCTCAGCATCGGCGTCGCCCCGCTGGTGCGCGTGCGCAGCGTGGACGATCCGGACACCTCCACGCTGCTCGACAACGGCGTCATGGGCATCGTGTTCCCGGACGTCAACACGCCGGAGGAGGCCAAGCGCGCGGTCAACCGCGCGAAGTACCCGCCGATCGGCAAGCGCTCGGTGGGCGCGGGCTATCCCATCCTCGACTACCGGCCGACGAATACCGCCGAGGTGGTGCCGGCGCTGCAGGAGAACACGCTGGTCGTCTGCATGATCGAGACGCAGGAGGGGCTGGAAAACGTGGACGCCATCGCCGCGGTGGAGGGCGTGGACGTGATCCACGTCGGCTCGAACGACCTGCTGACGGCGATGGGCAAGCCGGGCACCTTCGGCAGCCCCGAGCACGTCGCCGCGCTGGAGAAGGTGATCGCGGCGGCGAAGAAGCACGGCAAGACGCCCGGGGTCGGCGGTGACCGCAACCTCGAACGCCAGGTGGCGTTCATCCGCAAGGGCATGCACTTCATCACCACCAACAGCGAAGTCGCGTTCATGGTGGCGGAAGGCTCGCGGGTGACCGGCGAGCTGCGCAAAGCCCTGGGTTAGGTTGATGCCGACCTTCCGCAACGGGCCCGGCCTGGAGACGTACTACACCGTCGACGATTTCACCGATCCCTGGACGCAGCCGGAAACCGTGCTGATGCTCCACGGCAACTGCGAAAGCAGCCTCGCCTGGTACGGCTGGGTGCCGCATCTCGCGCGCCACTTCCGCGTGGTGCGGCCGGACATGCGCGGGTTCGGGCAGTCCACGCCAATGCCGGCGGATTTTCCGTGGACGCTGGACACGGTGATCGACGACTACTGCCGCCTGATGGACCACCTCGGTGTTGCGCGCTTCCACGTCGTCAGCGCGAAGATCGGCGGCGTCATCAGCCGCGCCTTCGCCGCGCGCCGGCCGCAGCGCGTGAAAACGCTGACCATCGCCGGGTCGCCGCCGCCGGTGCGCCTGGACCTCGACACCATCGCCGCCCGCGTGGCGGAGGTGAAGGATCAAGGCATCGAACATTGGGCGCGCCGCAGCATGGCGGGGCGGCTGGGCAGCGCTTTCCCGAAGGCGGGCGCGGAGTGGTGGATCAACTATATGGCGAAGACGCCGGTCTCCACGGAGCTCGGCTTTGTCGGCACGATCAATTTCTCGGACATCACCGCTGACGTCAAAAAAATCCAGTGCCCGATGCTCGTCATCACCACCGAGGGCAGTGCGCTCGGCTCGGTGGTGCAGATGCGCGCCTGGCAGCAGCAGGTGGGCGCTTCCGAACTGGTGGTGCTGCCCGGCGATTCCTTTCATGTGGCGGCGACGGACCCCGACCGATGCGCGCAGGCGACGCTCGATTTCATCAAAAGGCACGATAAGCAATGATCCATAACCTCTTGAAGTTCCTGCTGGGTACGCTGGTGCTCGCCGCCGCGTCCGCGGCATGGGCCCAGACCTATCCCAACCGCCCGGTGCGTGTGGTGGTGCCGTACCCGCCCGGCGGCGGCACAGACGTGGTGGCACGGACCATCGCCCAGAAAATGACCGAGGCCATGGGCCAGCCACTGGTGGTGGACAACCGCGGTGGTGCGAACGGCATCCTCGGCACCGACCTCGTGGCGAAGGCGAAGCCGGACGGCTATACGGTGCTGGTCACGATCGCCTCACACGCGATCAATCCGACGCTCTACTCGAAACTGCCGTATGACACCGCGACCGATCTCCTGCCGGTGTCGCTCCTTGCAGAGTATCCCTTCGTGCTGACGGTGCACCCGACGGTGCCGGCGAAGACGGCGCGGGAGTTCATCGCCTTCGCCCGCGCCCGGCCCAATCAGTTGAACTACGCCTCATCCGGCAACGGCAGCGGCCCGCATCTAGGCATGGAACTGCTGAAGACCATGGCGAAGATCGGGATGACTCACATCCCGTACAAGGGTGCGGGACAGGCGATGACCGATCTGGTGTCGGGTCAGGTGGAGGTGTTCATGAACAACTTCCTCGCGGGCGGCGCGATGATCAAGGCGGGCAAGCTGCGGGCGCTCGCGGTAACGGGCGAAAAACGCAGCGCCGCCATACCGGACCTGCCGACCTTCACCGAAGCGGCGGTGCCGGGTTATGTCGTCACGGGCTGGTACGGCATGCTGGTGCCCGCGGGCACGCCACCGGCGGTGATCGCCGCGCTGCAGGACGGCGCGACCAAAGCGCTCCGCTCGAAGGACGTGAGCGAACGCCTTTCGGGCGAGGCCGCGGAAATCGTGGCCAGCACGCCACCGCAGTTCGGCGCTTTCATCAAGGCCGAAACGGACAAATGGGCGGGCGTGATCAAAAAGGCCGGGCTGAAGCCGGAGACGCTTTAGATAACCTCGTCATTCCCGCGCAGGCGGGAATCCAAAGAAGATTCTTGGGTAGTTCCGTTCAATGGACCCCCGCCTGCGCGGGGGTGACGGCGGTCAGCGGACGACGGCCCAGCCTTTGCCCAAGGCGTATTTCTTCACCGCCTTCTCGTCGAACTCGAAGCCCAGCCCGGCGCCCTTGTGCAGGATCAGGTCGCCGTCCTTGTGCGCAAGCTGGCGGTTGACCAGCCGGCGGAAGTTGAGCACCTGGTCGTCCATGAAGAACTCCACGTAGCGCGCGTTGGGTGTGGCGGCCACCAGCGGCGCGTGCAGGTCGTGGAACCAGTGCGGGCAGACGGTGACGCCGTAGCCCGCGGCCATGGCGGCGATGCGGCGCCATTCGCTGATGCCACCGCACACCGCGGCGTCGGTCTGCAGGATCTCCGCGCCGCCCTTGTCGAGCAGCTCCTTGTGATACCAGCGGCCGTAGCCGATCTCGCCGGTGGCGACGATGACAGGCGTGCGTTCCGCCAGCCGCGCATGCAGGTCCACCTCGTCGGGGCTGAACGGCTCCTCGATCCAGTAGGGGGAGTACGGCTCGTAGCGTTCCATGTAAGTCAGCGCGGTCGGCAGGTCGTTCCACGCGTTGTTCGCATCGAGCATGAGCTGCACGTACGGCCCGATCGCCTCGCGCGCGGCCTTGATGCGGGCTTCTTCCTCGCGCGGCGACAGCTTGCCGACCTTCATCTTGACGGCCTTGAAGCCGGCCTTGGCGTAGCGGGCCATTTCCTGGCCGAGCATCTTCGGCGTCTTGCCGGCGAGGTAGTAGCCGCCGGAGGCGTAGGCCGGGACGCGGTCTTTCGCGACGGCACCGAGGAAATGGTGCAGCGGCAGCTTCACACTGCGGGCGTTCAGATCCCACAGCGCGGTGTCGAGGATGGAGAGCGCGCGCATCACGCTGCCCGCGCGGCCCTGCAGCAGCGACTCCGAGTACAGGTCCTGCCACAGGCCTTCCACGCGCAGGCTTTCCTGCCCGATCAGTTTGGGCGCGAGCAGTTCCTCGACGGCGATCCCGGCGATACGCCCGCCGGCGGAACCGACGTAACAGAAGCCGATGCCCTCGACGCCCGCAGTCGAGCGAACCTTGACCAGGCAGTAATCGCGCGCGGAGACGGTGCGCGTGGCGAAGGACGTGACCTGGTCGAGCGGGATGCGCGCGACGCAGACGGAAACGGACTGGATGTTAGGCATGGCGGCCTCCGTTGAACGCTAGATCAGCCGAGGTTGTCGAGGACAACCTTGGTGAACGCCTTGGTGCCGAGTTCGCCACCGAGGTCCTTGGTGCGGGTGGCTGGCGCCTGCAACGCCTTGTCCACGGCCGCTTCGATCGCGTTCGCGGCCTTCATCAGGGCATCGTTCTTGTGCCGCACCGACATCCATTCGAACATCATGACGGCGGACAGGATCAGCGAGGTCGGGTTGGCCTTGTCCTGGCCCGCAATGTCGGGCGCAGAGCCGTGCTGCGCCTGCGCGACGCACAGGTTGTCGCCCGCGTTGGTCGAGCCGGCGAGGCCCAGGCTGCCGGAGATTTCCGAAGCCTCGTCGGACAGGATGTCGCCGAACATGTTACCGGTGACGATGACGTCGAACTGCGACGGGTCGCGCACCAGCAGTGCGGCCATGGCGTCGACGATCTTCTCGTCGAGCTCGACGTCGGGGAAGTCCTTGGCCACCTTGCGCACTTCGCGCAGGAACAGGCCGTCGGAGATGATGAGCACGTTCGCCTTGTGCACGGCCGTCACTTTCTTGCGGCGGCCCCGCGCGCATTCGAAGGCGCGGCGCGCGATGCGCTCGCAGCACTTCGCCGTCACCCGGCGCACTGCAAGCGCCATGTCTTCGGTGGGCATGAACTCGCCGATGCCCATGTACATGTTGCGGTCGGCGTAGAAGCCTTCCGTGCATTCACGGAAGATCACGAGGTCCACGGGCATGCCGGTGCGGCCCACGCCCATGCGCGACTTGGCCGGGCGGATGTTGGCATAGAGGTCGAGCTTCACGCGGAACTCGCCGGAGGGATTGAGTCCGCCCTGGTCGCGCGGCGGGTAGTGCAGGTGCGACACCGGGCCGAGGATGACGCCGGCGCATTTTCGCGCGGTTTCCAGGATGCGCGCGGGCAGGGTGGTGCCTTCCTTCGCGAGTGTCGCCTCACCCATCTCGTCGTGCACCCATTCGAGGCCGAGCTTGAATTTGGCGTTAGCGCGGTCGAGGACCGCGAGCGTGGACTGGGTGATTTCGGCGCCGATGCCGTCGCCGGGGAGAACGAGGATTTTCATGGGGGTCCTTGAATAGAGAACGCAGAGAGTAACAAAGATGACGATCCTCGCGCGCCGCCACCGCGGCGCGGCGGCGGGCGGGAAGCCGGGTCGGCCGCGCCTACTCGCCCCGGATACCCTGCGTCTTGATGACCTCGCTCCAGCGCGCGATCTCGGCCTTCACGAACTGCGCGAACTCCGCCGGGGTGCCGCCGCGCGACACGAAGCCGAGCGTGACGAAGCGCTGCTGCATGTCCGCGCTCTTGAGGATGCGGCCGATCTCGCTGTTGAGGCGGTCGACGATGGCCGCCGGCACTTTCGCCGGCCCGACGATGCCGAACCAGTTGGTCACCTCGAAGTTGGGCAGTCCGGACTCGTTGATCGTCGGCACGTCGGGTAGTTGCGCATTGCGCTCGCGCGCCGCGATGCCGAGCGGACGCAGCTTGCCGGTCGCCATCAGCGGCGTGTACGAACCGAGCGCCACGAAGGAGGCCGAGACCTGGTTGCCGATCAGCGACGTGAGGGCCACGTTCGCGCCCTGGTAGGGGATGTGCACCAGGTCGGTCCTGGTGCGCACTTTGAAATACTCCATCGACAGGTGCGTGATCGCGCCGGTGCCCGAGGAGCCGTAGTTGATCTGCCCGGGCTTGGCACGGGCCAGCGCGATGAACTCCTGCACGTTCTTGGCCGGGAGCGTGGGATTGACGACCAGCACCATCGGCGACACCGCCATCAGCGTGATGAAGGAGAAATCCTTCAGCGGGTCGTAGAGCGGCTTGGCCGTGAGCGAGGGGTTGATCGCGTTCGGCCCCGGGTTCGCGAGCAGCAGCGTGTAGCCGTCGGGCGCGGCCTTGGCCACGGTATCGGCGCCGATGGCGCCGCCCGCGCCGCCGCGGTTATCCACGATCACCTGCTGGCCCAGCGGCTCGGAAAGGCGCTGCGCCATCACGCGCGCGATGATGTCGTTGGCGCCGCCGGGGGCGAAGGGCACCACCAGGCGCACCGGCTTGGTGGGGAAGTACTGGGCCTGCGCGACGCCCGCAGTGAGGGTCGCGCCGGCGGCGGTCAACCATTTGAGGCAACGGAAACGGCGGGCGATGGCGGGCATGCGGAACTCCTCCTGGAACGGGCAGTGCTGGATGCACATGCGGGCGCGGCGGCAGGCGCGAAGGCGCGGACCGGGCCCGGATTGCATTTTGCAGGGACAAGAGATACACCATGCGGCCGGATCAAGCCACTACCGGCTTTTTCATCGCTGCGCGGATGGCCGTCGTCACCCGCATCCCCTTACCGGAGGAGCCGTATGAGCAAAACGCAGGGTTTGCAGGTCATGGCCACCGCCACGGCGGACGATTACCGGCGGGATCCGACCCGCTGGGGCACCCCGGAAATCGCGGCGCATTTCCCCGGCTTCCAGCACCTGGACGTGCGCACCCGCGGCGCGACGATCCGTCTGCGCCACGGCGGCTCCGGCCCGCCGCTGCTGCTGGTGCACGGCAATCCGCAGAACCACACCTGCTGGTACAGGATCGCGGCGAAGCTTGCCAAGCACTACCACGTGATCCTGCCCGACCTGCGCGGCTACGGCGACAGCTCGCTGCCCGACGCGGGCCCGGACAACATTAACTTCAGCTTCCGCGCCATGTCCGAGGACCTGCTCGACATCATGGACGGGCTGGGCTACGAAAAATTCCGCGTGGCCGGGCACGACCGCGGCGCGCGCACGGTGCACCGCCTGTGCAAGGACCATCCGGAGCGCGTTCACAAGGTGGCGCTGATGGACATCGCGCCCAACCACTACGTATGGACGCATTTCACCAAGGCCTGGGTGGTGGGTACGTGGCACTGGTCCTTCATGGCGCAGCCGGAGCCCTTTCCCGAGCGCATGATCAGCGCGGTGCCGGCGGAGTTCTTCCTCAAAAGCCGCATGGTGATCCGCGGCGGCACGGGTCTGGGCTTCCTGTCCGACGGCGCGCTGGCCGAATACGTGCGCTGCTACACGCTGAAGACGATCTCCGGCTCGTGCCGCGATTACCGCGCCACGGCGACCAGCGATTCCGTGATGGACGCGGCGGACAACGACAAGAAGCTCGACATGCCGCTGCTGCTGCTGTGGGGTGCGCGCGGGCATTCGCCCGAGCGGTCGAAGGAGTTCCTCGACATCTGGCAGCAGTACGCGACCAACATCGTGACCTCGGAGCCGCTGCCCTGCGGGCACTACATGCAGGAAGAAATGCCGGACGAGATCTACAACCATTACGTGAAGTTTTTCGCCGGGTAACGCCGCGGCGCACCACGGCCGGCTGGGCAGCGGCCGAGGCGCTAGAATCGTTGCTCGACTCACCCTTCGCCGGGCCGCTCATCATGTCGCCTTTCCATCTCGCTTTCCCCGTGCACGATCTCGCCGCCGCGCGCCGCTTCTACGGCGGGCTGCTGGGTTGCCCCGAGGGCCGTTCGGACGCGGAGTGGATCGACTTCGATTTTTACGGCCACCAGATCGTGGCCTACCTCGCGCCGGAGGAGGCCGCCAAGGCCGGCACCCGGGAAGTGGACGACGATTCCGTGCCGGTGCGCCACTTCGGGCTGGTGCTGCCTATGCAGGACTGGGAAGCCTTGCGCGACCGGCTGGTGGCGGCGGGCACGCGGTTCATCATCGAACCGCAGTTACGCTTCGTGGGAACCATCGGCGAGCAAGCGAGTCTATTTTTTCTCGACCCGTCCGGAAACGCGCTCGAATTCAAGGCGTTCAAGGAGCCGTCGAAGCTCTTCGCCAAAGCGTAGCGGGCACGCGGCGCGGCAGGCGGCTGCGCTGGGGGTGGTACCACGGAACGAACGCGTGCGCCCGGAGTCAGAGCGTCTGGCTGGCACCGGCGGAGGTGGCAGTCATGCGGCACAAGCTGGCGGCATTACCGAAGGCCATGATCGCGATTGCGTTCCGCTGGCCAGTGCTGCAGTACCGGTCGCATACGACTGGCGCGACGGGCCGCCTTGCAGGGATAATGCTATGGCGACTGCCGCACTTGCCCAGTCAGTGAAACAATCAGTTCCATAAAAACCATCGGAGGAATCATGCAACAGATACTCAAGGCCCTCGCGCTCGCGCTCGGGCTCACGCTCGCAGCGCCGGGCTTCGCCCAGAAGCCGATGTCCATCGCCACCGGGACGACGGGGGGCGTGTACTTCCCGCTGGGCGGGGGGCTCGCGCAGATCCTGCAGAAGCAGCTCAACCTCAACGCGAACGTCGAAGCGACCGCGGGTTCCGTCGAGAACCTGTTCCGCCTCGGCAAGAACCAGGTCGATATCGGCTTCAGCCAGACCGATGCGGCGTGGGATGCCGTGAACGGGCTCGACAAGTTCACCGGCGACAAGATTCCGCTGCGCGCGCTGCTCGTGCTGTACCCGAATACCATGCACGTCGTGTCGATCGAGGGCTCCGGCATCAAGACCGTCGCGGACATGCGCGGCAAGCGGGTATCGACCGGCGCGGTGAACAGCGCAACGGAAGTGATGGCGGGACGCTTGCTGCGTGCCGCCGGTCTCGATCCGGACAAGGACATCAAGCGCGAGCGCCTGTCGCCGGCCGAGTCCACGCGCGCCATCCGCGACCGCCAGATCGACGCCTACTTCTTTGTCGGCGGCGTGCCGACGCCGGCGATCACGGATCTCGCCGCGACGCCGGGCATCAAGATCCAGCTCATCGACCACCAGGACCAGCTCGCGGCAATGGTGAAGCAGACCGGGCCGATATACGTGCCGATCACGACCCCCGCGAAGTCCTATCCCGGACAGGATCGCGACACGCGCGCGGTCGCGGTGTGGAACGTGCTGCTGGTGCGCGAGGACATGCCGGCCGAGCTGGCCTACAACATCACCAAGGCCACCTACCTGAACCGGGCTGATCTGGCCGTGGTGCATCCCGAGGGCCGCAACATCGACCTCAAGTGGCAGCAGAACTCCGCGGCCGTGATCCCGTATCACCCAGGCGCGATCAAGTTCTGGGCCGAGCAGGGCCTGAAGCTTAAATAGATACCGGCCGCACCGGCCGGCCCTCCCGCAAGCCCCGCCCAGCGCGAGCCCGGCGGGGCTTGTCTTTGGTGGTGCGCACTCCCGGAGAACAGTTAAGATGCGCGCCACGCCGTCCGTCGTCCGGGCGGCGGCAAGGGGGAACATGGAAAACAAGAACGCGGACGGAGCGAGTGTCGTCGGGCACGTGTCTGCCGTTGAACTGTCGCCCGAGATCGAGAAGCGCGTCACCGAGCTGATCGAAGCGGAGGAGGGAGCGACCAACCACTACAAGGGCCCGCTCGCGGCCGGCATCACGGTGTTTGCGATCGGCGTGTCGCTGTTTCATCTCTACGGCGCGCTGTATGTGATTCCGGCGCAGTTCTTCCGCACCGCGCACGTCGCGATGATCCTGTGCCTCGCGTTCCTGCTGTTCCCGATGGCGCGGCGCTATCGCAACCGCCTGATGTGGTGGGACGCCGTGTTCGCCGTGCTCGCGCTGAGCACGTTCGGCTACGTCCTGTTCGAGGGCTGGAGCTTCGCCGAGCGCAGCATCGCGCCACTCACGACGGACGTCGTGATGGGATGGCTGCTGATCCTGCTGATTTTCGAGGCGACGCGCCGATCGAGCGGCTGGATCATGGTGTTCGTGATCGGCAGCTTCCTCGCCTACGCGTTCGTCGGACCGCACCTGCCGGCGCCGTGGACCCATCGCGGCTACGATCTCGAGCGCCTGGCGGTGACGATGTACATGACCGTCGACGGCATTTTCGGCACCGCGGTCGACGTGTCGTCGTCGCTGATCATCCTGTTCACCATCTACGGCGCCGTGCTGCAGTACTCCGGCGCCGGCAAGTTCTTCCTTGATTTTTCGTTCGCGGCGATGGGCTCGCGGCCGTCGAACGCCGGGCGCACCGTGGTGCTGGCCTCGTTCCTGCTGGGCGGTCCGTCGGGGTCCGGTGTCGCCACCACCGTCACCATCGGGTCGGTGGCCTACCCGATGCTGAAGAAAGCGGGCTACCCACCCAACGCGGCCGGCGGGCTGCTCGCGGCCGGCGGGCTTGGCGCGATCATCTCGCCGCCCGTGCTGGGGGCCGCGGCCTTCATCATCGCGGAGTTCCTGCGGGTGTCGTACCTCGAGGTGATCCAGATGGCGATCATCCCGACCATCCTCTACTACCTGTGCCTGTTCCTGATGGTGGAGTTCGACTCGAAGAAGTTCGGGCGTACCGACATCGCGATCGACAACCCCCTGTCGCTGTGGCAGATCACACGCACCTACTGGTTTCATTTTCTGTCGCTGGTGGCGATCGTGGTCTACATGGTTTTCGGCTACTCGCCCACTGCGTCGGTGTTCTACGCCATTCTCACCGCGGCGGTGGTGAGCTTCTTCCATCGCGACTGCGCGCTGCTGCCCTACGACCTGTTCTCGCGCACGGGCTCGGTCTGGCGGCGCATCGCTGATTCGCGTTTGAAGAGCGCGCTGCGCGAGGGCACGGTGGGTATGCTGGCGGTGGGCGTCACCTGCGCCGGGGCCGGCATCATCGTCGGTGTCGTCACGCTGACGGGTCTGGGTCTGAAGTTCAGTTCCATCGTCATCGGTTACGCGGAAGCCTGCGCGGGGGGCATCTTCGCGGTCTTGCAGTCGGTGGGGATCAGTCCGAGCGAGGCGTTTTTCCAGGACACGCGGCTGCTCTTCACCACCATCTTCACCGCGCTCATCGTGTGGATCGTGGGTCTTGCCGTTCCGGTGACGGCCTCCTACATCATCTGCGCCGTGGTCGCGGCACCGGCACTGATCAAGCTCGGCGTGCCCGATTTCGCCGCGCAC
>Ga0105044_10010477_pt1 | contig 12654 bp, 13 predicted proteins | sample MAT01_FD_78092 | JGI IMG/M metagenome (GOLD analysis project Ga0105044, IMG submission 78092) | Freshwater microbial communities from Lake Fryxell liftoff mats and glacier meltwater in Antarctica - MAT-01 | ecosystem: Environmental > Aquatic > Freshwater > Ice > Liftoff microbial mat | place...
GACCAGCGGCCCGCACACGCCCTCGAGTCCGGTCTCCTCGCGGACCTCGCGGACGACGGCTTCGGCCAGCAGCTCGCCGGTCTCGACCCGGCCGCCGGGCGGGGCCCACAACCCGGCGCCGGGTCCGTGACCGCGGCGCACGAGCAGGAGCTCGCCGTCCTGGACGGCGATGCCGCCGACGCACAGCTCGGGATGGGACATGGGTGTCGATCTTGGTCGACGCCGGGCGGCGCAGGGTGGACCCGCGCCGATCGCGGCGGCTCCCCCGGGATCAGCTCGGTGGCTCGACCGGGGGGTCGCCGAGCGACCGGTGCACCACGATGGCCCGGGCGACGAGGCCGAAGGTCTCGAAGAAGTTCTTGGTGGCGCGGTCGCCGGGCAGGGCCAGGGCGTCGATCCCCACGCACCCGGCATCCCGGCAGAACTGCACGAGGTCGTCCATCATCGATTCCCCCACGCTGACACCACGCGCCTCGGGGTCGACGAAGAGCTCCTCGACGACGCCCAGGCGTTCACCCGACGGGAGGCCGGTGACGCGGACGAGGCCGTAGCCGATCGGGACGTCATCGATCGTGCCCACCACCACCAGCTCGTCGGCCCGGCCCGTGAGCAGCGTCGTCTCGAGCGGCTCTTGGCGCAGGCCCTCGTCGACGAGCAGGACACCGCCGCGCTTGGCGTGGGCGTCGTCGCGGGCCTGGCGGGCCAGGGCGGTGATGGCGGCGGCGTCGTCGGGTCCCGCCGGTCGGGTGGCTTCCACCTGGATCGCCTCGGTTCGCTCGGATCGGATCGGCGGCGCGGTCAGCTCGCCTGGAGTTGGGCGATCTTGCTCAGGATCGTCTTGCGGCCACGCGTTGCGTGTTCGTAGGTGCGCACGGTCTCGAGCTCGTCGCCGGTGAGTCCCTCGAGCCGGGGGACGACCTGGGAGGCCGAGAGGCTGTCGTAGCCGGGTATGGCGAGCGAGCCTGGGTCCGGTGCGGGGCCGACGGGGGTTGCCGGCTCGGGTGGCGCGGGCGTGGGGTCCGAGACGGTCGGGGCGGGGTCGGCGACGACCGACAGCGTGGGTGCAGCGGTGCGGGGTGGTGCCGGTCCGTCGCCGACGGGAGGTGCCACCCCGAGGCCCCGGAGGGTGGCCGCGGTGTGCTCGCGCACCCGGGTGACCCGGCCCGACGGGTCGCGGTCGGCCAGCCGCAGCGTCTCGAGACCGATGGCGCACGCCTGGGACACCTGGCGGCGACCCCGGTCGATGAACCTCGGGATCGAGCGCGGCATCTCGAACACGAAGCCCACCGGCAGGTAGACGAGGACCTCGATGGCCTGCTCGATCGGCGTCCGGGAATCGTCGTCATCGGTCACGACCATCGATGATGGCTCACGCAGCGCGTCCGAGGGAAGTCGTGGGGTGTCGACAGCGACGGCCTCAACGCTTGCGGCTGCCCTTCCCGGCCTTGACCGCCGGTCGCTCGGCCTTGACGACCTTGGCGATCGACGGGTGGAGGATCTCCTCGATGGCGGGGCAATCGCTCTCGCCGACGGGGCACTGCAGATCGTCGATGGGCCCGAACTGGTTGCGGTTGACGAGCAAGAAGCAGCCCATGCACGTGAACTCGTTGGCCCGCTTGGGCACCACGCCGTCGGGCGTGTCGGCCTTGGCCGGTACGACGTCCTCTTCGGACTCGTCCTCGTCGTCGTCCGCGGCGGCGATGCGGTCCTTCAGGATGGCGTCGAGGTCCGCCTCGACGTCGTCGGGATCGAGCTCGTCGTCGTCGTCCTCCTCGTCCTCGCCCTTCTTCTTGACCCGGGCGACGGGCTCCTCGACGACGTCTTCCTCGTCGTCGACGACGTCGACGACGCCGTCCTCGTCCGCCACCACGGGTACGTCCTCGAGGTCCTCGACATCGGCGTCGATGTCCTCGACGTTCGCATCGACCTCGTCCTCGATCTCGGGCTCGAAGTCCTCGTCGAGTTCGTCGTCAGCCATGTCTTCCTTGCCGTGTGATCAGGGGGGAGATCCCGCGGGCGGGATGATACACACCGACGCCGTCGGTGCCACACCCGTGGACGAGCCCGGGCCCGCGCCTAGGAGCGGGAGAGGCGGCGGGCCTCGGCCCGGCGCTCGCCGTCGATGCGTTCGAGCTCGGGCTCGGAGTAGTCCACGTGGGTCATCATCTCGGCGACCGCCCGGTGACCGGCGGTCTCGGCGATCAGCCGATGCATCTCCTGACCCACGAGCCGGTAGGCGGGGTGGCCCTGTGGGGTGGTGCGCAGCTCGATCAGGTGCATCGCCTCACGGGCGTTCATCTGCATCACGTAGCGCACCCGGTACGCCAGGGCCACGGCGTAGGAGGCCTGCTCCGGGAACCGCTCGGCCAGGGCGTGGTAGAGCGAGGCCGAGCGACTCATCGACTCGTCGAACACCGAGCGGCACCCGGCGAGGTCCACGGCGTCAGGTCGTACGTAGTCGTGGTCCGGCGTGAGCCGCTGCCACTCGATGGTGAGCATCCGGTGCCGTTGGAGGTCCCGGAAGGCGCCGTAGTCGCTCAGGATGTCGAAGCGGTACGAGGAGCGCTCGAGGGCGCGACCCGGCTTGTGGCGGCGGTTGCTCCGGTCGCCGGCGTAGGCGCGCAGGACCTCGACCCGCTCGTCGAGGGTCATCTCGCGCACCCGGCGCTCGATCTGGGCCTCCGGGAGGGTGCTGACCGAGTACAGGGCGGCGGTGACGAGCTTGATCTCGGCGTCGGGGTCGAAGTCGACGAGGGTGACCGTGGGGGCGTCGTCGGGCTCGGCCGAGGGCAGGAGCCGGGCGGCGACATCGGCCATCGCGTGCTGGTTGCCGGCGAAGTAGTCGCTCCAGGCGCCGCCGCGGTCGGCGAGATCGACCCGCTTGAGGAACGACGGGATGACCTTGCGGAGCTCGTTCAGCATGAGGTCGGCGTAGGCCCGGGCCTCGGGCAGCGGGTGGGCCCGCATCCGCAGCAGCAGCATCTCGTAGCCCTGGCCGGTTCCGTAGATCCCGACGTTCGAGAGCGATGCGGCCGGCAACAGGCCACGGAGGGCGTCGAAGGCCTTGGCCCGGATGGCCTGGCGGTACACGAAGTCCGAGTCGGCCTCGTCCTTGGGGTGGGTGGTCCGGAAGTGCTCCTGCAACGGGCTCAGCAGCTCGGCGTAGGTGTCGAACATGCGGTCCATGTCGCCGACGTAGCGGGTGCCGAGGCTCGACATGAGCACATCGGGGTCGCGGTGGTACCGGTAGCGCCCACCGATCCGGGCGTCGTAGGCGATGTAGCGGGTCGACTGCTCGAGGTAGGCCATGAGCCGGCCCCACTCGAGGATCTTGGTCAGCAGGTTGGAGGCCTGCTCGCAGGCCAGGTGGACCCCGCCGAGCTGGGCCACCGAGTCGTCGCCGTACTCGAAGAAGACCTTGTCGTAGAGCTCCTCGGCCCGCCGGAGGCCGACGGTGGCGTCGATCGAGGCGTCACCGGAGATGTCGAGCTCGTTGACGAACTCGTCGAGGAACAGGCGACGGAGGCTCTTCGACGATCGCGAGTAGCGGGCGAACAGGGCTCCCTTGACCACCTCGGGGAGGTTCACCAGGGCGAAAACGGGTCCATCCAGGTTGGTGAAGTACCGCCGGAGGATGTCGGCCTCGGATTCGGTGAACTCTTCGGCGACGTAGGCGGTCACGGTTCGTGAGCGTAGGACGTCGTGCCGCTCGAGCCGCGGACCGGCTCAGAAGCGCCCGGGCGACGGGATCGCGGCGGTCGGGTCGGGTCCGAGGTCGGGGCTGCGGAGCCGGTCCCGCTCACGACGAGGCCACGCCGGCGAAGGCCTGGCGGATGTGATCGAGGGCCCCGGGCGCCAGCCAGAGGTCGGCGATGGTCATCGCCATCGCCTTGGCCCCGTCGAGCACGGCTTGGTCGCCGCTCGGCGATCCGGCGTAGGTCTCGAACTCGGGGGTGTGGATGGAGACGTGGGCCGGGGCGACGGCGATCATCGGGTGCATGCTCGGAACCTTGTAGCTGACGTTGCCCATGTCGGTGCTCCCGACGACCGCGGCGCCGTCGACCGGGACCAGCGGGGCCCGCCCGAACCTCGCCATGTTCGCGGCGTAGAGGTCGATCAGGGGCTCGTTGTCGCGCATGTCGGCGTAGACCGGGTCCTGCCACGCGTAGGTCATCTCGCAGCCCGCCGCGTCGGCGCCGGCCTGGAGGCACCGCAGCACGCGCTCCTTGAGCGCCTCGAGGGTGCGGACGTTCGCCGCTCGGACGTACCAGTGCGACGCCGCGTGCGCCGGCACGATGTTCGGCTTGTCGCCCCCGTCGGTGATGATGCCGTGGATGCGCTCGACCGGGCGGATGTGTTGGCGCAGCGCGGCGACGTTGGTGTACCCGAGGATGGCCGCGTCGAGCGCGTTGCGGCCCTTGTGCGGCGCCGCGGCCGCGTGGGACGCGGCGCCGTGGTACTCCACCAGCACCTGCTGGATGGCGATGGCGTTCATCGCCCGCAGGTCGGCCCCGGCGGGGTGGACCATCATGGCGGCATCGACGCCGTCGAGCGCCCCTTCGTCCATCATCAGGACCTTGCCCCCGCCGCCCTCCTCGGCCGGCGTGCCCAGGATCAGGACCCGTCCGCCGAGCTCGGTGGCGAGGCTGGCTGCGGCGAGGCCGGCACCGAGGCCCGCGGTGGCGATGATGTTGTGGCCGCAGGCGTGCCCGATGCCGGGCAGGGCGTCGTACTCGCACATGACCGCGATGGTCGGGCCGCGCTCGCCGGCGCGGGCGGCGAAGGCGGTGGGCAGGCCGTAGGCCCCTCGCTCGGGGACGAGGCCGTCGGCCTCGATCAGGTCGGTGAGCAGTCCGTGGGCGAACACCTCGCCGAACCCGAGCTCGGGCTGGGCGTGGATGCGATGGGAGGCATCGATCAGGAGATCGGCACGGCGATCGACCTCGGCGACGAGGCGGGACTTGGCCTCCTCGAGCTCCATCGTCGAATCGTAGCCCTGGAGGGGGCGGTCGCCGTCCGCTGGCCGTCGGAGGCGCCGCGGCGGCGCGCTCCCCCGTCGGCGCTGGTCAGATCACGACCTGGAGGGCGTCGGGCTCGACCCGCAGCACCACGCTCGATCCGCGGGCGACCTTCTCGCCGTCCAACCAGATGTCGAGCGTCGGGTCGAGGTCGAGCTGGAGCGACGGGGTCCGCCGCACGGCGATCCCGGGGTGGGGCACGTGCGTGCCGGTCGGTAGCCGGCTGCGTGCCTTCCAGCGGTCCGACAGGGACAGGTCGCCGTCGCTGACGTCGAGGAGGCCGTCGTCGGGGTGCGACCGTGGCCCCAGATCCCACGAGCCGAGCCACTGGGCGTTCATGGCCACGACGACCCGGCCGCGCCACCAGGTCCGGCGGGCGACGAGGTGGGCGACGAACCAGTGGATGGTGCCGTCGATCAGGACCGTCCCGAGGTCGACGGGGAACGTCATGGCCTCGGCGGAGCGGAGGCGACCGGCGTCGCCGGTCCCGCCGAGGGTGCGACAGAGGTCACCACCGAGGAGGCCGAGGGTCGGGAGCGGTGCACCGGCCCGGCGGGCGGCGGTGACCGTGGCCCGGGCCTCGCGGTCGTCGTGCACCACCACCCCGTCTGCGGGCAGTGGGGCCGGCTGGCCCCAGTCGCCCCCCTTCTCGATGGTCATCGGGCCGAGGGCTCGCCGGCCCCGACCTCCGACGCAGCCGCGACGACGCCGCGGAACAGGCCGTCGGCCGCGGCGCGGGCGGTACGGGCGGTCTCGGGGTTCGGGGCGGCGTCACCGATCTGGCGGACCAGGTCGATGAGCTGCTTCGCGTTGCGCACGAAGTCCCCACCCGACAACGCCTCGTCGTCGAGCACGTGGTCGAGGGTCTCCCCCGCAGCCCAGGCGTGGGCGAGCGCGAAGAAGGTGGGGTCGGGCGTACGGGTGAGGGGCAGTCGGCTGCGCTTCTCGTCGGCGTTGAGCTCGCCGGCGAGGCGGATCAGGTGGTCGGCGCGCGCCCGCACCGCGTCGGAGGGGAACCAGGGAGGGTCGGGTGGCAGGGGGCTGCGGTGCTCGTAGGTGAAGCACGAGGCGAGACCGGCGAGCGACGCCGGGTCGAGGCCGTCGAAGAGCCCCTCGGTGAGGCACTCGGCGATGAGGAGGTCGCTCTCGTGGAAGATCCGCACCAGGCGCTCGCCGCGCTCGGTGAGCGACCACCCGTCGAGGTACCCCCACGCCTCGAGCAGCTGGAGCACACGATCGAAGGTGAGGGCGAGCGACTCGGTGTGCCCGTCGATCTGGCGGCGTAGCTCGGCGACCTCGCGCTCGCCGCGGGCCAGTTGGCGGGCGGCGCGCAGGTGCTCGTCCCGGTCGGGGCAGTCAGCCACCGGGTGGCGCCAGGACCGGGCGTCGGTGGGCTCGTCGGATCTCGCCGAGCGACCCTCCCGACGGGCCTTGGCGCCCGAGCGGACCGGGAGTCGGCGCAGCGCCTCGGCGACCTTGCGCTGGTACGCCGGGTTGTGTGGGGTGAAGGGATCGGGCAGCTCGAGGTGACCAACGACCTCCGGCGCGCGGTCGAAGTCGTCCTCGTTGAGGGTGAGCACGCGGCGGGCCTCGGTGACGCCGCGGACCCGCAGGTTCCCGCCCCGCCGCTGCGCGACCGACAAGACGGCCGCCCGCCCGGCGTTCTTGCCGCCCCGCACCCGGATCACATCGCCCGGCTTGAGGTCGGCGAAGGGGTGGGCCCCCGGCCCTGCCGGCCCGGACGACCGCGGGCGGGTGTCGCGATCGCGTTCGGCGTCGACGAGGGCCCGGTACTCCTCGACGTCGCCCCGATCGCAGCGGGCCTGCTCGCGCAGCGTGACGAGCGACGCATCCCGTCGCGCCACGCGGGTCTCGAGCCGCACGACGGCGCGGTCGGCCTGGTACTGGGCGAACGAGAGGTTGAGGAGGTGGTGGGCCTCGGCGGCCGGGTAGCGGCGCACGAGGTTGGCCGCCATGTTGAACGTGGGTCGGAACGACGAGGTGAGCACGAAGGTCCGGCTGGCGGCGAGGGCGGCCACGTCGCCGAAGGGGACGAAGGGCGACCACAGGACCACGGCGTGGCCGATCTCGTCGATCCCCCGTCGCCCGGCCCGCCCTGTGAGCTGGGTGTACTGCCCGGGGGTGAGGAACTCGTGGCCCTCGCCGGTCCACTTGGTGAGCTTCTCGATGACGACGGTGCGGGCGGGCATGTTGATGCCGAGCGCGAGGGTCTCGGTGGCGAAGACCGCCTTGACGAGCCCGGCGGCGAAGCACTCCTCGACCGCCTCCTTGAACGGCGGGACCATCCCGGCGTGGTGGGCAGCGACGCCCGACTCGAGCGCCGAGGACCAACGGTCGTACCCGAGGACGGTGAGGTCCTGGTCGGTCAGCCCGCGGACGCGCCGCTCGACGATGGTCCGGATCTGCTGGCGCTCCTCGGCGGTGGTCAGGCGCAGCCCGGCCTTCACGCAGCTCTGCACCGCGTCGTCGCACGCGGCGCGACTGAAGATGAAGTAGATCGCGGGGAGGAGGTCGCGGTGGTCGAGCTCGTCGATGATGTCGAGGCGCCGGGGGGTGGCGTAGCGCTGGCGGACCCGGTCGCGCGAACCGGTCGAACCGCGGGGCGCCGCCTGGTCGAACAGCTCGCCGCGGGGGTTGGGCTTGCCGTCGACCAGGGTCGGGATGAGGTGGAAGCGCTCGCTGGTGCGGTCGTCGACCGCGAACAGGTTCACCAGCTCGATGGGTCGGCGGTCCTCGAGCACCGTGGCGGTGGGACCTCGCACCGTCGAGATCCAGTCGGCCAGCTCGGTCGCGTTCGAGACGGTGGCCGAGAGGCACACCAGCCGGACCTGCGGAGGCGTGTGGATGATGACCTCCTCCCACACGGGGCCCCGGTACGCGTCCTGCAGGTAGTGGACCTCGTCGAGCACGACGAACTCGAGGTCGTCGAGGGCCGAGGAGCGCGCGTAGATCATGTTGCGCAGCACCTCGGTGGTCATCACGACGACGGACGCATCGCCGTTGATGGCGTTGTCCCCGGTGAGGAGCCCCACCGCGTCGGCACCGTGCCGCGCCCGCAGGTCGGTGAACTTCTGGTTCGACAGCGCCTTGATCGGCGTGGTGTAGAAGACCTTCTTCCCGTGGGCGAGGGCCCGCTCGACGGCGTGCTCGGCCACGACCGTCTTGCCCGAACCGGTCGGCGCCGACACCAGCACGGACTGCCCGGCGTCGAGCGCGGCGATGGCCTCGAGCTGGAACGGATCGAGCTCGAAGTCGTGACCGGTCGTGACGCGGCTCGGGTGGTTCGGTCCGGGTTCGGAGCGGGAGGCGTCGGCCATCAGACCGAGGCGTCGGTTTCCGCCGCCCGCTTGGTGCGCTTCGCCTTCTGGACCAAGAAGCCGATCACGATCGCCAACCCGTAGAAGACGACCATCGGGGTGGCCAGCGCCATCATGCTGATGGGGTCTGCGCTGGGTGTGGCCACTGCGGCGAACACCACGATGATGACGATGGCCTGCCGCCACCACCCGATCAACTTGCGAGGGGTGAGCACACCGGCGATCTGCAGGGCCACGAGCAGGACCGGGAACTCGAAGCCGATGCCGAACGCCAGCATCATGTAGGCGATGAGGCTGACGTAGTTGTCAGGTGTGTAGAACGGTTCGACCTCGGTGCCGCCGATGCCGATGAGGAACTGCAGCGCCGGGTTGAGGGTGTAGTACGCGATGGCGGCGCCGAACGCGAACAACGCCAGCGCGCTCACCACGAACGGGATGGCATAGCGCTTCTCATGGGGATACAGCCCGGGGGTGACGAAGCGCCAGATCTGCCAGAGGATCACCGGCATGGCCATGATGATGCCCACGTAGGCGGAGATCTTGATGCGGGTGGCGAACGGGTCGAGCGGATCGGTGGCGACCAAGGTGGTGTCGGGCACCAGCTCGAACAGGGGCTGCAGCAGGAACTCGAGCAGCCAGGCCTCATAGAGCCAGAACCCGAACGCCATCCCCAGGACGACCGCGATGGTGCACTTGACCAGACGGCCGCGGAGCTCGGCGAGGTGCTCCCAGATGGTCATGCGGCCATCGTCGAGGCGGGCGGTCAGCGGGGCGTCGGTCTCGTCGATCATGCGCTCGGTGCGCGTCAGCCGAACGAGGACGACGGGCCGTCGACCTCGATCGAGCGCTTGCGGACGGTGGGCGTGGCGCCGATGGTGTCACCGTTGGTGGCGACGCCGCCGGTGGTCGCGGTCTCGCTGGCGGCCGCACCGTCGGTGGCGGCGTTCCCTTTGGTGGCCGCGGTCGCATCGGAGGCAGTTGCCCCGTTCGCCGATGCCGGGGAGGAGTCGGTGCCGCTGGGGCTCGGGACACCCGAAGGCGAGGAGGGGGCGCCGGACTCTGCCGCGGGTGTGCCTCCGGCCGGCGCGGCGGACGTCTGCTCGGTGGGCCCGCCCGGAGAGGTCGGCTTGGTCTTCGGCGTGCCCGTGAGCCCGCCGGTGAGGTCGTTCAGGTCTATGGCGTCACGCAGCTCGCGCTGGAACCCGCCGGACATGCGGCGGAAGTCGCCCAGGAACTTGCCGGCCTGGCGGGCCGCATCCGGCAACTTGTCGGGTCCGAGGATGATGAGGGCGATGAGCAAGATGACGAGGACCTCGCCACCGCCGACGTTGAACATGGGCCGAGTCTACCGACGCCGGCCGCTGGGCCAGACGTCGGACCGGTCCGGTCGGGTGCGTCCGAAGGCGGTTCGGGTCCGCTCGAGGTCGGCCACGAGCAGCTCCCGGGCCTCGCCGAGGCGGGCGAGCACGGCGAGCTCGGCGCGGAGCAGCTGGAGCGAGCGGCTCACCCGTGCGGCGAGCCAGGCCGTGATCGCGAGCGCGGCGACGACGAGAGCCAGGGGTGCGAACACGATCGGGGACACGGGCGCAGCGTACGCCCCACCCGCTCGTGGTGGGGTCAGCCGTCGACCAGGCTGGCGAGCGCCTCGGTGAGCAGCCGGTCGTCGTGGAGCAGGCTGTGGAAGTCGAGCAGCTCGTCGTGGGTGATCGGGTCGCCGAACCCACGGGGCTCGGACAGCTCCAGCGGCGGGCTCCACGTGGAGTAGGCGACGCCGGAGGCCACCAGGAGGTCCACGGTGCGGGGCTCGGCCGGCTTGACCACCGTCATCAGGCACATCGGGCACCGGAACGAGTAGGTGCCCTGGCTGTCCAGGGTGCACACCCGCACCTGCACGTCTGCGGTCGTCAGCTCGACATCGCCGCAGTCGAAGCAGCTCGCCCGGATCGTCGCCATGTGCCTGTTCCTTCCGTCCCGTCCCTACCTGGATTCAGGTTTCGGCAGCCGCCCGGGCGTCCTTGAGAGCGGAGGCCTAGGCCATTCGGACCAAATCGGTGGTTCGAACGGCCCAGCGGTCACCCACGGTCGGCTCCGTTGCCGAAGCGCCCACGCCGGGTGGTCTCCCCTCCCCCGCCGCAGTCTGATCGAACCGGGGTGGCGACGGACGGACCCTCCTGACCAACGGAGTCGACCCACCAGCTCCGACGGGGCAGGATGGCCCCGTCATGGCCCCGCCCCGACTCGCCTCCCTCCGCACCCCACCGGTGGGCTTCGCCCACCGCGGCGCCCGCGCCCACGCGCCCGAGAACACGATCGAGGCCTTCGAGCTCGCCCTGCGCCTCGGGGCGACCGGCCTCGAGAGCGACGTGTGGCTCACCGAGGACCTGCACCCGGTCCTCGACCACGACGGCCTCGCCGGCGGTCGCCTCCGCCGCAAGCCGATCGGCAAGACCCTGCTCGCCGACCTGCCACCGCACATCCCCCGCCTTGCGGATCTCTACGAGTCGTGCGGCACGGCCTTCGACCTGTCCCTCGACATCAAGGATCCGTCCGCCATCGCCCACGTCGTCGCGGCGGCCCGCGACGCGGGCGCCGAGCACCGCCTCTGGGTCTGCCACCCGGACTGGGAGATCGTCGCCACGTGGCGTGACCTCTCCCCCGCCGTGAAGCTGGTCGACTCGACCCGCCTGAAGCGGATCAAGGAGGGTCCAGAGCGGCGGGCGGCGGCGCTGCGCGACGCGGGCATCGATGCCCTCAACCTGCACCACAGCGACTGGAGCGGTGGGCTCATCACCCTGGTGCACCGGTTCGGTCGCTACGCCCTCGGCTGGGACGCGCAGTTCGACCGGGTGCTCGATCAGCTCCTCGATGCGGGCATCGACGGCGTCTTCAGCGACCACACCGACACCATGATGGCGGCGATCGCCCGGTTCCGCTGACGAGCCGCTGATCGTCGCCGCCCGGTACCGACCCGACGCGATCGGTCGAGTCGCGCCGGGTCACGTCGGGTCAGGTTGGCTCAGAGCCCGCCGAGTCGATCCGGTGGCCACACGGTCACGAACGCCCGGCCCACGATGAGGTCCTGGTCGACCGGGCCGATCCATCGGCTGTCCTCGGAGTTGGACCGGTTGTCGCCCATGACCCAGACCGTGCCGGCGGGCACGACGCAGGGATCATCGATGGTGCATCGGTGGGTCCAGGTCACCCCGCCGGGACCCGTTTGGGTGACCGTGCCCGCAGGCAGGTAGGGCTCGTCGAGCTGGCGGCCGTCGATGTAGACGTTGCCGTCCTGGAACACCACCGACTCGCCCGGGAGCGCGACCACCCGCTTGATCAGGTCCTTGATCTCGTTCGGGCCCGCCGGGGTGACGAGCGACTCGGGCTTCTCGAACACGATGACGTCGCCCCGGTTGACGTCATGGAGCTTGTAGCTCAGCCGGTTCACGAGCACGCGGTCGTTGACCTCGAGCGTGGGCTCCATGGACTCCGACGGGATGTAGAACGCCTGGACGGCGAACAGTCGCACCAGGAGGGCCACCGCGACGGCACCGGCGACCACGAGGATCCACTCGATGAGCGAACGGGTGGTCGACGGCTGTCCCCGGCGGCGGGTGTCGGTGTCGTCGTCGTCGGGTTCCGGGCCCGGTTCGGCGAACCGCTCGCTCGTGGTGGGACTGGTCATGGCGGTGAAGCGACCCTTCGTCGACCCGGTTGGGTGGAGCCTAACGCGGCCCTCGCGGATCTCGGTTCAGTCGTCCGCGTACCGGGCAAGGATCCGGGCGGCGGCCCGCGGGCCCGACGCGGACAGGTCATCATCGCCCGCCAGGACCTCGACGTCGGGGCCGAGGCGCACGAGCAGGCGTTCGAGCCAGGCGGTGGCGGTGATGGCCAGGGTGACGTCGACCACGCCGTCGTCGTGGGTGACGAGGCCCTCGGTCGGGTACTGCTCGGCGACCCAGCGCGCGCCGGGCTGGAGCCGCAGGGTCACGCGCGGGTCGCTGGGCGCGGGCCGGAACACTCCCATGGTCGGGGTCTCGGCCGGTGGTTCGAAGGTGGTGTCGAGCGTTGTGGCCCGGTTGATGCGATCGACGCGGAACATGCGGTCGCCGCCGGCGAGGTGGCACAACCCGGCGAGGTACCAGTTGCCCTGGTCGGCGAACAGGCGGTGGGGCTCCACCACCCGCCGGGTGAGCTCGTCGCGGCCGTAGGTGTAGTAGTCGATCTCGACCTGGCGGTGGTGCTCCATGGCCTCCTGCAGCACCTGCATGGTCTCGGCCGCGGCCTCGCCGAGGGTCACGTCC
>Ga0105044_10010478_pt1 | contig 12653 bp, 3 predicted proteins | sample MAT01_FD_78092 | JGI IMG/M metagenome (GOLD analysis project Ga0105044, IMG submission 78092) | Freshwater microbial communities from Lake Fryxell liftoff mats and glacier meltwater in Antarctica - MAT-01 | ecosystem: Environmental > Aquatic > Freshwater > Ice > Liftoff microbial mat | place...
AGGGTTCCCTCGTCACACCCGGAGCGTTTCACCTGAACTCTGGGCTGGCCCGCATGGAGTTCGTCTATGGAACCCGCATGCTCATCGAAGGCCCTGCCGAAGTGGATATCATCGACGACCGCCGCGCTTACTGCCACTCCGGCCGCCTCCGCGTGCATGTGTCGGAAACCGCAAAAGGTTTCATCGTCGAGTCATCCGGCATGACGGTGGTGGATCTCGGCACCGAGTTCGCCGTTCACATCCAGCGTGGGCAAGCGCCGGAAGTTCACGTGTTCGACGGCCTCATCGAAGCGTGCCAGCCAGGGAGTTCCGAGCCTCCCACCCGGGTTTCAGAGGGCAATGCCGTCCGGGTTGTTGCCTCACGGGTGGAATCCATTCCCTTCGACGAAGCTGCATTTGTCAGTGAACAACAGTTTGCCAGCCGGGCCGCGGAATCGTCCATGGCCGCGCTCGTGGCGTGGCGCAAACAGGCCGCCGCTCTCTCGCTGGATCCCGCCTGCAAACTCCATCTCACCTTCGAAGATGAGCCCGCATGGACCCGCTCGATCACCAATCGCGCCGCCAATCATGACACCAGTGCGGACATCGTCGGCTGCCAATGGCCCACTGGACGCTGGCCCGGCAAGCGCGCCATTCAGATGCGCGGCAGCGGCGACCGCCTCCGCTTCGAATCCCCCGACCCACTGCCAAAGTTCTCGTTTTTCACCTCGCTCCGCATCGATTCCCTTCCCAACGGCTATCATGCCCTGCTCTCGCCGGATTCAAAAAACCCGGGAACCATCCGCTGGGGAATCTCCGGTGACGGCTGCATCCGTCTCGGAATCGCCCACGAATCCGGAAAACCCGAACCCAACTGGGAGGTTGTCATGAGCAAACCTGTCATCGATCACGCACGACTCGGTCACTGGATCACCCTCGCCACCACCTTCGATGGCAAGCAAATCCGGCATTACCTCGATGGCATCGAGATCGCAAAAGGTGCCGCGAGTTCCTCCGTTCCTCCATCCGTCGGCGTCGCTGAAATCGGCAACTGGATCGAGTCCCATACTCGAAACCTGCCCGCCGCCATCGACGATTTCATGATTCTCGAACGGCTCCTCAGCCCGGACGAACTCCGCAGCCTTTCCGGGCTTCTTGGACACCCGGAACTCTGATTTACCCAACCCTGCCCTCTTCCAAAACCCTCTTGTAAAATTTTCAATTGCATATTTTTGCATTCTCACCAAACATCAATCGAAACCCGCCCACCGACCGACTATGAATCAAAATCCAAACTCCGTCCGGGAGCCAAAGCGCCCCTGGACCACCGTAATACTGCTCGCCTTCTGCACCATGAACGCAGCTTCCGCGCAGCCCTATGATCAAAATCCGCCGACGGTGAAAATTGGCGCTGGAGCCACCATCGCCGCGTGGCCGCCGCCCCATGAGCTGAAGGACGATCCACGAATCCTCGATACTCTAACGAAGGAAATCTATCTCCAGGAAGGAGCCGAGTTCGGCGTGGTCGGTCCGAACAACCAACCTCTCCAACCGGTGCCGTCGAGCGATTGGTGGAGCGACCTGATCATGAACGGCGACGGCGGCCTTCATTGGCAATACCCGCTCACACCCCGCATCAGCAATAACCACATCGAGGTGCGCCGCGTCGGCGGACTAAGAGAGGGTAGCAATGGCGGCGGGCGGAATACCGTCGCCCCGCTGCGCGTCAGTGCTTGGAACGGCGAGGTCAAGTCGAACAACGCCCCCGCCATTCCGCTCGATAAGGCGCGTGCCTCGTCGTGGTCGGACTGGATGGTTTCATTCCGCAAAAGCGCCACTGGCGACTCATCCAAACACCTCGATGTCACGATGGCCCGCTGCATGCCCTACATTTGGTTCAAAGCCACCGGTTTCGATCCAGTGCTCAGTTTTGACAATGCGGAAGTCGCCTTCCTCGACGAACGTGGCGAGGAAATCCAGGGAGCCGATCTGGGCACCCGCGAAACCCTCGTGATCCGGGTGGACAACTTACTTTACGGCATCCACACCGCTCCGGGCACCGCTTACCAGCAAATCGACGCCGGCCTGGTGGTCAAGCTGCCGGCAAACCAGCGCCACCTGGTCGTCAGCGCCCTGCCGGACATTGCGCAGCTCGCCACCTTCGCCAAGTATGCCTATGCCAAGCCGCTGAAAACCACGGTGGACTACCGCTACCAACCCGCCGCGGCGGACGGCGGCTCGCTGCGCACCCGTTGGACCTATCAGATCGAGTCGCTGCGCCCCGGCGCGGATAGTGTGCTCCAAGGTTGGCTCGCCCCGCATTACCGCGATACCCACCATGACATCAAGTTCGAGACGGGAGCCGATTTTGAAACGCCGCGCGGCCTTCTCCGCTGCGCCGCCGCACCGGCCGCGAAGGGGTTTTCCATCGAGTATCCGTTCAATGGCGTGCCCTCCCATGTCGCCGTGCCCGGCCGCAGCGGACTGTCTGATGATTTCGACAAAGACTATATCGAGTCCCTCATGCGCAAGTATGATGAAACCAACGAAGGCATCGCCGGCGATACCTATTTCGGAGCCAAGAAACTGGTGCTTCACGCCCGTGCCATGCAGATGGCCAAGGAGCTGGGGATGACCGACACCTACCAGAATATCAAACGGGAAATCAAGGCCTCTCTCGAAGACTGGTTCACCTACAAGGAAGGCGAGCAAACCCATTACTTCGCCCGCAATGAGCGCTGGGGATCGATGATCGGTTTTAACTTCGTCCACGATTTCAACCTCGGCCGCTTCACCGACATCCACTTCCATTACGGTTACTATGTGCTCGCCTACGCCTATGTGGCGATGGACGATCCCGAGTTCCGCGATCAATACAAGGAAATCGCCATCGAACTCGCCAAAGCGTATGCCGAGTGGGACCGCGAATCGAAGCGCTATCCGTGGATGCGCACCTTCGAACCGATGGTCGGGCATTCCTACGCCGGCGGCAGTGGCTCGCAGGGCGGCAACAATCAGGAGTCGTCCTCCGAGTCGATCCAGGCATGGGCCGGGCTATTCTTGCTAGGCGAGGCACTTCGTGGCAACGACCCGCGCGCCGACGAGATCCTCGCCGCAGGAGCCTTCGGTTATGCCATCGAGACCCGCGCCGTGATGGAATACTATCAGGACTATCACGGCAGCCCTTATGCATCCGCTCCGCGGGATTACGACAATAAACCGGCCGTGGGCGACAAGCGCTACCCGGCGTGGCCCGACGAGTACCGCTACGGACGGACGGTTAGCAATTATCCGGACAAGAAGGCCTTGGTATACACCAACGGCATCATGAGCGATGGCGGCAACCTCTTCGGCACCTATTTCGGCGCACAACCCGAGTATATCTACGGCATCCAGTGGTTGCCGAACGCCCCCCACATGATGTTCCTGGCCCGCGACCGGCAGTTTGCAATCGGCCAGTTCAAGACCCTCATGGCCTATCGCGACGAACACTTCGGCAGTTCGTGGATCAACTCACTCGAAGGTGCGCCACGCACCCTCCGCAATGAATGGTATAAGAAACCCACCGAACGGTTTCCGGACCACCGCGTGCTTTCAATCGACAACCCGTGGAGCGGCACCGACATGAAGGGGATCGTCCAAAACCTCTACAAACTCAATCCGAGCTATGTGAAGGATATCTCGCACGAGGGAGACCCGCTCCGCGACAATCCACTCTACGATGAGAAGAACCAAAAGTGGCTCGTCGAGTTTCCCGCCGACCGTCCGGAAGAGGTGGTCTTTCCCAAGGAAATCTGGAACCCGGACACCATTGAAAAGTCCTATCCCTATCTGGTCCCGCCGAAGACCGAAGCGGAACTCGCCGATTACTCGCTGGCAAAATGGGGCACCAAGGGCTTCCTGCCGCCGGTCGGCCCCGGCGTGGATTGGAAACAACTTGCCGCCAAAATGAGCTGGGATCCTACCGATTATGCGGACACACCCGAGGGCCGCAAGCAGAGTGTCGCCCAGTTGACCACCGCACTGGAAAGCATTGGCGGCTCATGGCCACTGATCTGCCTGACCTTCGCTGGCTTCGCCGATCCCGAGTTGGGCATCGCGGTGATGGAAGAATCCCGCCGCCGCAAGAACCAGTTTGCCGAACATACCGAAACCGGGCTGTTCGCATACTATTACTTCCACTCGCTGCGCGGCCTCGGCAATCCCGTCACCGACCAGCATGTTTCCATCCCCAGCAGCATGGTGTTTCGTGATGCGAAAACCGGGCAGACCTCCTACATGGTGCATAACAAGTCCGACCGCTTCGTGCTCGCCGATGTTTTCGAGAAGGGCAAAAAAATCGGTCAGGTGCTGGCCCATCCAGGCAAGGTGACCACCCAAAAAGGTGTGTTCGCAGCCAGCACCGGCTTCTCCGCCATCGGCACCATTCCGATGGACGGCACCGCCCAAGTGCCGCTCACCGAGGATCGCGTGGTGGTGGTTTTCAGCGAGCCATTCGACCCGAAAACCATCGCCGCCGTGAAACTCGAAGGCCCCGGCTCCGCGAACCTCGTCCTCCTGCCCGGCGGCGATCCGCAGATCGGCACCTTCCGCGTCCAAGGTGACTGGGTGCCCGGTGGCAAATATTCGGTCCATGTGCCCGCCGGCGTCGCCAGTGCATCCGGAGCGGCCGGCAAGGCGGCATCGTTTTCATTCACCGTGACGAAAGGTGATGGTTGCCGTGTCACATCCACCGTTCCCTCCGCAGGCGCGACGACGGTCAGCCCATCCATCAAGACGATCGAAGTGGAGTTCAACAGCCGCATCAACCCCGCTACGCTCAAGGGAGTTATACTAACAGGAGAAGCCGCCCCCGCCATCGAACTGGACGCTGAGTCCAGCAAACCCGGACGCGCGGTGTTTCTGCTCAAGGGAGGACTTAGACCGGGTAGCAACTATGCTCTAACCATTTCCGCGACCGTCGCCGACGTTTTTGGCCAGTCGCTCGGGCAAGCATTCGAGCTGGGCTTCACCACCGACAAGCCGGATGCGGTGATGGCGGGATTCGATTCGGAACTCAATGTCACCAAACTCCGCCAAACCGGCGGCTCCGACGACAAGTCGCAACCCTTCGAGGGCGGCCTGCGTTGGGACTTCGACGCCGTGGGCGACTTTGTCGAACTCGCGGTCCCGGCTCAGCAGGCAGGCAGCTATCAACTCAAGGGCACCTGCCGCGAATACCCGTCACGCGGTGACTTCCGCGTGTTGCTGAACGGAAAACCCCTGGCCAAGCAATGGAATCAATTCGATCAGACTGGCTCGACCACCGACCTCGGCGAAGTGCAACTGAATGCTGGCATCAACACGATCCGGTTCGAGGTCGCGGCGGTCAATCCCGCTTCCTCGGATAAGCCATGGCTCTTCATCCAGACGCTGTCCTTCAGCCAGGTCACAAAATGAAACTTCGGCCGTGAACCTCCATGCTCCCCGCCGCCGCTCTTCGTTCCACGGGATCCACACGGATCACCGGGGCCGGGCGAGGCGGGGTGTTCCTTCAACTCCCGACGGCGACGCAATGAACTCAGCCACTTCATGGTTGGTCGGTTCCATGATCGTCTGCTGCAACACCCTGCACGCCGCACCGGCTGCGGAGTCGTTCCCCGTGACCACGGCACCCACGCTCGATGGCGTCATGGATGAGGCCTGCTGGTCATCCGCCGTTCCGGTGACGAACTTCACACAGGTACTGCCAGTGACGGGTGCGCCGCCCAGCGAGCGGACGGAGCTGAGATTTCTCGTCACCAAGGATTCCCTCTTCATTGGCATCCGGTGTTTCGATTCCACACCGCGTGGCATCATCGCCCGGAAAATGTTGAGGGATGCGGAGTTGAATGGCGACGATCTGGTCCGCATCAGCTTCGACACCTTTGGCCGCGGGCGTGACGGCTATGTTTTCGAAGTGAACCCCAACGGCGCGCGCCGCGATGGATTGTTTGGAAAATTCGGCCGCCGCGGCGCTGAGTTCGACGCGAGCTGGGACGGCATCTGGGATGCCAGGGCGCGGATCGATGAGCATGGTTGGTGCGCCGAAATCGCGATCCCGTCCACAAGCCTCGCGTTCGATCCCTCCTCCGCCCACTGGCGTTGGAACTTCGAACGCATCATCGCCCGCAAGCGGGAAACCATCCGCTGGCGTGGCATTTCCCCGACCAAGGATCTCGGAGCACTCGAAGACTTCGGCCCGCTGGAAGGCACCGCCATCCTGAACCAAGGCCGTGGAATCGAAATCAAACCCTATGTGCGCAGTGACTTCCGCGAAGGCGGCGAGAACGAGGGCTTTTCGTTCGATTCAGGTTTCGATGTGACCTGGCGCATCACGCCCAGCTTGTCGCTTTCCGGAACCTACAACACCGATTTCGCCGAGACCGAGGTGGACACCCGCGTGATCGAACTCGAACGGTTTCCCACATTCTACCCTGAAAAACGCGACTTTTTCCTGCAGGATGCGCCGTTGTTCTTCTTCGGCGGACTTGCCGGGCGCAATATTCCCTACTATTCGCGCAGGATCGGCCTCGGCATCGACGGCCGGCCGGTGGATATCATCGGCGGCTTCCGCCTGACCGGGCGCGTCGGCCGCACCAGCATCGCACTGCTCGACGTCTGGCAGGATGGGCAGGAGACCGTCGAAGGCAAAAACCTCGGTGTCGCCAGAGTTTCCCACCAGATCCTCGAGGAGGCCAGCGTCGGCGGCTTGTTCACCTATGGAGATCCATCATCGGATGGCGACGCCTGGCTTGGTGGCGCGGATTTCAGTTGGCAGAACAGCCAACTGTCAGGAGGACGTAGGATTACCAGCAATGCGTTTATCATGCATAGCGACGCGGACCGCGCCGGTGGCGGTGCCTCCGCTTACGGCGTGGAATTGTTATATCCTAACGAGCCCTTCGGCTTTGATTTCTATTTCCGTTCCTACGACGAGGATTTCCTGCCCGCGTTGGGCTATCTCGACCGGCCGGGCACCCGCGAGTATTCACTCGCCAACACCTGGGTCTGGCGTCCGGAGGCATCATCGCTGCGCCGCATCTCGCTCCGCGCATGGAATAAAGTGCTTCTCGATTTCGACGACTCGCTGGCCTACTCGGAACACTCGCTGCCTCAGGTTACCTTCGAATCCAACACCGGAGACGAACTCGAACTCGCCCTCGATGTTAAATCCGATGTTCTCGACGAACCTTTTGAAATCCAACCCGGCAACCGGATCGCCGCCGGAGATTACCGGTGGAGCGCGCTGCGCGGCGAGTGGAGCGGCGCTGACTCCCGCGTGGTCAGCCCCATCGTGTCAGCCTCGCTCGGCGAGTTCTACGACGGCAATCGTCTCGATTTCGGAACCGAGCTTGCGTGGCGTCCTTCGCCCCACTTCGCCGCCAGTGCGGCCTGGCTTTACAGCGATATCAATCTCCCGTCGGGTGATTTCGACGTGCATCTCGCCAGCCTGCGGCTCGAACTCGCCTGGTCGCCCGAACTGACGTGGAGTCAGATCGCCCAATACGACAACCTAAGCGGCAACCTCGGGTTGAGCAGCCGCCTCCGCTGGACCATCCAACCCGGAAATGACATCTTCCTCGTCTTCAATCACTCGTGGCTCGAAACCGGCTCCCGCTTCGAGTCGATCGGCGGCGATACCACCTTCAAACTCGGAACCACCCTGCGTTTCTAATAACAAAACCTCACGAACCCATGACCGCAATCCATCGCCAACCGATCCTGATAGCTGCCGTCACGGCGATCCTCGTCCTGCGTGCTACCGGGCAGTATGACTCGGCACCGCCAGTCGTCCCGCCGGGCGGCGGGTCGATCGCAAAAAACCGTTTGTAGCATGAACGCCTACCGCTTTCGCCTGTTTCTTCCATTCGGCTGCCTGGTCTTGATCCACGGCATCACAGCGGTCCATGCCCAAAACGGCGAGACCGATGCCGCACCGGGTTTCACCACTCCGCCCGCCATCGAAAGCATCGGCGGTTCTGCCACGGTTGCCGCTTACTCGCCGCCTCACGAGCAGGTGGAAAACCCTGCGGACGATGCCGACGACGTCAACGACAACCGTACCCGGCAAAACTTCACGCGGCCCATCTACGTCAGTCCGGAAAATCTCAACGCAAGCGGTAGCCCGCTTCGCCCGATTGACACCACCAACTGGTGGACGGGCGTGTTGATGAATGGCGATGGCGGCGGCGAGCTTTGGCAATATCCCACCACCGCGCGATTCATCGCGGCAGGCATAGAACTCAAACACATCCTTGGCCCTACCTCGACCGCACCAGGAACTTCCGCCACCGGGTTTGCTGCGGGAGCCACCCTGCGTGTGGAAGCAGTGGAAAAAGCGAATGTTTCGAGCCAACCTGACTACCTCGTCTCTGGTTCCGACTTCGAAGGCAATGGCGCGAATCTACCCCCAGGGTGGGCCATCTCGAGAGTGGCTGGCGATACCGGTTCTTTAACGCTGATCACCAATCCGGTGAAAAACATCGCCGAGACACCTGGCAATGATCCCACCGGCTTCAGCGGCGAGCGTTTCCTGATTTCCAAAAATAACAACCCTGATGATATCAATGGTCCACGCGGAATGGTGACATCTCCCACGTTCACGGTGGATCGCAGCTACCTTCATTATCAACTCGCCGGTCAGGCTAACATTGCTGACATCCGTGTCGAGTTGATCGATCAAACCGGCAACGTGGTTGATAGCCAGATACGCGGCACCGGTACTTCCTCCACCACCCAGACCGTGGTTTGGCAGCGCTTTGACCTGACCGCCCGCAGCGGGCAGGTCCTTCGCATCCGCATGGTGGACAACTCGACCAGTTCTTGGTTCATGGTGGACCAGATGTGGCTAAGCAACGAAGCGCTCTCCCCGGTCACCCGTCCGGGTTCGCGCTTGATTTCAGGTGGAGCACTGGTGCGCGACTGGTCGGACTGGATGGTCAAGATTCGCAAGACCGACACGACCAACCCGAACATGACCATGGATGCGACGCTTGTGCGCAACATGCCCTTTGTCTGGGTCCGCATGACAAACGCCAATCCGCGCGTCAGCTTCGACACCACCGCCACGGTCGTCCTCCGCGATTCGGCGGGCAACGCGCTTTCCGGCGGCAACCTCGGCACTTATGAAAAACTCTCAGTCGAGGTATCGGGCCGCTTCTACGGCCTGCATGCCCCCGCCGGGACCACCTTTGTGTATGATTCTTCCCTCCGCAGAATCAGCGCCACTCTCCCTGCCACGGCGGGCTCGGACTATCTTGTGATCAGCGCCATGCCCGCGGCCAATCAACTCAACACGCTGGACACTTATGCATACGCCCGCCCTGAGAAAACCACGGTGACTTATGCATACGATCCCAGCAGCCCCACCGGCAGCGCGGTCGGGACCCACTGGAAATACGAAGTTACCGCGCTTAAGCCGGGTGCCAATAAAGTCCTCCAAGGCTGGCTGCCCCCGCACTATCGCGAAACCGGTGCGAATCTCGGCTTTGTGCCCGGTTTGGAATACACCACCCCGCGCGGTCTGCTGCGTTGCGGCGAGGCGGTCGCCACCACCGGCTTCACCATCAACTATGCGTTCAACGGGATTCTTGGAAACCTCGCCAAACCCACCGTGCGCAACCTGCCGGATGGTTTTGATCCCGCCTACATGGAGCAACTCCTGCGCAACTATGATGCCACCAACAATGGTGTCTGCGACGACACCTATTTCGGCGCCAAGAATCTGGTGAAACACGCCCGGGCGATGCACATGGCGAAGGAACTCGGGCTCACGGATGTTTATGAGAATATAAAAGGCGAACTGAAGGCGTCTCTAACCGATTGGTTCACCTATGATGGCACCGAGCAAAATCACTACTTTGCACACAGCGAGCGCTGGGGCCATATCATCGGCCACAATTATGTGCCTGATTTCAATCTCGCTGGTTTCACCGATGTACATTTCCACTACGGCTATTACACGCTCGCCTATGCCCTGCTCGCCCAGGAGGACGAAGCATTTCGCGATGAGTTCAAGGACATCGCCGTGGAACTCCTCCGCGCCTATGCCAACTGGGAGCGCCCCACGGTGATGCGCAATGGAGCCAACCAACTTCAATATCCCTGGATGCGCACGTTCGAGCCGATGGGCGGTCATTCCTATGCCGGTGGCTCCGGCGGCAACAATCAGGAATCATCATCCGAGTCCATCCAGGCCTGGGCGGGCATGTTTCTTGTCGGCGAGGTGCTGCGCGGCAACGACCTCCGCGCTTCCGACATCATGGCTGGTGCTGCATTCGGTTATGCCATCGAAACCCGCGCAGTTTACGAATACTACAACGACTATCACGGCAGTCCATTTGCCTCAGCACGCAAGGATCGTGATGGATCCCCCGTGCCGATCACCGCAGCTAACTGTTATGATACTAGCCACGGCAACTGGCCCAACTCATTCCGTTACGGAAAATACGCAGCGGAGTATCCCGATCAACCCGCATGGGTTTTCACCAATGGAATCATGGGCGATAATGGCAACACCTTCGCGAACTACTTCTCAGGTGAGCCAGCGCACACCTACGGTATCCAGTGGCTCCCGAACGCCCCTCACATGATGTTTCTCGCCCGTGATCCTGATTTCATCCGCGGCCAGTTCGACACCCTCTTCAAATATCGCGGTGCCCACTACGCGATCGGCGACCTCAATCCCTTGCGTTCCTCGATGCGGAACCTCCGCAGCAAATGGTACAGTGCTCCCACTCTGGAAGATCCCGACCAACGGGTAGTCGCCATCGATGAGGGCTGGCCCACCTATGGCATGAAATGGGCCATCCAGACCCTTTACGATCTCAACCCCGCTTATGTGCGGCAGACGGCTAACAACCCACTCTATCATAACGGACAGTGGCTGATTACCATCCCGGCCGCCGACACATGGGGCGCGAAAATCACCTTCCCCGCCAGCATTTGGACGCCTGACACGCTGATCGCCAACCATCCGCATCTGGTTCCTCCAACGACCGAAGCCGGTCTTGCGAGCTACTCGCTATCTCAGTGGATCGCCGCCTTTCACACCTCCGGCGGCGGCCCCGGGCCTGACTGGGCGCGCTATAAGGCGGCGCAATCCTGGGATCCAGCGGACTATTCCGCCCGCGACAGTGCCGCGAGCATCACCGGTCTGCTCAAGGCCATGCAGGACATCGGCGGCAACTCATGGCCGGTCATCGCCCTTTGTTATGATGGCTTCGCCGAACCGGAGTTCGCGCTGAAGGTCATCGCCGAATACCGCCGCCGGAATATGTCGTTCGCGACGGATACCGAATCGAACATGTTTTTTTACAACTACCTCACCTCGTTGCACGGTCTCGGCACCATCTAGACCGACCAGCATTTGAGCACCGGCACCAGCGCCGTGTTCAAGACCGCGAACGGCGAGCGAAACTACATGGTTCAGAACATGTCCGGTTCCTATCAGATGGTGGATGTCTTCGAGTCCGGCGCACGGATCGGCCAGGTGCTCGCCTATCCGAAAACCACCACCTTGCAAAAGGGCCTGCTGCAAGCTGTGGCCGGTTTCTCCGCCATCGGCACCGTGCCGGATCAGGGATCCACGAATGTCACGGTCAACCAGGACAAGATCGCCGTGATTTTCAACGAAGCATTCAACCCTGCGACGGTCGATACCGAGATCACTCTCAGCGGCCCAGGAAATATTAGCCTGCAATATGTGGGTGGGTCGTCTCCGCAGATCGCCGAGTATCAGGTGCTTGGAAACTGGACGCTCGGCGCCACCTACACGATCCATGTGCCCGCCACGGTTGCCAATACCGCCGGCACTGCCACTACCGGCAGCGCGCTCCAGTTCACCTTCGCCATCCAGAATGCCTTCGGTTTCAATATCACCGGCACCACCCCGGCTGCGGCGGCCACGGGTGTGGACCCCGGACTTGACACCCTTGAGGTGAGCTTCAATAGCCGCGTGAATCCCGCCACGCTCGCGGGAGTTGCTCTAACAGGCGCGGGCAATCCAACCCTCACTTACAACGCGGGTGCCAGCACTCCAGGGAAAGCCGTTTTCATCATCAACTCGGACTTGCAGCCCGGAGGTTCCTACACGCTCAACGTGCCGGGAAGCGTCGCTGACGTCTATGGCCAGACTCTGGGGTCCGCGAGCACCTTCACCTTCACCACTCGTCAGGCGGAGTCCGTGCTTGCCAGTTGGCCGACTACTCTTGATTGGAGCAAATTCGCGGTGATCGGGAGTTCCGGCGAGGCCACGGAGACCGTCAGTGGTGCCCGCATTTGGCAATTTGACGCCGTGGGAGATTTCGTCACGCTCGGAATCCACGCCGAAAGGTCAGGCACCTACAACCTTTTGGTCACCTATCGTTCCAATCCCGACCGTGGCATCGTCAAGCTTCTCATCAACGGCGTGGAAGTGCCCAATAAGCGATTGGATGAACGGGTCGGAGTGACGCCCGCCAATTTCGACTTTGGCACCGTGTCGCTCAATGCCGGCCAGAACACGCTGCGCTTCGAAGTGGTCACGAAATCTGGCACCGCGGTCCCCAAGTTCTCTCTCATCAGCGCGACCTTCACGCCGATCCAGATTCAAGCACCGAACACTCCGCCGATCGTGGAAGCCGGCGGAAACCAATCCATCACCATGGCGGCCC